>Ga0164290_1002627_pt1 | contig 11519 bp, 20 predicted proteins | sample Micstemetagenome_FD_108782 | JGI IMG/M metagenome (GOLD analysis project Ga0164290, IMG submission 108782) | Contaminated culture microbial community from soil near Moab, Utah, USA - Microcoleus steenstrupii SON62 (Illumina Assembly) | ecosystem: Environmental > Terrestrial > Soil > Soil crust...
CATCGGCGCCGAGATCGAGGCCACCGACCCGATCTTCGACAGAATCGCGCGCGGTGATGATGATCAGGGCGACGGCGCATTGGCTGCGCCTGAGTTCCCGAAGGACGTCGATGCCGGACATCTTCGGCAACGACAGATCGAGCAGGACGGCGTCGTACGCATGTGAGCGTGCGGCGTCCAGGGCACTCAGCCCATCCTCGACCCAATCGACGGCATAACGTGCATCGTGCAGCGCCTGACGCAGTGCATCGGCGAGCATCTTGTCATCTTCGATCAACAGCAAGCGCATCCGCCGCTTCCTGAATACAGCCCTTGAGAGTTGGCGAGAACCGCCGTTGCCATCGGTGGCTCTATTAAGTCTCAGGGCTAGCTACGCCGGCGCGGCCGACGGCCGCAACGACGACTTTCGGAATCGAGGCGGCGAAAGCTTACGGTCACCTTACGGTGCATCGGCTCGGGAGAAGCACGCGACCACGCAAACCTAGATGGCCCGCCGCGCGCTTCTTGTGCGGGAAGCGGTCGCCGAAGCCATGGCGATCGACTTGAGTTCCAGCAGCACGAGGACACCCGCCTTTTCGTCGCAAGCACGAGCGAACTTCAGGAGCTGAGCGCGAACGGTCAGCGAGGGCGTTTCCATGCTCAGCCGCCTAGCGGATGAGGCCTGCTCAAGCAGTCGCCAAAAGACAGCTGACATCGGCACGCACCTACCACCGCGTTCCACCGCGCTGCCCATCAACAGTTTGGCGCGGCCGACTTAGGGATGACTTAGGACGCAGGACCGACAGGCGGTTGCGGAACGATGTCATCGAATGACCCCGGGAGGCAGACATCACAGCGACCATTCGTCATCGTCAGCTTCTTGCCAAGCTGGGACTCACGCGCCGAAATAGAAACGCTTCATTCAATCACCTCGTCGGCCGCGAACTGCAAAGTTTGCGGAACATTGAGACCTAGCGTCCTAGCCGCCTTGAGGTTTATGACCAGCTCGTAATGGTCCGGCCGTTCGATCGGCATGTCACCTGGCTTGGTGCCGTTCAGTATTTCGTGAGCCATGACAATGCTGCGAGGGAAATAGGTCTCCTGGTTAGCGCCATAAGTCAGAAGACCGCCAGCCTTGGCGACAGGCTTGAAGTACGAAACCGTCGGGAGCTTGTACTTGAGCGCCGCATCGGCAAAGTGACGCGGAGGGTTCACGAGAATGGGCGATCCCAGCAACATGACGCCAGTCGTAGATCCGGTTCCCAAAGTTGCAAGCGCGGCATCGATCCCGTCGATTCTGCTCACCTCAAGCACCACAGCATCGATTCCAAGTGAGCTCGCAGCGTTCTTGGCGGCGTCCAATTGGCCCGAGCCAGTATTCGGGTCCCAGACCAGCGCCACGCGTTTCAGCGGCGCGATCTCTCTGAGTAGTTCCAACCATTTTCCAGTCAGACTTGCCTGGTCCAAGAACAGGCCCGTCACGTTGCCGCCAGGCTTGGTCCAGCTGGCGATAAGTCCCGCCTTGACGGGATCGGTTTCAAGGTCCAAAGCAACAATCGGTACAGTGGAGGTTGTCGCACGCGCGGCCCGTACTGCCTGTGGCCCAACGACGATCAGCACACCAACTCCACGCGCTATTAACTCCGCCACGAGTTCCGGCAATCGTGTGATATCACCTTGCGCCGAACGCAGTAGGATCGTCTCACCCTCGACGTAACCCAGTTTGCGCCACCTCGGGCGGAGCGTAACGATAACCGGGGAATCGGGATCGATCGTGGCAGGATGCAAGTAGCCGATCTTGGGGGGAGCGGTCGATGTCTGGGCCCCGGCGGACCATGGCGCCCAAACGATTGAGCTAAGCCACAAAAGAAACGTTCGCCGCCTCATACCCAACATCCTATGCCAACGACCGCACTAGTGGGCAGGATGGTATCGCACATAAGCACTGATTTGCGATTTGCCGAGCGCGTGGGTGGTGGCATCATAGAGGAACGGCGAACGAGTATTGCCCATCTTCATCGGTCGTGGCCCGCCAATCTAGTCCAAAAATGCCGAGAGGGCTCTCCATACCCATCAACGTACCACCATCAGATCAGCGCGTGGGCCTCATGGTGCCGTTGCCCAATAATTATTTGGCCCGCTTCAACATAAATTCCAACGTCATAGGCTCAGCCGTGAGAGGATTCGTAATAGCATCCACCTCGCATTGGCCTGTCAGTTCGTTGGCAACGCGTTCCAGATCCTCACTGAACGATCGGAGTGCTTCGGGACTGACGTTGCTACGATGGACAATCTGGCCTTGCGGGGTCACGGCGACAACCAGGTGCGGAAAGCTAATCCCGCGGTCCTTCTCGTGTTGGCGAATTAGCGCGTCAGCTTCGCCAAGTATCTCTTCCAGTATGGCAATGGTGTCGTTCATGGGTGCAGAGTGCCATTGCAGCGGGACTGCGCACCGATGCCGGGCCAGCGCATTGTAGGTAGCTCCGTGTGGATTGGTGGACTTTGGAGGCCATTGCGATGTGTCGACGATTCTCCATGGCGTCGTTCACAAACGGATCCTCGAGTTGCGAAGCGATCAGGCGGACTGAACAGCATACTTGCCCTCAGCTCGTGGAGTCCGACGTCCATTAAGTTAACAATCATGGGGTTATGAACTTTGAGCTCCGCTTGAGCAGAGCACAGCTTGGCGCGGCCGACTTAGAGATGACTTAGAACGCAGGACCGACAGGCGGTTGCAGTTGCCATTGCAGAGTCCGGAGGCGTTCGCGCCGCCTGCTCACAACGCGACATGGCATCCCCCATCTTCCGGCTTCTCGCCTGAGCGCGGGTTAGATTACAACCCGCACCCTCGCGTGAGTGATAATGTTATCAGTGGGGCCGCAATCCGAAGTCCCGGCGCCCGCTACAACCAGTAATCCAAACGCCTGTTTTCTCCGTGTTCTCAAGCGACTGGCGGCCACACGTTCCAAGTCAGGCACGCGCGCGCGCATTATGTCGATCTTCGCGAAAACTTGGCCGGCATTTCCGGTACCTATCGTAAGCTTGATGGGCATTGGAGCCAAAAGGGTGAAGCGTCGTTGCGGATCACTGCTGGCACCCCAACCGGCAATGCTGGTTAGGCCCCGCATAATGACCTCCAGCACCTGTGCTGGGCCTGTCCCTGCTGAACCGCCGACAGCTTGCGAAGTCGCGCCGAGGACCTGCAAAGCCATGCCAACCAGGCAGCCGAATGGCTGCGTGCATTGAGCGGCCTCGTCGAACCAGAACCGTCGCCTTAGTTTGCATCTTTAATGCCCTTCTGTGACTACGGGGAGCAAAGTGGGCATGTCTGGAATTGGCCCGGTAGAGACCTGCCGCCACGCTCTTAGGATGTCCGTTCGTCGGGGTAAAGCGGACGTGACGCCGGCAGGCCGTCACTTCGACTCATGACCCAAAGCAGGCATGCCGCTGCCGCTTACTCGAATTTGCCTTCGTCGGCGCAGGCTACGAAATTGATCGTTGGCGCCGGTTTAGAGCTTCAGGTCAAGCCCCAGAACCCTCTTGATTTCGGCGGCCCACTCCTGGTTGCTCGCTGCGCCTAGGCCGACCCACTCCTCGTCCGACATCGCGAGGCGTCCCTCGATGGACGGCGCGGCGTCGGGCCCGCTAGGGTTGCGCAGCCGGGTCGACTTGCCATCGACGATGTCCTTGATGGTAGAGGCAACGACGAAGGGCGAGGTCTCGGCCTTCAGCGACTCCGTCATGAAGGCCGTAAGCCGCTCGATGTGGCTGGAGTAGGGGTTTGGCGGAGGGTTCGGCCGCTCGCGCATGGTCATGGGCGTGGCGATCACACCAGGTTCGACGATCGCCACCCGGATCCCGAACGGTTTCAGTTCCTGAGCAAGACCCTCGCTTAGCCCCTCGACCGCCCACTTCGAGGCGGCGTATGGGGTATGCACGGCAGTGCCGAACCGCCCGGATATCGAGGTTACGTTGATGATGCAGCCGCTGCCGCGCTGGCGCATGGACGGCAATACTGCCTTGATACAGCGCAGGCTGCCGAAGTAGTTGGTCTCCATGGCCTGGCGAAACTGGTCGAGCGGGACAAACTCAACCGGACCGCCGATGCCGACGCCAGCGTTGTTGACCAGGACGTCGATCGGGCCCTGGATCCCAGCGAAGGCCGTTGCGACGGACGTGTCGCTGTCGACGTCGAGCTCGACGAGTGTGACGGCCAAGCGTTCCTTTGCCGCCGCCTGACGCAGCGCATCGCCGCTTCCCAAGTTGCGCATGCCGGCCCACACCGAGTGACCCGCGCGCGCAAGGGTAATCGCCGTTGCCAATCCTATGCCGGTGCTTGTGCCAGTGACTACTGCGCCGCCCATGAATGCCCCTACCCCGCTAGCATTGCAGCTTCCCGCGAACTTTCGAACACTTCAACAGCATCTCGGGGAAAGGCAGGGTTCGATAGCGGCTAGCGCAATCCTCGCTTGCATCGACGAGGTGATCGAGTGAGTTGCCATGTCCGTTGCTGGCCCATTTGAGACGTCCACCGACGCTAAGGTCGCTCCCGAGGGCAAACCAAACATGACGCGGAGCGGCGACGACTTCTGCTCGTGACCGGAAGCTGACGTTCCCTTGTCTGCCGCACAAATCGCAAGCGATGAATACGCGCGTGGTCTAGCGTCCGGTGGCGCGCATGTTTGGCGTGGTGGGCTCGTCCGGTCGTGGTATCTCTCGTGTCAAACTGAGGCGATGTCCCGGATACGAACGCCGCGTGTAGTCGACCAAGACCTGGACGAAGCTCTCCGCATAGTGCGGAAGATGGCGTCGAGCGTCCCAAACGGCGCGAGCCCACACGCCCAACGGCCGCGTGTTGTGCGTCAATCCCGCAACGGCGATTCCCAGCCGGTTCAACGTGACGACTGACGGCACGATCGCGACACCGTGACCGGCCGCCGCCAGCGCGATGAGGGACTGCGGCGATCGACTCTCGAGCAGCACCCGCGGCTCAAGGCGCGCGGCTTGACACGCCTCGTCGAAGACTCGACGCGTCTGGAACGCGGGGGTCAGGATGAGGAGCGTCTCGCGGAGGACATCTGTAACCGAGACGGTACGCCGCGATGCAAGCCGATGTCGTGGCGACATAACGGCAAGAACTCGCAGCGGGTAGAGCAGCACGCCGTCGAGGAATTCGACGTCACGCAGCGCACCAATCGCGACGTGAAGCTCTCCCTGCTTGACGGCGTGGATCAGGGGGGCCGCGCCATCCTCGACAAGCTTGATCTCGACCTGAGGATGGCGTCGCCGATAGCGAGCGAGGACCTGCGGCATTGCGGCCTCGACGAACTGCGGCTGGGCGCCAACGCGAAGGACGCCGCCGGTGCCGCCGCCGAGTGCCGCAGCGCGTTCGCGAAGCGACTCGGCTTCGGTGAGCAATCGGCGGCTGCGCGCGAGCATCTCTCGGCCGTCGGCGGCGAGCACTATACGCCGTCCGACACGATCGAATAATCGGACGCCCAGCACGCGCTCCAACTCGCGAACCTGTCGGGACAGCGTCGGCTGGCTCACGTGCAGTTGGCGAGCCGCGAGCGCCATGGTGCCGGCATCGGCGATCGCGACGAAGTTTCTTAGATGACTAAGGTCCATTTGCCTAATTCGGTTTCCGAATTGATTGTACTCCTTAATTCGATTGGACGAATAGACCGGCTTGCCCTAAAGGCAGCGACACAAACTCGGGTCGCGTGCGTTCGACATTGCTTTTAGGGAGGCCCGAAAATGCAGCCCAGTACAGCACTAATCACCAGTCTCGCCTTGACTGTCCTCGCTCCGGCGTCGGTCCTCGCCACGCCACCCGCCGGCGTGGTGTCGAATGTTGTCCTAGCTCAGGGCATCGCGACTGAGCCGCTTAAGGAGCGCATCGACGTCGGCGGAACGTGGGCGCTCCACCTTGAGGACAAGGGGGAATCGGAGTTCTACGTCCAGGATTTGGTCGTCGGCCCCGGTGGTTACACGGGATGGCACAGCCACCCGGGACTCTTGCTCGTCACCGTCAAGGAGGGTGCGGTAGAGTTCTACGACAAGAATTGCGTGAAGCGCACTTATACGGCTGGGCAATCGTTCAGCGAAGCCGAGGAACCGCATAACGCGATAAATCGTGGAACAGGCAATGCGCACCTTCTCATTGCCTACATTGTGAAGAAGGGCGAGCCTCGGCGGATCGAGGCGCCGCAACCAGCGTGCGCCGCGGCGGCCGGGCTTCCGTGAAGCGTGCCTGTCGGTTCCTGTTCGCCGACGGCAATCTCTATCGGGAACACGCGGACTGCTGAGTGATTTGGAGTGAATTGCACGCGTGCTCATAGAAGGACGACATCAGATAGCGGAGCCGCAGGTCAGGTGCCCAATTTCCAGGGGGCGGCTGATCCTAAGGTTGAGCTAAGGCGGACCGTCTAGGTTGCTTGCCAGCCGTTGGTCAGCCAAGAGCAGCGCTCAAATGCTCAAAGCTACAGCAGGCGAGGTTTCAATGTGACGTGGACGCTCCTGGAAAGTAGCACTGACGTCGACAGTTTGCAGGCTGATCGAGGCGTCGGGGCTTAAGGCACACCTTCGGCGCTTCTACCGCCCCTCAGTCTGCAAGCAGGGAATCGGCACCCCCGAAGTTTGTCGGTTCCCTGCGCCACTCCTTCCACGGCCATGTGGAGATACACCGGCAAAGCGTTCCCCCCTCGGCCTTTCGGCACAATCCTGCCGCGCTTCGAGCAGTCCTTAACCGCGTCCACGACGAGGGCCAGTGGCTTATGCAGGCGCAGATCGACGCATCTCGCATCGCCTTGCTTCGGTAGCGGCAACTTACCCGCAATTGAAGGTCCGAAGAGGATGAGGAGGTGCGGCCATCGTTCGTTGGTCTGGGACGCAATGGACGAGAGGAAACCGCGGTCGGTTCCCTTATCGATGTGTGCGCGCCGCAAACTGCCAAGAAGCCCTGCGAAGAACACACATTCGGCAACTCATTCCTGTCAGCATAAGCGCGTCGGGAATGGCAGGCATGGCGGAAATCCTGAAGAACGTGGGCATTGGCTGGCTGTCGCTTGTCATCGTGGGTGCGGTTGGGGCGCTCGCCGTGGGCGTGTCACTCCATGGGCAGGTGCGCATCCGTCCCATGCTCCTGCCGCTCGGCGTGCTCCTCACCCCGGGGGTGGCTTTGCTGGTGGCCGGCCTTTGCATCGACCGACGAGCGAAGACGCGGCGAGCGAGGCTTCCAGAAGGCGGGGCCTGACATCGAGTACAAGCGGTTCCAAGGGCTCGGGCAGGCCGTGCAACGGCAGCCGCGGGAGCCGGAGCTTCACCGACTCCCCGTCCTGGTTCAGCGTCCACATCTGGGAGCTCTCGATATTGGCGGCCATCGTCACTTCGTCGACGCAGAACGTCCAAAGCACAAGATGCGCAATGCGTCTCTTGGTCGTCGTTCGGCTTTCTCTGCGGTTGTACGCGGTGTGATCCAGAACGCAGCCCTGCGCCACTTGCCCCGTTCCCGCTGGCGGGCCGCTGACACGCAGGCTTCACATTCGCGGTGTAGTGAATAACGGGGTTGGGAATATTACAACTTGTACGTGCATCTGAATTGGCACTCGAATTGCCTCGCGCCGTCGCACGTTTTCGGCGGTGGTACACGGTCATGCACCAGCGCGCGGGCAAATCACTCGAGGGTCCTCTGATGGCAAGACTTGACATCAAAATGAACCAGCGCGGGACGACCGGCGACGACCGCAAGCGTCGAGTATGAAGACTCTTTGATTGGTGATTACGGCGCCTGTGGGGAATCCCACAGATTCCGCGATATGGGTCTGGTCAAAGTGAGCGTTGCACGATCTGAGGAGGCGAGGATGGATAACCGAGCCGTCAATCAGCATCCACTGGCGACTGGCAAGTTCTCGATGCTGGATGGGCCGACGCCGGAAACGCTCCAGGCGGCGAACCGTGCCGGGGCCAAAGTGCTGTCCGACATGATCGCTGCGCTCGGAAAGTGGGCAATAGCCTCTTTTGCGAACAATCCGATCTCGAGACCGCCACAAGACATGGATAACTCCCAGGGGCCGCGGGTTGCTGCGAAGCTTTGAGCGCCGCGTCCAGATCACTCTCAGATTCACCCCGAGCGACGCGGGGATCATTGTAGGCCCAGCCCATCGTCGAAACTGAAAGGACATCAAATGCTGATCCAGCTCGGTCTATTGATGATGTTCCAGTTCGTTGGCGAATTGGTTGTAGCCCTAAGTGGCATTCCGTTTCCGGGACCGCTTTGTGGGATGGCGCTGTTGCTCGGCTACCTGTGCCTGCGCGGCGGACCCTCCGAGGACTTGAGCCAGGTCGCAACCGTGCTTCTCGACAATCTAGGCTTGCTGTTCGTGCCGGCAGGAACCTCCGTCGTCGCTTACGCAGCCCTGCTTGCCAGCGACGGCTTGGCCATTGCCGCGGCCCTGGTCGTCTCGACTATTGCTGCGGTTGTTGTCTGCGGCGTCATAGCCGCGAGAAGCGCATCGACGTCGCGAATGGTGAGTGAGCGCGTCCTGTGATCGAACTGGAGAAACTACTGCACCTTCAGGGGGCAATTCTCTGGTTGCCGTGCACCATTCTCCTTTATGTCGCGAGCTCTGCGCTGTACCGGTGGCTGAACAAGGCGCCACTCGCCAATCCGACACTTCTGACGATTGCAGGCTTGGTGTTTATCCTGGCCTGTGTCGGCGTGCCGTACCAAACCTACTTTGAGAGTGTCAGAGTCCTTCATTACTTGCTCGGAACCGCGGTCGTCGCCCTGGCCTTGCCGCTTTATCGCAATGTCGGCCGGCTAAAGGGCCGTCTCACGGGAATGGCTGCAGCACTGATCGCAGGCTCTCTGACCAGCGTCCTTGTCGGCCTTGCCGTTGCGATCTTTGCTCATGCTTCCGCGTCAACTGTACTTTCTCTTGCGCCGAAATCCGCCACGGCGGCGGTGTCAATGGAGATATCGCGGATGATCGGCGGCGCACCTGCGGTTACGGCGACGCTTACAATCCTGACCGGAATCATCGGCGCGATCACAGCGCCATACGTGCTTGATATGTTGCGCATCCTCGAACCAGAGGCGCGCGGCTTCGCCATGGGTGTTGCAAGTCATGGCATCGCGACGGCGCGGGCCTTGGGTGAAGGCGAGATCGCGGGCAGCTTTGCCGGACTCGGCATGGTCCTCAATGCCATCTTGACGGCCCTTATCGTTCCACCGGTCGTGCGCCTATTGGGTTATGGCTGATGAGGAACCTGATGGGTCGACTTTCGGTCTTTGTCTTGTCCGCGTCGGCGCTCCTGTCCTTCAGTGCCCAGGCCCAGGATCTGCAGGACGTAGCTCGAAGATTTCTTCAACATCAAAGCGTCCCCTGCGGCTCTGTCATCAAAGTTGATAGCCCTCATGGACTGGATGAGGTTGCCGTCTGCGATGATGGACGCGAGTGGGCCCTGTTCTGGGTGGAAAACGAAATCGCCTTCGTCCAACCGCAAACTCGGGAGCTCTACAGGTGGCAAGTGGAGGTCTATAGATCCTATCCGCAGCTCTACAGGAGCACACCGAGCGCCGTCTCCGACGTCGGCTTTTGATTCTGTGGACGACGCCCGATGGTCGCCTTAGCCAACAAGACTGCTCGGGACGGTGAGTTGTTACCGATTGCCGGTCCCTGCCAACGATGGGAGCGTTGCCCGACCGAACGCCCCCTAGTAGCCTTTTAAGGGGACCGAATGTTCGAATCGCGTAAGCTTGCCGCCGTCCAGGCCGCGGACGTCGTCCGCTACGCGTCCCTGAGGGCGCGGCGTGAGCATAGCGCGCGCGAGTTGGTGCCGTGAGGCGCCGAACCCTCATCAGCGCTGAGGGCGATTTGCAGTCGCTGCGAGAGCGGCGGCGCAAGTCCCGCGCATGCCTCTGATTGGCTTCCTTGGCGCCACCTCTGCTCACGCTCTGGAGACATCGTTGGTCGCGTTGCATCAGGGCTTAGCGGAGATGGACTACGTGGAAGGGCGGAACGTGGTTTTCGAGTATCACTGGGCGCATGAGCATTACGACGACTTGCCAGCAATGGCAGCCGAACTGGTGCACCTCAAAGTGACCATGCTCGTTGCCGCTACGTTGCCGTCGGTGTTGGCCGCCAAGGCCACTACGACCAAGCCCATTGTCTTATTCGGCGGTGGAGATCCAGTGGAGCAGGGCCTTGTTGCCAGCTTCAATCGTCCTGGGGGCAATCTCACCGGAGCGTGCGTGTTCATCAATGATCCGGGTCCCAAGCAGCTTGAATTGCTTCATGAGGCCGCTCTGAAGGTGTCGCCCATCGGCTTTCTGTCGAATCCAGACAATCCGAAGGAGGCACAACAGAATAGGGGAATGCAGGACGCGCCAGGGCTGTGGGTAGCCGCCAGCAAAGTTGGCTTTGTAGATGATTGCAGTTGGTCGAAGCCTTTTGATTCAGATCAAGGCTTGGACGTATCCGTTGCGATACCTGGGCCCTAAGCATCTGATAAGTCAAATGGGGGCTTGTGCGAGGAGGTTAGACGTCACGTTGCATCGGGCATGTTAATTGGGGACTGCCATGATCGGTATTATGAAGATCAATCGTGCCCGTCGGAATCTGCTGAAGATTGCCGGCACAGCAGCAGTAGCGATCGTGGGTGCGATGGCACCGGCGAGAGCAGGGGGAGGAGATGACGAGGGGCCCTGCTTCCTGCGTGGAACGCAAATCCGCACGCCCGACGGCTATCGTGCCATCGAGACCCTGAAGGCGGACGACAAAGTGGCGACCCGGTTCGCTGGCTTCGCGCCGATCAAGGCCGTCTACAGCTTCACCTTGAACCGCTTGGGCGGCGAGTGGGTCGGCGCCTCGCGTCCGGTGCGCATCCAGCGCAACTCCCTGGGCGAGAAGATGCCGGCCCAGGACCTGTGCCTGACGGCCGCGCATGCCATCGTCATCGACGATGTGCTGGTGCCGATCGTCAACTTGGTCAACGGCACGACAATCGTGTTCGAAACGGCCCAGTGCCACGACACGCTCGACTTCTTCCATATCGAGCTTGCGAAGCATGACGTACTCGACGTCCAGGGCGCGGCCTGCGAATCACTGTTGCGGCCGTCGGCTGAGCCGTGCCTGCCAATGATGAGCTTCAATGGCGGTCGCAGCGAACTGAAGTCGCGGCTGCGCAGCGTCCTGTCGCTGGCGGTTGACCGCCGCCAGCCGCTCGATATCATCCGCGACACGATTGAGGAGCGCGGGCTCGCGCTCTGATGCGCAAGGCCCGGAGCGGCAGAGGCGTGCTAGCGTAAGTCATCTGCGATTGTCCGCTTTTGGGAGTAGAGCGGCATCCGGCGACGATCCTGGCATGGCGCCTAGTGACCCAAAGCGGACATGGCGCTTCTTGGGCAGATTGTAACTAGTCGCGAGCTAGCTGAACGTTTGGATCTTATCTTCGTTGATCCTCCCACCGCACCCTCAGAAACCGCGAGAGCGGTGGGTTGGGGGAACATCAATCTTGTCGACGTATTCGCTGGCCAG
>Ga0164290_1002628_pt1 | contig 11492 bp, 11 predicted proteins | sample Micstemetagenome_FD_108782 | JGI IMG/M metagenome (GOLD analysis project Ga0164290, IMG submission 108782) | Contaminated culture microbial community from soil near Moab, Utah, USA - Microcoleus steenstrupii SON62 (Illumina Assembly) | ecosystem: Environmental > Terrestrial > Soil > Soil crust...
CGAGGGCACGCCCTTCGATTTCCGCGCGATGAAGCCGATCGTCCAGAAGGAGAATGGCGAGCCGGTGCTATACGACCACAATTTCTGCCTGTCGGACGAGCGGGTGGAAAAGCGTCTCGTCGCCCATGCCTGGAGCCCGAAATCTGGCGTAAACCTGCATGTCCATACGACTGAACCCGGCGTCCAGTTCTACGCGGCCTTCAAGATGGACGTGCCAGTTCCGGGCCTCGATGGACTCGGTTATCCACCGGGTGCGGGTTTCTGTCTGGAGACCCAGATCTGGCCGGATGCCGTCAACCAACCCGGCTTCCCCAATGCCATACTTCGCCCGGGCGAAGTTCTGAGGCAGGAAACGGATTACGTGTTTTCGAAGAACTGAACAACGAAGGCAGCCTTTCACAGGGATCTTCAATCCACATATCCGCCGAAGCTTCCGGGTCCCAGGCGGATGCTCATGGGCGCCTTCTGAAGGCCTATATGAACATGAAGATCGCGGGATCAGCGACGTCGGCCAAAAGCAGCATCGATCTGTTCCGCCCTGGCCGAGAACCAACGCCAGAGCAGAATAGCCAGAACCCACATGATATTCCATGAAAGAAGCACATCGGACAGAAAGTGCGCCCCGAACACGACTCTGTTGAACGAGATTGCAATTGCCAGGACGCCCATGCCTGCCAGGTAAAACGGGGCATGCCCGGGCCCCGTGAAGACGACAAGTGTCAGCAGCGCGAAAGCGCTTGCGGCCTCTCCTGAGATGAACGAGCAGTTGTGCAGGCACTGGTCGGTCAGTTCCCATGGCGGAGTGAATATCCTGTCGCCCCCGAACTCCACCACCGACCGTGGACGGGCCCTACCCACCACAAACTTGATGAATTCCACTGCCAGCCCCGGCCCCAACGCGAAGAAGGTGAGGACGAATAGAATCTTGTGCGGCGAAGGTGAACGCCTCATAGAGTGGATGAACCGGATGGCAAGCATCAGGATGATCATTGTACCTACGACCACCCACGGAAGCTGTCTGTTTGTATCACGAATTAGAAGCAAGAAACCATTTTCCCCCAACCCGAACCCCATTGACTCCGTCCAGAAATGGCGACTGACAATGAGATCCAGTTCTGGCCATGCTATAAACAAAATGGAGACTGCGCCCAGCAGGATGAGCGAATGTCGGAGGAAGTTGGGCGTGCCTTGAATTGGGAGTCTGAAACGTGATTTTGAAACTTGCTCTTCGACGGCTACATTCATCTCAGGGTCCTTATGAGGACCGCGTTCTCGGGCCGGATTGTCGAGATTTGACGAAGAGCTTGATGAGGTCCTGTCAACAGCGATGCGTTAGGTCATGATTTCACATCTTGTGCTAGTGGTAGAGGACGATGCGGAGATCGCGCTCCTCCTGGAGAAATATCTCGAGAGGTCAGGTTACCGAACGGTCAGGGCGTCCACGGGAAATACCGCTTTAGCGCATGTTCGAATGTTGAGGCCCGATATCGTCGTGCTTGATGTAGGGCTACCAGACATCGACGGGTTCGATGTTCTCACAAGGATTCGAACTCACTCGGCGGTGCCGGTGATCTTCCTGTCGGCCATGGACGACGACACAGATAAACTCCTCGGTCTAAAACTGGGTGCTGATGATTATGTCACGAAGCCTTTCAATCCCCAGGAGGTCGTGGCTCGCATCGGCGCGGTTCTGAAACGGTCGAGCGGGCTGATTGAGAACAACGTCATGCGACACGACAATGTCGAAGTGCTGCTGGATTCGCATATGGCGATTGTTATGACGAAGGGAACCCGGGTAGAGCTGCCGCTCACCGCGACTGAATTCCGGCTTCTCGCTTGTTTTCTTCGTTCCCCGTTCAAGGCTTTCGACCGAGCATCACTGCTGGATGCCTGCATGCCTGAGAGCGACGCTCTGGATCGTACCATAGATACCCATATTGCCAATTTGAGAAGAAAGCTGGCCGACCACGACCAAGGCGGGTACATCACCACCGTCCGAGGCGTCGGTTATCGTTTTGCGAGGTCCGAAGGTGTCTAGGAGACCTTCGCTCGCCGTTGTGATGGCTCTATTGGTGTCCATCACACAGCTGGTCAGCATATCGCTGGTCTACATTTCCGTCGATTGGTATGTGGATCACGCAGAAGCAGATGCGGAGGAACGGCTCCCGCCAGAAGCAAAGGCGGCCCTCAATAGTCTCAATCGCGGAACGATCCCGGATTCACAAGCCTTGGCGGCTCTGGCCGTATTGTTTCCGGAACTGGAGGAGACGACAGAGGCGGCGCCAATCGTTGGTCTCCTTGCATTCGGGACTGCTTCCATCGTGTTGACGAGTTCTGTGGGCGTGTTCCTGGCCTATCGAATTGCGGCACCGCTGGCCCGCCTTACAACCGCGGCTGATAAAATCCGTAAAGGAGATTTTCAGGTCGAAGTGGAGGCTGGCGCCACGCGAGAGGTAGAGGCCCTGGCTTTAACGCTAAACAGTCTGGCGACTGAGCTGCTCGACCTTGAAAAGCGTCTCAAATTCAACACCCGAGCAGTAGCCCACGAATTACGCACGCCACTGACTGTTCTGCAGGGTAATCTCCAGGGTATGAACGACGGGGTGGTCGATATAAGTGAAGAGCGAATTCGGGCTTTGTTGGCCCAAACTCAAAGCATGTCTCGTCTTGTTGACCAACTCAATACCCTTTCACTGGCGGGTACCACAAATTTCGTAACGCCAACTACTTTTACTGATTTATCTCTGCATGTTTCCGACACAGTCCATATATTCGAAGCTTCTGCAGGTCTTGGCGTTGCGTGCCGAATGTACCTTGCGACGGCGCCTGCCCGGATCGATCCTCCCCGTTTCCGTCAAGCCCTTCTCGCGCTTCTGGAGAACGCGCGCAGATATGCGAGTGATTACGGACCAATCGACGTGCGGACGGGCATCGATGAGATCGGACGATCATTCGTCTCGGTTGAAGACCAAGGTCCCGGCCTGCCTTCCTATGTACAGGGGGCCTCATTTGACATGTTCTGGCGCAGCGAAGGGCTCAACGGGCATGGCGCAAACGGCACGGGTCTTGGCCTGACAATTGTAAAAGCAATCGCGGAAGGGCACAACGCGCGGTTAACGGTAGGCAACAAACCCGCTGGTGGTGCCCACGCGACTATCTCTTTCTGTGGAACAACCAAATCGCAATAAGCGGGGCCGGTTGGCAGATTTTCCCGGCTGCCGTTGAGTATCTTGCGGGTGGTTTTGCATGTTGATGCCGTCCCACCCTTCCTATCACCCGATCGACTTGATCGGCATTTCGCGCTTCATGATGTCGAGATAGCGCGAGCCTCATCCGAAAGACCGGCCGGGACGTCGTTCAATCGATCCTCTGGCCTTCGGCGTCGAAGACGTGCAGGTGCTGCGGCGGGAAGGCAACCTGGATCTTCGGACCGGCGGCGAGCATCGCGCGATCGAGCGTGAAGAGCTTGAACGGCAGGCCATGCAACGAGGCATGCACAATAATGCCGAAACCGGTCGGCTCCATGAGATCCACCGTAGCTGTCATGCCCCCTTCTTGGAGGACCACGTGCTCCGGTCTTATTCCGAGCGTGAGTTTCGCGCCGTTCTGCACGCCACGGGACGGGATCGGCAGGACAGTGCCGTCAGCGAGCCGTATCGCGGACTGACCGGCTGCGGCCACCGCTTCGCCCTCCAGGAAATTCATTCCCGGCGAACCGATGAAGCCTGCGACGAACAGATTGGCGGGGCGATCGTAGAGATCGAGTGGCGTGCCGACCTGCTGTACCACGCCGCCATGCATGGCGACGATCCTGTCGGCCAGCGTCATGGCTTCGATCTGGTCGTGGGTAACATAGATCGATGTCGCATTGAGGTCGGCATGCAGCTTCTTGATCTCGGCACGCATCTGTTCGCGCAGGCGTGCATCGAGATTGGAGAGCGGTTCATCAAACAGGAAAGCCTTGGGCTGCCGCACGATGGCGCGACCCATGGCGACGCGCTGGCGCTGGCCGCCAGACAATGCCTTGGGGCGGCGTTCGAGCAACGGATCGAGCCCAAGTTTGGCCGAGGCGGCCGCAACGGCGCTGGTGATCCTGTCCTTCGCCTGCTTCCTCAGCCGGAGGCTGTAGCTCATATTGTTCGCGACATTCATATGCGGGTAGAGCGCGTAGGACTGGAAGACCATGGCGATGTCGCGATCTTTTGGCGCAAGGTCGTTGACCCGCCGGCCCTCGATGCTGACGTCGCCGCCGCTGACGTCCTCGAGGCCTGCAATCATCCTCAGCAATGTTGACTTGCCGCAGCCCGAGGGTCCAACCAGCACGATGAACTCGCCGTCCCGAATATCGAGATCGACGCCGTGCAGCACATGCACCTTGCCAAAGCTTTTCTGGACGTTCTGGATATTGATCGATGCCATTGGCTTAACCCTTGACTGCGCCGGCCGTGAGGCCTTGCACGAGATAGCGCTGGATGAGCAGAAAGAAGAAGCCGGCCGGAATGAGCGCCATGACGCCTGCCGCCATCATCTGCCCGAAATCGACCGAGAATTTCGACACGAAGGTGAGAAGGCCGACGGGGAAGGTCGCGGCATCGTTGCCGTTGATCAGCATCAGGGCGAACAGCAATTCGCTCCACGCGGCGGTGAACACGAAGCCGAGCGTTGCGGCAATGCCTGGCAATGTCAGCGGCAGGATAATCTGGCGAAAGGCGACGAATTGCGTCGCACCATCGATCATCGCCGCCTCTTCGAGATCCCGCGGAATGCCGTCGAAGAACGATTGCATGAGAAATGTCGCGAAGGGCACGTTGAAGGCCGTGTAGACGATGACGAGTCCGGTCAGGCTGTTGGTCAGCCCGAGCGGCGACAGGATCTTGAAGATCGGCGCCACCAGCATCACCAGCGGGAACATCTGGGTCAGCAGCATCAGCGCCACGATCCAGTATTTGGCGCGGAACGAAAAGCGCGACAGGGCATAGCCGCTCAGCGATGCGCAGACTGTGACGGCGACGGCGGTGGACGCCGAGACGATCAGGCTGTTCTTGAAGAAGGTCGGAAAGGCGCTATGCCTGAGCACGAAGGAATAATGCTCCCAGGTGGTCGCGGACGGCCACATGCGCACGCCCTCGCTATAGAGCAGCTTGTTCGGCGTCACCGAAACCTTGAGCAGCCAGAACAGCGGGAAGAGCGCGAAGACGATGTAGAACGATATCGCCACGCGGTGGGCCAGGATCGGGATTATGCTGCCTGCTCTCATGATCTCAATCCTTCAACAGCATCTGCCGGAGCAGGATGATCAGCATCGAATAGGCAAGCAGCAGCACCAACAGCACTAGCGCGATCGCCGAGGCATAGCCGAAATCGAGCGCCCGGAAAGCCTGGGTGAAGATATAGCTCGCGACGATCTGCGTCCGGTCGGCCGGCCCGCCAGATGTCATCACCACGATCAGATCGGCAAAGTTGGAGACCCAGACGGTGCGCAGAAGCACCGTGATCGCGATCGTCGGCGCGAGGAACGGCAGCGTGATCGAACGGAAGCGTTGGAACCAGCCGGCGCCATCGATCGAGGCCGCTTCGTAGAGATCGCGCGGGATTGCCTGAAGTGCGGCCAGCAAGGTGATCGCAAAGAAGGGAATGCCCCACCAGACATTGGCAATGATCGGCCCCCACATCGCATAATGCGGATCGGACAGGATATTGCCCGGTTCGCTCGTCAGGCCCATGGCATAAAGCCAGTGTGGAATGGGGCCGATCACGGGATTGAACAGCCAGGCCCAATTGAGGCCAGCGAGAAAGCTCGGCACCGCCCATGGCAGGAAGACCAGCGCTTGGACCACGCCCCGGCCACGAAAGGGCTTGTCGAGCAGCAGCGCCAGAATCAGGCCGAAGATAAATTGCAGGAGGACGGAGGCGCCGGTCCACCAGAGCGTGTTCTTCAGCGCTCCACGGAACGAGGCATCTTTGGACAGTGCCCTGAAGTGATCGAGCCCGATAAAGCCACCAGAGAAAGGGTTGAGCAGAACGATATCGCGGAACGCGTAGGAAATGCCTATGACCAGCGGCACCAGCATGACCCCGGCGATCAGGATCAGCGACGGCGCGCTGTAGAGCCAGGGCGTCGAACCGTCGGCCAGGCGTTTCAGCCACGTCTTGCGGTCGTGCCGTCCGTCGATCGTATCGGCATAAATGGTCATCAGGCAAATATTCCCTATGCGGCTCCTTCGCACGGTCTTACCCGTGAAATTGGCGGCGGCCGGCTATCCAGCCGCCCACCGCCGGTCTCGCCCTGCCTACTTCTTGGCGAGATGTTTCTGCTGGGCCTTGGTCAGGTAGTCGGCCCACTGGTCAGCAAGTTCCTTCGGCGTGATGTCGCCGAGAAGCGCCTGCTGCGAAGTCTTGATCGCCAGCGAATCCTTGAAGAAGGCGAATTCCTCGAGATAAGTCGGCATGACGGTCGGCACCGTGTTCGGATCGGCAAGTTCCTCGAACCAACCCCTGAACTGGTCACCCTTGTAGAACGGGTCTTCCGCTGCCGACGTATAGGCTGGCAATGCGCCGATGCGCTTGTTCCATTCGAGATTGCCTTCCTTGCCTTCGAGCGTAGCGATCAGCTTCCAGGAGAGATCCTTGTTCTGACTGGTGGCGAACATCGACCAGCCGGCATAGCCGATGGTCGGGAAGGACTTGCCATCCGGACCCTTGGGCAGCGGCATGACGCCGAAATCGTCCTTGCTCATGCGTTCGGCGATGGCGATCAGTGCGTCCGGATCCTGGTCGAGGAATGCGCAGGTGCCGGAATAGAAACCGGCCACGACCTCGTTGAAGCCCCAGTTGACGCTGTCCTTCGGCGCATAGCCCTTCTTGTAGAGATCGACCATCCATTCGATGCCCTTGGCCCAGCCTTCGCTGTTCATGGTCGAGGTGCCGTCTTCCTTGAAGTAGGTGTTGTCGCCGGCCATGGTGGCAGCGAAGATCATCCAGCCATTGAGACCGCCCGGGCCGCCACGCATGCAGTAGCCATATTTGCCCGGCAGCTTGGAGACGGCTGCGGAGGCGGCGGTGAATTCCTCGAGCGTCTTGGGCGGCTCCTTCACGCCGGCCTCGGCGAGCAGTTTCTTGTTGTAGAACATGGCGCGCAGATAGAAGCCGTAGGGCAGCATATAGGCGGTGTTCTTGACGTCGCGGCCGAGTTCGAGCGCGCGGGGCGTCAATTCCTTGGTATTCTCCCATTTCTCGAGATAAGGCTCGAGGCTTTCGAGCATGCCGTTATTGGCATAGAGCGACAGCCACGTGTCCGGCATTTCCATCACATCGGGCGTATCGCCGGCCGAAACCATGGTGGCGAACTTCTGGAACGCCTCGTTCCAAGGCAGCGAAATGATGTCTACCTTGGCGCCGGGATTGGCGGCTTCGAACTTGGCGACGATCGATTTCAGCGTCTCGGTGCGTTCGGGGCTGGTGATCACTTCCACCAGTTTCAGCGTCGTGTCCGCCAGTGCCGTTCCCGCCATCATCGTGGCGAGGAGGGCTGCGGTAATCAGTCTTTTCATCATGTCCGTTTCTCCCAGTTTGGTTTTTAAAACTCAGGTCGCGGCTGCCATGGCCGCTTCGATATCGCTCCACAGTGCCTCAGTTCCCTCAAGGCCCACATGGAGACGTACGGACCGCGCATTGATGCCGAAGGCATGCGCGGAATTCGGCTGTGCCTTCTGCTGAAGCACGACCTCGCCCGGTACAACAAGGCTTTCATGCCCGCCCCAGCTGACGCCCAGCTTGAAGAGCGAGAGGTGATCGGCAAAGGCGCGGATATCGACGCCCTCGCGGAAAATGAACGAGAACAGGCCGGACGTGCCGTTCAGGCCCGGCGGCAGGCGGTTGGCGAGTCCCGGATGGCACACCTGCTCCACCAGCGCGTGATCCTGCAGCCGCCGCGCGATCTCCATGCCGGATGCTTCATGCGCCTTCATGCGGATCGGCAGCGTGCGAAGGCCGCGGATGAGAAGCCAGGCATCGAAGGGCGACATCTTGGCGCCGAGATAGGGATAGGCCTCGGCCTTGATGCGGCCGATCAGTTCCTTCGAGCCGGCAACGACGCCCGAGACGACATCGCTGTGGCCGCCGAGATATTTCGAGGCGGAATGCAGCACCAGATCGACGCCCAATTTGACCGGCTGCTGGAAGATCGGGCTCGCCCAGCTATTGTCGATCACGGTAAGAACGCCATGCCGCTTGGCGAGCGCCGCAAGCGCGCCGACATCGTGGGCTTCCATCACCCAGCTCGTCGGGCTTTCCATGTAGAACAGCTTGGCGCCCGGCAGCGCCCTGGCAACCTCTTCCTCGTCATGGCCATCGACATAGGTCACTTCGACCCTGAGCTTCTTGAGGATGGTGCCGAACAGGCGGAAGGCATCGGGATAGAGATGCTTGACCGCAACGATCCGGTCGCCCGGCTCGACGAAACTCAGGACCGTGGATGAGATCGCCGCCATGCCACTGGCAAAGCCGAGTGCATCCTCCGCACCTTCGAGCTTCGCCAGCATCTCCTCGAACATCCGGACAGTGGGGTTCAGGCCGCGCGTGTAGATCGGCCGCACCTTCTCACCGCGATAGGAGGCGATCATGTCGTCGTAGTTGGAGAAGGTGAACAGCGATGTCTGGAAGATCGGCGGAACCACGGCCTCCGCATAATTGCCCTCGTCATGCGCGACGGTGAGCGAGGCAAGTTCGAACGGATCGAGCCCGTCATTCATTTCGACATTTCCTTGATATCTTCCTCGACCACGTCGAGAATCTTGAGCGTCTCGCGCCGCGCGGCCTCGGTGTCCTGGGCGGCGATCGCGTTGAACAGCGTGCGGTGGAACGGGAAAGACCTGCGGGCGAAATCGATGCGGTCGAAGGGATGCGTCCAGAATTTTTCGAAGAGACCCCGCATTTGTTCGAGGAGTTGTTTGAACAACGGGTTGTGCGTGGCGTCATAGATAGCCAGATGGAAGGCGAGATCCTCGGGTCCGGACGTGCCCTTGGCGATATGGACCCGCTCCATTTCGTTGAGCTTTTCCTCGATGATTACGAGATCTTCAGTGGTGCGTCGGCGGGCGGCGGCCATGCCCGCCTCGCACTCGATGCCGCGTCGCACTTCCAGAGTCTGCAACAGTACGTCTCGCAGATGCGTCGCGTCGAGCGATAACGGCAGGTGGATCGTGGCGAGCGATACGGGCTTGAGCAGGTAAGTGCCGCTGCCCTTGCGGGTCTCCATGACGCCGAGTGCCTGAAAATGACGGATGACCTCGCGTATGGTCGATCGTCCGACAGCCAGAGCCGACATCAGTTCACGCTCTGCTGGCAGCCTGTCGCCGGCCTTCAGGCTGGCGCTGTCGATATAGGTGGCGAGCGCATCGATGACCTGCGCCGCTCTGTCGAGCGGCGGCAATGGCACGAATAGCGGCCTGCCGTTTACGTCTGCCGACATCCGGCACCTTCCCCTATCGATACCGCGTCTTGAATCGCGCAGCTTAAATTGGTCTGACATCTTAGCATTTATGAGGAATCGGCTCTTGTCAACCAACCCGGCGGAAGAGTCGGTTATCCGCCGCAACCGCCGTCGGCGGGCGATATGATTCTAAGATTGGGGGATGGATCAGGACGATCTGGCAGGACCGTTGATGCGCTGGTTGCGCAGCAATTGTTTCATGTTCTCGAAGCGTTGACCGTGTTCGGCGTCGCGGCGAAGGCCGACTGCCGAACAAAGGATGTCGACGACGACAAGGGCCGCGATGCGCGAGATCGTCGGCGTGTAGATGTCGGTATTGTCGAGCGTCTCGACCAGGATCGCCACGTCGCAATGCTCCAGCAGCGGCGAGCGCGATCCCGAAACCGCGATCACCCCAGCGCCGCCGGCTTTCGCCTCCTTCGCCACCTCGATCATCGCGATCGTATGACCGGTATTGGAAAAGATCACCGCGACATCGCCAGGACGCATCATCGACGCGGTCATCAATTGCTGGTGAGTGTCGGCCTGCGCGCCGCAGGGCACGCCGAACAGCGGAAACTTCTGCTGTGCATCGAGCGCCACGATGCCCGAGGCGCCGAGCCCGAAGAATTCTATGCTGCGGGCCTGGCTGAGCAGCGCGATGGCTTCACCCAGCGCCTTGGTATCGAGATGGCTGCGCGCCCAATCGAGACTGGTCATCGTATAGCCGAAGATCTTCTCGACGAGATCCGCCGTACTGTCGTCCTTCGACAGCACGGAATGCGTCGCGGTCGTGCCGAGCGCCAGGCTGTGGGCGAGTCGGAGCTTGAACTCCTGGTAGCCGCTGCAGCCGATCGCGACGCAGAAGCGGATCACCGTCGGCTCGCTGACATCCGATAGCGCCGCAGCCTCGGAAAGCGCGGCGTTGAGGATACGATTGGGATCTTCCAACACGCGGTTGGCGACCTTGCGCTCGGACTTGCGGAGATCAGGCAATGCCTGCCGCACGATTTCGAGGATATTTTGCCCGGTATTGCGGCTGGATATCTCTTCATAGGCCATGTGAGATTTCCTGCCACCGTGCCCTACGCATCGTCAAGACGAAACTCGATGCCGTAACTGGCGCGCATGACGTCCACCGGGGACTGCGCAATAGCGTCGTCGATCTCCCCAGGCGTGATCGTATTGAATGCGAACATGCCGTAGTGATGGGCGATCATCGCGCCGATGACGCAGCGGTCGCAAAGCGCGATCGCTTCGGTAAGCGTCAGGTTTCCCGCGAAGCCCGCCTGTTTCAGGGCCTCCGAGCGTCCATTGACCGGCAGCAATGCCAGATCCGGCTCAAAGGCCGTGATGTCCTCGTCCTGCCCCTCGAACGGTATCGTATCGCCCGAGTGTAAAATTCTCGCATTGCCGAAGATCATTCCATAGCCGAGAAACCGGTACCGTCCGCCGTCGTCTCGCTCCAGCGTTTCGTGTGCGGCCCGCATGACCTGCAGTTCCAATGCGCCGATATGCCTGCGGTCACCCGCATCCACATCGATCAACCGGCTTGCATCGACGCCGATCCGTTGCATGGCAAGTTCCCCCGACGCTGCCGGCACCACGAATTTCAGTCCAGGCAGTCGCTTTGCCAGCAAGTTCAGCGTCTCGCCATCCATATGGTCGGTATGATGATGGGTGCAAAGCACGAGATCGACCCGCCCGAGTTGATCCGCTGCCAGAGGCGCGGGCGCCATCCTTTCATGCGAGAAAGGTGTGTTTCGATATTTGACCGCGAGCGAATCCGAGAGATAGGGATCGATGACAATGCGCTTCCCGTGCGCATCGATCACGAAGCCAGCCTGCCCGAGCCAGTAGAGCGACACGCCGTCACCCGGACCGTCCGCGAGCCTGGCCGCGAGCGGTTCATCGAAGGGAATGGTGCGGAGCCTGATCATCCGTCACGCCGTCAGTGCATGCTGTTTCAGCCCAAGCGATTCCATGAGGTTGAGCACCGCCATTTCGGTCGCGCGGTTGACGC
>Ga0164290_1002629_pt1 | contig 11489 bp, 8 predicted proteins | sample Micstemetagenome_FD_108782 | JGI IMG/M metagenome (GOLD analysis project Ga0164290, IMG submission 108782) | Contaminated culture microbial community from soil near Moab, Utah, USA - Microcoleus steenstrupii SON62 (Illumina Assembly) | ecosystem: Environmental > Terrestrial > Soil > Soil crust...
GCCGGGGGGTCAAACAGGGCTTAGTTGCCCTGGTTGTCCAGCTTGGCGCGCAGCAGGGCGCCCAGGCTGGTCGTGCCGGCGGTTTCGCGCTCGTTCGACTGGTTCAGGCGCTGCATGGCTTCCTGCTGGTCGGCGTTGTCCTTGGCCTTGATCGACAGCTGGATGTTGCGGGTCTTGCGGTCGACGTTGACGATGACGGCGGTGACTTCGTCGCCTTCCTTCAGCACGTTGCGGGCGTCTTCCACGCGGTCGCGGGAGATTTCCGAAGCGCGCAGATAGGCCATCACGCCGTCGGCCAGCTCGACTTCAGCGCCGCGCGGATCGACCGTCTTGACCTTGCCGGTCACCGAAGCGCCGCGGTCATTGATGGTCGTGTAGGCGGTGAAGGGGTCGCTGTCCAGCTGCTTGATGCCCAGGGAGATGCGCTCGCGCTCGACGTCCACGGCCAGCACGACGGCTTCGACTTCCTGGCCCTTCTTGAAGTTGCGAACGGCGGTCTCGCCGGACTCGTCCCAGGACAGGTCGGACAGGTGCACCAGGCCGTCGATGCCCTGGGCCAGGCCCACGAACACGCCGAAGTCGGTGATCGACTTGACGGGGCCCTTGACCTTGTCGCCGCGCTTGACGTTCTCGGCGAACTCTTCCCACGGGTTGGCCTTGCACTGCTTCATGCCCAGGGAGATGCGACGCTTGTCTTCGTCGATTTCCAGGACCATGACTTCGACTTCGTCGCCCAGCGAGACCAGCTTGCTGGGGGCGATGTTCTTGTTGGTCCAGTCCATCTCGGAGACGTGCACCAGGCCTTCGATGCCCGGCTCGATCTCGACGAACGCGCCGTAGTCGGCGATGTTCGTGACCTTGCCGAACAGGCGGGTGCCGGTCGGGTAGCGGCGGGCCACGCCGAACCAGGGGTCATCGCCCAGCTGCTTGATGCCCAGGGAGACGCGGTTCTTCTCGGCGTCGAACTTCAGGACCTTGGCCGTCAGTTCCTGGCCGACCGTCACCACTTCGCTCGGGTGACGGACACGGCGCCAGGCCATGTCGGTGATGTGCAGCAGGCCGTCGATGCCGCCCAGGTCGACGAAGGCGCCGTACTCGGTGATGTTCTTGACCACGCCCTGGACGATCGCGCCTTCCGACAGCGTTTCCAGCAGCTTGGCGCGCTCTTCACCCATGGAGGCCTCGACCACGGCGCGGCGCGACAGCACCACGTTGTTGCGCTTGCGGTCGAGCTTGATGACCTTGAATTCCATGGTCTTGCCCTCGAACGGGCTCATGTCCTTCACGGGGCGGGTGTCCAGCAGCGAGCCGGGCAGGAAGGCGCGGATGCCGTTGACCAGGACGGTCAGGCCGCCCTTGACCTTGCCGGAGACGGTGCCGGTCACGAAGTCGCCGGACTCCAGGGCCGTTTCCAGGCTCAGCCACGAGGCCAGGCGCTTGGCCTTGTCGCGCGACAGGATGGTGTCGCCGTAGCCGTTCTCGATGGCGTCGATGGCGACGGAGACGAAGTCGCCGACTTGGACTTCCAGTTCGCCCTGGTCGTTCTTGAACTCGTCGATGGGCACATAGGCCTCGGACTTCAGGCCGGCGTTGACGACGACGAAGTTGTGCTCGACACGAACGACCTCAGCGGAGATCACTTCGCCGGCGCGCATGTCGGAGCGCTGCAGCGACTCCTCGAACATGGCGGCAAAGGATTCCATGCCGGAGGCTTGGGCGGTTTGGGTTTGGGACATTTGATGGACCTTGTGCGGCGGGGAGCCCCGACGCGGCGTGCAGACGAGCTGCGGGTTAAGTTGTTGACATCGCGGCCCTCAGTGAACTGACGTTCGGAGGGAAGGGCCGCGGGCCGTGGCTTCTCAAGCCTGGACCTTTCTGGAACCCCGTGGGTTACGGGATGTCAGAACGGCCGGCGCTGTTGCCACCAATCCAGCACCTGGGCCACCGAGGCTTCGATGGTGAGTGCCGAGTTGTCGAGCAGCTGCGCGTCCTGCGCGGGGGTCAGAGGCGAGGCCGAGCGGTTCTTGTCCCTCTCGTCCCGCGCTTCCAGATCTTCGCGCAAGCCCTCGATGTTAGCGGAAATCCCCTTGGAAATCAATTGCTTATGCCGCCGCTCGGCGCGCGTGGCCGCGCTGGCCGTGAGGAAGACCTTGAGGGTCGCGTCGGGGAAGATGGCCGTGCCCATGTCGCGGCCGTCGGCCACCAGGCCCGGCAGGCGGCGGAAGTCGAGCTGCAGTTGATTCAATGCCTGGCGGACTTCGGGGTGAGCGGCCACCTGGGAAGCCAGCAAGCCCGTGGCCTCAGCGCGAAGTCGGGCGCTGACGTCCTCCTGGCCCAGAAAGACCTGGCCATGGCTGAAACGCAGTTGCAGCGTCGGCACGACGGCGGCGACCGCCGCACCGTCGTCCAGGTCAAGGCCGGCACGGCGGGCGGCCAGGCCGGTGACGCGGTAGAGCGCCCCCGAGTCCAGCACTTCATAGCCGAGCGCCTTGGCGACCTCGTCGGCCAGCGTCCCCTTGCCGGAGGCGGTCGGGCCGTCGATGGTGATGACGGGGATGTCCCCCGCCTTTGCGGTCACGATGCCGAACAGGGTCTCGAAGTAGTCCGGAAAGGTCTTGGCGACGCACTGGGGCTCCAGGACGCGCACCGGCACGGCCTTGTCCGTGAGCAGGCCGTTGAAGGCGGCCAGCGAGAAGCACATGGCGACGCGGTGGTCGTCGTAGGTGTGGATGGCGGCAGCCTTCCAGTCCTTGAGCGGCTGCACGCGGATCCAGTCCGGGCCTTCGTCGACCGTGGCCCCGAGCTTGCGCAGTTCGGCGGCCATGGCGGCGATGCGGTCGGTCTCCTTGACGCGCCAGCTGGCGATGTTGGTCAGCGTTGTCGGACCGTCGGCATAGAGGGCCATGACGGTCAGCGTCATGGCCGCGTCGGGGATGTGATTGCAGTCGAGGGTGATGCCCTTGAGGGGCCAGGCGCCGCGGCGCACTTCCAGCCAGTTCGGGCCGGCCTCGACCTCCGCGCCCATGGCCGCGGCAGCCTCGATGAAGCGCACATCGCCCTGCAGGGACTCGCTGCCCACGCCTTCGATGCGGATGGGCGCGTCGACGGCGGCGATGGCGCCCAGGCCGACGAAATAGGAGGCCGACGAGGCGTCGCCTTCGACGAAGACCTCGCCCGGCGAGCGGTAGCGGCTGCCGGCCGGGATGACAAAGGCCTCCCAGGCCTCGCGCTTCACCCGGATGCCGAAGCGCGCCAGCAGGGCCAGCGTGATCTCGATGTAGGGCTTGGAGATCAGCTCGCCGATGACCTCGATGCGGATGTCCTGCTCGGCCACCAGCGGCAGGGCCAACAGCAGGGCGGTCAGAAACTGGCTGGAGACGTCGCCACGCACGCGCACCGGTGCGTCCAGCGCCAGCCTGGACGGCCCCCGCAGGCGCAGCGGCGGGTAGCCAGCGTTGCCCAGGTCGTCGATCTGGCAGCCCAGGCCGCGCAGCGCGTCGACGAGGTCGCCGATGGGGCGCTCATGCATGCGCGGTACGCCCGAGACCTCGAAGTCGCCGCCTTGCGTCGCCGCCAGGACCGCCAGCGCCGCCGTCAGGGGACGCATGGCCGTGCCGGCATTGCCCAGGAAGAGCTGGGCCTGCTTGGCACGCAACTGGCCGCCCAGGCCATCGATGACGACGGCTTCGCCCTCGCGCCAGACGCCGCAGCCCAGGGCCCGCAGCGCGTCCAGCATGACGGCCGTGTCGTCGGAGGCGAGCAGGTCGCGCACGACGGTCTTGCCTTCGCTCAGGGCCGCCAGCAGCAGCACTCGGTTGGAGATGCTCTTGGAGCCGGGCAGGCGCACCGTGCCTGTGGCACCGCGCAGCGGCGGCAGGTCGAGGAAGGGGATCTTGAACATCACTTAGCCGCAGGGCGGCCGGGAGGGGGAGCAGGGAGGGTTTCGCCCCAGGCGGAGCGGCCTTCCGAGATGGGGCGCAGCGCCGCCTCCAGGCTGGCGGCGTCGCCGGATTCGATCAGCGCTTCGAGCTGGTCCAGCATGGTGCGGAAACGCTTGGACTGGGCCAGCACCTCGTGCTTGTTGGCCAGCAGGATGTCGCGCCAGACGGCCGGCTCGCCGGCGGCAATGCGGGTGAAGTCGCGGAAGCCCGGGCCCGCCAGGCTGAGGTAGTCGCGGGCCGCCGGCTGCTCGGCGATCGCCTGGAAGTAGGCGAAGGCCAGCAGATGCGGCAGGTGGCTGACGGCGGCGAAGGCGGCGTCGTGGTTGTGCGGCCGCATCTTCAGCACCGTCGAACCCAGGGCCGACCAGACGTCGGTGGCCTTCTGCACCAACTGGGGGTTGGTGAAGGGCTGGGGCGTCAGGATGACCTGGCGGCCTTCATACAGCGTGGCCTCGGCATGCTGGACGCCGCCCGACTCCTTGCCGGCGATGGGGTGGCAGGGCACGAAGCTGGACGAGCGGTCGCCGAGGGCGCGGCGCGCCGCCTCGATGACGTCGCACTTGGTGGAGCCCACGTCCATGAAGAGGACGCCGGGGTTGACGAGATGCCGGATGGCCTTGAGCGTGCTTTCGGTAGCCGACACCGGCACGGCGATCAGCACGATGTCCGAGCCGGACACCGCCAGCAGGGCAGATTCGGCGGCGACGTCGATGACGCCGAGCTTCTTGGCATGCTCCGTCGTCGACGGCGACTTGCTGTAGCCGATGACGCGGCGCACCAGGCCGGCCTTCTTCATCGCCAGCGCAAAGCTGCCGCCCATCAGGCCGCATCCGATCACGCCGAGCTGGTTGAACATGGTCATCAGCGCCCGCACGGCCGCCCGAAGGGCGCTGAGCGCCCCCATGGGGGGCAGGGAACGAAGTTACCGTGGGGGTTCATGAGACTTCAGTTTTTGACGGGGTAGGCGCCCAGTATCTTGAAAAAGGCGCAGATCTCGCGCAACTCGGCCAGGGCGTCGGCGACGTGGCTCTGGGTCGGGTGGCCGTCGAGGTCGATGTAGAAGTAGTAGTCCCATTGGCCGGTCCGGGCCGGGCGGGATTCCAGGCGGGTCATGGACACGCCATGCTTCTTCAGCGGCACCAGCAGGTCGTGCATGGCGCCGGGGCGGTTGGGCACGGAGACCACCAGGCTGGTGCAGTCTCGGCCGGTGGCCGGCGGCGTGGCCATGGTCTGCGGCAGGCAGATGACGGCGAAGCGCGTGCGGTTGTAGGCCTCGTCCTGGACGGCGTGGGCGACGATATGCAGGCCGAACAGCGTCGAGGCACGTTCGCTGCCGAGTGCCGCCCAGGCCGGGTTCTCGGCGGCCAGGCGCGAGCCTTCCGCATTGCTGGACACGGCGCGGCGCTCGACGTCGGGCAGGTGCTTGTTCAGCCAGTTCTGGCACTGGGCCAGGGCCTGGGGATGCGCGAGGACGGCCTCGATGCCGTGCATGGACGGCTCCTTGCGCATCAGGTTGTGGCGGATCAGCAGGCTGACCTCGCCGACCACATGGCAGGGCGTGTGGAGGAAGAGGTCCAGCGAACGCGTGACGACGCCCTCCGTCATGTTCTCCACGCCGACGACGCCGAACTGGGCGCTGCCGCTGGCGGTGGCGTGGAAGACCTCGTCGAAGCTGGCGCAATACGTCATGTCGGCCGCACCACCGAAGTATTCGAGGGCGGCCTGCTCGCAGAAGGTGCCCATTGGGCCCAAGACGGCGACGCGCTGCGGCGACTCCAGGGCCAGGCAGGCGGACATGATCTCGCGCCAGATGGCGGATACGTGCTCGGCCTTCAGCGGGCCGGGGTTGGCGGCGCGGATCTTGTCGATGACCTGGGCGACGCGGTCCGGGCGGAAGAAGGGCGTGCCCTCGGCACGCTTGATCTCGCCGACCTGCTCGGCGACGCGGGCGCGCTGGTTCAGCAGTTCCAGCAGCTGCTTGTCCAGGCCGTCGATCTGGTCGCGCAGCGCCAGCAGGGCCTGGGAGGCGACGGGTTCAGCCATGGCGGGCCTCGAAATCCTTCATGAACGACACCAGGGCCTGCACGCCTTGCAGCGGCATGGCGTTGTAGATCGAGGCGCGCATGCCGCCGACCGATTTGTGGCCCTTGAGCTGGAGCAGGCCGGCCGCCTTGGCCTCGGCCAGGAAAGTCTCGTTGAGTTTCTCGTCCTTCAGGAAGAAGGGCACGTTCATGCGCGAGCGGCACGCCGGGTCGACGCGGTTCTCGTAGAAGCCGGAGGCGTCCAGCGCCGAGTAGAGCAGGGCGGCCTTGTCGATGTTGCGCTGCTCGATGGCCGCCAAGCCGCGCTTGCCGGCGTACTCCAGGCGCTTGACCCACTGGAACACCAGGCCGGCGACATAGATGCCGAAGGTCGGCGGCGTGTTGTACATGGAGTTGTTCGCCGCCACGGTCTCGTAGTTGAAGGCCGAGGGGCAGATCTCCATCGCGCGGCCGAGCAGGTCCTCGCGGACGAAGACCAGGGTCACGCCGGCGGGGCCGATGTTCTTCTGCGCGCCGCCGAAGGCAAGACCGACGCGGCTCCAGTCGATGGGGCGGGACAGCAGATGGGAAGAGCAGTCGATGACCAGGGGCACGCCGTGCGTCAGCTGCGGCAGGTCGTGGAACTCGATGCCGTCGATGGTCTCGTTGCTGCAGACGTGGACATAGGCCGCGTCGTCGCGCAGCTGCCAGTCGGTCGGGATGTTGCGGCCATTGCCTTCCGCGGCGATGTGCACGTCGGCGTAGCGACGTGCCTCGCTGGCGCTCTTGCGCGACCACGAGCCCGTGACGACGGCGTCGACCTTGCCGCCGCGGCTGAGGTTGAGCGGCACGATGGCGTTCTCGCCCAGCCCGCCGCCCTGCATGAAGAGGATTCGGAAATTGGCCGGCACGGCGAGCAGCTCGCGCAGGTCGGCCAGGGCCGCGTCCAGGATGCTGCCGAACTCCCTGCCGCGGTGGCTCATCTCCATGACGCTCATGCCGCTGCCCTGCCAGTCCAGCATCTCGTCAGCCACCTGGCGCAGCACGGGTTCGGGCAGGGTGGCGGGACCGGCGGAGAAATTGAACGGGCGGGACGAGGTCATCAAGCGGGGCGAGGCTACTTCTTGGCGGCAGATGCCGCGGGCTTGGGTGCTGCGGCCGGCGGCGTCGGCAGGCCGAGCAGCTTGGCCAGGTTGGTCTGCAAGGTCTTGAGGCGGCCTTCCAGCGTCGGACCGGATTCGGCCATGACCTTCTGGGCCACCGCCTTCTGCAGCTCGACGCTCGCCAGGCCGAACTTCTGACTGACCGGCGATTCTGCCCAGGCGACGATCTGTTTCAGTTCGTCCTCGTTGAAGCGTTCGTCCAGCAGCGCCGAAGCCGTCGCCGGCACGGCCTTGGAGATCTTGTCCTTCAAATAGGGCACGTTCTCGTCGATGAACTTCTTCAGCTCGGCATCCATGGCCTTGGCCGTGGCCTCGCGCTTGTCGGCGGGGACCTGCTGCAGGGCGGCGCGGCCGCCGTTCATCAGCTGGGGCAGGGGGCCCTGGACGATGTTGGCGGCCAGGTTGTCGGCGAGGGCCTGCTGCTGCAGGGCGACGATCTTGTCGATCAGCGCCTTCTTGGCCGGCGAGGATTGGGCGAGGGCGGTGCCGGCGGCCAGGGCCAGCGCGAGGGCCAGGCCCAGCTTGCGAGAGGTCATGTCAGTCCTTGGGAGCTTCGGGGGTGTCGCCGGGTGCATCGCCGCCTTCGGCGTTGGCATCGGCTTCGTTGGCATCGTTCTCGACGATGCGCTGCAGGCCTGACAGCTTGCTGCCGTCATCCAGTGCGATCAATGTGACGCCTTGCGTCGCGCGGCCGAGTTCGCGGATCTCGGCTACGCGGGTGCGCACCAGCACGCCCTTGTCGGTGATCAGCATGATCTCGTCCTCGGGGCGTACCAGCGTGGCGGCGACAACGCGGCCGTTGCGCTCGCTCTGCTGGATGGCGATCATGCCCTTGGTGCCGCGGCCGTGACGGGTGTACTCGACGATGGAGGTGCGCTTGCCGTAGCCGTTCTCGGTGGCGGTCAGCACGCTCTGGGTTTCGTCCTCGGCGACCAGCATGGCGATCAGGCGCTGGTCCGGCTCGAGCATCATGCCGCGCACGCCGCGGGCGGTGCGGCCCATGGGGCGCACATCGTCCTCGTCGAAGCGCACGGCCTTGCCGCCGTCGCTGAACAGCATCACGTCGTGGCGGCCATCGGTCAGGGCAGCGCCGATGAGGTGGTCGCCCTCGTCCAGGTCGACGGCAATGATGCCGGCCTTGCGCGGGTTGCTGAAGTCCTTCAGCGACGTCTTCTTCACGGTGCCCATGGCAGTCGCCATGAAGATGAAGTGGTCCTCGGGGAAGGCGCGGAATTCGCCCGTGAGCGGCAGCACGACCGTGATCTTCTCGCCGGCTTGCAGCGGGAACATGTTGACGATGGGTTTGCCGCGCGAGTTGCGCGAGCCCTGCGGCACCTCCCAGACCTTGAGCCAGTAGACACGGCCGCGGTCGGAGAAGCACAGGATCCAGTCGTGGGTGTTGGCGATGAAGAGCTGGTCGATCCAGTCGTCTTCCTTGGTCGCCGTGGCCTGCTTGCCCCGGCCGCCGCGGCGCTGCGAGCGGTACTCGCTCAAGGCCTGGCTCTTGATGTAGCCGGTGTGCGAGAGCGTCACGACCATGTCGGTCGGGGTGATCAGGTCTTCGGTGCCCAGCTCCTGGGCGTTGTGCTCGATGACGCTGCGGCGCGCGCCGAGTTTGGTCTGGCCGAACTCGGTCTTCAGCTGGGTCAGTTCGTCGCTGATGATGGTCGTCACGCGCGAGGGTGTTGCCAGGATGTCGAGCAGGTCGGCGATCTCGGCCATCACGTCGCGGTACTCGCCGACGATCTTGTCCTGCTCGAGGCCGGTCAGGCGTTGCAGGCGCATCTGCAGGATTTCGCCAGCCTGGGCCTCGGACAGGCGGTAGAGGCCGTCGGGCTGCATGCCGTACTGGGCTTCCAGGCCTTCGGGGCGATAGGCCTGGCTGCCGCCTTCGGCACGGGCCAGCATCTCGCGCACCAGCGACGAGTCCCAGCTCTTGGCCATCAGGGCGGCCTTGGCGACCGGCGGCGTCGGCGAGGTCTTGATGGTCTCGATGAACTCGTCGATGTTGGCCAGCGCAACGGCCAGGCCTTCCAGCACATGGCCACGCTCGCGCGCCTTGCGCAACTCGAAGATCGTCCGGCGGGTCACCACCTCGCGGCGGTGCTCCAGGAAGACGACGATCATGTCGCGCAGATTGCAGAGCTTGGGCTGGCCGTCCACCAGGGCGACCATGTTCATGCCGAAGCTGTCCTGCAGCTGGGTCTGCTTGTAGAGGTTGTTCAGCACGACCTCGGGCACCTCCCCGCGCTTGAGCTCGATGACCACCCGCATGCCCGACTTGTCGGACTCGTCCTGGATGTGGCTGATGCCCTCGATCTTCTTTTCCTGCACCAGCTCGGCGATGCGCTCGAGCAGGGTCTTCTTGTTGACCTGGTAGGGGATCTCGTCAACGATGATCGCCTGGCGGTTGCCCTTGTCGATGTCCTCGAAGTGGACCTTGGCGCGCATCACCACGCGGCCGCGGCCTGTGCGGTAGCCATCGCGCACGCCGGCCAGCCCGTAGATGATGCCGGCGGTGGGGAAGTCGGGCGCCGGGATGATCTCCATCAGCTCGTCGATGGTGACTTCCGGGTTGCGCAGGGCCAGCAGGCAGGCGTCGACGACCTCGTTCAGGTTGTGCGGCGGAATATTCGTCGCCATACCCACGGCAATACCTGCCGAGCCATTCACCAGCAATTGCGGCAAACGCGTCGGCAGAACCAGGGGTTCCTTATGGCTGCCGTCATAGTTGGGTCCGAAATCGACGGTTTCCTTGTCGATGTCGGCCAGCATTTCGTGGGCGATTTTGTCGAGGCGGATTTCGGTGTATCGCATCGCCGCCGCGTTATCGCCGTCGATGGAACCGAAGTTGCCCTGGCCGTCGATCAGCATGTGGCGCAGGCTGAATGGCTGGGCCATGCGCACGATGGTGTCGTAAATTGCCGAGTCGCCGTGCGGGTGGTATTTACCCATGGTCTCACCGACGGCCTGAGCACTCTTTCGGTACTTGGCGTTGTAGGTGTTGCCCATCTCGTTCATCGCGTACAGCACGCGGCGGTGCACCGGCTTGAGGCCGTCGCGGGCATCGGGCAGGGCGCGGCCCACGATCACGCTCATGGCGTAATCGAGGTAGGAGCGGCGCATCTCCTCCTCAAGGCTGATCGGCAGGGTTTCCTTGGCGAACTGGGTCATGCGCAGCGTGGCACGCGCCTACATGGGCGCGGCGTCCTTGGAGGTAGGTGAAAGGCGCGAATTCTAAGGGCCGCGCCTCCATGTAGCAGCAGCGCAACATCGTCACCATGCCTACGAACGTAGGCCGCCACAATGCGTCCGTCTCGGTGCCCCCATGGCACAATCGTCGAGTCCCTAGGAGAAACCCTAAAGTCTCTCCTGAGGTTAGAGGTTTGAGTACTGACTCTCGCAGGGCAACTGCGGCATTCCTTGAGAGGAGAATCATGAAGAAACTGAATCGCGTGGCGTCGCTGTTTGCGATGGCTGCGGTCGCCGCTGCGGCATCGTCGGCGTCGGCGCAAACCATCGACAACTGGCGCGCAACCGACGGCACCGTCTGGAAGAACGGCACCAACGAATACTGCTGGCGCAACAACTTCTGGACGCCGGCCACGGCTGCCAAGGGTTGCGACGGCGAAATCAAGCCGGCGCCCAAGGCCGAGCCGCCCAAGGTCGTCGCCCCGCCCCCGCCCGCTCCCGCTCCCGTGGCTCCCAGGCCCGTGACGCCGCCGCCCGCTCCGGTCAGCGAGAAGGTCACCTTCGCCGCCGACGCCTTCTTCGACTTCGACAAGTCGACGCTGAAGCCCGAAGCCACCGCCAAGCTGGATGACCTGGTCAGCAAGACCAAGGGCATCAACCTGGAAGTCATCATCGCCGTGGGCCACACCGACTCCGTGGGTAGCGACGAGTACAACCAGAAGCTGTCGATCCGCCGCTCGGAAGCTGTCAAGCAGTACCTCGTCAGCAAGGGCGTCGAGCCGAATCGCGTCTATACCGAAGGCAAGGGCGAGAAGCAGCCCGTGGCCGACAACAAGACCGCCGAAGGCCGCGCCAAGAACCGCCGCACCGAGATCGAAGTCGTCGGTACGCGCAACAAGTAAGCTCGCAGCGCCCTCAGGCGCTTTGCGCAAAGCCCCGCACGGCCCGCCGTCCGGGGCTTTTCTCTTCCTGATTCCGTCATGACGATCAACGCCGACCCGCAAGAGCTCGCCAAATTCGGCGAACTGGCCCACCGCTGGTGGGACCCCGAAAGCGACTTCAAGCCCCTGCACCAGATCAACCCGTTGCGCCTGGGCTGGATCCAGCAGCTGTGCCCCTTGGCGGGAAAGCGCGTTGTCGACGTCGGCTGCGGCGGCGGCATCCTGAGCGAC
>Ga0164290_1002631_pt1 | contig 11467 bp, 7 predicted proteins | sample Micstemetagenome_FD_108782 | JGI IMG/M metagenome (GOLD analysis project Ga0164290, IMG submission 108782) | Contaminated culture microbial community from soil near Moab, Utah, USA - Microcoleus steenstrupii SON62 (Illumina Assembly) | ecosystem: Environmental > Terrestrial > Soil > Soil crust...
GATCCCGTCCATGGGCAATCGCACCGCCTCACCCGAAACGGCAAGGTTCAACGCATCGAAGGGAATGGCGGGGTTCACCTCGTCCAGATGCAAGGTCGCGGGAAAAACCCCCGCCTCCAGCGCCACCAGCGCCTTCAGCAGGCCCGCCGCCCCCGACGCCGGTTCCAGATGCCCGATATTCGACTTCACCGATCCGATCGGCAGCGGCAGGCGCCGCGCCTGCCCCAGGACGCTGCCCAGGGCCTGCGCCTCCACCGGATCTCCGGCCAGCGTCCCGGTCCCATGCGCCTCGACGAAGAGCAGGGAGTCCGGATCCACCTCCGCCCGGCCATAGACCTGGCGCAAAAGGGCAGATTGCCCTTCGACCGACGGCAGCGCCACATTCACCGTCCAGCCATCGGTATTCGTCTCGACCGCCCGCAACCGGGCATAGGCCCGGCGCGGCGACAATTGCCGCGCCTCGCACCGTTCAAGGACAAAGGCCACCGCACCCTCGGCGCGCACATAGCCATCTGCCCTGGCCGAAAAGGGCTGGCACCGCCCTTTCGGCGACAGCATCCGCGCGGACGAAAACCCGACATAGTGGAACGGGTCCAGCAGCGCGTTCACGCCCCCCACCACCGCGACATCCACCAGACCCGCCATCAAGGCATCCTGTGCCAGCCGCAGCGCCACCAGCGAAGACGAACAGGCCGTATCGACCGTCATTGACGGGCCACGCAGGTCCAACACATGCGATATCCGGTTCGACACCAGCGCCAGCGTGTTCCCGGTCATCAGATAGGCATCCGTGATTGCGGCGTCCTGCGACAACCGCGACGCATGCGCCATGGCCGAACACCCGACATAGACCCCGACCTGCTTGCCCCGCAGGCTGTCGGGCGGCAGTCCGGCATCTTCCAATGCCTCCCACGCCACCTGCAGCATCAACCGCTGCTGCGGGTCCATCTGCCCCGCTTCCCGCGGCGAAATCCCGAACACCGCTGGATCAAACCCCCAGAGGTCATCCAGCACACCGGCGGCAAAGGTATAGGTCTTTCCCTTGGTCCCGGGCGAAGGATGAAGGAAATACTCCTTCACCCACCTGTCATCCGGAATTTCCGTGACCGCATCCCCGCGATCAAGAAGAAGATGCCTGAACGCCGTCACCGACGCAGCACCGGGAAGCCTGCAGGCTCTCCCCGTAATGAAGATCGAACGCACCAAACCGGACTACTCGTTACATGGCAAAACACAGGCGGCGCTTTCCCCGTTGCGGGCACCGCTTGCGTCCTGTTATCGGTCGCGGGCGGGCATGGGTCAATGCCCGATGCCCATTTTCTGCGGTCCCTAGGGGCCGTCGTGCCTGTAACGAGTAAAAAGTGTCAGTTTAGCAATGTCGCTGCAGACAAGACCCCGTCATGCCCGGTCCGGACTGGCAGCCCTGCGCGAAGGGACGGTCGTCATGGGGCGGACTCTGTTCGCCCTTGTCCTGCGCGAGGCGCGGGTGCGCCATGGCAGATCCCGGATCGGCTATGCCTGGGCCCTCATTGAACCCTTCGTCATCGTCGCAGTCATCACCGTGCTGTTCTCGGGTATCCTCGGCCAGCGCAGCATGTCCCACGAACTCGGGGTTTTCTATGCGCTGGGCGTGGTTCAATTCCAGTATTTCCGCCATGCCAGCACCTATATCGGCATGGCGATCGAGGCGAACGGCCCGCTTCTGAACTACCCGACGGTCCATGAGGTGGATACGGCCCTCGCCCGCCTGATCCTCGATACGGCAACCTATGCCGTGATCACCTGCTGCGTGATCATCTTCCTTATCGCATTCTTTCGTGCGTCCGGCCCCGCCCATCCTGAATGGATGCTCCTGTCCATCGGAGGCCTCGCCCTGCTGGCCTTTGGCATCGGCCTGAACCTCGCCGCCCTGCAACGGCGCTTTGAAATGACGATGCATGTCTGGGGGCTGCTCTCCGCCCCGCTCTTCTTCTTTTCCGCCCTGCTCTTCTCGCTGTCATCACTTCCGACGGAATATCGCGACATCCTGCTCTGGAACCCCCTTGCCCACGGGATCGAGGGCGTCCGGCGCGGCTGGTATCCGGCCTATGGCGACTATGTCGACCTTCCCTATCTCTATTTCTGCGCCGCCCTGACCATTGCCCTCGGCCTAGCCCAGGTCCTGCTGACACGGCGGGGTCTGCGGTGATCCATATGTCCAACGTCACCAAGACCTACAGCCTCGGCGGCGGATCAAGACGCCGGGTGCTGGATCGTGTCAGCATTTCCCTGCCGCATCGCAACATCGCGATACTCGGCCGCAACGGGGCGGGAAAGTCCACCTTCCTGCGCCTGATCTCCGGCCTCGTCGACCCGGATGAAGGCCGGATCGACCGCGATGTCAGCGTCTCCTGGCCCATCGGGTTCCGGGGCAGCTTTCACGGCTACCTCACTGGGACCGAAAACATCCGTTTCGTCGCCCGACTCTACGGAACGGATGAGGACGAGGTCATACGCCGGGTCGCCGATTTCGCAGAACTCGGGCCTTTCCTGGACCAGCCGGTTCGGACCTACTCCTCCGGCATGGGCGCGCGGCTCGCCTTCGGGCTCAGCATGGCGCTGCATTTCGACACCTATCTCGTCGACGAATTGCTCAGCGTGGGCGACGCGAACTTCCGCGCGAAATCGCGCAGCGCCTTCGACCGTCTCCTGCAACGATCCCGCATCATCATGGCGTCCCATTCGATGAATGCGCTTTCGGAATACTGCGACTGCGGCCTGCTGCTCGACGGTGGTCGCGTCACCTTTTTCGAAAGCCTTCCCGAAGCCATCGACCAATACCAGCGCATCAACGGCATCCCCGCCAGGCAGGCCCGACGCCCCGGATCCCAGGATTGGAACGACGAATGACAGACGCACCCAAGGGGAATGGCCCGACGATGCCTCAAGCCGCCAAAAGCGATGGCCAGAAAAAGCCGGGGGGAGCAACCCAGGGCACCGCGCCAGCCAATGCTGGCCCCGGTCACGGATCGGGCGGGAAAGCCCCCCCAACCGGGCCGCGAGCCGGTGAAACGGCCGCAGCAGGCCAAGGCCCCCGGACAGATCGCCCGGCACCGCCCCCGCAAAAGGCCCCGGGTCCGGGCCCTGCCGCACCGGCCGCCGCCAAAGCCACGGCAGAACCCTCCGTCCAGAATGGCACCCCCGACCGCAGTTTCGCCGCCGGTCCCATCGATATTCCACCGCCCGGGCAGCGCCGACTTTTCAGTCGCAACACCAAGATGACCTTCCTCCTGATGGTGGTGGCCCCCACGCTGGCTGCCGCCATCTACCTCACCGCCTTTGCGGCAGACCGCTATGCCGTTGACGTGAAATTCGCGATCCGCTCTCCGTCGGGGGTGCCTTCGGGCGACCTGATCGGGATGGTGACGGGCGGGGCCTCGCTCGGGGCGGCGCAGTCGGATTCCTACATGGTCGTCGAATATCTGGAAAGCCGCCCGTTCCTGGACGAACTCTCCGGTCGCCTCGACTTCACGTCCATCTACTCCGCCAGGTCTGCCGATCCCCTGAACCGTCTTTCCCCGCAGGCCACCCGGGAAGAACAGGTCGACTATCTGCCCCGCATCATCCGGCCCTATTTCGACAGCACCTCCCAGATCGTCTCGGTAGAAGTGCTGGCCTTCACACCCGAAGATGCCCGCCATGTGGCCGAGGCGGTCCTCACCTCTGCCAGCCACCTCGTGAACCGTGTCTCCGAACAGGCCCGGCTGGACACCGTCCGCCTTGCCGAAGAGGAACTGGCCCGCGCCGAATCCGCCCTCCGCGAACAGCGCAGCCGGATTGCGGCCTTCCGCGAAAGCGAACAGAAGATCGACCCGAACAGCGCCGTCGCGTCGAAGGAAGGTGTCCTCGCGGCGCTGGAATCCGAACTCGCCGACAGCCGCGCCCGGATGACCGGTCTGCGCGAATTCCTGACTGCCGATGCACCCAGCGTCCGCGTGCTGCAAAGTCGCATCGCCTCCATCGAAGACCAGATCGCGACGGAACGGTCCCGCCTCGGCCGGGGACCGGGCACCGGCCCGCAGACGGCCACAGCGGGCGATCCGGGCAACCTCAATTCCTCCGTCACCCGCTACGAGGAACTCGCCGTTGATCTGGATTTCCTGCAGCGCGCCTACCTCTCCGCGCTCACCTCGCTCGAATCCGCACGGGTCGAGGCTGACAGGCAGCAAAGATACATCGCCACATTCGTGGCACCGGCCCTGCCCGAATCCCCGCGCTATCCGCGCATCGTCCTGTCGCTGGCGCTGGTCGCGACCACGGCAACCTTGCTGTGGTCGATCCTGACCATGTCCGCCCATGTCATCCGCGAACATCTCCGCTAGCTGTCGTCCCCTGCTCCATCCGTCGCAACAGCCGCGCCTGCCGCACCCGCAGGAGCGGCATCACAACCGGCCCGAACAGGTAAAGAAGCCGCACCCCGATCCCCGGCAAGACCAGGAACCGCCCGCGATCCATGCCACGGATCATCGACTCCGCCACCTCATCCGGCGACATCACCCGGGTCCCGGCGGCAATCAGGGCGGCCACCGGATGCCGGTCCGGCACCTCCCGGCGCAGCATCGGCGTATCGGTATCCGGGGGCAGGCACAGCGTCACGCCGATCCCCCGCACCGCCAGCTCCACCCGCAGCACCTCGGCCAATCCCCGCAGCGCGAATTTCGACGCGATATAGGCCGAATAGCCATAGATCCCCATCAGACCCGCCGCAGACCCGACCAACCCGACCGAAGACCCGCGCCCCATGAAGGGCAACACCGCCTGCAGGACCGCAAGGCTGCCGAAGTAATTCACATCCATCACCCGCCGGTGCAGGGCCAGATCCATGGCCCCCGCCTCTCCCATGGCCAGCGTCCCTGCAGACAGCATCACCCGGTCCGGCGGCCCGCACAGGGCGATGGCCCGACGAAAGACCTGGGCCACGGCCACCGCATCCGACACATCCACCTCAAAGCCCCAGACCCGCGCCCCCGGCACCTGTCCGGCGATCCGGTCCTTTGCCAAAGCAAGGCCCGCAGGATCGCGCGCAAAAAGGGCGACAGATGCCCCCCGCGCCGCCATTTTCACGGCCAGGGCAAGGCCGATCCCGCTTGATCCGCCCGTGACAAAGACACAACCGCCCATCACCCGCACCCACACCACCACATGACCGGCGCACCCTGCCCATTCTGCCGGCATGGCGCAAGCGATCCGCACCCTTCACCGTTGCCACCGCAGCTCCGGAATGGCATACCCGTCCCGTGCCGTGCCAGTAACCGGATGTTAACCCGTGATCCCCTCCCCCACCCGCGGCCTTGCCGCCCCACCGGCCCGCGCCGGCGCGACCCGGCCGCTGATCCCGTGCCTCCTCCCCCTGCTCCTGACGACATGTCTCGCCGCCTGCGGCCTGCCCCAGCAGGGCCCGCAAACCTCGGCCGTTCTCGCCACCGCCCAATCCGGTGATGTCGCGCTGGTCGAGGTCACCCGCACCCTGGCCGAACGCCTCGGCACCCCGCCCCGCCACGGCCTCGGCGGGCTCGGCACCGGACCCACCGCCGCGCCAACCAATGCCGCCGCCATCGGCGACACGCTCGACATCCGCATCCTCGAGGCGGGCAGCGGCGGCCTCTTCGGCAACAGCACCACAGGCGGCGGAGGAACGGATTTCACCGGCATCGTCATCGACCGTCAGGGTCGCTTGTCGCTGCCCTATATCGGCACGCTGGACGTCGCCGGCCGCACGCCGACCGAGATCGAGACCGCCATCGAAACCGCCCTGCGCGGCAAGGCCATTGAACCCCAGGCCCTGGTGCGGATCGCGCAATCCGCCACCAACCGGGCAACCGTCGCGGGCGATGCCGCCAATCCGGGGCCCTATCCTCTCAGCCTCGGGGGGGACCGCGTCTCGCAAGCCATCGCCGCAGCGGGGGGCAGCCGCTTTCCCGCCCATGAAACCCGCGTCACATTGGTGCGGGCCGGGCAGACGGCCTCGGCCCGCCTGTCCGATGTCCTGCTCCAACCGGAGTCCGATATCGCCTTGCAGCGCGGCGACATGGTGGTCCTGACACATGAACCGCCCCGCTACACCGTCAACGGCTCCGTCGCCGAACCCGGAACCTTTCCGTTCGACACGCCCGATATCTCGGTTCTCGAAGCCCTCTCCACCGCCGGCGGGGCCGAAGACAACCGCGCCGATCCGGGCGGCGTCTTTCTGTTCCGGCTTGAATCCTCCGCCCGCCTTGCCGCCGCAGGGCTTTCAGGTCCGGACCGCGCCCCCCGCACGCAAGGGGGCATCCCGACCATCTACCGTTTCGACCTGTCCGACCCGAACACGCAATTCACCGCAGCCCAGTTCCAGCTTGCCGATGGCGACACGCTCTACGTCGCCACCGCGCCCGCCGTCCAACTCGACAAACTCCTGCGCGCCTTCAACCTCGGCCTGACTGCGGCAAGGCGCGCGCAACAGTTGGCGGAATAAGGGTCAACCCTCTAGGCTCCTGCGCCAGTCCCCTGCTGCAGGGAAACCGAGTTTCTCCAGCTTCAGGACATCGGCAAGCACTTGATTGCGGAATGGCTCAAGCACGCCTTCCTCTATGGGCACCTCGGTGCTCACGTTGACTTTTCGTCGCAAATCTCGCGTTCCGGGCGGGGGGTCCACCTCAAGAAAGCTCCCGACCCGCGCAAGCACAGCAGCCGGATCTGTCATGATGTCCCGGAAGTCGAGCAACAGGATATCCGCAGGATCAAAATGCAGCAGGAACCGTTCCAGATGCGCCCCGTATAGGCCGTCAGAAAGCAAGTCGTATTTCCGGATGAACTGGATTTTCTCTCGCGTGGAATAGGCCATCACTTCATCATATCGCTCCATCCACATTGCATGAAACTTCAGATGCGACCAAAGCCGCTCGAAGGGATGTCGCATCACATAAATAAGCTTTACGGTCTCATGCATCTGACGCGCTGCCTGCACACCAGCGACACCGATCTTGGAGGTGGACGGGCTGAAATCACAACCATATTGGTCCCAGCCAGCATCCCGGAACAATCCACGATACCAGCTGTCCGTAACCGGTCCTCGGCAGAAGTTTTCATACCAATCCAGGTTCCGCTGAAAGAACTGGAAACGACGCGCAAATTCCGGCTCTGGCAGGTCGGCCTTGAAGTTTCCAGAAGCGCCTCCAAAGAAATTCTTTAGCTTCGAGAAACGCGCCGAATTGGATAGCCGGTCGAAATCCCCATATCGTGAAAAGAAGAAATTCAACTCCTTCTCTGGTGTGAAATAGAAGCTTCGGCTGGTCGACATCTGCTCATAGAGCCATGTCGTCCCTGCTTTTGCTGCACCGATACAAAGAACCAAACCGCGCATCTTCACTCCACAAAACGCCACATTATGCAGCCCCGCTCACACATGCATGGCCCCCAAGCAAAGCGCTGCACCGGAGAACCTCACATAATTTTCATTCGACCACTGATCGCATCAGAAGAACCTCACGCTCGCTGAACCCAGCAAGAACTTTCCACGGTTCGCAGCGTCCCAGCACCACGAGCGCGCAGTCACCCTCAATCACCTAGGCCTCCTTGACCGCCTTATCGACTGTGGTCACCGCGCGTTGCGCCGCATCCTCGGAGGGCCCCGCCGCGGTCGGCTTCAACAAGACCACAGGCTTTGCCGTCAAAACGGCACCCGCAGGTTCATGCCGACCGTTCTGAACCATACTCCCCCTCCCCGCATAAGCCGCCAGCAAGACATCCACATGCCCTTCGATCGACGGCATCTGCAGTGGCGTGTCAAAGAACCCTTGCCGCAGCGCCTTGTCCCGGATCAGCCGGTCCAGTTTCGTCCGCAGGTCCTCGGCGTTCCCACTTTCAAAGACAAACCGGTCGTGATGCGGCAGCACCATCTTCGCGCCGACGGTGGAGGACACCAGCGACGGCACGCCCAACCGCCCCAGTTCGACCGTCACCTGATTGAACGTCTCCCACCAGATGGACGGCACGATGTTCAGGTCGATCCGCCGGGCCAAGGGCATCAACTGGTCTCGCCGGTAATAGGGCACCAGCGTGATGGACCGGAACCGCGGCTTCAACTGCACCACCTGCCGCGCCCGGGCGGACCCCAGCCCCGCCACGAGGATCAGGTCCACCTTCTCGCGGTAGAACGGGTCGTCGATCCCGGCCAGCGCGTCCAGCAGGAAGGGCAGGCCCTTGGACGGAATGTCATAGCCGACAAAGGACAGGGTCACCCCGTCGCGCCCGGCCCGCGCCGCATCCAGCGCCGCCCGGTCTTCGGGCGTCGGGTCCACATCAATGGGCAAGGGCAGCGTGTCGATCCGTGCCCCGGGCGGCAGAAAGCGAAGCATCGCCTCCCGCGCGACATCCGATACGGCAAAGACGCCATCCATCTGCGCGGCAAGCGCCTTCCCGTTCGCCTCCCGCCACAGGCGATAGTCGATGGCCAGCCTTTCCCTGCGGTCGATCGGGTGCTGCGGCAGGTCCGGCGTGGCGTGATGCGGGCGCCAGTCATGCCGCGCCCCGGGGCCGGGAACGGATCGGCGCTTCCACAGGGCAAAGCGGGTCCGCAGCCCGTGGCGCAGATCGGTGGCCAGGTTCCGCACGGCCTTCCAGAGGTAATGCCCCGATGACAGCAGGTCGAACAGGAACCCGCCCAGCGGATGCCCGGCAAAGCCCTGGAAATCGATGTAATCCCCCACCCGCCGCATCGCGATCAGGTCATCCATCCGTCGCTCATGCCCCAGACATCCGACGCAGCGATGCCCCGCAGAGTAATCCGCACAGGGCGTCCGCCCGTCATAAAGCAATTCGATCTGCGGGCAGACCGCCATGTAGTTATGCACCGTGTAGAACCGCCGCTTCAGCGCCGCCCCGACCTGCAAAGACAGGACGCCCGCCCCGATCCCTTCCAGATTGTGGATATGCATCGCGTCGAACGGGCCATGCTGCTTCAGGAAGCCTTCGATCAACCGCACCGTCACCCGGTCACTGCGCCAGACGTCAATCGAATAGAAGGCATCATGGGCCGGGGCCTTCACCGGGGAATTCCACAGGGTAAAGGTCTTCAACCGGGGATGGTTCAGCGCATTCGGCGTGGCACGGATGCGCGGCCTGCGGTCGATCAGGCCGTACCGGTGCCCGGACGACAGGAAATAGACCTCGACCCCATCCCGGCGCAGGAGTTCATCGATCACGTTCTGCAGATAGACGGTGACCCCCCCACCAGCGAGATGCGGGTTGTCGAACTGCACCCAGTTGTAGATCAGGATCTTCATTGCAACTCATTGGCCAGAATGGGGTTTACGAAGGGAAGGATCAGCCGCAGCCCGCTCTGCGCCAGGCTGCCCTGGATCCAGCGGTCGGTGGCCAGGCAACGCTGGATGTCAGGCACCAGGCGGCGCGGGTCGATCCGCTCGACCGGCACCTCAAGCCGGACATCCCCAAGCCCGGCATGATGACGGCGCGCCGCCACCTCGGCGACGGCGGCGGCATCGGGACGGATCACCCGCGCGATCCACGCCTGCACGACGCGGCGGTCAATCTCGTCATCGCTCAGAAGGCTGCCCCGCAACGCGGCGTGATAGGCCGCGACGGCCGCCCGCATCTCCTCCTCCCGACGGCGAAGGCTGTCGGCCCGCGGCGCATCCCGCCCCCCGCACTCCGCCTCGCCCTCCGCCTCGCCCGGCCCGAAGACGGGCGCCCACCCGTCCGGCCCCTTCTGATAATCCTTCAGCCCGCCCCGGCTCCGATCCACCGCGAAAGGCTCCAGCCAGGCGAAATTCGCCGCCGCCGCGCGGTCGCGCCATCGGTCCGTACGGATCAGCGATCCCTGTCGCAACTCCACCCGCGGATGCATCTGCGTCAGATTGTGCCGATGGAACCGGTTCGCCGCCATCAGCATCACGACGATCCGCGACCGGACGGGTTTCCCCTCCGCTTCCCGACGCCACATATGGTCCGACAGGGCCTTCGCCGCGGTCCCCGAATAGCCGAGATCGACCAGCAACAGCTTCTCCGCCCGGTCGAAAAGGCCAATCTGGTCAAGATAGGCGATGATCCTGTCCCGCTTTGCCGTCAGGGCGCCATGCAGCGACTCCAGCAGGTCGGGCCGGTGCAGCAGCCGGTCGAATCCCAGATCGGTGGCCGGATCGTCGCCCGTCAGATATCCCGCGACCTCTGCCCGCAGGGCAGGGGTCAGGCCAGGCAAGTCTGCCGGGGCCACCGCGAAACACCGCATGATCGTGCGGATCGACAAGGGTGTGTTGTTCAGCCAACTGACCGTCCAGGCCAGATATCCCTGCCACGACGGATCGGTCCGATCGGGGTAGTTCAGCAAGACCCCCGCGCGCCGGCTGAAGGCGAAGTCCTCCAGCGGCGGAATATCGGCCGCAGACGCCCCCGCCGTCCCCGCGACCCAATCTTCCGCGATCCAGCGGAACCGCGTTCCGTCCCGCGTCAGATACAGCACACGATCATGGCCGCCCTGCACCGCCTCGCGCAGAACCGCGCGCGCAAAGACGGAAAATGCCGCCGCCGTCAGATGGCGCAGGCCCGGACGCGCCGCCCCACAGAATTCTTCCATCGTCGCCCGAAAAGCCTGCGCCGCGGCAACCGGACCGCTCATCAGGGCCAGCTCACCCCGGATGCGCTCCGCCTCCCGCGCCCCGTCCACGAAATGCCGGGCATGCCACCCCTTGGCCCGCGCCTGCTGCACATCGCTATGCCCATTGTCGCCCAGATGGATGCACCGCTCCGGCACCATGCCAAGGCGCGCCGCAACCCGCTGGAACAGCAGACCGCTCGCCTTGGTCACGCCAAGGCTGGCCGAGACGAAGATCTCGTCGAACAGGCGGTGAATATCCAGCGCCTTCAGGATGCGCTCCATCTCGGGCGCCTCCAGATACATGTCCGACATCAGGATGACTTTCCGCCCCGCCGCGCGCAGGCGTTCGATCACCGCCACCATCCGGGGATCGACCTCCAGCACACCGATTTCCGCCTCCACCTCAAAGGCGATCAGCGCCTTCACGATCTGACGGCGCCGCACCACCCCGGCAACATGCGGTGCCAGCGCCGCATCAAGGACATCGGCCAGCCGCACCTCGTTGCGTTTGCCGGGCCGTTGCGTGCGGGATTTGACGACGGCTTGCAACCTGTGCCGCGCAGCCAGCAGCAGCCCCTCCGGAAGCGGCCCATCGTCACCCCGGAAACAGGCCGAACCGAAGGCGGCCGTCCGACGATGCACAACCTCCAGCGGCACGCGGCGGCGGACCACCGTATCGAACAGATCAAAGCTGATCAGCTCATGCCTGACCAGGTCATCATATACATCCTGAGGGTCGGAAAAGGCGCTGCCATCACGCCACAGCGCAGCAGCCACCTTGCGCGCCTGTCGGTCATTCAACCGGTCGGGAAAAAGACGTCCCAACCCGGAAAGGGC
>Ga0164290_1002632_pt1 | contig 11467 bp, 10 predicted proteins | sample Micstemetagenome_FD_108782 | JGI IMG/M metagenome (GOLD analysis project Ga0164290, IMG submission 108782) | Contaminated culture microbial community from soil near Moab, Utah, USA - Microcoleus steenstrupii SON62 (Illumina Assembly) | ecosystem: Environmental > Terrestrial > Soil > Soil crust...
GATCCCAGGCCATCAGCATCCGCGTCAGCGTCGACTTGCCCGCCCCGGAAGGAGAGGACAGGATAAGCAGAAGCCCCTTGCGCGCCATCGTCATTCCACGTTCTGAACCTGTTCGCGCATCTGATCTATGACCGTTTTCAGGTCAAGCCCGATCCGGGTCAGGCTCAGAGCCTGCGCCTTGGAACACAGCGTGTTCGCCTCGCGCATGAATTCCTGCATCAGGAAGTCGAACTTCCGCCCCACCGGGCCGACCTCGGCCAACAGGTCACGCGCAGCGGCGACATGGGCTGTCAGGCGGTCCAACTCCTCGGTCACATCATTCTTCACGGCGATCATGGCCAGTTCCTGCGTCAGCCGGGCCTCATCCACCCCGTCGGCATTGGCCATCACCTTCGCCAGCGCCTCGCGCAAGGCCGTGGCCGAAGCCTCCCGCCGCGCCTCTGCCTCGATCTGTGCCGCGCGGGTCAGCGCCTCGATCCGGTCAAGCTGCGCCGCGATGACCGCGTTCAGCGCCAGCCCCTCCGCCGCCCGCATCGCGTTGAACTCGGCCAGCAGCCCCGGCAGATCCGACAGGATCGCGGCCCGCACCGGCCCCGTATCCTCCTCCGTCGCGCCAGTATCCAGCACGCCCCGCACCCCCAGCACATCCGCCGCCGTCGCCTGCGCCAGCGTGACACCTGCCGCCATCGCCGCGGCCTCCACCTCGCCCAGGGCCCGCAGCACCCCGACAAGAGCGGCGGCATTCACCCGCAGCCCCGTATCTCCTTCGCTTCCGTCCCGCGTCACCCGCAAGGACAGGGACACATTCCCCCGCCCCAGCGCCTTGCCCAGGTCCGCCCGCAAGCCGGCCTCCAGCCCGTCGATCCAGTCCGGCACCCGCAGCCGCAGGTCCAGCCCCTTGCCGTTCACCGACCGCAGATCCCAGGCCCAGCCATATCCCGCGCCCTGCCCCTTGCGGGCGGCAAACCCGGTCATCGACACCGTCATATCCGTCTCCCACGCCCGCAACGGGGCGATTAACCCTTTGTTCACCTTTCCGACACGCCGCCGCAATCATGCCCTATTCTGACACTGCGGCTAAGCATCCGGAAAGATCAGCCGTATCTGGGCGTAACAGAGGGGCAAGGCCCCGACAACCAGCCCTGTCTTCCGGCCCCCGGCCCCGGCAAAGCCCCTGCTTGCCGGAAACGATGACACGGGCAGACGAAGCAGGCAGATCAGGCAGATGGTGGCAGGATGGGACAGGACGGCCGAAGGAACGGAACCATGATCGGCAGCCACGGGGCCCGGGTCGGCCAGGCCGGCGGCCGTTCACGCCACAGCGCAATCGCGATCCTGCGCCGGCACTGGCAGGGCCTGCGCCAGATCGACAGCCTGCCCCGGCGCGACCAGATCGCCCCGAAGGCGCTTTCCGGCATCCTGAGCCATCTGCTCATTGCCGAACGGCGCGGGGATGGCGCCGTGCTTCTGCGCTATGCCGGCATGACCGTCCGCTGTGTCCATGGTGAAGATCTGTCGGGCCGCCCGCTCTCGGTCCTGTTCGAGACGGGCACCCGGATGCAACTCCTCGAAGCACTCGACCTCGCCTTTGCCGGGGTCCAGACGCTTGACATGGACCTCTTCTCGGAACGCGGCCTGCTGCGGCCGCCGCTCACCGCACAGATGACCCTCCTGCCGATCCTCGATCCGGGCGGTGGCCTTGCCCTGATCGGCTGCCTCGACCTCGACGGTCCGCCCGTCCTGCCGCCGCGCCGGTTCCGCATCGAACGGCTGCTGGGCGAACCGCTGGCGCCTGCCTTCGCTCTGGCAGGGGATCCGCCCTTGGCCGGCTACGCCCCACCGCCGCCCCGCATTACCACGCCGCCCACCCTCGTCTGGACCGGGGCCTGAGGCGCCAAGCAAAAGGGGCGGCCCTGCGGACCGCCCCTTGTTTCATGCCCCCGAGGGCTGGATTACAGCGCGATCCGCCGTCCCGCATCCCGCAGCGAGGTCAGTTCCTCCGCCACGAGGAAGGCCAGTTCCAGCGATTGCGACGCATTCAGACGCGGGTCGCAGGCCGTGTGATAGCGGTCCGACAGATCCTCATCCGTCACGGCCCGCAGGCCGCCGGTGCATTCCGTCACGTCCTTGCCGGTCATCTCGAAATGCACGCCGCCCGGGATGGTTCCCTCGGCCTTGTGGATCCCGAAGAACTCCCGCACTTCGCGCAGGACCGAGTCGAAGGGCCGCGTCTTGTAGCCCGTGGACGACTTGATCGTGTTCCCATGCATCGGGTCGCAGGACCAGACGACGTTCGCGCCCTCGGCCTGCACGGTCTTGATCAGGCGCGGCAGATGCTCACCCACCTTGCCCGCCCCGAACCGCGCGATCAGCGTCAGCCGCCCCGGCTCGTTCTGCGGGTTCAGCTTGGCCATCAACACCTTCAGATCCTCCGCCGTCGTCGAAGGCCCGCATTTCAACCCGATCGGGTTCAGCACGCCCCGGCAGAATTCCACATGCGCCCCGTCCGGCTGCCGCGTGCGGTCGCCGATCCAGATCATGTGGCCCGATCCCGCCACCGGCTGCCCGGTGATGGAATCGATCCGGCACAGCGCCTCTTCATATTCCAGAAGCAGCGCCTCGTGGCTGGTGTAGAAATCCACCGCCGACAGCGTATGCGCCGTATCCGCATTCACCCCCGCCGCATTCATGAAATCCAGCGCGTCGGAAATGCGGTTCGACAGTTCGCGATAGCGCTCCGCCTTGTCATGCTCGGCAAAGCCCAGCGTCCAGCTGTGGACGCGATGGATATCCGCGAAACCGCCCGTGGAAAAGGCGCGCAGCAGGTTCAGGCTTGCCGCCGCCTGCGTATAGGCCTGCAGCATCCGGTTCGGATCGGGGATGCGCGATTCCGGCGTGGCGTCGAAGCCGTTGATGATGTCGCCCTTGTAGGACGGCAGTTCCACCCCGTTGATCACTTCCGTCGGGGCCGAACGCGGCTTGGCGAATTGCCCCGCCATGCGCCCCACCTTGATGACCGGCACCTTCGCACCATAGGTCAGCACGACCGCCATCTGCAGCATCACCCGGAACGTGTCGCGGATATTGTCCGCGCTGAACTCGGCAAAGCTCTCGGCGCAGTCGCCCCCCTGCAGCAGGAAGGCCTTCCCCTCCGCCGCCAGCGCCAACTGCTTCTTCAGCTTCCGCGCCTCGCCCGCAAAGACCAGCGGCGGATATTTCGCAAGCTGTGCCTCCACGGCATTCAGCGCGGCGTCATCCGGGTAATCGGGCATCTGGATGCGCGGCTTTGCGCGCCAATCCGTCTTGGTCCAGCCCTTGGTCATGGGTCTTCTCCGAAGTTTGCGGTAACGGGCGCGGTATAAGCAGTCCGGGCGGCATATGCAAAGGAAGAAACTGGCCTGATTTATGTCGGTATTGCCCTTGCAGTGAAAATGGTTTCCTGATTGGCTAGGCCGGAATACGACACCTTCAGGTCGCAACATGCTCCTCGCCACCAAGAAAGCGCAACAGGTTGCGAAGAACGTCGCTCCGCGACGCTTCGTCTTTCTGCTGCTGGACCGCTTCACGATGCTCCCCTTCGCGGGGGCGATCGAACCCCTCCGGGTGGCCAACCGGATTTCCGGCCAGACGCTCTATGTCTGGAAACTGGCAGGCGAAGGCGGCGATACGGTGACCTGCTCCAACGGCGCGGCCTTCAAACTCGACATGGGACTGGATGAGATCGACCGCGATGACACGCTTCTGGTCTGCGGCGGCCTCGATGTGCAGAAATCGACCACCCGCGGCATCCTGAACTGGCTCCGCCGCGAGGCGCGGCGCGGCGTCACCATCGGCGGGCTCTGCACCGGCGCCTATGCCGTGGCCAAGGCCGGGCTTCTGGACGGGAAGAAAGCCACCATCCATTGGGAAAACCAGGATGGCTTCCTAGAGGAATTCGAAGAGGTGAAGCTCACGAAATCCGTCTTCGTGATGGACGGCAATCGCTGGTCCACGGCCGGCGGCACCTCTTCCATCGACCTGATGCTCAAGGTCATCGCCGCCGACCATGGCGAAGACCTCGCCAACACCGTGGCCGACCAACTCATCTATTCCTCCATCCGCACGGACCAGGACACGCAACGCCTGTCGATCCCCACCCGGATCGGCGTCCGCCACCCGAAGCTGAGCCAGGTCATCCAGATGATGGAAGGCAATATCGAAGACCCGATGTCGCCCGCCGACCTTGCCGAAGAAGTGGGCATGTCCACCCGACAGCTCGAACGCCTCTTCCGCCGGTACCTGAACCGCTCGCCCAAGCGCTACTATATGGAATTGCGGCTGCAAAAGGCGCGCAACCTGCTGATGCAGACGGATATGAGCGTGATCAACGTGGCCCTCGCCTGCGGCTTCGCCTCGCCCTCGCATTTCTCGAAATGCTACCGCGCGCATTACAACACCACCCCCTACCGCGAACGCGGCTCGCAGGGCGGTGGCACCGGCATCCGCCTGTCGATCTGAGGTCCGCGCCCGTCTCTGCGCCCGTCTCTGCGCCCGTCTGGGCAGGGTCCGGGCGCGGACCCGACGGCCAGCCCTACCGCAGCGGGGACAGCCGGTAGGCCGCCCCGTCGATCACCGACAGGAACCAGATCGTTCCATCCGGCGCCTCGACGATATCCCGCACACGCCCCGTCTGCGGTCCGGCAATCCGCTCCTCGGCCCAGCCCCGCTCCGGGTTCAGGCGGCTGATGAAATCGCTGTTCAGCGACCCGGTGAACACGTCACCCTTCCAGTTCGGGAACAGATCGCCGTCATAGACCATCATCCCCGACGGCGCGATCGACGGCACCCAGTAATGCAGCGGCTGCTCCAGCCCGTCCTTCGCGGTGCCCTCGCCGATCTTTGCCCCGCCGTAATCCGTGCCATAGCTGATCACCGGCCAGCCATAGTTGCGCCCGGCCTCCACGCGGTTCACCTCATCCCCGCCCTGCGCGCCATGCTCGCTCACCAGCAAGGTTCCATCCAGATCCAGCGCCGCGCCCTGCGGATTGCGATGCCCCACCGAATAGACCCCCGGACGATGCCCGGGCAACGTCGTCGCCGGGCTTCCATCGCGGTTCAGGTGGATGACCTTCCCCTCCATCCGCATCGGGTCCTGCGCTTCCTGGCCGTCCGGCCCCGTTCCGCGATCGCCGACCGTCAGGAACACCGTCCCGTCCCGCGCCTCCACAAGGCGCGACCCGAAATGCACCCCGGCCCAGGACGCGTCACCCTTGTAAAGCGTCTCGAACCCCTCCAGTCGCGTCCCATCCTCCGACAGTCGCCCCTTGCCGACGGCGGTCGCCCCGCCATCCCCGCCGAACGGGAAGGCAAAACTCAGCCAGACCTCGCGGCTCTGGTCAAAGTCGCGCGGAATCATCACGTCCAGCAGGCCACCCTGCCCCTCGGCAAACACCTCGGGCAATCCGGCAACAGGCTGCGCCTGACCGGCCTCCACCAGCAGCAACTGCCCATCCCGTTCCGTCACCACCGCCCGGCCATCCGGCAGGAAGTCGATGGCCCAAGGCTCCTCAAGCCCCGTCACCATCGCCTCGACCTTCAGCGGCCCCGCCGAGGTGCGGACACTGTCCGCCATGGCGGGAATCGCCCCGAGCAGAAGAAGGGCCGCGGTCTGTTTCAGCATGTTCATCCCCTGATTGCGCTTTTCCCCTATCTGGTGTGCCTGTCCCGAGATTTCATCCCACCCGGCGCGGATCTGCCGAAGCGGAACGCCACTTTTCCATGCCAACGGGCGCTTTTCTTTTGATCACAAGCACTCTAGGGTCGCGTCAGGACAACGATCCAACTCAGGGAGCTACCCAATGAAGAAACTGCTGCTCGCCTCGACCGCCACCGCCCTCCTAGCCGGTGCCGCTGCGGCCGAGGACGTGAAACTCGGGATCCTTCTCGGCTTCACAGGCCCGCTCGAATCCACCGTGCCGGACATGGCCAAAGGTGCAGAAACCGCGGTCAAGGAAATCAATGACTCGGGCAAGTTCGCGCTCGGTGCCGTCTCCACGGTGAACGGCGATTCGACCTGCGTCGATGCTGCTGCCGCCACGGCCGCTGCCGAACGCCTCGTCACCGCCGATGGCGTCAAGGCCATCGTGGGCGGCGACTGCTCTGGCGTGACCGGCGCTGTGCTGCAGAACGTCGCACGTCCGAACGGCATCGGCATGATCTCGCCCTCCGCGACCTCGCCCGCGCTGTCCACCGCCGAAGATGACGGCCTGTTCTTCCGCACCGCACCGTCGGATGCGCGCCAGGGCGAAATCATGGCCGACATCCTGTCGGGCAAGGGCATCAAGTCCGTCGCGCTGACCTATACCAACAACGACTACGGCAAGGGCCTCGCCGACAGCTTCGCCGCGGCCTTCGCGGCCAAGGGCGGTGCGGTCACGATCAACACCCCGCATGAAGACGGCAAGGCCGACTATTCGGCCGAAGTCGCCTCGCTGGCAGCAGCCGGCGGCGAAATGCTGGTGGTCGCGGGCTATGTCGACCAGGGCGGCAAGGGCGTGATCCAGGCCTCGCTCGACTCGGGCGCCTTCTCGTCCTTCTACCTCGTCGACGGCATGTATGGCGAAAGCCTGATCGAAGCGATCGGCGAACCGCTGAACGGCTCCTTCGGCGCCGTTCCCGGCACCGATTCCGAAGGTGCGGCCAAGTATGAAGAAATCGCGACGGCGGCGGGCTATGACGGCTCCAACGCCTTCTCGAAGGAAAGCTACGACGCCGCCGCCCTGATCCTTCTGTCGATGGCCGCGGCGAACTCGACCAACTCCAAGGACTGGTCGACCAAGGTCATGGATCTGGCCAACGCTCCGGGCGAACCGATCCTGCCGGGCGAACTGGGCAAGGCGCTCGACCTCATCGCCGCTGGCACCGATATCGACTATATCGGCGCCTCGGCGGTGGAACTGGTGGGCGCGGGCGAATCCGCCGGCAACTACCGCGAGTACGAGATCAAGGACGGCAAGATCGAAACGGTCGGCTTCCGTTGATCTGCCGCTTGGCTTGAGCTAAGGCACAAGGCGCGGCCCGGGCAACGTCCCGGGCCGTTGCCATGAACAAACGCCCCGCAGCGGCGCCGGAAAACGGCGTGCGGCAATGACGGGGTACAGGGGAACATCACATGATCGTTGTCGAAGACCTGCACAGGCATTTCGGCGGCTTCCATGCCGTCGACGGCGCCTCGCTGGAAATCAGGACAGGCTCCATCACCGGGCTGATCGGCCCGAACGGCGCGGGAAAGACCACCCTCTTCAACGTCATCGCCGGTCGCCTGCCGCCCACCTCGGGCCGCGTGCTGATGGATGGCGAAGACATCACCGGCCTCCCGCCGGACGAGCTGTTCCACAAGGGCCTCCTGCGGACCTTCCAGATCGCCCATGAATTCGGCTCCATGACCTGTCTGGAAAACCTGATGATGGTCCCCGCCCGGCAAAAGGGCGAAACCCTCTGGAACGCCTGGTTCAACCGCGGCGCGGTGGCCGAAGAGGACGCGGCGATCCGCAAGAAGGCGCTCGACGTGCTCGACTTCCTGACGATCAGCCATCTTGCCGAACAGAAGGCCAGCCAGATTTCCGGCGGCCAGAAGAAGCTCCTCGAACTCGGCCGCACCATGATGGTGGACGCCAAGATCGTGTTCCTCGACGAAGTCGGCGCCGGCGTGAACCGCACCCTTCTGAACACCATCGGCGATGCCATCGTCCGGCTGAACAAGGAACGCGGCTACACCTTCTGCGTCATCGAACATGACATGGATTTCATCGGCCGCCTCTGCGACCCGGTCATCTGCATGGCCGAGGGCAAGGTGCTGGCCCAGGGGACGGTTGACGAAGTGAAGAACGACGAACGCGTGATCGAGGCCTATCTCGGCACCGGCCTGAAGAACAAGGTCAAGCAGGAGGAGGCCGCCCATGGCTGACCCCTTCCTGATCGGCGAGGCGATGACCGGCGGCTATGGCGGCGCGGACATCCTCCATTCCTGCACCATCGCGGTGGAAAAGGGCCAGATCGCCGTCATCGTCGGCCCCAATGGCGCGGGCAAGTCCACCGCCATGAAGGCCGTCTTCGGCATGCTGAAGCTCCGCTCGGGCCGCGTGAAACTTGACGGCGAAGACATCACCGCCCTCTCCCCGCAGGACCGCGTGGCCAAGGGGATGGGTTTCGTGCCCCAGACCCACAACATCTTCACCTCCATGACCGTGGAGGAAAACCTCGAAATGGGCGCCTTCATCCGGCGCGACGATTTCAAGGACACGATGGCGCAGGTCTATGACCTCTTCCCCATCCTGAAACAGAAACGCCTCCAGCCCGCAGGCGAACTTTCCGGCGGCCAGCGCCAGCAGGTCGCCGTGGGCCGCGCGCTGATGACCCAGCCCAAGGTCCTGATGCTCGACGAACCGACCGCAGGCGTCTCGCCCATCGTGATGGACGAACTCTTCGACCGCATCATCGAAGTGGCCCGCAGCGGCATCTCGATCCTCATGGTCGAACAGAATGCCCGCCAGGCGCTGGAGATTGCCGACAAGGGCTATGTCCTTGTCCAGGGCGCGAACCGTTTCACCGACACCGGAAAGGCGCTTCTCGCCGACCCCGAGGTCCGCCGTTCCTTCCTCGGGGGCTGAGCCATGGATATCCTCAACGCCCTCGTGGCCTTCGCCAATTTCGTCTTCGTCCCCGCCCTCGCCTATGGCGCGCAACTTGCGCTCGGCGCGCTGGGGGTGACGCTGATCTACGGCATCCTGCGCTTCTCCAACTTCGCCCATGGCGACACCATGGCCTTCGGGACCATGGTCACCATCCTCTTCACATGGTGGTTCCAGTCCATGGGCATCAGCCTGGGCGTCCTGCCCACGGCCCTGCTGGCCCTGCCCTTCGGAATCGCCATCACGGCGGCGTTCGTGTTGGCCACCGACAAGGCGATCTACCGCTTCTACCGCCGCCAGAAGGCGGTGCCCGTGATCCTTGTCATGGTCTCGCTCGGCGTGATGTTCGTGATGAACGGCATCGTCCGCCTGATCATCGGCGTGGATGACCAGAACTTCGCCGATGGCGGGCGCTTCCTGATCTCGGCCGGCGATTTCAAGACGATGACCGGCCTCGCCGAAGGCCTCGCCATCAAGGGCACGCAGGCCGTCACCGTCATCACCGCGCTGGTCGTCATGGTCGCGCTCTTCTGGTTCCTGAACCGCACGCGCACCGGCAAATCCATGCGCGCCTTTTCCGATAACGAAGACCTCGCCCTCCTGTCCGGCATCAACCCCGACCGCGTGGTGCAGGTCACCTGGATCATCGCGGCGGCGCTGGCCACCATCGCGGGCGTCCTCTACGGCCTCGACAAAAGCTTCAAGCCCTTCGTCTATTTCCAGCTTCTGCTGCCCATCTTCGCGGCGGCCATCGTCGGAGGCCTCGGCTCGCCCGTGGGCGCCATCGCGGGCGGCTTCGTCATCGCCTTCTCCGAGGTGATGGTAACCTATGCCTGGAAGAAGGTCGTCACCTACCTCGTGCCGGAAAGCATGGCACCTGACGGGCTGCTGCAACTGATGTCGACGGATTACAAATTCGCCGTCAGCTTCGCGATCCTCATCCTCGTGCTGATCTTCATGCCCACGGGCCTCTTCAAGGGGAAATCGGTATGACCCGCAACCTTGCCCTCTTTGCCGGCGTCGCGCTGCTCTTTGCCCTGACGGGCATGATGCAAAGCTGGAACCTCGCGCTTTCCATCCTGAACCTCTCGCTGATCTCGGCCATCATGGCGCTCGGCGTGAATATCCAATGGGGCTATGCGGGCCTGTTCAACACCGGGATCATGGGCTTCACCGCCCTTGGCGGCCTGGCCGTCGTGCTGGTCTCCACCCGCCCCGTGACCGAAGGCTGGGCTGCGGGCGGCACCGGCCTGCTGATGGGCCTCTTCCTTGGCGCGGCCTCCATCGCGCTCGCGATCTTCGCCTGGAACCGGCTTCCCAAAGGCCGCATGCAGGTGCTGGTCACGCTGGCGATCTGCGTCGCGGGCTTCATCCTCTTCCGCGCTGACTTCGACCCGGCGGTGAACGCGGTCGAGGCCTTCAACCCCGCCACGGCGGGCAATATCGGCGGCCTTGGTCTGAACCCCACGCTGGCCTGGCCCGTCGGCGGCCTTCTCGCCGCCGCCGCCGCCTGGGCGATCGGGAAGATCTCGCTCGGCCTGCGTTCGGACTACCTCGCCATCGCCACGCTCGGCATCGCGGAAATCATCATCGCCGTGATGAAGAACGAAGACTGGCTGGCCCGCGGCGTGAAGAACATCATCGACATGCCGCGCCCCTGGCCCGTCCCCTATGAGGTCGACCTGCAGCAAAGCACGGCCTTCCTCGACTGGGCCACCCGCTGGGGCTTTGAACCCGCCACCGCCTCCTCGGTGCTGGTCAAGCTGATCTACATGGTCCTCTTCACGCTGGTCCTGCTGTCGGTCATCTGGCTGTCGGAACGCGCGCTCAACAGCCCCTGGGGCCGCATGATGCGCGCCATCCGCGACAACGAGGTTTCGGCCGCGGCCATGGGCAAGGATGTCACCAAACGCCACCTGCAGATCTTCATCCTCGGCTCGGCAGTGGTGGGCATCGCCGGGGCCATGTACACCTCGATGAACGGCCAGCTGACACCGGGCGAATACAACCCGCTCCGCTTCACCTTCCTCGTCTGGGTCATGGTCATCGTCGGGGGATCGGGCAACAACTGGGGTTCGGTCCTCGGTGGCCTCCTGATCGGCTGGCTCTGGCTCATCGTCGAAAGCCTCGGCCCGGCGCTCATGCGCGGTCTGGTGGCCGGCCTCGCCGAAGGGCCGCTGAAGGCCCACCTCATCGACAGCGCCCAGCATATGCGCCTTCTGACGATGGGGGTCATCCTCCTCCTCGTCCTGCGCTTCAGCCCGCGCGGCCTGATCCCGGAAAAATGACGTCCCCGTGACCCGGGAAACGACAAAGGGGCGGTCCGCAAGGACCGCCCCTTTTCCGTTTCACCCGACCGGCATCAGATGCGCTGCACCCTCAGCAGGAACTGCGCCAGCGCCGCATCCATCGCCTCGGCGGCCTTCTCCACCGACAGAACGCCGCCCAGCACATCCCCCGCCGCACGGTTGGCATTCTCGGACGCCACCTGCACCTCGCCCAGGTTCTCGGTCGAGGCGCTCACCCGTCCCGCCGTGCGCGACATGCGCTCGGCGATCTCGTTGGTCACCTCACCCTGCTGCGTGGCCGAGGTGGCAATCCCTTGCGCCTGGTTGTTCACCTTGGAGATCGAGGCCGCAATCGCCCGCATCGCCTCGGAATTGCGCTTCACCGCTGACAGGACCAGCCGCACCTCGCCCGAGATCTGTTCGGTCGAATCGTTCGTCCGTGCCGCCAGCTTGCGGATCTCGCTCGCCACCACGGCAAAGCCGCGCCCGGCCGCCCCGGCATGGCTCGCC
>Ga0164290_1002633_pt1 | contig 11463 bp, 9 predicted proteins | sample Micstemetagenome_FD_108782 | JGI IMG/M metagenome (GOLD analysis project Ga0164290, IMG submission 108782) | Contaminated culture microbial community from soil near Moab, Utah, USA - Microcoleus steenstrupii SON62 (Illumina Assembly) | ecosystem: Environmental > Terrestrial > Soil > Soil crust...
AAGCTTTTACTTGTCCCACTCCGCCTGCTTTGCGCCGATCTACCTCTTCCTGATGCGAGGTAAGCCGGGCGGTAGGTTGGAGGCGGAGCGGAAAGTGGGATGCTTTTAAAATTCCGCTTCCCTTTGAGAATGGTCCTATCACATTCTATATACGTTATGACGATTCTGCTAAATCGTACATTGATGGCGTGCTTGTTGAGGACACGTCCGATAATAATTCTAACGAGATATGGCTTCCCTACGAAGCAACGGGCTGCCAGGAAGTTGTGCTTGAGTACCAACAAGCGACGGGAGGTGCTATCTTAAATTTGGCTGGCATCAATAGGGTCAATGACTCAAGAGGTGATGCAGCCTTCGGCGCCGTGTGCTAACCACACACCACTGGAGTTGATGCAGTTCAATGCCGTCAGCGGTGACAGGATAGAACGCTCAAGCTCCACATACCGCAGCTAGTTGGGGTCACGGGCCGCCAAGAGCGTGATAGGCGAGAGGCGCATTCCAGGCACAGCAGCACCACGATTAGAAACGGCCACCCCGTACGGGGTGGCCGGGAAAGAGAAGGTTGGGGCGGCAGGTAGGCCGCGCATGCTCTGCTATCACGTTAGGCAGCCGGCGTGCCATTGTGTCCTCGCGCCCTCCTCGGTCAGAACGTACCTTCAGTGCCCGCCATGATCCATCGCGTGGCTGCCGTGGTCGTGCAGCTGAGCTGCAAACCAGGCGTGCACGGCAGCGACCAGCTCCGGATCACTCGTCGTGTAGCGGAGCTGCCCGCCGTTCGGCAGCTCGGTGTAGGCAACGTCAATCTGGGCGTAGCTGCGCTGGAGCTCCGCAAGGCCGGGCATCCCATTCCCATGAATTGCAGCCGGGTCGCGGAAGTCACCCTGCTGGAACTTGGCGGCCTCTTCCTGGAGATGCCCGTGGATGAGAGCGATCTGTGCCGCATCGGCCGGGTTGTCAGCCACGACCTGCTGACGCCCGCCGTCGGGGAGATCCTCGAAAATGTGCGTGGTGCGCTCCAGGTCGAAGGGCATGACCGTTTTGCCGCGCTCAGCGACCGCGGCCTGGCGCCCGGCAACCATCCCCTGCGTATACAGCGTCCAACCGGCGAGCCCAAGGGCCGCAAGCATGGCAGCTGCGGCGAGCACGACCAGGGTCGCTCGCGGGCGGCGAGCTGTATTAGACGCTTGCATCAATGGCCTCCACTAACGTTGCGAGGGCGTGGGTAACGGCAGTCCGACGCTCCTCAGGGATCGCCTCCAGCAGACGGGCAAAGCGTGCGCGGCGAGCCTGTGCAAGCTCGGCGGCGATTCGCTGTCCGTCCGGCGTGAGCGATAGCAGCAGTACGCGCTTGTCGGTCTCGCTGTGCGTGCGGGTAAGCCATCCGCGCTGCTCCAGCTGGACTACGAGCCGGCTGACCGTGCTCTTCTCCAGTCGCAGCCAGTCGGCAAGATCGCGCTGAACCAGTGGGCCGTGGCGCGACAGCTCCAGCAGGGCGTGAGCCTCAGCCACGCTCACTGGCTTGCCGCACGGCGTCCGGTCGCCCTGGTGGAGGCCAAACGCCCGGATGAGGGCGATCATCTGCTCTTGAAAGTCCGTCGTCAGGTTAGGCATTAGCGCCTCAACAAGTTGTACAGCGCAACTAATAAGTTGTATAATACAACTTCTTTGAGCACTGTCAAGGCGTTGCCAGGCAAGAGCGGTCCATGCCGTCAGCGATGACAGGATAGCCAACTCACGCGTATCATGTCGTTCCGGGCTACAGCAGCGAGTTCGACGCTCATTGAGTGCTGGTGCTCTGGGGTTACGCTTTCAGGACAGTAGGCAGCATGAGCAATGGCCGCCCTGTGTAAGATGACTGAGAAAGAGGAAGTTGGGCTTGGCGTCGGCCGAAGCTGTGAGCCGCGCCACGGTGATGCTTGATGTCATAGAGCGACCTGTCGATTCCGGCGAGTGTCGTGCGTCGGTAGGGTGAGGCGGGCGGATGTGCCGACCGCGCAGGCCACGCGAGGGAGCTTACCAATGAAGTATGTGCTGATGATCTACGCCAACGAGGCGGCCGAGGCGGCGCTGACCCCCGAGCAGCAGCAGGCGCTCTTCCAGGCTCACCTCGACTACTCACGGGAGCTGCGCGAGAAGGGTGTTGGCGTTGGCGGCGCGGCCCTCCTCCCCACCAGCGCCGCCACCACGGTGCGCCAGCGGGATGGCAAGTCGCTCACCACCCACGGCCCCTTCGCCGAGACGGCCGAGCAGCTTGGCGGCTTCTACCTGATTGAGGCCGCCAACCTCGACGAGGCGCTGGAGTGGGCTGCGAAGAACCCCTCCGCTGTCCACGGCTCAATTGAAGTGCGCCCCGTGATGGAGATCCCGGAGTAGCGAGAGCGTCTATCGAGCGGACTGCGTGCGCGGAGCGAGAAGGCTGCCCCTCCCTGCGCACGCACCGCTCTTGCGCCTTTTCCCCTTGACGTGGAGCACCGTGAGAGACCACACCTACGAGGCGGTCGAGCGGGCCTTTCGAGCCGAGTCCGGGCAGGTGCTCGCCACCTTGATCGGCTGGCTTGGCGACTTCCAGCTCGCCGAAGATGCGCTCCAGGACGCCCTGGTGTCTGCCCTGGAGCACTGGCCCGCAGGCGTGCCAGCCCGGCCGGGTGCCTGGATGACCCAGGTGGCCCGCCGCAAGGCCCTCGACCGGCTCCGCCGCGGCGACGGTGCGCGGGCCAGAGTCAGCGTCGACTCGCTCGCTGCCTCGCTTGCGGCACCACCCGACGACCTCGACGGGACCGATGAGATCCCGGACGAGCGGCTCAAGCTCTTCTTCACCTGCTGCCACCCGGCGCTGCCCACCGAGGCCCAGATCGCCCTGACCCTCAACGCCCTGGCCGGTCTCACCGCCGCCGAGCTCGCCCGTGCCTTCCTTGTGCCCGTCCCGACAATGGCCCAGCGCCTCGTCCGGGCCAAGCGCAAGATCAAGGATGCCGGCATCCCCTTCGACGTGCCGCCCGCCCACCGCATCGGCGAGCGCCTCAACACGGTGCTCCAGGTGATCTACCTGGTTTTCACTGAGGGCTATGGCGCCAGTCACGGCGACACGCTTATCCGCCACGACCTGTGCGAGGAGGCCATCCGCCTCGGGCGCATCACCGCAGCCCTCCTCGCCCGCTCGCCCGCTCAGGCCCCGCCCGAAGTCCACGCCGAGACCCTCGGTCTCCTGGCACTGATGCTGCTCCACCACTCCCGCCGCCACGCTCGTGTTGACTCGCACGGGGAGCTCGTGCTGCTCGGAACCCAGGACCGGGCGCGCTGGGACCGCGCGCAGATTAACGCAGGGCTCGCCCTGCTCGACAAAGCGCTCGCCATGCGCCGGCCCGGCCCCTACCAGATCCAGGCCGCTATCAGCGCCCTTCACGCCCAGGCTTCTACGGCTGAAGCGACCGACTGGCCCCAAATCACCATCCTCTACGGCGAGCTGCTGCGCCACACTAGTAGCCCTGTGATTGCCCTCAACCGCGCCGTCGCCGTGGGCATGGCCTTTGGCCCCGAGGCGGGCCTGCGGGACCTTGAGGGGCTTGAGGCCGAGCCTGCCCTGCGCCACTACCACCCCCTGGCGCTGGCCCGCGCTGACATGCTCCGCCGCCTTGGCCGACGCGACGAGGCTCGGGCTGCGTACCTCGCGGCCCTGGAGCTCTGCGGCAACGGCGTCGAGCGAGGTGCCATCCTCCGGCACCTGGCATCACTATAACAATGTTATTCTCGGCCCTATAGAGAAAGCACGCAAAGGTCGGACAATCACTAACCTTAGTCGCAGCAAGCCCCGCTTCCTGACGCTGCTCAGCAAAACCAATTGTACAACTTTTAAATGCTTTCGCTATATATCAGATTTTATCCCACCAGCGACTTACGAAAGAGGTCCTCATAGAGTTTGTAGCGGATGTAGCAGGGGTCACCTTATTATTCCGGGAAAATCGTACGCTAAGTACAGCGTTGCATAAATCCGTAGCGAATACTGGTTGACGAATCCGCGGTACTGCGCGTCGCAGAGCCGAAGCATTTCGTCACGGACTAACGCAACGCTGTACTAAGCACGGCGCGAGTGCGGGTGCGGTCGCTGATGCTTCGGCCGGCGCGGTCCAGGTGGGCGAGGTAGGTCTCGACGGCGGTGCGGGTAAACTGCTCGGGGGCGAAACCGTCGCCGCAGCCGGGACGCTCGATGAGCCAGGCACAGAACTGGCGCAGGACCCGGCGGTAAGCGTCGATGGTGGCGGGTGTCTTGGCCTCCAGCGTCGCAAGGTAGGCGGTGACGAGCGGCGGCGGCTCGGTGGAAGATGGTTCCATGGCGAGGCGGTTCGGCCAGAACAATTCTCGTACGAGTTTCGGCCACCTTTCCGAGCAGGGCCAGGGAGGTAGCTCAGTAAGTGGAAGGCATCAGAATGCGCTCCGCTATTGTACGAGCAGCTCAGGAAGGCGTCAACTTGTACCAGAAGCATGGTTCTGATACGAGATGGGTCACAACTTGGTGAAATAATTCACTGAATCTTGCCTCTGGTGTCACGGATCCTGTACCAAGGCCAACTTCTACCGCTCGCACCGGCCGCCAAACCTGGAGCACGCTGCGCACCACCCAATCGAGTTTCGCCCACCGGCTGAGCGTTGGCGCGAGCTGGCGCGGGCTCAGCGGGTCTACTACCGCATCTGGTCAAGCGGGGTAGCCACAGCCTGGCAGGGGGCCACCACGAGTCTGCCAGACGAGCGCGCTCGACTCGCGTCGGGGGTGGGAGGTGACGGGGGCCGAGCAGTAATGCGAGGCAGCCTTGTAGTGCAAGACACGTTGCTGTGGCCGCCCACGTGGGTCGAGCGCGTGGAAGACCAGCCCATCGCGGATGGCTGCAGCCGCCAGCCAGGCCTGCACCGCCTTCACAGGGCAGGTTGTTGCGTGCTGTCCTCGGGGGATGCCTTTGCAGTGCCCAACTCTTTCCTGCTCGGTCTTCGAGCGCCGCAGGGTCACGATCAGCTCCTCGGGCATAAAGACCTGATCTTTGTGCCCGAGGAGCCACCAACTCGCTCCGGCGAAATGCGCCGGCAAAGCCTAGCAGGAGCAGCGCGCGACCAGCAAGGTCGCGCAGGCTCTCGCCAAGCTGGGTGATCAGCTGCTGCGCTACTTCAGCAGCTTGGTAAAGCCTGCCGTGGCGGCCGCCAAGCGCAGGCCGGGCGCGGCGGTAAGCTCAGACCCAAGCCCCGCGCTGCTGAAGGGCGGGGCGAGCTCGCGCGCCTCGTCAGTCCTCGGGTCCGCCCAACATAGGCATCCGATGCGGCAAAACCAGTCTGCTTGTGATGCTTATCACGAGATTTGGCCCCTGGTATCACGAATCCTGTGCCAGGGCCAGGTTGGCATTAACCTGCCGCGCCCCAGCGTTGGTGAACCAACGACAGCCACATCAGCGACTCAGCCGACGGCAACTCCGGCGTCAAGGGTCTCAGCCGCGCAGTGGCCCCTTGACGCCGGGGGCGCCGTCGGTCAGGCTGCCCCAGAGGTGCTGGCGGTGGAGGTCTCCAACGCACCGCATTTCGCCTAGATCCGTGTCCAAAAGGGCTTGACACATTCCGCAGTGCCACCGACGGTGTCACTTTTGATGGCACTGACTGCCATAACCTTAAGCTCGCTCATCCTGTGTAATGGGGATGTCGAGAGTATAGCTGATCAGGGCGCGAGAAACGAGATCTGCCACCAATACTGCCTATGAAGAAGCAGATCAGCACTCACGGCTCGAAAAGTTCCACAGCCGGCATCACTAACAGGAGGAAACAGCCATGGCTTGGTACGACATCACACTGGAGGGGTTCCGGGTACATCAGCAGACTACCGACCACGCCTTCAATGTTGACGGATGGGCCGACGAGGTCTTCATCCACAGCGATGTCCGTGTTATCAGCCAGAGCGGGGCTACACTGGTAGCATCGGCGTCGCAGAGCGCGATCATGGGCGACACCAACTCATTTCCGCATCGTGTCCACGCGGGCTCGAAGACGCCGCGCGGTGGGCTCCAGACCAACGACGAGTTTCCCTACCATCAGCCCTGGGCCCGGCAAGGGAGCCTCCGCAGTAGCGCTCCGCCTATGCGGCTGTGGCAGGGCGAGCTGACCGACGAGCGAGCTATCACAATCACACCCTCCCTGTGGGAGTGGGACGGCGGCTCAGATCTGTTCAATAGCTGGGGGGACGCACTGGTATCCTACGGGCCGGCGATCGCCCAAGCGGTTGTCAACATCATCACCATGCTCAAAGCGGGGGTTCCCCTCCCTGGTGACATCGTCAAGTCCACGCTGGAACTCGGCCTCCAGCCGCTATTCTCGCTGTCCAGCGCGGTTCTGGGCCAGGCCAAAGACCGCCCCATTGGACTCAGCAAGTCCGGGAAAGACTACGTCTACAACGCGCAAACCCTCATCCTTACCGACAAAGGGGCCGATCTCGCGGCACGGAGCGACTTCGGTAAGGGTCCCGGCGTTATCGAGATGGTCTATCGGGACGATGGGTCCCTGGGTGCTGCCAGCTACAGTCTGTACCTGAAGGTTGAGAAGCTGAGCATCCCGCTGCAGGATGGGGCGCTGCTGCGGGAACAATCGAACCCGCGGGTGTACGTCATCTACGGAGGTGCAAAGTTCTGGATCCCGAGCATGGATCTGCTGCGCCGGTACACAAGTAGGCCAGAGGTGGATGTAGTCGTGGTTCCAGACGGCGCCCTTGCGGATACACCGGTGCTGCCTCGTGACATGCTCGTGCTGCGGGAGTGGTCTAGCGCTCCTGTGTAAGTGATACTGAACGGCCAGAAATGCTGGATCTCCAGCTTTCAGCTCCTGGACAAGTACACGGATAAGCAGCGGTGGTCCCGCGTGCGTGTCGTCCCGGACGGCGGCCTCGCGCATATACCGCAGGGCCCGGACGCAATGTAGCAGGCGCGGGCGGCGGGGGAGAACCGGCACCGACCGCCGACTCGCCACCTATGCTTGTAATCATTGTGGCTAATCGCTGACAGCCAAACTTTCATAAGCAGCGTACAGAAGGATGGAGGCGTACAATGGCAAGTCGGACTTTGCTTGGCGGCGCTCTGATGGGGACAGTGGTGCTTGTCCTCAGCGTGCTCATTGTCGGTATCCCAAAGGTGCTGACGCCACTGTCGATGACATCTGAAATCCAGATGGGCCTGATGCTGGTACTCGCTATCGGGGTGCTGCTCATTCTGCTCTACCTCATGGCTGCTGGGTTCGCAAGTTGGAGGCCCGACGTGCAGAATCACGCTCTCGGTCTCCCCCCGGGCAGCGTACGCGCGCTGATCGCCCTCTTCCTGATCATGATCTTCACGATTATGAGCGTCTACCTCTACCGAACAGTTGCGGGGGTTGCTGGGAGTGAACTCGAGGACCTGACCCTGGCACAGGTTCGAGAACTCGGGGACCAGGTGATGGCGATCGAGCAGGATAGTGCAGGCAAATTTGACGTCACGCTGCGCGTCCCGGTAACTGCGGCTGGCGAACAGATCGCACTACAGCTCATCACCCTTCTCGGAACGCTCGTTACGGCGGTCTCAGCCTTCTACTTCGGCAACGCGGCTGCTACTACACGCGACGGGAGCGACCCGCCGGTCGAGGAAGATCCTCAGAGGGCTGCCCAGCGTGTGCGATAGCGACCGCATCGCTGGACACATGATGTGTGCCGATCCTCAATCGCACGAGGACTGCTTTCGCCCAAAAGGGCTGCACTGGCCCGAAGCTACGAATACCAGAACGTAGCACGGCAGTTCTGAACGATACAGCTTAACCGCTTAACCCTTCCGCATCACGATCAACACAGCTTCTTGGCATAGACAAGCCAAGAAGCTGTGTTGATCGTAGCGCTTCGCGCAGAGAGTCCCCACCCCTGGGCTACTGTTTTCCTGATGCCTTGCTGGTCCTGGTGCCCGTGTGGCGAAGCCTTCTGGTGGCATATCGCTTCTCACCAGGAAGTTTCACGTGACCCTCTCCGACAGCGCACGATCGAAGACTTGCAGCTACGGGGCATGGCACCCCTGACCCAGCAGCCTTGCCTACGCTACGGCCAACAACTCGTTGAGTGTGGTGGCACGTCACCATACCATGCGATTGACGAGGAGTTCCCCCAGCTCTTTCTCGCCTTCACAAGGTCCCTGGCCACTCCCGTTCGTCGGCCACCGTCACCAATTCGGGACACTCCTGGCGGCTCCTGTCCGATCAGATCCTGATTAAGCGAATATCAGGTTCTGAGCCGCTTTTGAGCAGCACGATGCACTAAAGAACCGTACCGTTTCTTCTATAGAGAGGCAAGTCTTATTGTTCAGCAAGCTCAACCGCCGCCGACAGCTCTATTGACTGACCCTCAAGCCACGCTGCCTCAAATGCCTCATTGTCAGCCATAGAGCGAGCTGCCCTCACCCGCTCGGTAAACGCCGCACGCTCGGAAGGCTCGTGCTCGCTACCGATCCTGGCGCGGAGCGCCGCTGCTGCTCCGTAGACCCTGGCAGCGTGGAGTGGATTGCCCTCCGCAGCCGCGACGTGGGCCAGGCCCTCAAGGGAATAGGCGATCAGCCGTTGCATTTCGCCTTCTACTGCAAACTGCAGGCTCTCTCGGAACTGCTGCCCAGCAACGTCAAGCTCGCCTTGAGCCAGAGATAGATCGCCAAGATTTAGCCAGGCCAGAACTACGCCCTCACGGTGGTTCCCCTGTTGCTGCACCTGTAGTGCCCGCCTGAAATAGACTGCAGCCTCATCAAAATCACCATTGAAACGGTAGGCCAGGCCAAGGTTCCCCAGAACCGCCCCCAGACTACGGAGTGTGCCGTGAAGCTCGAAATAGGGTAGGAGCTCGAGGAGGTGTGCCACGGCATCGGTGTAGCACCCCTTATAAATTTGCAAAATCGCGAGGTTGTTCTGGATCTCACCCGCCAGATGGGTGTTGCCTACACTTCTGGCCAGCGTACGCCCCTCGACGAAATGACTTTCAGCCTCTTCATTGGCACCGCGCATCGCGGCAATCGTCCCGAGCTGCTTGTGGCAGCGAGCCAGCCAGTCAGGATCCTCGCCCAGTCCACGGTGCTGCATCGATGAGTGGATGTGGGCTTGAGCACGGTCATACTCACCGAGCGTGGTAGCCAGTCGCACAGCGTAGAATGCAAGCTCACGGGCGTCGGCTATAGATATTTTTGCCACCGAGAGCAAGCGCTCGATCTGGTTGAGGCCTTCCCGCACTCTGCCTCTGGCCTCCCAGTAGGTGCGAAGGGCGAGCGCGAGCCGCACCCCTTCAGCCGGGAGATGCACCGCCAGCCACCGAAGTGCCGCCTCTACGTTCGCATACTCGCGCTCGATCGTATCATATGGCCCGAATACATCGTGAGGGCCCTGAGGCGTGCCCGAGACCATACGGGCGAACTGCTCAGCGTAGCGCCTGCGAACCTGCCATTCATCGCTCCGCTCGGCGAGACGCTCAAGGGCATACTCACGAATAGGTTCGAGCATCTGGAAGCGAGGCGACCCGTGGGAGGACTCGACGACAATGAGCAGATTCTTCTCGACGAGTGCGGTGAGTGTTCGAATGATGCTGAGCTCGTCCAGGGGCCAGGGCGCAGTCTGCACCTGTGGCAGCAACGGTGCCGTGATGCTGTGGATTGCCTCGAGTTCTGCCCCCCCAATGAAGAGGCCGAGCATGGAAAAGAGCGCGCGCTCGGCCTGATCGAGCAGGTTGTAGCTCCAGCCAATTGCCGCTCGCATGGTCTGGTGGCGCGCCGGCAGGTCGCGCCGGGTCTGCGCGAGCAGATCAAGGCCGTAGCCAAGCCGCTCGTCAAGCATCTGGGGTGAGAGGACTTTCAGCCAAGCGGCGGCAAGCTCGAGCGCGAGCGGCCATCCGTCAAGGCGGCGGCAGATCGATACCACCGGTGCTGCATTGGCGCGGTTCAGGGCAAAGCCCGGTTTTGCCTCCGCACCTCGAGCGACAAACAGCTGGATCGCGGGAGATTGCTGCAGGACAGCCAGTGATGGAATGGGCCCTTGTGGAGGAAGCGACAGAGGGCCAAGGGCGAGGACTTGCTCACCTGCAATCTGCAGAGGAGCCTGACTGGTTACCAGAATCTTTAGCGAATCCGCCTGACTCATGAGAGTGCTCATCTCGCCGGCTGCCCCCAGTAGATGCTCAAAGTTATCCAAAATCAGCAATACACGGCGCCCAGCCACTGCGCGACAGATAGCTTCAAGCGGCGTAGCTGACTCTTCAGCGACCCGCAACTGTCGGCCGATAGCGGGAAGCACGCCTGATGCATCACTGATCGGGGCGAGGGGGACGAAGGCAAGGCGATGGAAGCCGCGGTCACGGAGCATGCTGCTGACCCGCATCGCGAGGCGCGTCTTGCCTACACCGCCTGGACCGGTGAGTGTCAACAGACGCAGCTGTGGTGAGAGTAGCAAGTCAATGATAGAGGGGAGTATCTCGTCACGACCAAAGAGGGGGGTAGGGAGATCGTGCACCTCCCAGTTGGTCGAGGGGTACGTTAGCTGGGAGCCGGGCGGCTTATCTTTCCGCTCATCACCTGTGACATCTACAACATCGTTCCATGTGCCGCTACGCAGCATCTGGACGAAGTGGTGGTGGGCCGCGGGGTCAGGAATAAGCAGGGCGACAATCCGCTCGGCCAGCTCCCGTGAAGGCACTAGTTCGGCTCGCTCGATCTTGCGCAGTGCTGAGAGCGAGCAATGTACCCGTGCCGCGAGGTCTGCCTGAGTCAGGTCGACCTTCCGGCGTTGCAGTCGAAACCATGCCGCGATCCGCTCGCCATCGTCGCGCGGTGTCTCCATTGCTCTCTCCGCGGCGCAGCGACACCATTCGTGTCACTTTTAGTGTTACTTCCTGCCATACCGGCGTGCGCTTTTCACTGCTGTAATGGGTACAGCAAGTATACCCCAGCACGGATAGTTCTGCTGGCCAAATCTGCAACTCGTACACACCATAGGAGGTCAGAATGACCGAGACAACCTGATTCAGACAATCCCACTTTCTCTACGGCCAAGCGACGTACTATCAACTTGATATTCAAGGAGGATGCTATGCATGCTCGTCTTGCAAGACTCACGGTTATCAGTGTGCTGGCCGCCCTGCTGATGTCGTTCACAGCAAGTGCTCAGCAAGCGACCCAGTTTATGCCCAATGACGACTGGACCTCCGGCCCCTATTACGGCACCCGTGGCACCTTCTTCGCCGACGTCACCGGCGATGGGAAGGCTGACGCTATCGTCGTCAATAACAACACCGTGGTCGTCCGGCGCTCTGATGGGACGCGCTTCACCTCCAATGAGGACTGGACCTCCGGCCCCTACTACGGCACCCTCGGCACCTTCTTCGCCGACGTCACCGGCGATGGCAAGGCCGACGCCATCGTCGTCAACAACAACACCGTCGTTGTGCGTCGCTCGGAC
>Ga0164290_1002634_pt1 | contig 11449 bp, 6 predicted proteins | sample Micstemetagenome_FD_108782 | JGI IMG/M metagenome (GOLD analysis project Ga0164290, IMG submission 108782) | Contaminated culture microbial community from soil near Moab, Utah, USA - Microcoleus steenstrupii SON62 (Illumina Assembly) | ecosystem: Environmental > Terrestrial > Soil > Soil crust...
AAGTGCAGACGACGCTGGTTCTGCGCGCAGAAACCCGAGGCGCTGAGCACTTCCTGCACCTGCTGCTGCCCGCGCCAGTGCAGGGTCACTTGTGCGCCGACGGCGCTGCGGTTCGAGCAACGCTGGCCGGCCGGCGTGTCGGGCCGGCAACCGCCCTCGAGTTCGAACGCGACCCACCCCCGATCGGGAGCGACGTCGTTGCGATAGAGCAGCAACGGCCCGCGCTGGTTCGCGACCACCACGTCGAGCTGTCCGCGGTTACCGAAGTCGGCCAGCGCGACCGCGCGGCCGTCATGCCGGTCCGTGACGCCCACCGCCTGCGCCACGTCCACGAAGTGCCCGGCGCCGTCGTTGACCCACACCCGCTTGGCCTGGTACCCGGCGAGGCTGCGGGCCCCCATGGCCGGCCAGTTCTTTGCGTCCGAAATCACGACCTCGTGGCCGCCGGCCACCTTCGAGTAGTCGTACCAGTAACTCTCGGTGCGCGAAGCCGACACGTAGCCGTTCACGAGATACAGGTCCTGGGCGCCGTCGTTGTTCAGATCGCCGAACTGCGCGCCGAAGCTCCAGCCGCCGAAAGCCACGTTGACGTCGTTGGCCATGTTCTCGTAGCGGGGCAGCGCGGCCTTCTCTCCCGACGGCACCCACAGGTTGTTGCCCTGAATCAGGATGCCTTCTTCGGAGATGTTCGAGACGTAGATGGCGAAGCGGCCCTGGTTGAAGACGTCACCCACCGAGGCGCTCATGCCGCTCTTGGGCGCATACCCGACGCCGGTCTCTCGTCCGACCTCGCGGAAGCGGCCGCGCTCGTTCACGAACAGTTCCGAGACGCCGTAGTCGTTGGCGATGAAGAGGTCCGGGTACCCGGTGCCCCGCAGGTCGGCGGCCACGGCGGCCAGCGACCACCGGGTGGACGCGAGCCCGACCTTCGCGCTCACCTCTTCGAAGCGACCATCCCCAAGGTTGCGATAGAGGTACTTGCGCCCGCCGTTGTCGGCGTACTCGAAGCTCTCCGGCATGATCTTCGTGCTCGGGATCCGCCAGAGGTCGACGTCCTCGGCGTAGTAGCCGCCCATGAAGAAGTCGAGCCGGCCGTCGTTGTCGAAGTCGAGCCACGTCGCCGTGGTGATGTTGGCCCACGCCGGCAGGCCCGCGCGGTCGCTGACGCGCGTGAAGCCTTTGCCGCCGTCGTTGTGGAACAGGTCCTGACGCCCCCAGCGATAGAGCAGCAGATCGTCGAAGCCGTCGTTGTCGTAGTCGCCCCACACCGACCCCATCGACACGCCGGTGACGCGCTCGTTCAGCGCCGCGACGCCCAGGGCGGCCGCCACGTCCTCGAAGGTCCCGTCACCGCGATTGCGATAGAGCCGGTTGGCCGATCCTTCGCGGCTGTTGGTGACGTACAGATCCAACTGGCCATCGGCGTCCACGTCGACCACCGCGACACCCGCGCCCATCGACGCCACCTGCGGCATGATGTGCCCGAGCCTGGCGTCGAACGTCGGCCCTTCGTGCGTGAAGGTGAGCCCGGCGGCGGCCGACGCCTCGCGCAAGCGGAACCCATACGAGGAGGACACATCGGTGCTGGCGCTCAGGGCCGGCGCCCGACGCCCGAAGTGGCGGATCATCCACGGCGTCGCCAGCAGGGCGACGAAGATCACGGCGAGCAGGGGACGAGCGTAGCGGGTCATCGGGTGTTGGCGTCCGTGCGGCGCAGGGCGCGGCGCGCCGCTGGCGTCACGTAGCGGGTGTGATAGGTCGCGAAGTCGTCGCGATGCTGCTGGTAGACCGGATCGTCTTCGAGACGGGTCGCCGGCCGATCGTAGCGGCCGCTGGCGTGCGTCGGCAGCGGCAGCACCGTGCGCGACGCCGTCGTGTTGAAGTCGCCGTCCTTCACCCAGCCATCGGCGATCACGACGAAGTCGCGTACGGTGCCGGGCGCAGGCGCCGGCGCCTCACGGAAGCGCAGGGCGAGTTCATCGCCGGCATTCATGATCACGTAGCGGTCGTCGACGCCGCCGAGCAGCGGCTGCACGTCGCCGAACCGCGTGTGGAAGCCCTCGAGGTCGAGCCAACGCGGGGCCATGCCTTCCACCTGGTAGCGTGGCCGCTCTGGCGTGCTGGCATCCTTCTGCGTGGTCACCGAGAACCCGCGATACCGGAGGTCCGCGCTGATCATCGGCTGGCGGTGCGTCGCCACGGGCACATCGGGCCGGCCGACGGCCCAGGCGAGGCGATCCCAGAAGATCTCGAGGTTGGTCGAGAGGCGGAGCCGACGGGGGCCCGTCGACGGCAGCACGCTGCCGATCTCGATCAGGACCGTCTTGTCCTTGCCCGCCGGGAAGCCGAGCCCTTCGCGGACCGTGCGGAAACGTCCCTCGCGATCGGCCACGGCGAGCGCCAGGCCGCGCGGCGCATCGTGGGCACCCTGCGAGATCGCGACGTTCACCGAGCTGTCAGTCGGGTGCACCCACCCCTGCGCCACCAGGTACAGCGGACCGGTGCGTGGGGCCTCGTCAGGCACGGTCAGTTCGATCTCGTGAGCGCGCGTGATGCCCTGGTAGCGGCCGCGTCCCGCGAAATCGAGATGCACGTCGTCTCGCTGGGCCACGATCCCTGATACGTCACGCCCCGTGTCGTCGCGCACGGCCGCGAACGGCTCGAGGCGCGACGTCACGACCGGCGTCAGTGCCGGACCCGGGACGGCGAAGCGCTCGTCGACGAACACCTCCGTGCCCTCGGGATGGTCGACCACGGCGAGGGTGACGTGATCGAAGAAGTGGGTCTCCCATAACTCGGCGGTGATGCGGAGGTCGTACGCGCCGTCACGCGGCGCGAGCTGGCGTCCCCCCACCTTCACCCAGTCCTCGGTCATCGACGTGTCGGCGGTCGCTTGCGCGTTGATGCGCAGGCCCAGCGGTGAGCGCCAGATGAGGTCGGTCACGAACCGCATCTCCCGCCCGTCCCACGCAAACAGCCACGGGCACGAGCCCTTCAGCCGCTGGTCGGTGCGGATGGTCGCATCGGCTTGCGCGTTGAACTCCGACTGCAGCACCCCGTTGGGCCAGATCACCCGCACCACTTCACTCGTCCGAGCCTCCCCGAGGCCGACGTGGACGATGGGGCTGCTGATCGGGACGGTCTGGACGTGCAGGCCGGTGCGCACCTCCATCTCGCCGCCGATGCCGAACGAGTTGATGCGCTGGTCGCCCGTGGCCGTGGCTGCCCGCGGACGCAGTCGCTGCCAGTGATACGTCGCCGTCCCTTGACTCCGCGCCGCCGCGAGCCGCCCGTCCCCGCCCACGCCGACCAGCTCCAATCGGCCGTCGGCATCGAGATCGGCCACGGCGTGCGTCGCGATCGCGATGGTGCCCGGCAGCGGCGACCACGTGCGGTCGGCCGCCGCCAGCACCACGCGCGTCGCGCTGGCCGCAGACACGATGAGGTCGGCGGCGGCGTTGTTGTCGAGGTCAGCGGCGAAGAGGCGGACCGCGTCGCCGTTCAGCGTGCCTGCGCCGTCGATGCGGGTCAGCTCGCGCCAGCGCCACGCGGCAGCGCCGCCCGCCCGATCCGAGTCGCCGAGCGACAGCGCCACCAGCGCGCCTCCGGCCGTCACGCCAATCACGTCCGCACGACCATCGCCATCCGCGTCGTGCCCCACAATCGCGGCCAGCGGCGCGGGGGCGGCGGGCACCGCCGCAGCGGCCTCGAACATCCCCGCACGGACGTTGATGAACACGCGCAGGCCGCCTCCCTGCTCCAGGCAGACCGCATCGGGAACGCCCTCGCCGTCGACATCAGCCCAGACGAACCCGCGCAGCGCGGCGCATGGCGCAAACGGCTGCTGGCGCGCAAACGTGCGGTCCCCGTTGTTGCGCAGGACGAACGCGTCGCCCGCCTCTGGCGCCACGACGAGATCGAGGTCGCCGTCCAGATCGACATCGGCCGGCCAGGTGCTCCGTACGGGGCTGCCGGTGACCTCCCCGGAGAGGCCGAGGCCAGCAGTGATGTCGGTGAAGGCGCCGTGCTCGTCCTGCCGCAGCACGGCCAGCCCCTGCGTGCCGGCGGTGACGAGATCCGTGCGGAAGTCGTAGTCGAGATCAGCCGGAGTGATCGCGCCCACGGAACGCGACGCTCCGCCTGCCGGCAGCGATCGATCTGGAGCGGTGCGCACGCCGTTGGGACCGGCGGCGACGACCGTCTCGTTGGCGTCGACGGCGAGTGTCACCGCGGCCGCGGTCGTCACCGCCTCAGACCACCCGGGCACGGGCGCGACGGTGAAGGCCATCGACGTGTCGGCGGCGGCCGGCCGCGGTGCCGGGGTCGGCAGCACCAGGAACCGCGCGAGCGGTTCGCCCACCGCTTCGAGCGGCGTGGTCAGCGCCGCCAGCGCGCGTCGGAAGACCGCTTCTCGTGCCAGGACGTTGCGCAGGAACGCGACCTGTGTGGCTGCGGCGCGCGCATCGCCACCGGCGGCCTGCTGCAGGGCGGCGAGCCGTTCACGAGCGGCGGCGGGCCAGTCGCCCGATTGCGCGCCCAGCGGGCCGAGCGCTTTGGCGAGCGCCGACGTGTCGCCGCGCTTGGCGGCCAGGCGCGCGTACTCGAGGCGCGCGGCCAGGTTGTCGCGCTGCGCCAGCAGATCCTCGAGCACGCGTTGTGCCTCGGCCTCGCGCTCTGCGCCCCCCTGTCGTTCGAGCTCCTGCGCCAGCGCGAAGCGGCCCCTGAGATCGGCGGGATCGAGCTCGGTGGCGCGGCGCCATAAGTCGATGGACGCAGCACCGTTGCCGGCCCGGCCCTCCGTGAGCGCCTGCAGCCGCACGACCGCGGCCGCATCCGGTGCGAGCTCTGCGGCCCGCGCCAGCCGCTCCCGCGCGCCCTCGAACTCCTGCTGGCGAAGCAGCAGCAGGCCGAGGTTCGCCCAGCCGGCCGGCTCGTGAGGCACGAGCGTCACCACACGATCGAGCTGCTCGCGGGCGAGCACCTCCTGACTCGTGTCGATGGCCGCCAACGCCGTGTAGAAGGCGACGGTGGCGTCACGCAACACCTGCGGCGACACCTCGGGCGTCCTTCGGCACGACGCAGCCCACACGAGCATCACCAGCGTCACCGCGAGGGCCAGCCGGCGCTGGAGCTCCGAACGGAACACGCCAGTCATGCCCACGCTCCCGACGGTACTCTCGGCGCTGGTGGCGCGGTCGCCGGCACGAAGCCGCAGCGCGCCAGCAGCGCGTCGATCTCGTGTGCGTCAACCCCAAGCCGCTCGCGAGCCGCATACAGGTCGGCCGCGTCGACCGGATACCAATCGCGACGACGGGAATCGTTGATGCCGGCGACGTCGAACGGCGCAATGGCGTTGGTGATGTCGTCGAGCAGCCGCTGACGCGACTCGGGCGCACCACGCTCCTCGCGACGCAGCGCCCGCTCGGTCAGATCGCGCAACACGGGGCCGGACGACGGATGTCGATGCATCAGGAATCCGGGCGCACGGTCGGGGCGCCCGAGCCGTCGCACCGTTTCCGTGAAGCTGGCGGCTGCGAAGTAGAGCGCGGTGAGGCGCTTGAAGAGCGCGAAATCGGCCATCGTGGCGTAAAGCGCCGCAACCAGCCGTTCCGTCGCGTCGAGCTCCGCCGCCGTGATGGCGGCGTAGTGCTCGAGCGCGTCGTGGCGCTGCGGACCGGGTTGCGTCATGGTGAGGATGTCCGCCAGGCGACCGATGCCGAGCAGCGCAAGCGGGAACCCGGTCGACAGCAGAGGATCGATCACGCCGGCCGCCGACGGCAGGAGCGCGAAGGCCGGGCCGGTGAGCGTTGAGACCCGATGAGCGAGGTGCGGCGCGAAGACGAACGGGTGCGCCGGGGACGCGTCTTCGAACTGCTCACCCACCGACGGGTAGGCGTCGAGCACGCGCCGCCAGGCGGCCGGCCCCTCACCGAGGGCGAACTGCTCGGCGACGTCCGCCGTCGCAGCGATGCCCGCACTGGTCACCCCATTGTCGAAACGCAGCACCCACATCCACGCGTCGTCGAGCACGTGGTGCAGCGCGGCATCATCGATGGGGTACGGCGGCGCGCTGTCCGGGGTGTGCAGGGCGTCCCAGCGATGCACCCCCGTGAAATGCGTGTACAACCCACGCGTCGGCGGCAGCCAGCGCAGGGGCGCTTCACCGAGGTTGAGGGTGCGGTGCAGGAAGCCGCGGGGCCCGCTCGCGTCCACGAGAAAGCCCGCGTGCACCTCGAGGCGTGCCCCTCGCGTGCCGTGCCCTTCGAGCACCACGCCCTCGTCGCGCACGCTGACGGCATCCAGCTCGACGCCCTCTTCGCACACGACGCCGTTCCGCACGGCCTCGTGGAAGAGCCATTGGTCGAACTCGGGGCGGTACCAGTGCGTGTCCGCAATCGCGTCGTGCGGGCTCGCGGCCACCAGCATCTGACGCGCGTGGCGCTCGTCATCGACGAACGCCGCGCCGGGTGCGTGACGGAAGAAGCTGAAGCCGCGCTTGAGGCCACAGACGACGTCCGGATGCGCCGCCTTCCATGTGCCCCACTTGGTGAACGGCCGCAACTGGGGCAGCTCGTAGCGATCGGCGAGTTCCTCGATCAGCAGGTTGGCAAGGGGTGTGGACGACTCGCCGATGACGAACCGCGGATGACGCGCACGATCGAGCAGTGCGACGCGGGGGCCGCGGCGGGTGAGCGCGAGCGCCAACAACGATCCGGCGAAGCCGGACCCGACGATCGCGACGTCGACGTCGACACGGTGACGAGGCAGGAGCGTCATGCTGCGACGGCCTCTCCACACACGACGCACGGCGCTGGACGCGTCAGCACCTGGGTGAGGTTGAAGCGACGGAGACGCTCGACGCGTGTGTCGCCGCACGCCGTGCACGTGGCGAGGCGCGCGACGTCCCACAGATCCACGAACACGCGCTGTCGCGTCGCCGCGCGTGCGGCGGCGATCGACTGTTCGACATCGCACAGCCGCGGCGGCGTGAACACGCCGTGGCGCGTGAGCGCCTGCATGGCGCCCTCGCCGTCACGCGTCGGGATCAGTGAGATGGCCGTGGCGCCGCAACCCTCAGCGAAGGTGACCGAGCGCGACAGCCACGCGTCCTGCTCGTCGCGCGGCACGAATGGCGGATGGATGAGGAGAAAGGTGCGGAGGGCGACGCCCTGCGCCTGCAGTCGTTCGGCCGCCACCGCGAAGCGTTCCGGCGTGATGCCCTTGTTGATGGCCACGAGCGCAGCCGGATGGGCGGTCTCGAGCCCCATCGCCACTTCGAGCGTCACGCCGCGCCGTGCGAGCGCGTCCCGCAGACGCCACGTGCGATCGCCGATCAGCGCCGGATGCGATTCGACCACGATGTGGCGGAAGGCCGCGACCGCGTCGACGATCGCGGCATCGTCCTGCGTCGGCACCGCACGCCGGTCGAAGAAGCTGCCGGCGTTGTACAGCTTCAGCACGCGCACGGGTTCCTGCCGTCGCTGAATCTCCGCGACCGCCTGCGTCACCTGGCGCGGGATGGCGCCTACCGGCGTGTCGGTCAGCGTGGTGTGCCGCCAGAGGTCGCACATCACGCAGCGCCACGGGCACTCGCGCCCCACCAGGAACACGGCGGCCGTGCGCACGACCTGCCCGTCCGCCGCCCGCTCGTCCTCCACGAGCAGCGCCGCCGGCCCGGACGCGTCCGGGCGCGGGTGAGGCGTGCGCGACGCCAGCACGAAGGCGTCACGCGCCGCCCGTCGCGCCGGATACACCTTGGCCTGCCCGGCGTCGAGCGCGGGGATCGCGTGCAATGCCTCCGGCCGCGGCGGGTCAGGCAGAGTCATGCAAACAACGCGTGCACCGCTCGCCGGCACGACGCCTCATCCACGGCGAAGGTGGCGCGCAACTCCGGCTCCGCGATCGCGCCGTGCTGAAAACGGCGCTTGGGGAACACAGGCATCTCCAGGCCGGTCACCGCCTTCACGCCACGCGCCACGATGTCGCCCTTGAGGCTGTACAGCGGCGGTACGTCGTACCGCGTTAGCGCCGCAAAGGGAATGCCCTCGGCGACCTCCACCACCGAGGGACGCGTGTAGGGACTGAAGCCGTCGAAGCCGTAGCGCCGGGCGGGCGCGTAGGTGCGCACGTAGCTGCGACTCAGGCCGCCGCTGTAGGTCAACGAATGCTTGATGCGGCCGACGCCCCAGCCCTCGTGGTACAGCATCAGGTTGTCGACGACGCTGCGGATGGTGAGCTCGGGGTTCTCCTCGATGGGGTAGTCCTTGAGGTTCTCGTCGCCGCCATCGCCATCGATCAGCACACGCCACTCCGGATAGCGCTCGCGAATGCCACGATGCAGCCGCAGCAGCACGGCCGCGCATTCGACGTCGAGAGGCTTGTAGTCCTCGAGCACGCGCAGCGTCTCGTGAAGATCGAGCGGCGCGTCGCCCGCCGGAATGGCTTCGAAGAACAGCCCGAGCCCCAGGCGCTCCAGAAACGCGTGCGCCTGCGCGACGTCAGGCCCCCCGGCATCGAGCACGAAGGCCTTGAGCCGTGCTGGCGACAGGCCCATCCGACGCATCGTGTCGTAGACCACGAGGAAGACCGAGCCGCTGTCGATTCCGCCGGAGAAGCACACGCCGATCGGCGCATCACCCCCGTAGGCGCGCTCGACGTGCGTGAGCCACTTACCGACCTCGGCGCGCATTGCGCCGATGTAGCGCTCGCCGATGACGTCGAGATCGGCGGGCAACGCACCGCGTTCCGGCGTGAAGAAGCGGGTGTAGACCGGATCGGGATCGGGGCAGCCGACCAGCTGAATCTCCACGACGTGGTGGGCCGGCACCATGCGCGTGTAGCTCGGATGGAACTGCCCCGCGAGCCCTTCGGCGGCAAGTGCGTCACGCAGCGTGTCCATGCGGTCCGCGATGAAGAGCGCCGGGCCCTCGGCGCGCTTGGCGAGGAAGTACCGCATGGGCCGATCGAGAGAACGCGCGAGGCGCACGGTGCGTCCGTCCCGGCCGACGAGGGCAAACGAGCCGTCGATGGCGCGCACCGCAGCCGGGTCGCCGGAGCGCACGCGCGCGCGCGCCTCCTCGATCGAGATGTCGTGCAGCACGTTCAGCGCAGGGTCGAGCAGATCGACCACGCGCTCGATGTACGCGGCGTGTTGGTGCATCATTCGATTCTATCGCCGCGATCGTGGCGACACGGCCTACTTCAAACACGTTAGCGACGCCACTTCGGCGCAGTATCGCGGCGGCGTGGAAGTGCGTGGGATACTCTGCGGCTCGGACCTGTGCCTTCCCCGCGTCACGTTGCGCCGTTGCTCGCTCTCGCCGGTCCCGCCGTCATCGTCGGCCTCTGGGGCGGCATCGCGCTGCTCGGCGTCTTTCCCGAATCGCTGTTTCCAACCCCGTGGGCGGTGGCGCGCGGGCTCGCAACCGAGCTGGCCAGCGGTCGCCTGGTGCAGGACGTCATCGCGTCGCTGTTCCGGGTGGGCACCGGGTTCCTGCTGGCGGTGGCTCTCGGCATCCCCGCCGGCCTGCTGCTTGGACACTCGGCGGCGGCTCGCGACGCCTTGCTGCCGCTCGTGAACTTCTTCCGCAACCTGTCGCCGCTCGCCTGGATCCCGTTCGCGATCCTCTGGCTCGGCATCGGCGACCCGCCGGCGATCTTCCTGATCTTCATGGCGGCGGTGTTCCCCGTGATCCTTGCGACAGCGGCGGCCGTGGCCGGTATCCCGAGCGTGTACTTCCGAGTGGCGCGGGATCTCGGCATCACGGGGCCGCGGTTGCTGCGCGAAGTCACGCTGCCGGCGATTGCGCCGCAGGTCATCACGACACTGCGCGTCACGGCCGGACTCTCGTGGCTCGTGGTGGTGGCGGCCGAGATGATTGCCGGGCGCGATGGCCTCGGGTTCGCAGTCTGGGACGCACGCAATGGGTTGCGCATCGACTTGTTGGCGGCGGTGATGGTCGTCATCGGGCTCATCGGCGTCGGCCTCGATCGACTGCTGGTGCAGCTCACGCGCATCCCGAGCGTGCGCTGGGGATACGAACGATGACCGAGGGGACGCCACTGCTCCACCTCGCTGGTGTGTCGCACGCCTATGGTGCGGTGCCGGTGCTCGATCAGCTCGAGATCACGGTGAGGGCCGGTGAGTTCGTGGCCATCGTTGGGCCGTCGGGCTGCGGCAAGACGACCGTGCTGAACCTGTGTTCGGGCTGGCTGTCGCCGTCGCGCGGCCGCGTCGAGCGATACGGACGCTCGCGCACCGTGTTCCAGCAGGACGGGCTCTTCCCCTGGCTGACGGTCGGCGAGAACGTGCGCCTGGGCGTGCCGGACACGGTCGCGATCGGCGAGCGCGAGGCGCGGGTCCAGCGCTGGCTGACCGTCGTCGACCTCGCCCCCTTCGAGGGGCACTATCCGCATCAGCTCTCGGGTGGCATGCGGCAACGCGCGGAACTGGTGCGCGCTCTCGCCGGCGAAACCGACCTGCTGCTGATGGACGAGCCGTTCTCGTCGCTCGACTACCTGACGCGCTTGCGTCTGCGCGGTGAGCTCGCGCGGCTGCTCTTCGAACAACCGCGCACGGTGGTGCTGGTGACCCACGACATCGAGGAGGCCGCGCAGCTCGCCGATCGGGTGCTCGTGCTCAGCGAACGTCCCGCGCGGGTGCGCGAGGAGATCGTGCTCGCCGAGCCGCGGCCACGCGAGCTGACGCACCCGGCCGTGGTGGCCGCGGTGCACCGGATCCTCACCGGGCTCGGTCTCGAGCGCGAGCATCCTGTGGCGGCCGCGTCGCGCTGATGCGCCCGCCTGTCTCGGAGTCTGCCATGCTGCGTTCCCCGTTCGTCCGCTGGAGCCTCGGCGCCGTACTCGCCGTGGCGACGCTCGGCGTGCTGCGCCTGCAGCCGTGGGCGCGCCCTGCCGCAACGCCAGTCGCGGCAGAGGCGTCGCGGGAGGTGCTCGCCGTCGGCTTCCTGCCGGTCACCTGCCACCTGACCTGCCCGGTCACCGATTACGCCAGCCGCACGAGCCTGGGGACAAGGTTCGAGTCCGAGCGCTTCACCGACTTCCCGACAGTGGTGGAGACGCTCAAGAGCGGCAGGCTACAGGCCACGTTCATGATCGCGCCGCTCGCCATGAAGCTGCGGGAACAGGGTGTGAAGGTCAAGATCGCGTACCTCGGGCATCGTGATGGCTCCACCGTGATGGTGCGCAGCGACCTGCCCGCCCGGACGCTGAAGGACCTCGCGGGTCGTACGTTCGCGATCCCGAGCAAGTACAGCAACCAGAACCTGGTCATCCGCAAGTTGATGCAGGACGAGGGTGTCGATCCCGCGTCGATCCGCTTCGTGGAGATGCCGCCGCCCGACATGCCCGGGGCGCTGGCCAGCCGCGCCATCGACGCGTACTTCGTCGGCGAGCCGCACGCCGCACGGGCCGAGCTCGATGGGTCGGG
>Ga0164290_1002635_pt1 | contig 11441 bp, 10 predicted proteins | sample Micstemetagenome_FD_108782 | JGI IMG/M metagenome (GOLD analysis project Ga0164290, IMG submission 108782) | Contaminated culture microbial community from soil near Moab, Utah, USA - Microcoleus steenstrupii SON62 (Illumina Assembly) | ecosystem: Environmental > Terrestrial > Soil > Soil crust...
AAGCTGGACGAAGGCGTGAACGAAGCGCTTCTCGACTACATCGCCCGGCGGGAACGGGAGATCCCGGCTGTGGACGAGCTGAACACCGAACATTGAGCTTCCTGCGACTTGCCGCCTTCCGGGGCGACCCCTCTTCTGTCGGAGACGGAATTGCAAAAGACGATGCATGCGGCCCTCTTGACCGGCCACGGCGGATACGAGGCGCTGGCGTATCGCACCGACGTGCCCGTGCCGCAGCCGAAGCCGGGCGAAGTGCTGATCCGCGTGGCGGCGGCCGGGGTCAACAACACCGACATCAACACCCGCACAGCCTGGTATTCGAAGTCTGTGACGGAAGGCTCGAACGCGGACCGTGCCAAGGGTTTCGATGGGGCAGACGATGGAGATGCCATCTGGTCGGGCGTGCCTTTGCACTTCCCGCGCATCCAGGGGGCTGATGCCTGCGGGAGGATCGTCGCGGTGGGTGAAGCTGTGGCCGAAGGCTACACCCGCCTGCAGATCAAGGTCGGCGGGCGTCCGGTGGAAGAGGACGGCGCAACCCCGCGCAAGGTGTGGGAGGTGGTGCGCGGCAAGGGTGTCCGTCTGGCGGCCGACGGCAACCGCAGCCTTCCGACCCGCGACGCGCTGACCCTGTCGCGCGAATGCCCCGATATTCCCTTTGTGCTGGAACAGCCCTGCAACACGGTCGAGGATCTGGCGAAGATCCGGCCGCAGGTGCGGCACGGCATCTCCATGGACGAGAATTCCATCAACCTGAACACGGTCATCACCGCAGCAGGAACCGGCCTTGTGGACGGCTTCGGAATGAAGGTCACACGGATCGGCGGGCTGCATCCGATGCGCGCCTTCCGCGATATCTGCGCGGCCCGGAACCTGCCGCACACCTGCGATGACAGTTGGGGCGGGGACATCATCGCTGCCGCCTGCACGCATATCGGCGCGACAGTGCAGCCGAAGCTGATGGAGGGGGCCTGGCTCGCACAGCCCTATATCAAGGGGCACTATGACAGCTGCAACGGGGTCAGGATCAAGGGCGGGCATATCCAGCTGCCCGAGGGGCCGGGACTGGGCGTGGTGCCGGATGAGGGGATCTTCGGTGACCCCTTGGCGTCGTTCGGATAGAGTTTTCCCACGGCGGGAAAAACCTCATATCTAAACAATATCAATAACTTAATAATCGTCTTCAAGGCGTTGGCAAGATTTTCCAACGTCCATATCCGGCAGCTTGGACAGGTCACTCATCCGCCTTCGCGGACGGCTCACTCTGCCCCGGCGCGCCATTCCTTGAAGCGCAGGAAGAGGTTCGCGCCGAGGGTGGAAAAGGGTTTCGGCGGCAGCTTCACGGGCTCGGCCTCGGCGGCGAAGTGGCGGGTGGCGGCGGTCGTCAGGCCCATCGCCAGCTCGGCGGCGGCGATGCCGGTCAGGGTGCTGCGCGCGGTGCCAAGGCCATTGCAGACCGCAGCGGCAAAGAGGCCCGGTTCCTGCTCGCGCGCGATTGAGACGCCGTTGCGGGTCAGGCAGAGGTGCCCGGCCCAGGTGTATTCCTGCTTCACGCCCGCCAGCGCGGGAAAGCGGTCGGCGAACTTTTCACGATGAACGGCGGCCGTGCGGCGAAGGTCGGCCTCTGAAGGCTCCATCCCCGGCAGGAAGCTGGCGCAGGTGCGGGTGACGATGCGGTTGCCGCCCAAGGCGGTGTCGATCCGGCGCATGGTGGTGCCCATCGGGTCCGACGGCGTGACGCCCCAGCGCGGCTGACCGCCAAGGGTCTTCAGCACCTCGGGCGGCAGGTCGACGGTCATCGAGGCATACAGGAACACATGCATCAGCCGGTTCGTCGCGAAACCGAAGCTTTCGAGGTGGCCGTTATTGGCCAGGATCACCTTGCCCGCCGTAATACGCCCCTTGGGTGTGGTCAGGGTCCAATTGGTCCCCTGCCTTGCGAAGGCAATTACGGGGGTCTCTTCCCAGATGCTCACCCCGTTGGCACGCAGCCCCTCACCGAAACCGCGGATAAAGCCTGCGGGTTGCAGCATGACCGTGCCCGGGGTGTAAAGACCCGAGACATAGTGCCGGCTGCCGGTCAGCTGCAACATGCCTTGCGCGTCGAGGCGCTCGTTCGGCTCGCCAAGACTGGTCAGGTGGTCGGCGTAAGACCGGTTCAGGACGTCCGCCGTCTCAGAGGCGGCGCCATTCACCTTGCCGACCGGATCGAAGAAGTCGGCGCTGATGCCGTAATCCTCGACCGCCCCGCGCGCAAAGGCGATGGCCTGGCGGTTCAGCGCGATCATGCCCCGGTCGTCGCCATGGCCCGCGTAATCGTCAGAGGTCAGCTCGTGCGGCAGGTCGATCATGAAGCCCGAGTTGCGCCCCGACGCCCCCTCGGCCAGTCGGGAGGCCTCCAGCACGGAGATGGTCAGCGTCGGGTCCAACTGGCGCAACCGGCGCGCTGCAGCAAGGCCCGCGAAGCCGCCGCCGATGATGGCGACGTCGACAGTCTGGTCCCCGGGCAAGGGCACGGGGGCGGGTTGGCCAGGCAGGATCGCCGACCAGGCGGCGGGGCCCTTGTGTACCGGGGTGCGGCGGGCGGTGTGGGTGGTCATGTCCGTGCCTTGGTGTCATTCAGCCCAAGCCGGGCGTGGAACCCGTCCAAGCCTTGGCGCAGGCTCTCTTTCGCAGGCGCCATCCCGGCACGCAAGGTGGCGTTAAGGCCGCCCTCGGTGGAAAGGCCTTCCAACGCGGTAGCAAGTTCGCCCCCCTGCGCCCGCGCGGGCAGGTAGGCGCGGATCATGGCGGCGATGTAGGCCTCGGCCTGCGCCGGGTCGCCGGTATGGCCAGACAGCCAATCGATAGCGGTCAAAAGCTGATCGAGGATCGGCGAACAAAGCGCAGAGGCGCCGAGATGGGCATTCAGCGCAGCCTCGGAGGGTTGCGGAAGGATCACGTTTTGCGTGCCGTAGAGGGCGTAGAGGATCGGGGAGGCAGGAAAGACCGGCAGCGGGCAGCCGCCCATGGCGATGGGGGGCAGCGGGATGGTGATCGCGATGTCGGTCGCCGGGGCGCAGACGGTGCGTAGCCTGGCCAGGGGCGCGTCGACCATGACCGAGATGACCGTCTGCCCGGCGCGGAAGGGCAGGCCCGGCAGGATCTCCCATGCCGTGCGGGCAAGGAGGCAGAGGAAGACCACGTCAGAATGGGCGACTACCTCGTCGTTCGGGGCGACCGTCACGCCCGGCACCTCGGCCGCGAGCATGGCCGCCACCTGGGCGTTGCGGGGCGAGACCAGGATCTGATGATCCTGGCCTTGCAGCCCGCGCACGAGGGCCGTGGTGATCTCTCCGGTGCCGAGGAACCCGAGGCGCATGTCAGTCGACGGCTTCGTCCGCGTCGTCGGCAAGGTCCACCCAGATCGTCTTGAGTTGCGTGTACTGATCATGCGCATGGATGCCGTTGTCACGCCCGCCGAAGCCCGATTGCTTGAACCCGCCGAAGGGGGTGGAGATGTCACCCTCGCCGAAGGCGTTCACCGTAACCGTGCCCGCCCGCAAGGCGCGAGCGCCACGCAGGGCGCGTTTGACGTTCCCAGTGAAGATACTGGCGGCAAGCCCGTATTCGGTGGCGTTGGCCAGCGCGATGGCTTCGTCAAAGCTGTCAACGGTGAGGACCGAGAGGACGGGGCCAAAGATTTCCTCCCTGGCCTGTTTCGCGTCACGCGAGACGTCCAGGATCGTCGGTTCGACGAAGCCCCCACCACCATGAGCCTCGGCCTTGCCGCCAAGGATGACCTTGGAGCCTTTCTCAAGGTAGCTCGCAACCTTGTCGAAATGCGCTTTCGAAACCAGCGCACCGACGCGGTTGGTGGGGTCCAGCGGGTCACCCATCGGCCATTCGCGGGCATGGGCCACGATGCGCTTCAAAAGGTCGTCCTTCACGCCCTTCTGAACGATCAGGCGGCTGGAGGCGCTGCAGTTCTCGCCCATGTTCCAGAAGGCGCCGTTAACGATATGGGCGGCGACCCGGTCCAGGTTTTCGGCATCGTCGAGGACGACAGCGGGGTTCTTGCCGCCCATCTCCAGCGTGACTTCCTTCAGGTTCGACTCGGCCGCATAGCGCAGAAAGCGGCGGCCGGTTTCGGTGGAGCCGGTGAAAGACACCGCATCGATGTCCATGTGGCGGCCGATGGGTTCGCCGACGTCGGGGCCGGTGCCGGGGACAACGTTGAAGACGCCCGCAGGAATACCCGCCTCCATCGCCAGTTCCGCCATGCGGAGGGTGGTGAGCGGGGTTTCCTCGGCCGGTTTGACGATGACCGAGCAACCCGCAGCAAGCGCGGGGCCGATCTTCCAGGCAAGCATCAGGAGCGGGAAGTTCCAGGGCAGGACGAGGCCGACGACACCGACCGGTTCGCGGACGATCATGGCGATGTGGTTGTCACTGGCCGGGGCGACCTGATCGTAGATCTTGTCGATCAGTTCGGCGTGCCAGGTGAGGCAGTTCACCGTCTCGGGCACGTCGACCTGTTCGCAATCGTAGATCGTCTTGCCGGAGTCGAGGCTTTCAAGGACGGCCAGTTCGCGGGCGTTGCGCTTGACCAGCTTCGCCAGCTTGATGAGCGTTTCCTTCCGCTCCTTGGGGTGCAGGCGCGACCAGCGGCCGTCCTCGAAGGCGTCGCGGGCCTTTGCGACGGCCAGATCCACGTCCTCAGGCCCGCAGGCGGCGACCTTGGCCAGGACCGCGCCGGTGGCGGGGTTGAGCGTGACAAAGGTCTTGCCGCTGACGGCAGGGCGGAAGTGGCCGTCGATGAAGGCGGTGGTCGGGAAGGTCAGATCGGCGGCGATGGCCTTGTATTCTTCGGTGGTGAGAAGGGACATCGGCTTACTCCGCGACGATCTGGGCGATGGTGGTTTTCAACACGCGCACGGTCTGTTCCAGCTGGCGCTTGTCGTCCTTGTTCAGGGGCTTCAACGGCGGGCGCGGGGGGCCTGCGTAATTGCCCATCATCTCGCAGCCATGCTTGATGCACTGGATGAACTTGCCGCCCTGTTCCAGGACCCGCATCAGCGGCATCAGCGCCGACATGATCCGGCGGCCCTTGTCGAAATTGCCCTCGACGGCACAGGCTTTGTAAAGTGCGATATGCTCAGCGGGCAGGAAGTTCGATCCGCCGCAGACCCAGGAGCGGGCACCCCAGGCGAAGAATTCCAGCGCCTGGTCGTCCATGCCGCAGGACATCTGGATATGCGGGTAGTCGCGGGCCAGAAGGTGGACGCGGTTGATGTCGCCAGAAGATTCCTTGATGGCGCAGAAGTTCCGGCTGCGCCCGACGCGGTCCAGGAACTCTTCGCCCATGTTGATGCCCATGCGGCCGGGATAGTTGTACAGCATGATCGGCAGGTCGGCGGCGCGGTCGATGGCCAGCGCGTTCAGCGCGTTCTCGCGTTCCGTGGGCACCGAATAGGGGGGGCTGCCCACCAGGATCGAATCCGCGCCAATCTTGGCGGCATGGTCGGCCATCGCCTGGCTGTCCTCCAACCGGATCGCCACCGTGCCGACCATCAGATGCGTGCGGCCCTTGGTGACCTCGCGGGCCAGCGACGCCATCTCGCGGCGTTCGTCCATCGACTGGGCGTAGTATTCGCCCGTGGACCCGCCGTTGATGATGCCATGCACCCCGGCGGCCATCAGGCTTTCCAGATGCGCGACAAAGGCGTCGCGGTCGATGGACCCGTCCTCACGATGCGGCGTGATGGCAGGAGTGTAGATGCCTTCGAATGTCATGAGGCTCCTCGTGTCTCGGTCTGCCCGGGCGCGCGGCCCAGGGGGATGGCAATGCTTTCGGGGGTGACGAAGCTTTCGATCTGGGCGCGCGACAGTTCCCAATGCGCGACGGCAAGGTCGGCGGCGGCGTCGGCATCCCCGGCTTCGATCAGGGCGATGAACTGGTCGTGCTGGTCGGCGGCAAGCTCGCGCTGCGGGGCAAGGTGCAGCTTGCGCGGGTTGTAGAAGGTCATCCCGATGCGGGTGTGGTCGATCAGCAGGCGGCGGAGGCTGGGGGACAGATACTCGTTGTCGGCCATTTCGCCGATGATGGAATGGAAGCGTTCGTTGCCTAGGGCGCGCTCGGCCGCGTCGCCGTTCTTGATTGCCTGACGGAAGGCCCACTGGCATTCCTTCAGCTTCACGATCTGTGCGGGCGTGGCGTTTTCCGCCGCCAGCCGCGTGGTCGCCGCATAGATCATCGGGGCGGCCACGAAAAAGTTCCGCATCGTCTTGTGCGACATGGGCGCCACCTGGGCACCGCGGTTCTCATGCAGGACGACATAGCCCTCACCGGCCAGCTGACGCAGAACCTCGCGCAGGGGTGGGCGGGAAATGCCATAGATTTCCGCAAGTTCCGTTTCGTCCAGATAGACGCCCGGCTCCAACGCCTCGGTCAGGACCTTGCGGCGAAGGTCCTCGATGCACTGCTGCTTCTTGCTGCGGGATTCGGGTTCCAACGGGTCTCTCCTGCCTGACTGCATGATTGAATCAGGTAGCCTGTCCTCTGTGTAGGCGGAGAAAATACATATTGTCTACAGTAAAATTCTATGATTGAAGACTGAAAACCCGCAGGGAGAGAATCTGCATGGCCGAGACCCGAGAGGACGTGATCCGCTGCGAAGGGATCTGGAAAATCTTCGGCGACAATTCGCTTCAGGCGATGAAGGCCGTACGGTCCGACGGGCTGTCCAAGAAGGACATCCGCGAGACATTCGACTGCGTCGTGGGCGTTCAGGACGCGAGCTTCAGCGTTGGCCGGGGCGAGATCTTCTGCATCATGGGTCTGTCGGGATCGGGCAAGTCGACCTTGATCCGCCACATCAACCGGCTGATCGAGCCGACATCCGGGACCGTGTTCATCGAGGGCCAGAACGTCAACGCGATGAACGCCGAGGCGCTGCGGAAGTTGCGGGCCGAGAAGATCGGGATGGTGTTCCAGTCCATGGCACTGATGCCGCACCGGACGGTGCGCGACAATGTGGCCTTCTCGCTGGAGGTGCGCGGCAAGCCCGAGGCCGAGCGCGCAAAGGTCGCGGCCCGCGCCATCGACATGGTGGACCTGACCGGCTGGGACACGAAATATCCCGACGAGCTTTCGGGCGGGATGCAGCAGCGCGTCGGTCTGGCACGCGCCCTGGCGGCGGACCCGACGATCCTGCTGATGGACGAACCCTTCAGCGCGCTCGACCCGCTGATCCGGCGGCAGTTGCAGGGCACGTTCATGGAACTGTCGGCGGAACTGCACAAGACCACGGTCTTCATCACGCATGATCTCGACGAGGCGATCCGCATCGGCGACCGCATCGCGATCATGAAGGACGGGGTGCTGGTGCAGATCGGCACGCCGGAAGAGATCGTGACCCAGCCGGCGGACGACTACGTGGCCGAATTCGTGGCGGGAATTTCCAAGCTGGACCTCGTCACGGCCGCCCGGATCATGCAGCCCTTCGAGGCCTATGTGCAGGCGCAGGGGCCCCAGGACACCGCCGCATGGCCGGTGGGCAGGCCCGGGGACAAGCTGAACGAACTCGTCGACCTCGCGGTCGGCACGGATCACCCGATCCTGATCGCGGCCGAGGGCAAGACCGTCGGCGTGGTGACCAAGCGCGCGCTTCTGCGCGGCATCCAGGGACGTGCGGACGCGGAAGGGAGGGCCGCCTGATGGCCGACAAGACCTTTGACTGGCTGAACCCCTTTGCGTCCATCGACCTCGGCCTGAGCGACCATGCGGACGGGATCAAGCAATGGGCGATTTCCAACCGTGACCTGATCCAGCCGACCAAGCGGTTCCTGGAATCGATGATCGTCAAGGTCGAGGCCGCGCTGCAGGCCGTGCCGCCCTTGGTCATGTTGGCGATCCTCGTGCTGATCGCCTGGCAGGCCGCCGGGCGCCGTGTCGCCATCCTGGTAGGCGTCTGCCTGGTCGCCCTGGGCCTGCTGTCGCCCGAGGCCTGGGGGCTGGCCATGACGACGCTCGCGATCGTCGTCGCCTCGGTCATCGCCTGCGCGGCCATCGGGCTGCCGCTGGGCATCCTTGCGGGCAAGAGCGACCGGTTCGAAGCGGTGATCCGCCCGGTGCTGGACACGATGCAGACGATCCCGGCCTTCGTCTATCTGGTGCCGGTGGTCATGCTGATCGGGATCGGCAACGTCTCGGGCGTGGTGGTGACGATCATCTTCGCCCTGCCCCCCCTTGTGCGCCTGACCTCGCTGGGCATCCGGGGGGTGAACCCCTCGGTCGTCGAGGCCGCACGGGCGTTCGGCGCCAGTCCCGGGCAGATCCTGCGCAAGGTGGAACTGCCGCTGGCGACACCAACCATTCTGGCAGGGCTGAACCAGACCATCATGCTGTCGCTGTCGATGGTGGTCATCGCCTCGATGATCGCGGTGAAGGGCCTGGGCAACGAAGTGCTGCGGGCGATGGGACGGCTGGATGCGGGCGAAGCCATCGTCGGCGGTCTGGGCATCGTGATGCTGGCCATCGTCCTGGACCGCATCACCCAAGGTTTGGGCCGTTCCGGCCGCGAACGTGGACATCTGCCGTGGTGGCAGACGGGTCCGGTGGGCGTGATCGCCCGCCTGATCGGAAAGACCAACTAGAATCCAACTGGAGGGAGACCCAATGAAACACTTCACCCTGTCCACCGCCCTGGCGCTGGTGCTGGCTCTGCCGGCCTTTGCCCAGGACAAGCCCGGCGAGGGCGTGACCGTCCGCCCGGTCGCAAGCCCCATCGCGGAAGAGCTGTTCCAGGCCCGCATCGTCTACAAGGGTCTTGAGGCCCTCGGCTACACGATCGAGCCGCAGCAGGTGGAAATCCAGACGGCGCACCTCGCCGTCGGCACCGGCGACGCGGACTTCTACACCGCACACTGGGAACTGCTGCACGAGGCCTTCTTCCAGGAATCCGGTGGCGAAGACGTGCTGCAGCGCGTCGGCCCCTTCGTCGAGGGCATGGTGCAGGGCTACTTGGTCGACAAGGCGTCCTATGACGCAGGCGTGAAGAACCTGGGCGACCTGAAGGACCCGGCGATTGCCGCCAAGTTCGACGGCGATGGCGACGGCAAGGCCGACCTTGCGGGCTGCGTCCCCGGCTGGGGCTGCGAGCGCATCATCGAGCATCACATGGACGAATACGGCCTGCGCGACACCGTCACGCACAATCAGGGCGAATATAACGCGCTGATGGCCGATACCATCGCGCGCTTCCAGAACGGCCAGCCGATCCTGTATTTCACCTGGACTCCCTATTGGGTCTCGGGCGCGCTGGTCTCGGGCAAGGACGTCGAATGGCTGGACGTGCCCTACACCTCGCTGCCCGATGGAGTCGAAGCCAATACCGAGTTCGGCGGCAAGAACCTCGGCTTCGCGGTCGACAACATGTACATCCTGGCGACGGACAAGTTTCTGGCCGACAACCCGGCGGCGGCGAAGTTCCTGGAACAGGTCAAGATCGACATCAACGACGTTTCGGCGCAGAACAAGCTGATGTCGGACGGCGCGGCGTCGTCGGAAGATATCGACAAGCATGTGGCCGACTGGATCGCCGCGCATCAGGCGGACTTCGACGGCTGGGTTGCTGCGGCGGCCGAAGCGGCGAAGTAAGACCTCGGGCCGCCCCGCAACGGGCGGCCCCCACACCGGGGAAGGACATGCGCGAGAGCCAGCATTTCAGCTTCTTCCTTCTGCCAGAGTTCACCCACATCGCCTTTTCCTGCGCGCTGGAACCCCTGCGCATCGCCAACCTCGTCTCGGGCAAGCCGCTTTACCGTTGGACCCTTCTGAGTGAGGACGGTCGCACTGCCACCTGTTCCAACGGGTCGGTGACGCTGACCGACGGCGGCATGGAAGGCGGACGAAAGACTGACCGGCTGTTCCTGATCTCGGGCCTGAATGTCCAGGCCCATACAACACCCAAGGTGTTGGCCTGGCTGCGCCGAGAGCGGGCCGCAGGAACGCCACTGGGGGCCATCTGCTCGGCGGCCTATGTGCTGGCGAAGGCCGGGTTTCTGGACAACATGGAAACCGCGCTCCACTGGGCCTGGCACGACCTGTTCACCGAGGAATTTCCCCAGGTGCGCCTCGTCCGCAGCGTCTTTGTCGCGCGCGAAAGGATCATCACCGCCTCGGGCGGGACGGCAGCGGCGGACCTGATGCTGCACCTGATCGGCCAGGCGCATGGCGAGGATCTGGCGACCGAAGTCGCCGACCAGATGGTCTACAACGCCGTGCGCGAGGGGACGGCAGCGCAGCGCGTCTCGATCCAGTCCCGCCACGGCATGCGGAACGATCACCTGAAACGCGCCATCTCCATCATGGAAGCGGCCATCGAGACCCCGATCTCGCCCAGCCTGATCGCCGAAGACCTTGGCATCTCGACCCGTCAGCTGGAACGCCTGTTCGGCCGCTATCTGAACTCGACCCCCAAGCACTATTTCATGGAGTTGCGCCTGCACCGGGCGCAGAACCTGCTGGTCCAGTCCGAACAGTCGGTGACCGAAATCGCCATGGCCTGCGGCTTCCAGACCACCTCACACTTCTCGAAGGTCTACAGGGCGCATTTCGGACGATCCCCGATTGCCCAGCGCGCAAAGATCGGGTGAGGATCAGGCCATCGGGACATCGCCCTTTCGGCCCATGGTGACCTTGGACAGGGCAGAGACAGTTAGAGTCCACCGCCACCCTCTCCGTCCCCAACCCCAACGAACGCGTCCGCACGGTCCGGCTCCGGCCTATTTTTGCGAGGCAGTCGCGGGTTTTGCGGGCGAGGCAATGCACCGGCCCGGGCCCCGAAGGCCGCACAGACGGGCTCTCCGGGACGATACTCTCCGGACCCGTTGACCCGCGCGATTCATCTGGCGGCCAATCTCGCCCAGGCGGATGTTGGCGCTTTGTGGTGAAAAAACCGCGTGTTTGCCGCGCGATCAACGGGTTCCCGCACATTGGGCGTGCCGTGCGGTGCCGCCCAGGGCGATCCTGGCGTTGCCTTTTCCGCCTGGGTGGGACAACCGCCTGCGGTCCAGAGGTCCTGGTTCCCGGTCCACCTTCGGCAGGATGCGCCTCGCAAAACACCCGCCATAACCTCAATCTGCCAGATGTTTCCACACCATCTCGGCCCACGGACGCAGTCGGGCGGCAGGCCGGGCTACCATGACGTAAGGCAGCGGCATCCGCGCGGCGGCCGGTCCGACGGCGACCAGCGTGCCGCGCGCAAGATCGGCCGCGGCCAGCGTCTCGGGCAGAAGCGCAACCCCAAGCCCCTGCCGCGCCGCCGTTGCCGCGATCACCAGCCGATCCACCGACAGGCCCTTCCCCGGATCAAGGCGGCGCGCGCTGCCCATCGCCTCATGCCAGCCGGTCCAGGATTGCGAGCTGGCATAACTCGGCCCCCATTGGGTATGGATCA
>Ga0164290_1002636_pt1 | contig 11431 bp, 11 predicted proteins | sample Micstemetagenome_FD_108782 | JGI IMG/M metagenome (GOLD analysis project Ga0164290, IMG submission 108782) | Contaminated culture microbial community from soil near Moab, Utah, USA - Microcoleus steenstrupii SON62 (Illumina Assembly) | ecosystem: Environmental > Terrestrial > Soil > Soil crust...
AACTCGGCTCCAAGGCGCTGACGGTGTGGATCGGCGACGGTTCGAACTTTCCCGGCCAGAGCAATTTCACCCGCGCCTTCGAGCGCTACATCGAAGCGATGAAGTCGGTCTACAGGCACCTGCCCGATGACTGGCGCATCTTCTCCGAGCACAAGATGTATGAACCGGCCTTCTATTCGACGGTGGTGCAGGATTGGGGCAGCAACTACCTTGTTGCGACGGAACTCGGACCCAAGGCCTATTGCCTGGTCGATCTCGGTCACCATGCGCCGAACGTCAATATCGAAATGATCGTCGCGCGGTTGATCCAATTCGGGAAGCTCGGCGGGTTTCATTTCAACGATTCGAAATATGGGGACGACGATCTCGATACGGGCTCGATCGATCCTTATCGGCTGTTCCTGGTTTTCAACGAGTTGGCCGATGCGGAGCTTTCGAACGTCGAGGGATTCAATCCGGCTCATATGCTTGACCAGAGCCACAACGTCACCGACCCGATCGAGAGCCTGATGACTTCCGCGATGGAGGTCTGCCGGTCCTATGCACAGGCGTTGATCGTCGATCGCAAGGGACTGGGCGAATATCAGGAAGGTGGCGACGCGTTGCTGGCTTACGAGACGCTGAAGCGCGCCTTCCGCACCGATGTCGAGCCGATCCTCGCGATGGCGCGGCTGGAGCAGGGCGGGGCGATCAACCCGGTTTCGGCCTATCGCGCCTCCGGATATCGCAAGAAAGTTGGCGACGAGCGTCCCGCTGTCACCGGTTCAGGCGGCGGCATTGTCTGATACGGAATCGTACTTTTCCGGGCAGACCGGCTGGAAGCGAAGCGTGAATTGAAGTCCCTCCGGCCGGTAGTCGAATTTGACATCGGGATTATACTCGGGCGGGAAGGCTCGGGAGATCACTTTGGTGCCGAAGCCTTCCTTTTCGGGCGCCGAAACAATCGGTCCGCCGTGCTCCTGCCAATTGAGGGTGATGATGTTGCCATCGCCGATCGACCAGGTGATGGCCACGTGGCCGGCGAGATCGCTGAGCGCGCCATATTTCGCGGCATTGGTGGCGAGTTCGTGTATGACCAGCGTCAGTGCGACCACGGCCGCGGGCGGCAGTGAGATCTCGGGACCCTCGATCTTGAAGCGGTCATCGTTTGGATCGTGATGCGGGCTGATTGCCCGATCCACCACATCATGGATATCGCCGCTTTCCCAATCCTCAGCCAGAAGAGTATCATATGCGCCCGCCAGGGCCCGGACCCGGAGCGAATAGGTCTCCAATGCTTCCGGCGGCACGAACTTGCCGAATGTCTGCCGCGCGATGGCCTGGACGACCGAGAGCGTGTTCTTGACGCGATGGGAGAGTTCGCGGGTGAGGAAGCCGCGGGCGGCTTCCGCTTCTTCCGCCTGCAGGCGCCTTCGGTTGAGTTCATCTAAAAGATTATCGACTGAAGCCCCCACCTGACCGACCTCGCCATGCCGGCCATGCATGCCCGTCCGCGCGGCGATGTCGCCATCGGCCCAGCGTTCGAGGACGGAGACGACTTTTGCGATGGGGCGCAGGATGAAGCGGTTGCCGACGAATACTGCGGCGAAAGCAGATGCAATACCGCCGATGAGGATGAGCGAAATGGCGGTCCATGTCGCCCTGTTGATTCCCTCGAAGACCGTGTCCTTCGCAATTCCCGTCGAGATAAAGAGCGGTGCCTCGCTGGTGGGCGGCTGATAGCCGACGATCCTCAAAACGCCGTCACTGGTCACGAACTCGGCTGTGCCGGGGGTCTTGGCATCGAGAAGATGCATTGCTGCTTCGACCATCCTGGAGCCGACGATCCCGGGCTCATTGGGCGCCCGCACAATGATCGTTCCATGACGATCGGCAATGGCCACGACGCCGTCCTTGGGTGCCCCGCGTTCCTGGATTCGGTCCTGAAGCCATTGCAGCTTAATGCCGGTCAGTATCACGCCCTTCAGAACGCCCTTGTGCCTGAGCGGGCGCGCCACAGGCAAAACATCGATGCCCGACCGCCGGCCCCGCGTGAGCCCGCCGATCGCGAACGTGTTGTTCTTGAGTGCCTCCTTGAAGAATCCGCGATCGGATATGTCCGATCCGAGCGGCGTCGAAAGGCTGTCGCAGACGATCTTGCCATTGATGTCGGCAACCGCGATGTTGCTGATAGATGGAACCTGAAGCGCGATGTCGTGCAGGGCATCGTGACATGCTTGCGCTTCCACCTCGGCAACGCTCGGAATGACCGAACTGGCGATAAGCACGCTTCTCGTGCCTTCAAGGATTCTATACACCTCGGATGCGACCTGTCGGGAGTTATGCAGCATCTGAAGGCGCACCTCCACGTCACGCTGCTGACGATACCAGAATTCGTTATAGGCCAGCATGCCTACTGCTGGTATCAGCGCGGTGAGAGCCACCGCAAACAGCCGCTTTTTCATTTCGCCCCTAAAATCTTCGCCCGGATAGCGTCAGTCCTCCACCCGCCCGGCCCCGGGCCCGCCCGGTGGATTCCGATCCACGAGCATGAATTCACCAGAATCACGCTATCATAGCTGCGGCGCGTTGGCACGCTGCACATATTTACGGAACTGCGCGCGCATTCCGTCGGTTATATTCTGATCGCCTTGTCTTTTTGCAATCCAGCGGTGTTTAAATGATATTTCTCACGATTACCTGGATTATCTTCGCGTTTATCGGACTCGTTCTGGCGGGGGGCGGTGGATACCTTGTCGCTCTCGGCGGCAGTTCATATTATCTCGTTGCAGGACTTGGCTTCCTACTGACCGCCGGACTGCTCGCGATGCGACGGTCCCTCGCATTGGTCGTTTACGGTCTTGTCATCCTGCTGTCGCTCGCCTGGGCCGTGTGGGAAATCGGCTTCGACTGGTGGCAACTCGGTCCGCGTGGCGGCGTCATCGTGCTCCTCGGCCTATGGCTGCTGCTTCCCTGGGTCAGGCGTGGTCTTGGGCCGGAGGAGCGGCCGGGCTATCGGCAGGGCGCGTCAGCCTGGCCCATCGCCGTGCCGGTGCTGGTGGCAATGGTCGTTGCGGTCTTTTCCATGTTCCAGAGCCCGCATGATGTCGCCGGCGAACTGCCGGACGCGGCTGCCGAGACAGCCGCAACATCGACCGTACCAGATGGAGAATGGCATCAATATGGCCGGACCCCGCTCGGCCAGCGCTGGTCGCCGCTCGAGCAGATCACGCCCGCCAATGTCGCGGACCTGAAGGAAACGTGGCGGTTCCAGACGGGCGATGTCAAGCGTGAAGGCGATGTCGGCGAGACGACCTATCAGGTGACGCCGCTCAAGATCGGCAACCGGCTGTTTCTCTGCACGCCGCACAATTGGGCCATTGCGCTGGATGCCACCACTGGCAAACAGATCTGGAAATACGACCCCAATGTCGGCCTCAACCCGGATCGCCAGCACCAGACCTGCCGCGGAGTAACCTATTACAGGGATACGACCGCAGTTGCCGGTGCGCCGTGCACCGAGCGTGTCTATCTCCCGACATCGGATGCGAGGCTGATTGCGCTCGACGCCGAGAAAGGCACTGTCTGCGAAAGCTTCGCCGATCGGGGCATGCTGCATCTCGAACAAGGCATGCTGCACAAGCCGGCCGGCTACTATTACTCTACATCACCGCCTGTCATCGTCGATGGCAAGATCATCATCGGCGGGGCGGTGAACGACAATTTTTCGACCACGGAACAGTCCGGTGTCATCCGCGCCTTCGATGTGAAGACCGGTGCGCTGATCTGGAACTGGGACGCGGGCAATCCCACTGAGACCACACCGATCGGGCCGGACGAGCATTATGTCACCAATTCGCCGAACAGCTGGTCGGTGTTCTCGGTCGATGAGGCGCTGGGTCTGGTCTATGTCCCCCTCGGAAACAAGGTGCCCGACCAGATCGGCATCGGCCGAAGCGAAAATGTCGAGAAATACTCGTCGTCCATCGTGGCGCTCGATATCAATACCGGACAGGACCGCTGGGTCCGGCAGACCGTGCATCACGACCTCTGGGATATGGACGTGCCGGCACAGCCCGCACTGCTCGACCTGACACGACCCGATGGCACGACCGTGTCGGCGCTGGTCGGCGCGACCAAGCAGGGCGACATCTATGTGCTCGATCGTCGAACCGGCGAGCCGATCATCCCGGTCAAGGAGGTCCCAGCGCCCGGCGGCGCCGTGGAAGGCGATTTCACGGCCAAGACGCAGCCGGTCTCGGACCTGACCTTCATGCCCGCCCCGCTTGAGGAAAAGGACATGTGGGGCATCACCATGTTCGACCAGCTCAAGTGCCGGATCGATTTCCGCAAGCTCCGGTATGAAGGGCGCTATACGCCGCCGTCGCTTCAGGGCACGCTGGTCTATCCAGGCAATTTCGGCACCTTCAACTGGGGTTCGGTCGCGGTCGATCCGGAGCGGCAGGTGATGTTCGGCATGCCGACCTATCTGGCCTTCACCTCACGCCTGGTGCCGCGCGCCGAGGTGCCGCCGAAGGGCCAGGACGAGAAGGGTTCGGAGCAGGGCCTCAACCGAAATGAGGGCGCGCCTTACGGCGTCTATATGGGACCCTTCCTTGGACCGCTGCAGATTCCCTGCCAGGCGCCGCCATGGGGCTATGTCGCAGCGGTGGATCTCAAGACCGGCAAGATCGCCTACAAGCATGTCAACGGCACCGTCTATGACATGACGCCGCTGCCGCTGCCGTTCAAGGTTGGCGTTCCGGGCATTGGCGGCCCGATCATCACGCGGGGTGGCGTTGCCTTCCTCGGTGCGGCCGTGGATGACTATCTGCGTGCCTACGACCTGAAGACCGGACGCGAACTCTGGCGTGGCCGGTTGCCGGCCGGCGGTCAGGCGACTCCGATGACCTATCTCGATGCAGACAACCGGCAGATCGTGTTGATCGTGGCGGGTGGACATGGATCGGTTGGAACAAAGCCGGGCGATTATGTCATTGCCTATGCCCTGCCGAAGCAATGACGCAGAAAAGCCGGCGGTGATGGCCGCCGGCATTTTTCCACGACGTATTTTGCCGGCTTAGTAACCGCCGACAATGGGCAGGATTTCGCCGGTGATGTAGCTGGACATTTGTTCCGACGCCAGGAAGACATAGGCGGGCGCCAGTTCCTCCGGCTGCGCGGGCCGCTTCATCGGAACCTTGGCGCCGAACTCGGCGACCATATCCGCTTCCTTGTCCGATGGGTTGAGCGGCGTCCAGACCGGGCCGGGCGCGACGCAATTGACCCTGATGCCGCGCGGTACGAGACTTGAGCCGAGCGAACGGGTGAAGGCGTGGATGCCGCCCTTGGTCATCGAATAGTCGAGCAACTCCTTCGAACCGTCGATGCCGGTCACCGAACCCGTGTTTATGATCGCCGATCCGTTCTTCATGTGGGGGATCACCGCCTGGGCCATCAGGAAATAGCCGTAAAGGTTGGTCTTGAGCGTCAGATCGAAATGCTCGATCGTCAGATCCTCGATTCCAGGAGAATGAACCTGGAATGCGGCATTATTGACCAGCACATCGATCTTGCCGAATGCCTTCAGCGTGGTATCCACGACGTCCTTGCAATAGGCGGGGTCGCTGACATCGCCCTTGCTCACCAGGCACTTGCGGCCTTCGGCTTCGATGGCGGCCTTGGTGTCGCGCGCATCCCGGTTCTCGTCGATATGGCAGATCACCACATCGGCGCCCTCCCGGGCAAAGAGGATCGCCACCGCGCGGCCGATGCCGGAGTCGCCGCCGGTGATGATTGCGACCTTGTCCTTGAGTTTCTCCGAGCCCTTGTAGAAGGGGGCATCGAACATCGGTTGTGGGTCGAGCGCGTGTTCCAGACCCGGCTTGGGCTGGTGCTGCTTCGGAAAGGGTGGCTCGGGATATTTCCGCGCGCCCGCCTGCATGGCGCCGCCGGATTTCTCGTTGTTCTGGTCGTCCGCCTTCTTCACCTCGCGCTGGATAGCGCGCTGCTTGGCGATCACCGCATCGGTGTCGCGTTGGACTTTTCGTTGTGCCATGGCTGGGGTCCTCTCTTGGAATACAGGAGGACTAACCTGTCGCAGGTGGAATTGTTCCGGCGCGATAACGTGCTCAGCGGGCCTTGCTTCGGGCGCGCGCCGCCTCGAGAAGTAGGCGGATTTCGTCGGCGACGTGGGTTTCCGAAGCGTAGGCCTTGCTTGGCACGATGCCAGGGTCCTCTTCGCCATCCATGAATTGCGTGTCGCGCTGCAATTCGTCGAAAACGGCGGCATAGCGCTCGTCGTTGACAAACGCTGACATTAGAGAGATCAGCACTTCGCGGTGTGCGTTGAGGCGTGCTTCCGTTTCGTATGGGTTCATGCTCTGCCCCTCAAGAACATTCAGGCGCGATCGTCCGATCTCGCCTGAACTGGGTAAGGCAAAAGCTAGTGGACCGCAACTGCTGCCTCGATCGAAGCAGAGATGAAGATTTCACGGGCGGCTTCGGCTGACGTCATGCGCTCAAGCGCCGCGCGGCAGACGGATCTGGCAGCTTCATAATGACGGCCTCGGCGGGCGGGCCATTCCTGATTGAGAAGGTCGAGGGCGGCGACCGGTCCTTCGACAGTGCGCTGCATGCCATGGGGCATCTTGATGCAAACGGGTCTACTCCAGGGAATGTCGTTCATGGCGTTCCTTTCCAAAACACTTCAGAACGTCTTGTGGCACGCATTTGTTCCCAACGGGGCCGATCAGTAAGGGCTATTCGTGCGAACATTCTCGTCGTGGATATCCATGACCGGAGACCGCCACCAGTAGTGGATTTCATCGTAGGTGCCAGGCTGTCGCGCCCACCAGCGATCCTCATGAATGTCATAGGCGCTCACGCCATAGCGCCACGACATGCGTTCGATCAGCATATCGCATTCGGCCGGCGTCTCGAAGATTTCCGGCAGGATTTCTTCCTCGACAACATTGCCGGAAAGATCGACGAGCTTGTATTTTATCAGGAACATCGCAACCCCCGAAGCAATGCAATATCGGGAGCTTTCCCCCATTCGTCGGGAAATGCAACGTCTGGGATTGACTTTTTGCGACAATTTTGATGTCGCAGATGTATTTTCGCTAATATTTCGGTTCAACCTTGGGCGGTCTCTGCGGCGCCATGCGGTACTTCTTCCGTCACCACTTCGAAGGTCGTAAGGATACTCGGGCCGAAATTCGTGGAAAGCGCCACATCGGTGGCGTCGCGCCCGGTTGCCATCAAAATGCGGCCGATACGGGGCATGTTATGCCGTGCATCCAGCGTGTGCCAGTGGCCGCTGAGATAGACTTCGAACCAGGCCGAAAAGTCCATCGGTGCCGGATCCTTCGGCACGCCGATGTCGCCGAGATAGCCGGTGCAGTAGCGGGCGGGAATGTTCATGCAGCGGCAGAGCGTGATCGCCAGATGGGCGAAGTCGCGGCAGACGCCCGTCCCGTCGATATAGCCGCCATGCGCAGTCCTCAGCACATCGGCCTTCTGGTAATCGAAGGCGATATGGTCATGGACGAAATCGACGATCGCCTTGACGCGCGGCCAGCCGGGTTCCGTGCCGCCAAACTGTGCCCAGGCGAAATCACTGAGCTTTTCGGTGTCGCAGTAACGGCTGCCGAGAAGAAATACCAGCACATCGTCAGGCAGGTCCTGTATGGGATGCGCCATGGCGCCCTCAGGCACGGGATCGGGCTGGCCCGAATCATAGATCTCGAACTCGGTGGTGATTTCGAGCGAGCCGGGGGGCGCCACGATGCGGCTGCAGGCGTTGCCGAAGCTGTCGATGTAGTTCCACGCTTCTACCGGCGGTGAGAAATTCAGGACCTGGTCGGTCAGCAGATCGATGCGGCGGGACGGATGAATGTTGAGCACGAGCAACATCGGCGTCGGCTGAACACATTCGTAGCCGAGCTTGAAACCGGCGCGTATCTTCATGAAAACAATCCGTGCTTTAGATCAGGGGCGGCTCGGCCGCATCGCCTTGCTAACTCACGAGACCGCCAGCGAGTTCCATGATGCGCGCGCCATTTGTCCTGCCTTGGCCGGCTCCTCGCGGACCACGTTCACCTGCACCGACATGTCGAGATAATCCTTGGCCTCGCCGTCGTAACTGCCGGAAAGAGGGATCGCTTGGCGGGGGTCGCGCGCCACTGCGACCCGGATCAGGTCGCGGCTACCGACGATGCCATTGGTCGGGTCGAACTCGACCCAGCCGGCACCCGGCAGGTAGATCTGGCACCAGGCATGCGTCGAACCGCCGCCGAGCGTGATTGAGCCGTCGCGGTCCGGCACAAAAATATAGCCGGAAACGAAGCGCGCCGCCATGCCAAGCGACCGGGCGGCTTCCATCATCAGCAGCGCGAAGTCCCGGCATGTGCCGCTGCGCAGTTCCAGCGTCTCGATGGGCAGTTGCGTGCCGCGCCCCTGGCGCCGCTGATAGACGAAACTTTCGCGTATGGAGTAGCACATGGTCATCAGCAGGTGACCGGTATCGGTGGGGTGGCCGACTTTTACGAACTGCTTTGCCCAATGGCCAACGTGATCGGCGGCATCAGGATATTGCCGCTCGATCAACCGTTCGATGTCAGGCATCTCATGTTGATCGTAATTGAAGGGATAGTGCATCGCCTGTTCGTCGATCTTGAGGTCGAGTGCGATGTCGGGCGTATGCTCAAGCCTTATATTGGTCTCGATGCGCAGCTCGCTAGCCGGCTCTTCAAAAGTAAGATTGGCAACGCAATTGCCGAAGACATCGTGAACCCATCTGACATCTGCCGGCTCCGGGGTTGTGATCAGGCTGGAGGTCAACAACCGCTGGTCGTAACTGTCACGCGGTCGGAACATCAGCCGATGCTCGCCGAAATGTACCTTTCGGCGATAGCTATAGGTGGTGAGGTGCCGCACGGCGAAGATGGTCATCATTTCAAGCAGTCGATCATTGACAGTCAGGGTGCTTCTAGCTCCGGTCACGGCGATGTTCAATCGCCGTAAGGGCCAAATGCGCCGCCGCAGTCAAATGACGGATATCAGCCCTCGACGGATTCGTTTTGCGCGCCACCGCCTTCGCCGCCACGTTCCCGGGGCTTCTGGTTGGCATTGGTGTCATGGCTCACTTCGTCGATATGCCTGATCTCGGGATCGCTGTCGATGATGTCGAGATCCGGATCGCGCATGACGGGCTCGTTGCGATCCTCGGCCTCGGGGTATTTACGTGGTGTCATGGCTAATGCTCCTTGCGACCGGAATAATCGAGTGCCAGGACGCGTTCGAGTGCCGCGACGTCCTCTGCGACGGCGACGGGCACTGGATCGCCGGCCATCGCCTGCAGGACCGGCCTGGAAATGACCCCGCTCTCGATGGCCCATGCTAGCGCCTCGCGCGTCTCCCGCTCGGCCTTGAGCTGAGCGTAAAGCGCCGCGATCAGCCTATCTTTGGGATCGGGTCTCGAAATACCGCGTGGCATCGCCATCTCCTCTTTCAGTGGCTAACCCGCATGGGGCACTCTTGTTCCGGCGGGAACAAAACCCTGTTGCCGCCAGTTTTCCGTTGGATTCATCCGGGATATTCGCATGGCACCGCGCAGCTATTGGAAAGGCTATCTCAAGCTCTCGCTTGTCACCTGTCCGGTGGCCATGATGCCGGCCACCAGCGAGTCGGAAAAAGTGCGCTTCCACACCATCAATCGCAAAACGGGCAACCGCGTTGTCAGCCGCTATGTCGACAGCGTCACGCGCAAGCCGGTCGATGAGGAAGACGAGGCGCGAGGCTATCCGCGTGGCGAGGATGACTACGTCATTCTTGAGGACGACGAGATCGAGTCTGTGGCGTTGGAGAGCACGCGAACGATCGATATCGACATGTTCGTGCCCAGAGATTCCATCGAATGGATATGGTACGATACCCCGCATTACCTCGTGCCCGACGACAAAGTCGGCGAAGAGGCCTTCACCGTCATCCGTGAAGCGATGGCCAACAACAATGTCGTCGGCATTTCGCGCCTCGTCATGTATCGGCGTGAGCGCGCGGTGATGCTGGAGCCGCGCGACCAGGGGATCATCCTCTGGACGTTGCGCTATGGCGACGAGGTGAGGAATTCCGACGACTATTTCGACGGACTCAAGGGCGGCAAGACGGAATCGGCGCAACTCGCCCTGATGAAGAAATTCATCAAGACACGGACGCGGAAGTGGGACAAGTCGATCGCCGACGATCCGGTGCAGGAAAAACTCCTCGACATCATCGCGACAAAGAAGAAGGGCCGGAAGGCTCGCCCAGCCAAGGCCAAGGTGGAAGAGGCCAAGCCCAGCAACGTCATCAATATCATGGATGCGCTCAAAGCGAGTTTGGCGAAGAAAAAGAAGTGATCACTTTTTCTTTGCGAATCCCTTCGGTAATACCTTTGCCGACGCCCTGAAATTATCCCAGGGGTCCGTCTTCAGCGAGCCCAGCCGCTGCGGCGCATTCAGCACCGTGAAATAGTTCGGGCCGATGCCTTCGCTCAGCTCCTCCCAAGCAAGCGGCATCGAGACGGGTGCACCCTTGCGCGCGCGCGTCGAATAGGCCGCGACGGCGGTGTTGTTGCGGCCGTTGCGCAGATAATCGATGAGGATTTTGCCCGTTCGTTTAGACTTGGTGATGGTCGAGACATATCTGTCCGGCTCGTCCGCCGCCATGGAGTCGGCAATGCCCTTGGCAAAAGCCTTGACCTCGTCCCACCCGGCCGACGGCTTGAGGGGTGTCACGACATGTAACCCCTTGCCACCTGATGTCTTCACGAACGCCGCGAGCCCGATATCTTCCAAACGCTGCTTGACGTCTCGGGCCGCATCGATCACGCGCATCCAGGGCACGTTATCACCGGGGTCAAGGTCCATGATGATCGTGTCGGGTTTTTCGAGGTCCTTGGTCGTCGAACCCCAGGGATGGATTTCCAGCGCGGCGGATTGAACGAGGCCCATGAGGCCGTCGAGATCGTCGATGATGATGATCTTCTCATCCGCCGGATCGGTGGGATCCTGGAAGAGACCGATTTCCTTGCTCATGCCCCGCCACGCGTGCTTCTGAAAGAAGGATTGACCCTCTATCCCCTCGGGGCTGCGTAGCAACGCCAGCGGCCGGTTCGTGATGAAAGGCGCGATCTTCGGCCAGACCTCGGCGTAATAATCGGCCAGTCCTTCCTTGGTCACGCCGACATCGGGCCAATAGATTCTATCGGGGTGCGTGAGCTTGACCTTGCGCGTCTGTGGCTTCTCGACCTTCTGGCCGGGGCCGGATTCGCGGGTTACGTCCTGTGCCAACTTGTCCTCCCTGAGGCCGCGGAAGGCAGCATGCCTGAGATTGCCATCCGCTGTCCATGCCCGGAATTCGACTTCCGCCACAAGCTTCGGCTCGACGAACTTGACGCCACGGGCAGCCT
>Ga0164290_1002637_pt1 | contig 11427 bp, 9 predicted proteins | sample Micstemetagenome_FD_108782 | JGI IMG/M metagenome (GOLD analysis project Ga0164290, IMG submission 108782) | Contaminated culture microbial community from soil near Moab, Utah, USA - Microcoleus steenstrupii SON62 (Illumina Assembly) | ecosystem: Environmental > Terrestrial > Soil > Soil crust...
CCCAGGCCCGAAAGGCGATTGCGTCCTGCATTGCCGTAGATCGCATTGTCTCCGTCATTGCCCGTGCCATTGATCCAGGCCCCGCCATCGAGAATGAGTTGTTCGAAATTTTCGCCCAGCACAAAGCTGACCGTCGAATGAACATGGTCGGTGCCCTCACCGGCATTCTCCTTGAGGTCGAGGCTGCTTCTGTCCACGATATAGGTATCGTCTCCGCGTCCACCATTGATGACGCCATCGACCCAGCCGCCGTCATTGACGAACACATCCGCGCCGTCGCCCAGGCGGACCTCGCCGATAACATCGCCCTTGTTGGTCACCACGTCGTCGCCGAAATTGGCGAGCACCGCGATATCGCCCTGGATGAGCCCCTTGTTGGTCAGCCACTGCACGTCGCCAACGGCCGAATTGAGGAACACCGCAGCCGACGTGTCTCCGGCCTGGAACACTTCACCCCTGTTGAGCATCCCGCTCTCGTCGCCCTTCAGTTCGACGGCCCAGGCATGTTCCGCCTGGATGAACCCATGGCGCCCGTTGACTACGACAGCGGACTCTCCCGTCACGAAGATGCCGGAATGCGCGCCGGAAATGATGCCCGTGTTCCTGATGAAGGCATTGTCGCCCTCTCCCGCCACGCCGAAATTACCGGCGATCTTGCCGTGATTGACGAGCGTGAACCGGTCCGCATAGAAAGCGGCGCCAGTTCCCGAACCGAAAATATCGCCGGTGCGACCCACCACCACCACATTGTCTTCGGAGAGCGATTCATGCCCGGCGGTGCCGATCAGCACGCCGTCTCCGTTGAGGCCGTTTACAAGTCCCTGGATGACAAATGTGCGGTCGAGCGCCGGCGTGGACGCATCGATTGCCGCGCCATTGGCGACGGTGACATCGGCACGCTTCTTGACAATCCAGGTATCCCCGGCAGTCGAGGCTACAATCGCCTGATCCCGATATCCACTGAAAGAAAACGTATCGTCCATATCAGGTACTCCCGTTCGAGGCTTCGCATATTCGCTGTTGAAGCTGCGAATGAATTACCATCGATCGCTGACGTCCGCTTCTTAATCGAAAATTTACCTTAATGTCTCCAAGTTGATCTATCAGCGTAATTGATCACCCATTCAAAAAAACGCGGTTGTGTGATCGGAAGCTTTTGCTAGATTCCCCGGAAAATCCAGGACCCCCGATGAATCGCGAAGAAATCTGGGCCGGCATGCGCGCGGCCGTGCCGACACTGTTGTCCTCCCTGCCCTTCGGCGTGCTGCTCGGTGCTGTGTCGGCCAATATGGGCCTGTCGCTTGGCGAGATCGCGATGATGAACATGACCATCTACGCCGGGGCGAGCCAGCTCGTCGGCCTGGAACTCTTCCAGCATAATGTCGCGCCGTGGCTTGTCGTCGCCTCGATCTTCGCGGTCAATTTCCGTCACATACTCTATTCGGCGGCCATCACGCGGTATATCGATCATTTTTCATTCGGCCAGAAGCTGGTGGCTTTCTTCCTGCTCGTCGATCCGCAATTCGCTGAGAGCGCGAAACGCGTCGAGAGCGGCAAAAGGCTGACAATGACCTGGTATCTCGCCTTCGGCCTGACATTCTACACGGTCTGGCAGGTGACCTGCATTCTAGGCGCCGTCTTCGGCAAGCTGGTCGGCGATCCCAAAGCGCTCGGCCTCGACGTGCTGCTCACCGTTTATTTCCTTGGCCTCGTGCTTGGCTTCCGCGCCAAGGACAAATGGCTTCCAACCGTGATCGTCAGCGCCGCCGCATCGATCGCAGCGTGGCATTTCGTCGGTTCGCCGTGGCATGTCTCGATCGGCGCGCTCGCGGGTATCGTTGTCGCCTCGGCGCTACCACTCGGTCCTGCACCGGAGCCGTTGCCCAGCCCGGAGACTGTATGATGGATATCACTTTCACGCTCACCATTCTCGCGGCGGCGCTTGCCACCTACGCCACGCGGACCGCCGGCTATGTGCTGATCAAATCGATGAACACCATCCCGCCGCGCATGGAAGCGGCTTTGAACGCCGTGCCGGCAGCGGTGCTCGCATCGCTTGTCGCGCCATCATTCGTCTATGGCGGAATCGACGTGACGCTCACGATGATCGCCGCACTGCTGATCGGGCTCCGCGCACCCTCGCTGGTCATGCTCGGTTGTGCCTGGGCCTTTGTGGTGGCCTTCAGGCATTTCGTGATGTGATCACGCCAGCGGCGCCGTAGCCCTTTTAAGCCAGGTCCTGATGTCGGCGTCCTCGATCAGCGGCAGCAGTTTGTCCCGTGTTTCGGCGTGGTAGTCGTTGAGCCAGCGCAGTTCCTCATCCGTCAGCAGACTCGTCAGAATCAATCGCCGATCGATCGGGCAGTAGGTCAGCGTCTCGAAGCCGAGCATCGGCCTGTCGCCGCCTTCGATCATCTCGGCTTCCTCGACATAGACGAGGTTCTCGATGCGGATGCCGAAGCTGCCGGGGCGATAATAGCCCGGCTCGTTGGAGAGGATCATGCCCGGCAGCAACTCCTGCATCGCGGCGCGCGAGATGCGCTGCGGCCCTTCGTGCACCGAGAGGTAGGAGCCGACACCATGACCCGTGCCGTGGCCGTAATCGACGCCAGCTTTCCACAGCGCGATACGGGCGAGCGGATCGAGATCGACGCCGCGCGTGCCCTTGGGAAAGCGGGCGAGCGAAATCGCGATCATGCCCCTGAGCACCAGCGTGAAGAAGCGCTTCTGCTCGTCCGGCACATCGCCGATCGCCACCGTGCGGGTGATGTCGGTCGTGCCGTTGATGTATTGGCCGCCGGAATCGACCAGGAACATCTCGCCCGGCTTGAAGCGCCTGTTGGTCGCCGTCGTCACGCGATAATGGATGATCGCGGCATTCTCGCCCGCCCCCGATATCGTATCGAACGACACATCCTTGAGCGGGTTCTGCATACGCGCTCCCACACGAACGCGGGCGGCCTCCAGGGCCTCGACCGCATCGATCTCGGTGAGAGTGCCGGGATCCTGGCTGTCGAGCCAATGGAGGTATTCGACCATCGCCGCGCCATCCTGGAGATGCGCCTTGGCGGAGCCTTCGAGTTCGGTCCGGTTCTTGGTGGCGCGAGGAATCTTCACCGGATCGTCGCCGGACACGACCTTGCCGCCGGCCTCCTCGATCAAGCCGGAAAGCACATAAGGCGCCAGATCCGGATCGAGCAGGATCGCACCGCCATCCGATGCCGCGATCTTAAGCCGGTCGACAAAGTCCGAGGGCGGCACCTGTTCCGCCAATTGCCCGAGATAGGCGCGCTGTTCGATTCCGGTCTTCGCCTCGTCGAGAAAGATTTCCGCACGCCCATCCGCGTGGACGATCGCGCGGGCCAGCGGATGCGGCGTATGCGGCACATCGGCGCCACGGATGTTGAAGGCCCAGGCGACCGAGGACGGATCGGTCAGCACCACGGATGTGGCACCCGCCGCGGGCAGGCCTTCGGCGATCCCAGCGATCTTCTCGGTCGCCAGCACGCCGGCCTGGGCATCGTACTGAATCACGACTTTGCCCATCGGCTCGGCCGGGCGATTTTCCCAGATCTCGTCGAGCGGGTTGGACGCGAGGAAGACAACGCTGCCGTTTTTCGCCGCGAGCGCCTGCTGCAGCTTGGTCACTTCCGCGCTCGTATGCAGCCAAGGATCGATGCCAAGCCGGAAGCCATCGGACGCATGCGCCGCAAGCCACTTGTGCGGCGGCGCGCCCACCAGGTCACCACCGATGAACACGTTGCCATCGACCTGCTCCTTGAGCTGCGTCGTGTAACGGCCATCGACAAAGACGATCGCCTGGTCGGCCATGACAAGTACGACGCCCGCCGATCCGGTGAAGCCGGTGAGCCACGACATGCGCTCGGCGCACGCCGGCACATATTCACCTTGATATTCATCGGCGCGCGGCACGAGGAAACCATCGATCCCCAGCGCCGCCATCTTCTCGCGCAGTTTCGCGACACGTTCGCCGCCGAATTGCGGCTCGGCGGTGGTTTCGAAGGACTGGAACATGTGGCACTCCGGAAGCAATCTTGGATTCGCCCGCACCTTAACGGATGCCGGCAATGGCCGAAAGCTCTATCCCCCAATCAACGCCAGCCACTCTTCCTCGGTCATCACAGTCACGCCCAGTTCCGTAGCCTTATCCAACTTCGATCCCGCACCCGGCCCAGCAACAACGTAATCCGTCTTCCTCGACACCGATCCGGCCACCTTGGCGCCGAGGCTCTCGGCGCGCGCCTTGGCTTCGTCGCGAGTGAACCTCTCCAGGGAGCCGGTGAAGACGACGGTCTTGCCGGCAACCGGGCTGCCGGATGTAGAAGGCGCCTCAACGGCCAGCGGTGTCACCTGTCTGAGCAACTGCGCGATGACGCCGAGATTGCGTGGCTCCTTGAAAAACTCGACGAGCGCGCGGGCGACGATTTCGCCGATGCCCTCGATCGCATTGAGTTCGTTCCAGGCCTCGCTGCCCGGTTCGCCGGCTTGTTTCACGGCGGTCTCGAACGCCTCGTACGTCCCATAGGCACGGGCTAGCAGCTTGGCATTGGTCTCGCCGATATGGCGGATGCCGAGTGCATAGATGAAGCGGTTGAGCGAGACTTCGCGGCGATCGTTGATCGCGGCGAACAGCTTGCCGACGCTGGTCTTGCCGAACCCGTCGATATTCTCCAGCTTGTTGAGGGCGCCGCGCTGCCGCTCCTCGAGCGTGAATATCTCCGGCGCGGTGCGGATCATCAGTGCCGGATCTTCATTAGCGAAGAAGAACTCGATCTGCTTGGAACCGAGCCCTTCGATGTCGAAGGCATCGCGGCTGACGAAATGCTTGAGATGTTCGATCGCCTGCGCCTGGCAGACGAAGCCGCCCGTGCAGCGCGTCACCGAATCGAGCTTGCCCGTCTTTTCGTTGCGCTCGCGCATCGCGTGACTGCCACAGACCGGGCATGTCTTGGGAAACTCATACGGCACCGCGCCCGCCGGCCGCTGGTCCATCACCACATCGACGATCTGCGGGATGACATCCCCTGCCCGCTGGACGATGACCGTGTCGCCGATCCGGATGTCGCGACCTTCGCGCAAGGACTCACCGGAATTGCCGATCCCCTTGATATAATCCTCGTTGTGCAGGGTGGCATTGGTCACCACCACGCCGCCGACCGTGATCGGCACCAGCCGTGCCACCGGGGTCAGCGCGCCGGTGCGGCCCACCTGGATATCAATCGCGGTCAACTGGGTGGTGGCCTGCTCGGCCGGAAATTTGTGCGCCGTCGCCCAGCGCGGAGACCGCGAGCGGAAGCCGAGACGGCCCTGCAGGTCGAGCCGGTCCACCTTGTAGACGACGCCGTCGATATCATAGTCGAGTGATGACCGGATGAGGCCGATCTCGTTGTAATGCGCGATGATTTCCTCGACGGAGGATAGTCGCTTCGTCAATGGATTGACGGGAAAGCCCCATTCACGAAACTTTTCCACCATGCCCGATTGCGTATCGGCCGGCATGTCGGAAACCTCTCCCCAGGCATAGGCGAAGAAGCGGAGCTTGCGGGCAGCCGTCTGCTTCGGATCGAGCTGGCGGAGCGACCCCGCCGCCGTATTTCGCGGATTGACATAGGTCTGCTTGCCACCCGCTTCCATCTGGGCGTTGAGCGCCGCAAAATCGCTCTTGGCCATATAGACCTCGCCGCGCACTTCGACCAGCTCAGGCACGCCAGCCGGCAGGGTGTTGGGAATTTCCTTTATCGTGAGAATATTGGCGGTGACGTTTTCGCCCACGGTCCCGTCGCCGCGCGTGGCCGCCGTGACCAGCTTTCCACTCTCGTAGCGCAGCGACATCGAGAGGCCATCGATCTTGGGTTCGGCCGTAAAGGCGATGGAATTGTCCGGGATGACGCCGAGGAAGCGATAGACCGAATTCACGAAATCGCGGACATCGGCATCGGAAAAGGCATTATCGAGCGATAGCATCGGCCGGGCATGCGTGACCAGCTTGAAGCCGGCGGCGGGCGCCGCACCCACCTTCTTCGATGGACTGTCAGTACGCACGAGATCAGGAAACGCTTGCTCCAGCGCCTCGTTGCGGCGCTTCAATGCGTCGTAATCGGCATCGGAAATCTCCGGCGCATCCTTGCCGTGATAGAGCGCATCATGCCGGGCAAGTTCCCTGGCGAGGAAATCGAGTTCGACTCCCGCTTCCTCCACGCTGAGTTGGGCGACTGGCTTTTCGGACGTCGTCATGACTTTCCCTCGCGGCTCCTGGCGTGCAAGCCCAGATGGACCATGATCGCGTCCTCGATTGCGTCCATGTCAACCTTCCCCAATGTTGCAATTTGTTTTTTGAGCCGCGACTTGTCGGCAGCCATGATCTGATCGGCAACCGCCTTGCTGGCTTGACCATTGATCGTGATGGCAGCCTCGCCCGGATAGAGCCGCGTCGTGTTGCTGGTCAGGGGCACCACCACGACACGCGCCAGGTGTCTGTTCGCGGCGTCGTTGCTGATGATAACGACGGGCCGGGTCTTGCGGATTTCGCTGCCGATGGAAGGATCAAATTCGACCCACCACACCTCACCGCGTTTCATCGCGCATGTCCCCGGCCAGAGCGTTGCACCATTCTGCCGCTTCAGCCTCCCGTTCCAGGTCTTCGGCCATCGCCCTGTAGCCGTCGTCAAGGGCAATGTCGATCACGTGGGGCCGAACCAGATCCTCGATGAACTGGCTCATTCGCCTGGGACCCACTACCCGGTAGAGCCCGTCATACACCTGCTCATCCAGGGTTATCGTCATCTTCTTGTGCATGACAGCTGTCCTATACGTATTAGAACACGTATAATAATTCACGATCTGCGTTGGTCAAGGCGAAAGTTATCCCTCGCCCTTGAGCAGTTTTCCGGCAGCAGCGCGCGCTTCCGCGGTGATCGAGGCGCCGGCCAACATGCGGGCGATTTCTTCCCGGCGGGCATCATCGTCCATCGTGGCGACGCGGGTCGAAACCCGGCCGCTTTCCTCGCCGGTGACGCCCTTTGAGATCAACAGATGCGTGTCCGCGCGCGCCGCGACCTGCGGCGCATGGGTGACCGACAGGACCTGAACCCGCGAAGACAGCCGCTTGAGCCTCTGGCCGATCGCGTCAGCAACCGCGCCGCCGACACCCGTGTCGATCTCGTCGAAAACAAGCGTCGGCGCCGAACCACGATCGGCGAGCGCGACCTTGAGCGCCAGCAGAAAGCGGGACAGTTCACCGCCCGAGGCGACCTTGGTGATCGGCCCGGGGCGCGTGCCGGGATTGGTCTGCACGTGAAATTCAACGCGGTCGATCCCCGATGCGCCGGCCGCTTCTTCATCGGTTTCGATCTCCGTCATGAAGCGCGCGCGATCGAGCTTCAGTGCGGGAAGCTCCACCATCACCGCTTCGGAGAGCGCCTTGCCGGCGTTCTGGCGCTTGGCGGACAGCTGGCGGGCCGCGGCGAAATAGATCGCCTCCGCTTCCTTCTCCCGCGCATCCAGCTGCTTGAGCCGCTCCTCGCCGTGGTCGAGATCGGCGAGATCGGCGATCATCTTCGCGGCCAGCGCCGGCAGGCCCGTGACCGGCACGGCATATTTGCGGGATGCGGCGCGGAGTGCAAACAGCCGCTCTTCGACGCGTTCCAGTTCCCTCGGGTCGAATTCGGTGCGGCGGAGCGCGGCTTCGACCTGGTTCTGCGCATCGGAGAGATGGTTGAGTGCCTCGTCGAGCGCCTGCACGGTTTCCTCGAGCAGGCCCGGTGCCTCTGCGGCCTTGCGTTCGAGCCGCCGCACCAGCGAGGCGAGATGCGGCACCGGCGAGGCATTACCGTTGAGATATTCGGACGCTTCTGAAATGTCTCCGGCGATCCGCTCGGATTTCATCATCCGAGAGCGCTGTTCGGCGAGTTCATCCTCTTCACCATCGACGGGCGAGAGCTTTTCCAGTTCGTCGACGGAGGAGCGGATATAGTCCGCCTCGCGCTGTGCCGCCTCGACCTTGGCGCGGTGCGCCCGCGCTTCACGGCCGACATCCTTCCAGGTCCGAAAATACGTGCCGACGGTACTTGCTTCCTCGGTCAGGCCCGCGAATGCATCCAGCAGCGTGCGATGGGCTTCGGTATCGACCAACGCCCGGTCATCGTGCTGGCCGTGGATCTCGACCAAAAGCGAACCCGCCTGACGGAGAAGCTGCGCGCTGACCGGCTGGTCGTTCACATAGGCGCGTGTGCGGCCGTCGGCCGATTGCACACGGCGGAAGATGATATTCTCACCATCCTCGTCGATGGCGTTTTCCTGCAAAAGACCGCGCAACGGATGCGACATCCCGACATCGAAGACCGCCGTCACCTGACCCTTGTCCTCGCCATGACGGACGAGTCCGCCATCGCCCCTGCCCCCAAGGGCGAGCGACAGCGAATCAAGCAGGATCGATTTGCCAGCGCCGGTTTCGCCGGTCAGTACCGACAGGCCCGGCTCGAAGGCAAGATCAAGCCGATCGATCAGGACGATATCGCGGATCGACAGCTGTATCAGCATTGGGAATGAGCGCCCCGATCAGGACTCGCCGAGAATAAGCTTCTTGCCGGCGCGGGAAATCCACGAACCCTGGTTCTCCTGGGGCGCCAGGCCCTTGGATTGCAGGAGCGCGAAGCTGTCCTTGTACCAGACACTATCAGGATAGTTGTGACCCAGCACGGCAGCAGCGGTCTGCGCCTCGTCCACCAGACCGAGCGAATAATACGTTTCTACAAGGCGGGCCAGCGCCTCTTCGACCTGATTGGTGTTGCCGTACCGCTCCACCACGGTACGGTAGCGCGAGATGGCGGCAAGATATTCCTTGCGCTCCTGATAATAGCGGCCGATCTGCATTTCCTTGCCGGCGAGATTATCGCGCGCCATGCGGATCTTGGTCTGCGCGTCGTCGACATATTCCGAAGTGGGATACTCGTTCACCACCTTCATCATGGCCTCGACGGTCTTGGCCGAAGCGCGCTGGTCCTGCGTCACGACGGGAATCTGCTTCGCATAGCTCAGGCCGATCAGATACTGAACGTAAGCTGCATCCTTGGTCTGTGGATAGAGCTTCATGTAGCGGTCGCCGGCCTGGATCGCACCTTCATTATCGCCCTGGCGGTACTTGATGAAAGTGTTCATCACCAGCGCGCGGCGCGAATATTCCGAGAAGGGATGCTGCCGATCGACGGCCTCGAACTTCTTCTGCGCCTCCGAAATCTTGCCAGCATTGAGGTTGGCAAGACCCTCGTCATACAGCTTGTCGGCCGGTTCGGTCTGCGCGGACAGCTTGGTGATATCGAGATCCGGATCGTTCGAGCAGCCCGCGACCATAAGGACACTCGTGCCAAGCACGAGCGACAGGAGCACGGTGCGTGCGGAAAGTTTCATCATCGATATGTCCTGCATTTCCCCAACCGGGTCACTCAACTGGTGGCCACAAAGCAATCCCGAGCCGTCGAATTAAGCGGCTAATAGCCATAAAACGTTCGGAACCGCAACGTCATGGCCCTCAAATCATGCAAATTTGTGGCGGAACCGATGCAGCCAGGACACGGCCAACAAGAAAATGCCGGCCATGCACTTAAATGCGGACTTGTGGACGGCTCACGCCGTCCAGGGCGCATATTCCGGATGCGACACCGCGATTAGTTCCGGCACGGCCACCCTGAGACGCGCGCCTGCCGACTCGACGATCTCATAGGCCGAATTGTCCGAAAGCAACGCCTTGAGCGCCATGGCATTGACCTTGTGGCCACCGCGATAGGATCGGTAGCGACCAAGGAACGGCGCTCCGGCAAGCGCCAGGTCGCCAACGGCGTCCAGCGTCTTGTGACGAACGAATTCGTCGGGCCAGCGCAGCCCTTCCATATTGATGACGCGATTGTCGTCGCCGATCACCACGGAGTTTTCGAGCGAGGAACCGAGCGCCAGGCCCATGGCCCAAAGACGCTCGACATCACGCATGAAACCGAAAGTGCGGGCGCGGGCCAGTTCATTCTTGAACGATACGGAATTGAGGTCGCCTTTCCAGACCTGGCGGCCGATAAGCGGTGTTTCGAAATCGATCTCCACCTCGAATCGGGTTCCGTCGTAAGGCTGGAATTCGGCCCATGACGCGCCATGATCGATACGCACCGGCTTCTTGACGCGGATATAGCGACGTTTAACGCCGAGCGGCCGGATGCCGGCCTGTTCCATCGCTTCGATGAACGTCGCCGAACTGCCATCCATGACGGGCATTTCAGCACCATCGATCTCGACCACTGCATTGTCGATGCCGAGCGCATAAAGCGCGGCCATGACATGTTCGACCGTCGCGACCGAGCGCGCCGGGGAGAAGCCGAGAACGGTGCAAAGATCAGTCGAGCCGACGGATGCCGAGACGGCCTTCAGTTCCGTCACTTCGTCATGCGGGCCCGTGCGTTGGAAAATAATGCCTGTACCGGCCTCCGCCGGATTGAAGACCGCAGTTACCTCGGCTCCCGAATGGACGCCGATACCGCGAATCGTGAACGGGTTCTCAAACGTTGTTTCAAAACCCAAAAGACTTAAGGACATAGTACCCCACTTTTTCCAGGTGGCCGTTCAAACCACCGTTCCGGCCATCCGGACAATCATGTGACATGCTGCAGAAACTGCGATTTTCATACGGGTTTCCAGCCCCCAATTGGACCCATGGTGAAAATATAGTCGCGGCGCCGGCAAACCAAATCAATGTTTCTTTCCAGTTGTAACGTTCCGCAGGCAGCCGTCTCCAGATGTTCGAAGGGCCCGGATTTCAAGTCCGGGCCCCTCCATTGTTTTTGACTTTGCCACCTTTTAGTTCGACTGGCGGCGCAGGAAGGCCGGGATGTCGAATTCCTCGGTCTCCTGGGAGCGTGGCTGGGCTGGAACCTGGCGCCCCTGATCGTCGAGATTGCCGCGGCGCGGTGCATAAAGGCTTGCTTCCGGTGACAGCGCCCGGCGCTGCTGGGATGCCGCGTTAGGTGCGCCAGCTGTCATGTCGGCCGGAGCCGGCGCTTCTTCTTCCTTTCGCCCCAGCGACGAAGTCAGGCGCTTGAGCAGGCCCATGGGACCACGTTCTTCGGCATGCGCAGTGGAGGCGACGCCGGAACGGTGCTCGATCTCGGCTTTCACGACGGGCGGAAAGTCCTCGACCTTGGGCATGCGGAGTTGATCAGCTTCCATGCGGACAGATGCCATCAACGACGATTCGGAGCGGACGTCCTGTTGGTGGTATTGCACGGGTGCCTGCACCGGCGAAACCGCTGGTTCGCGATACTGCATCGGCGGTTCGGGCTGCGCAACGACGCGGTTGACCACCGGCGCGGGCTTCGCGATGTCTTCTGGCGGCATCGCAAAGAGCTTGCTTGCCGGACGGAAGTCGTC
>Ga0164290_1002638_pt1 | contig 11422 bp, 11 predicted proteins | sample Micstemetagenome_FD_108782 | JGI IMG/M metagenome (GOLD analysis project Ga0164290, IMG submission 108782) | Contaminated culture microbial community from soil near Moab, Utah, USA - Microcoleus steenstrupii SON62 (Illumina Assembly) | ecosystem: Environmental > Terrestrial > Soil > Soil crust...
GTTGTGACTTTTGGTGGCGACCTTGATTTTAATGTAAGTAATTCGGCAGCGGTAAAAAATGGGAATCTTCAATGGCTGCCTGATCTGAATATTGAATTCATTTTATCAAAAGACCGAAAACTAAGAGCTATTCTTTTTAATAAAAACAGTCTCGATATTTCCAATACCAGCGCAGGAGGAATCGGCAGACGTAATCGCTTCGGTGCCAGTATCTCTTATCGTAAAGATTTCGACAACCTTTTTGCTACCAAACCAGATGATATTCAATTCAAAGCTCCAACAGACAGTACACAGGCTTCAGGCCAGAAACAATAATCAGGGTAACAATGCCGGTACAGTTTGAAGCGCATTTCTTAACCTGTACACATAAAAATAACGAACAATTTTTCCTGACCGTACCTGGTTAATAACTACCGGTTCTTCTATACTACTAAAGTATTTTCCCAAGTTGAGTTTTACATCATAAGGCAGATTGGATGCCTGTATATAATAAGCATCGGCTCCTTTTTGCAGATTACCCCGTTCTTTATTGAGCCAGGCAAATTTGTGAAGGTCTTGTAATTCACCAATACCGATCAGCTTTATACCTGTTTCCCTTGCAGTATAAAATTCAAGATGTCCGCCCGGAAACCATTTATGCGTGAGTAATACCGCATCTTGATTCATTCGTCCTGCTGCAATATCAGTTTTATACAATTGATCAAACTGTTCACTCATATCATTCCATCCTGAAAGATCAAGCGTTGGACAATATTCACCATAATTTTCTTTCTGCTGGCTGCCGAAATTTACCGGAGAATAACGCACGAGAATAATTCCTGCTGTTAATACTACCACAATCAATATAAAGGATGCCTGTATCCAAACCGGAAATTGCCTGTTGGTTCTTTGTTGTAAATACATTGCTGCCATAAAATACAAGGGTATATAAGCAGGCCCTGCCCAGTGTGGCAGTGTAGGATTGAATAAAGAAACACCCCAGAATAAGATGATCATGGGAATACTAATCCATAACAACCATTTCCTGATGCGTTTCCTTGCAAAACGAATCCGGTTGGTGGCAATACCGAACAGTGATAAGAGCATAACAATAAATAAAAACGGATGCTGATACAATGCTTCCCCTACTATCTCTCTGCCCAGCATATCCCATTGTACCCGGGTATTGGTAACCCTTGCTGAATGAAAACGATACGTGATAAAGTCATTCGAAATATTCCAGTAAACAACCGGAGCTATACATAGTAAAGTAACCAATACACCAACATATAAACGCCAGTTGGTGAGCCATTGTATCCTGGTAAATAAAAGAAAAGCGCCGAAACCTGCCCACAAATACAAACCATGTACTTTACTCAATGCGGCCATACCTATTGTAAACCCCAGTAAGAGCCAGACACTCAGGTTTTCTTCTTCTCTTTTCAGGAGTATATAAGCCATCAGGTACAAAGAAGCTACCCAGAATAACATTTGTGGAGAGTCGGGCAAAATAAACAGTCCTGCGATAAAACCGGTGTACACAGATAATGTATAAATCAATGCAACCAGCCAGCCCAGTCTCTCACTGTCGAGTAGTTTCACTAATTTGAAAATGATCCAGGTAGAAAGTCCTGCACAAATAATGGCACCTGCACGTAGGGTTACTTCATTAACCCACCATAAATTCAACGTGGTGAGTCTGATGAGCCACCCCACCATCGGAGGATGATCGAAATGGTTCCAGTCTGATTGTATGGCATAGGTCCAATAATACACTTCATCATTACCCAGTTCCAGTAATCCTGCAACAAGTAATTTAATGATGGTGCTGATGATGATCAGCCAAAAAACTTTTCTGCTATATGATTGATACATGATGTTGCTGAAAATGCAAAGACCATACCAAGAGATCAGGATTTACCCAATAACCATTGAATGGCCAGTTCATAGCCTTTCAATCCTAACCCGATGATACTACCTGCCGATTTTCCTGAAACGTGTGACAGTTTTCTGAATTCCTCACGTGCATGTACATTACTGATATGAACTTCAACCACCGGTGTTTTTACAGCTGCAATTGCATCTCCCAATGCAACTGAAGTATGTGTATAACCACCTGGATTGAGTACAATGCCATCATAACTGAATCCAACTTTCTGAATCTCATCAATCAGTTCACCTTCAATATTGCTTTGAAAATAAGTGAGTTGGACATCGGGGAATAGTTCCTGTAAGGAAACAAAATATTCATCGAAATTCATGTTTCCATAAATATCGGTTTCTCTTTTACCCAGTAAATTTAAGTTAGGACCATTGATGATGGCAATCTTCATGTACCGAAGTTAATAAAAAAAATGGCCACGTATCATATGCTGATACATGGCCAGTATAGTTGAGTTACCAGAAATCAGTTCATACCCTGTTTAATCATATCGAGGAAATTATCGAACAGGTACCTGCTATCATGAGGACCAGGTGTACTTTCAGGATGATACTGAACACTGAAAGCAGGTTTATCTTTTATCCTGATACCTTCAATAGACTGGTCATTCAGGTTTACATGTGTAATCTCTACATCAGGATGATTTCTTACCGCTTCCGGGTCTACACCAAAGCCATGGTTCTGCGTGGTAATTTCACACTGACCGGTAATGATATTTTTAACCGGATGATTCAGTCCTCTGTGTCCATGATGCATTTTAAACGTAGGTATATCATTGGCCAGTGCAAGTAACTGATGACCAAGGCAAATACCGAATACGGGTTTATTTTCATTCAGCAGTCCTTTTACTGTGGCAACAGCATAATCCATTGCTGCCGGATCGCCGGGACCATTTGAAATAAAATAACCATTGGGATTAAATTCTTTCAGCCGGCTTAAAGGTGTTTTCGCAGGATGTACACGAATATGCGCACCTCTGTCTACCAGACACTGAAGGATATGTTTCTTTACACCAAAATCCAGTACCGCTACTTTTACAGGAGCATTACTATCACCCATCTCATACTCTTCAGTAGTACTTACTTTGCTGGCCAGCTCAAGTCCATCCATATCGGGTACTTCTGTAAGTCTTCTCTTTAATTCTTCCACATCCATTATCTCCGATGAAATAATACAGTTCATGGCACCCTTGGTACGTATATGAGCCACCAGTGCACGTGTATCGATATTATCAATGGCTACAATCTGATTGGCTATGAGGTAATCATTCAGGTTATTATTGGCCTGTATACGGCTAAACTGCTCTTCAAGGTTGCGGGCAATCAATCCGTGAATTTTTACACTGCTGCTTTCCACATCGGTATCTTTTACACCATAGTTACCGATATGTACATTGTTCATAATGAGTACCTGACCCGTATAGCTTGGGTCTGTAAAAACTTCCTGATAGCCGGTCATACCGGTATTAAAACAAATTTCTCCCGTAGTAGTACCTGTTTTACCAAAAGCATGTCCATAAAAGACATGACCATCAGCGAGTACGAGTATTGCGGGTTGTTTCGATTGAGGCATAATTGTTCACGGTTTAACGGTGCAAAAAAAAGAATTGTTGGTTAAAATGTCGGAATAAGTTTCACACATCCGGTTTTACGGGCAAATACATAAAAAAAGCAAGACGGCTAAGTCTTGCTTTTTTATATAGAAACTGTTTTTTCAATTTATTCAGCTGCTTTATCAGTTGAAGGAGTTTCTTCAGTAGCTGGTGTTTCTGCTACAGCGGCTTCTACAGCTGGAGCTGCTTCAGCTTTTTTAGGTGCACGGCTACGACGTGTTTTCTTAGCAGGTTCATCAGCCTGAGCAGCGCTCTTACCATAGATTTCATTGAAATCTACCAGTTCGATCATTGCTTTTTCCGCATTGTCACCCGGACGAATGCCGAGCTTCAGGATACGGGTATAACCACCTGGGCGGCTGGCTATTTTCGGACCTACTACTGTAAACAGTTCTTTCACAGCAGCTTTGTCTTGAAGATAGCTGAATACCACTCTGTGCTGGTGCATGATGGTTTCTTTATCGTCAGACTTCTTTGTTTTGGTGATCAGCGGCTCAACGTATGTGCTCAGGGCTTTAGCTTTGGCCAAAGTAGTAACAATACGTTTGTGTGTGATCAATTGACTGGCCAGATTGGCCAGCAATGCTTCCCTGTGCGCTTTCTTACGACCCAGGTTGTTGATTTTGTCTCCGTGACGCATGACTTGTTGTTTTTATACCCTGCACCGTGTCAGGAATTGCAGGATGTGAGTAATAGCCCTCAGCTACAAGCTTCAAGCCACAAGTAAAATTTGCTTGCGGCTTGAAGCTTGCGGCTTGAAGCTTAATTGTCTAAGTTATCTAACCCCAATTTATTCAGATCCATACCGAAGCTCAGTCCACGCTCAGTTAACACCTGCTCAATTTCTGAGAGTGATTTCTGACCGAAGTTTCTGAATTTCATCAGGTCTTCCTGCTCGTACTGAACCAATTCGCTCAGACTGTTGATTTTAGCTGCTTTAAGGCAATTGAAAGCACGTACAGAAAGATCGAGGTCTTCGAGTGGTGTTTTCAATACTTTACGCAGTTGTAATATATGCTCATCTACCACATCTTCTTTCTTGTCTTCTTTGTTATCGAAAGTGATGTTTTCATCGGTGATGATCATCAGGTGCTGAATCAGAATACGTGAAGCCTGTTTTACTGCATCTTCAGGATGAATGGTTCCATCGGTAGCTACATCCAGGATCAGTTTTTCATAATCGGTACGCTGCTCCACACGATAGTTCTCAATACCGTATTTTACGTTCTTGATAGGTGTGTGAATAGAGTCGATTGCGATATATCCAAAAGGCGCATCTTTTACTTTATTTTCTTCAGCAGGGATATAACCACGACCACGTGAAATGGTGAGTTCGATATCCATTTTAGCAGAAGAATCCATGGTACAGATCACCAGCTCAGGATTCATTACCTGAAAGTGCTGTGAAACCTCACCTAACATACCCGCAGTAAATTCAGTGCGGTTTTTGATAGAAAGGCTGATCTTTTCAGTGGCTACATCATGCTCTACATGCTTCTTGAAACGTACCTGCTTCAGGTTCAGGATGATTTCGGTAACATCTTCTGTTACACCTTTCATGGTAGCAAACTCGTGGTCTACACCTTCGATTTTGATACCTATGATTGCATATCCTTCCAAAGAACTCAATAATACCCTTCTCAGTGCATTACCAATGGTAAGACCATAACCTGGTTCTAATGGACGAAATTCAAATTGACCTTCAAAATCTGTTGCTTTTTGTAAAACGATTTTGTCGGGTTTCTGGAAGCTTAATATGGCCATATTAAAACTTGGTTTTTTACTTGATTGTAGCGGAACCCATTATTGGTTTCCGGATGATATGAGTGAGGAGTGAGTAGTGAATAGTAAGTAAAACACTCACTATTCACTACTCACTATTCACTATTTAGAATACAATTCGACGATCAGTTGCTCCTTGATATTCTCAGGAACATTCTCACGCTCAGGATAGGTAATAAAAGTACCTTTCTTCTCAGATTCATTCCAGTCGATCCAGCTAAACTTAGGGTTCTTACCACGTGTTTTGCTAATGATAGAAGAATTATCTGCACTCTTTGGTCTGTAAGCAATGATATCACCTGGCTTACACTGGTAAGAAGGTACATTCATCACTTCACCATTTACAGTGATATGCTTGTGGTTTACCAACTGGCGGGCTTCAGGGCGGCTGGCTGTTAATCCCATACGGAATACGGTATTATCCAGACGAGCTTCCAGTAACTTGATCAGGTTTTCACCGGTAACACCTTTAATACGTGATGCTTCTTCAAAAGTTTTACGGAACTGACGCTCTAATACACCATAAGTGTATTTTGCTTTTTGCTTCTCTCTCAACTGTAAAGCGTATTCACCAAGGCTTTTACGCTTACGGGCAGCACCATGCTGACCGGGAGGGTTGCTGTTTTTACCTAACCATTTGCCATTTCCCAGAATGGGTTCTCCAAAAATTCTGGAGATTTTGGTCTTTGGACCAGTGTAACGTGCCATTTGTTTTGTTTTGCGATTTTTTAATGACGATCCGGTATCCTAAAAATCTAAAATCAATACCGAACCCTATTTATTTGATGATATCAGATTGCAGATGTCAGATGTATTAAAATCTGACATCTGCAATCTGATATCCTATATTCCTTAAACTCTTCTCTGCTTGGGAGGTCTGCAACCATTGTGTGGTAAAGGAGTTACGTCTTTGATAGAAATAACTTCAATACCTGATTGTGAAATAGAGCGGATAGCACCTTCACGACCGGCACCAGGACCTTTTACGAAAACTTCTACGCGTTTCAGACCGGCTTCCATTGCTACTTTAGCAGCATCGGCAGCAGCCATCTGAGCTGCATATGGAGTATTTTTCTTAGAGCCTTTGAAACCCATTTTACCAGCACTGCTCCAACTGATTACCTGACCGGCTTTGTTGGTAAAACTGATGATAATGTTGTTGAAAGTAGCAGAAACACGTACTTCTCCAGCCGCGTCTACTTTTACTACTCTTTTTTTGGCAGCAGCTTTTGCACTGTTCTGCGCTTTTTGTGGTTTTGCCATGTTTCTTTTTTGAGGTAGTCGTCCCGATTGTGTCGGGATTGGTTTAACAATGAAAAATTCCGCCCGGGGCGGAAACCGCTACACTCTCCTTTCCCGATTGTATCGGGCCTATCCAAGCTGTAGAGGATTTGTATAACAATCATGATGCTGAAATGAGATCATTCCAGCATCATGTTATCATTTATTTCTTAGGTGCCTTTTTCTTACCGGCAACTGTTTTACGTTTACCTTTTCTGGTACGGCTGTTTGTTTTGGTACGCTGACCACGAACAGGCAAGCCTTTACGGTGACGTAAACCACGATAGCAGGCAATATCCAGCAAACGCTTGATATTCATCGATACTTCACTACGCAATGCACCTTCTACCTTAAACTCATTGTTAATGATATTACGGATAGCAGTCTGCTCATCATCGTTCCACTCATGTACTTTCTTATCGAAGTCAATAGCAGCCTGAGTTAGGATATATTGAGCTGTTGAACGACCAATACCAAAAATATAGGTCAGACCAATTTCGCCTCTTTTGTTCTTTGGTAAATCAATACCGGCAATACGAGCCATATTCTGATTTTAATTTAATACTTTAATACTGGTACCATCCCCTGTAATCAGTAACGGTACATGAAATTATCCCTGGCGTTGTTTATAACGGGGATTCTTTTTGTTAATCACGTACAACTTACCCTTTCTCTTCACGATCTTGCAATCTGCACTACGCTTTTTGATTGAAGCTCTGACTTTCATTGCTTTATTATTTATCGCTTTACTGCTTCCGGCTTTCAGCATGAGCCGACAGCGTTCCGCAAATGTTTACTTATACCTGAAAATGATTCTTCCCCTGCTCAAATCGTATGGGCTCATCTCAACCCCTACTTTATCACCTGGCAAAATTCTGATGTAATGCATCCTCATTTTACCTGAGATGGTGGCCAGAATTTCATGGCCATTTTCTAACTTCACCCGGAACATAGCATTGCTCAGGGCTTCCAGAATTACTCCATCTTGTTTAATCAGCGGTTGTTTCGACATACTATTTTTGGGGCTGCAAAGATATTAGATTGCAATGGAAATATGAAAATTTCGGGGAAAAAATTACCAATTTTGTGGAAAATAGGGTAAAATAATGGCCCTGAGCCCCTTATAAAGGCAAATATAACTTATCTGAAGAGGGCCACAGGCAGAATTATCTCCCAATAATTAGTTGTGGTTGCACCGCTAAACTCCCGATCGAGCAATCGGCTATACCTTAATCCGAAACTTACCGGCTCCTGGTTCCACCACCGGGTGTCGAACATTAATTCACCCCCAACCGTTCCAAAATAGAATTTTCGACCGGTTCTAAGGCTTTTCCCAACCGAATGATCGTAAAAAGCATTCATTCTTACCCGCTGAAAATAGACCAGTTGTCCAAAACCCCAGTCAGGATACAGTAGTGGGAAGTGATAATTCACCCCAATTTTATATGCCCTTGGGAAATTTACCGATTGATACCCTCGCGAAAAAGGGAAATTATCAGAGAAAATATACTGATTCAGGGTGTCACGACTTTGGATAGCTCCTGTAAGCACCAGGTTATGGGTTTGTCCCAATCCGGGAAGATATATAGCCCCGCTCAACAGCATTTGCCATGCATCGGTTTTACCAAGGGCTGTCCGGTAACGGGCAGTCATTACCCGCCCCCATCTGGGAAATATTTGCCGAAGCGCCCTTTGCGACTGAGCAGAATACGAAATATTAAAATCCAGATAATTGACCGTACGGTCTTTCAAGAGGTTTTTAGCAATACCTGTCCACTTTACATTATTGGTATTGAAAGTGGTTTGGAAAACCAGACTTCGGTATTCCCTGCCCGATGTAAGGTTCAAAGGCAACCGCAATCCGGCATAGGCAGTCTGCTCTTCCCAGTGCAACAACGTATCCTGATTCAGGCGCGCTGAACGATTATAGGTACTACTGGCTCCGAAAATTCTCTGGATATAGCTCCCTCCATAAGCAAAGTCTGCACTCAGCTTATGGCTTTGTTCATTTTCATTATAAGTGTATGCCAGCTCTGTGAGATGTGTATTCAATAAATTTTCACCATAAAGCGTGAATGAATACTCCGGCCGGTCATAATAAGGCCGCCAGCTATGAATATTAACAAACCGCCTGAATTTTTTATATGGGGTAACGGCAAAATTCCTGTCTGCCAATTTTTCGCTAAAACCAAAGCTTGCCGGGGTTATACTATTATCAGTATATAATGGCTGCATAATATGATCCACCGGCACTCTTTCCCATTTAGGAACAAAAGAAGCCAGCCTGAATCCATCAGCAGTAAACACTGATCCTACCAGCTTGCCTTCTCTTAATATAGCCTGATAGATACCTGTTGGATAAGTGGCAAGCCGAAACGGACCTTTTACGTTTGTTCCGTCATCAATCAGCCCCCATAGTTCATCCCGCCCCTGGTAGGTACTCGTGAAAAGAAGCGTATCACCCTGGGTCTGTAAATAACCAACCACACGATTGGCAGAGGCCAGCAGTATTCTTTCTGTCTTTACCGAATGACTGTACCAGCTGATTCCCATATGACCATTTAACTGTCTGTGAACAGCATAAAAACCATCCTTTTTGCTGTCGAACCGGGGATAAGAAAAAACTTTATCCTCCGATGAAAAAAGAGTATCAGTATTCCCTGTGGCTACATCAACTTTTACAATGGAACTCCCTCCATTGGTATGCATATCAATAGCCAGTATTTTTTGCAGATCGGAAGACAGATCAGGTGAAAACAAACGGGTACCTGTACAAACTACCTGCTCTGTTTGTGTACTGAGATCAAAAATTTTCAGGGTATTGGTTTCAACATTACCCCATCGGGTATCGGGGCGATAACTTGTATAGACAATTTTATTGCCCCGGTAAGTGAAATACGGATCAATAGCAATATCTCTTACCCTTATTCTTTCTGTTTTACCATCTGGTAATACTTTGGCAAAAGCAGGAACCTGGGTATAACTGTTCTGTAAAGTAAGAACAGCACCATCTTCCATGAGATAAGGAAAACGATAATTCAACACATTATTCTTTTCAATGCTGGTGACCCATTCAGGTTCTTCAACTGCCAGAACTTTCCACTGTGAACGGTAATATCCCAACGCATCATTTACAAACCGATCAAATGAAACACCTGTATGTTTTTTCACCGCACCTTGAAATGGATAAATCAGTGGTCTGAAGCGGGCTGCGTCGTTGGTTATTTTTGTCCATATATCTTGCCCATATTGTTTACGGCCATATGCCACGAGTAAATAGCCAAGATCATAATGGCTGGGCACAAAATGCCGCAAAGAACCATTGCGCAGCTTCATATAACTGTATTGTTTTCCCGAATGTTGCAATGACATATACCCATTAAAAAACTCCGGTAGTTTACCCCTGCCCTGTGCCGTTAACTGTGTTTCACTGTACACAGCATCGCCTTCAAAAAACCAGTCAGGAATGCTTGCTGCATTTGCTACCGCTTGTCCCTCTTCACCCAAAATAACCGATGCGAGCCTAGACAATCCTTTGTTGAAATTTCCATACTGTTGTACATGCCTGTACTCATAGATGGCCAGGTTACTCACCCAATCAAATGCCCCCAGTTCAAAGGCACTTTGTGGGGCAGTAGTATAGAACTCACTTCTGAAAGGTGCCAATCCAACATATGCATTAGAGAAAAGACTGCGGTGCTGAATGACCATACTTATTTTTCTTCGGTCAGGTCCTAAAGCAGTATTGTTATTTTGTTGTAACCCATGAACAATACCTGCAATTTTCTGCGCCTGCTTTTCATTGCCATCGGGAAATACAATCCTCACCGTATCGGTATCGATTTGTTTCCAACGCTGGCGCGAAGGGTTACCTCCAAAACGTTGGGCAAGCAACTGGACTGAAACTAAAAAAAAGAAAGACAGTAAAAAAACAGAACGCATGTAACTGAATTTATCAACAATATACATAAAAACTTTGTTGCAACTCACTTCTGTGAAGCTCATCCAACAAAAAAAGGGCACCATTTATTGGTACCCTCTTCTATTTTCTTTTTGATGGATTACATAGGATCCCGGGTTAGATGAATCTTTGTCATATCCAGGTAATGATTTTGTAACTGATGAACATAATGAACATCAGGATGATGTCTTCTGTCTTCGCGATACCACATTTCTATTTTGGAGAAATCATTCGATTGTGGCGTAACCAGTCGGAATGAACCCTTCATATATTTCACGGAACCATCCTCATTGGGTTGTTTTGCAAAACTGAGTTTCAACAATGCATCTTCATTGAGCGGAAGCGGATGCAGTTGATCGGTACTGAACCAGAATTCCTGTACATCTGTTTGTACACAAACCTGTTTTTCATCTCCGTTTAGGCGAACAACTTCTCCCTCCCACATTTTTCCATCATATTCCGCCAATACATAGTCTCCAATTTTAATGTCGCTGAATTTAATCATATGGCAAGTCGTTTTAGGAGCATAAGTTAAGGAATTTTTGAATTGAAAGAAAGTCCGGGAGACAGGAAGTCGGAAAGTCCGGAAAAATTTTCCCCTAAGCACCCCCCTTCTGCAAAAATTCTTTCTTCCGGACTTTCTGTCTTACGGTCTTTCGGACTAATTTGCCAATGTCCAAAGGACTCCATGGAGAAGGCACAGAAGGGGATTATTTTTTCAGTTTCTTTTTTATAGCCGCTTTTTCCAGGTTTTCCAATACCCTGAATTTTACAATCATGGTTATAAGTTTTACCGGCAATGGTTTATCCAATGGAAATTGAATAGCACCTTTGGAGGTAATATATTTTTCCAGCTCTTTTTCGA
>Ga0164290_1002639_pt1 | contig 11416 bp, 10 predicted proteins | sample Micstemetagenome_FD_108782 | JGI IMG/M metagenome (GOLD analysis project Ga0164290, IMG submission 108782) | Contaminated culture microbial community from soil near Moab, Utah, USA - Microcoleus steenstrupii SON62 (Illumina Assembly) | ecosystem: Environmental > Terrestrial > Soil > Soil crust...
GACACCGCCGTTCAGCGAGGCCAAGCTGATTGCCTGCACGCGAGGGAAGATTCTCGATGTCGCGGTAGATATCAGGCGAGGGTCGCCGACGTTTCTCCAGCATTTCGCGGCCGAGCTTTCGGATGAGAACGACCTTTCCTTCCTGCTGCCCGAGGGTTTCGCGCATGGCTACCAGGCGCTGACGGATGACGTACGCATGATCTATGTGCATTCCGCGCCCTATCGCGCCGAGGCCGAGGCCGGGCTGAATATCGCCGATCCCAGGCTCGGTGTGACATGGCCGCTGCCGATCGCAAACCTCTCGGCGCGCGACCAGAGTTTCGCCATGCTGACAGATATGTTCGAGGGAGTGTCCCCATGAAATGCCGACATTGCGGCCACGAGGAATTCTGGCCGTTTCTCGATCTCGGCACGGCGCCGCCATCCAATTCCTATTTGGCGGAAGAGGCGCTGTCGAAGCCCGAACTATGGTATCCGCTGGTGATCCGCACCTGCGCCGATTGCCTGCTGACCCAGACCGAGGATTTCGCCTCCCGCGAAACCTTCTTTTCGGAGAGCTATGCCTATTTCAGCTCGTTTTCAACATCCTGGCTGAACCATGCGAACGACTATGTGGAGACGATGACCCAACGCCTTGCGCTGGGTCCGGAGTCGCGCGTGGTCGAGATCGCGGCGAATGACGGCTACCTGCTGCAGTTCGTGAAAGCCAAGGGGATCCATTGCCTCGGCGTCGAGCCGACCGCCAGCACGGCTGCGGCGGCACGGGACAAAGGGATCGAGATCGTCGAGGATTTCTTTGGCGTCGGTCTAGCCACTGAACTCGCTTCCAAAGGCTGGCGGGCGGACCTGATGGCGGCAAACAACGTGCTGGCGCATGTGCCCGATATCAATGACTTCGTCGCGGGCTTTGCGCGCCTCCTGAAGCCCGAGGGCGTCGCGACCTTCGAGTTCCCGCATCTGTTGAACATGGTTGGAGAAAGCCAGTTCGACACCGCGTATCACGAGCATTATTCCTATCTCTCGCTGATCGCCGTGGAGCGGATTTTTGCCGAAAACGGGCTCACCATCTTCGACGTCGAGACCACGCCGTGGCATGGCGGCAGCCTGCGCGTCGTCGCGGCCCGCGCGGACGTGAAAACAAGGCCGGTGCAAGCGTCGGTGGCTAGGATGCGCGAGACCGAGGAAAAAGCGGGCATGCGCGCCCGGGCGTTCTACGAAGGTTTCCAGGCCGCCGCCGAGCGTGTCCGGAACGATTTCGTCGAATACCTGATCGACTGCCGCAGGAAGGGTCTGAAAGTCGCCGCTTACGGAGCCGCCGCGAAAGGCAACACGCTCCTCAATTTCGGCGGCATCAAGCCCGACCTGATCGCCTTCGTGGTGGACAGGAACCCTGCCAAGCAGGGCCAGTATCTTCCGGGGAGCCGCATTCCGGTGGTCGATGAAGTCAGGCTCAAGGCCGAACAACCGGACAGGGTGGTCATACTACCATGGAATATCGAGACCGAGATCAGGGCACAGCTTTCCTATATAACCGCCTGGGGTGGGAAATTCGCGACAGCCGTGCCAAGGCTCCGGGAGATGTGACCGCAACATCCGCGGCGGAGATCGTACCGGATGGCACGGAGGCCTCGCCAGTGGCGGTGTCGGCCATCCAGGTCTTCAAACTGCCCGATGCCTGACGTCCCGAAACTTTCGATCTGCGTGCCCTCACGCAACCGGCAGGACTGTTTCCGCCAGACGATCATCGACCTGACGGCCAACAAGCGCGGCGACATCGAGTTCGTCTTCGCCGACAATTCCGACGATCCCGACGTGATGAACGATTTCATGCGTGGGCTGGATGACCCGCGCATCGTCTATCTGCCGTCGCAGAAGACCGCGCTTTCGATCATCGACAACTGGGAGCGAACCGTCGCGGCGGCAACCGGCGCATGGGTCTGCGTGATTGGCGATGATGATTACGTCGAGACCGACCTGCCCGACTATATCGACGGCATCGAGGCGCGCGACGGGACCGTCGAGGCGATCGGCTGGAACCGCTCTCCCTATCAGTGGATCGCCGCACGTAGCGACAGGAAATCGATCCCCTTTTCGCTCGCCAATCGCATCCAGCGCCATACCCAAGATCAGCTCACCGACCGCCTTTTCGGATGGCGCGGCGCCACCTACATGCCGCAATGTCCATACGGCCTCTATCACGGCGCCGTTCCGCGCCGCACCCTCGATCGCATCCTGGCCGAGTTTTCAGGTCGTTTCTTTGAACATCACACCGTGGACTACGACTTCAGCCACAAGCTGGTCTCATCCTCGGAAAACTTTATCTACATCAACCGGCCGATGTCCATTCTCGGCGTCTCGCCCAGCAGCGGTTCTGCTGCGGTCGGGGATGCCAAACGGCTGCGGCGGATCATCGAGGCCCACCAGAACGAAGCGGGCCGGCGCGTCGAAGACAAGGGGGACGATGCCGATATTCCCTTCGGGCCGGATTCGGGCGTGGCGGGCAATATCGTTGCCGCGCAAATGTCGTTCAAGCGCAGATATGGCTTCGAGTACCCCGGCTGGGAGCAGAATTTTGCCCGTGCGGCGGTCAGTGAATGCCAGCTGTGGACGGATCCCGAGTCCTATCAGCAGCAGTATGCCCGCATGCGGTCGGCTTTCGAGAAGTGGGAAGGCGGCAAATACCTGGAGCTGTTCGACCCGCATTTCACGGCGGCGGCAACGGGCGAGCCCTATTGGGGCCTGCGCGGCGACCACCTCCACATCAGCCAGGAAGTCGCTGGTGTCGATACGCCCTATGCCTTCTACCAGGTGCTGAAGGCGATCCTGCCCGAGCGCGCGGAGATCGCATACGCATTGTAACCGGCGCGTGCTCAAGCCCCATGAAAGTCATCGCCGCTAGGGTGACGGCGAACGGAGTTTTCCATGTCGTCGCCTCCCCGGCTTTCCATCTGCGTGCCCTCGCGCAACCGACAAACGTCCTTCCGCCAGACCATCCGAGATCTGGTCGCCAATCCGCGTGACGACGTGGAATTTGTGTTCGCCGACAATTCGAGCGACCCCGACGCAATGAACACGTTCATGGCCGGCTTCACGGACCCGCGCATCCGCTACCTGCCCTCCACGAACCGGGCGCTGCCGATGCAGGACAATTGGGAGCGGACCATGGCCGCTGCATCGGGCGAATGGATCACCTTCATCGGTGACGACGACTATGTCGATCCCAATCTCATCGACACGCTCGGCGAGATCGCCGCCCGCCGCCCTGAGGTCGATGCCGTGGGCTGGAACCGGATGAGCTTCAAATGGCCGCACGACAGGCGGTTTCCGGGCAATACCTGCCTGTCGCTCGGCACCGATGTCATGCTGATGGACCGCGACCAGCAGCTCCGCATGCTGTTTCTCTGGCAGGGCGCGACAGCGATGCCGAAATCCGCCTTCTCCGCCTATCACGGCGCCGTCCGTCGGTTGGCGATGGAGCGCGTCCGCGAGACCTTTTCCAATCGCTTTTTCGAACATCCCACCGTCGATGTCGACTGTTCCGGCAAGCTGCTGTTGACGGCGCGCGAACTCGTCTATGCGGACCGCCCGTTCTCGGTGCTGGGCGTCACCGCGAACAGCAATTCCGCCGCGGTTGGCCGCTTCAGCCTGGTCGAGACAATCCACAAGGCAATGGAAAAGGAGAGCGGTCCGAATTTCGACGTGCCCGGCTTTCCCTTCAACAGCCGGCTCGGCGTCGCGGCATCCATCATTGCTGCCCAGGAATGGTTCAAGACGAAATACGGCTTTCGCTTCCAAGGCTGGGAAGAGAATTTCGTCCACTCCCTCGGCATCGATTGCAGCCATGCGGAGGACCGGGTGACATTCGACATCCACACCGCTGAATGCCGCAAGGCGCTCGCGGTGTGGCGGGGCGGACAATTTGTCGATGCGTTCCAACCGCGCTTCCGGCCGCGCGTCCGGGCAGGCGTCTATAGCGGCTTGCGCGGTCGGTATCTCTTCATCGACGAGACGATCGCGGCTTGCCAGACGCCGGCGGAACTCTATGGAATAGCTCAATCGATCCTCGCGCCGCCATCGACTCTTGTATACCACCTCGATCATCGGGCGCGCAGGGAACCGATCGCGAATAATGCCGCCTGACTGCTGCCAGTGGCAGGCTCGGTTGCGAGATGCCCACGTTCATCGACCCTGTTCACGCCGCGCGCGATCTATTCGGATCGGGACTGATGATGATGACGTTATGTCGGGGGAAAGCCGGTGGAAAACCAGCCTCCCGCGCTGTACATGGAGTGCGATGCGAAATCTGGTTCCCCTCCTCTGGGCATGGGTTGTACGGATCGGGCCTTTCGTGCCGAGACGTCGATTCTGGCTTTCAGCTCGAACATCGGGAAACAAAAGTGCAAGGGCAAAATGTGAACAGACGAACTCTCCGCCACACCAACGGTAATATAGAATTCCTGGGCCATAATAAATCGTTTCGCTTTGCCCTGACACGCGCCCTCAAATTATATCGTCAGAGCGCAATATATACATTCATACCCAAGAACGCCTGCAGCACGATGAGGCTAACACTTGCGATTGAGAATGGTTGCATAAGGGATGCAAGTGAACACAGGTGGATACATGCGAACAATTCAACGTTTGTAGCGCGCCTGGAGGATCTGATTGCAGCTGACTACACATTCGTCATTCTGAGAGATCCATTCATTCGGACAGCCAGCTGCTTTCTGGACAAAATATTGCAGAAACATCCCCCGGTAGCTCATATGGAGGCCTGGTTGAGCGAACGCGGCCTGAGTCTCGATCAAACCAGTTTTGTGGAATTTCTGCGTTTTCTTTCGAGCGGCGAAATGGTCAGTGCAGACGAGCACTGGCGGCCTCAGACCGATTTTCTGATCTTCGATGACTATGACGAGTATTTCTGCATCGAGAACTTCGAACATGCAGTCACTACATTGAACACGAAACTGGGCATACGGGTGGTCGATTCCAGGCCGTTCCTGGGTCATGGGCGCGACCAATTGCATGAATTTGACAGTAAGTCGGATCTGTCTCGTACCCCCATCGGTGAGTTCGCGCGCATGCGATCAGAAGGCCGAACACCAGCTCTACGAAATCTGTTCAGCGAAGAATGCGTGGATCTCGTCAAACATTTGTATAGGTCCGATATCGACGAATACCGGCGGAGAATAGGGCCGACGATCCACATTTAAACAAAAGGCGAAAATCGCCCGTCTACACGTCAATGGGGTCGCCTTTGCCCGCGATGTGCTTCACGCTGGCAAGGGGCGAGCTTACCATCCTCGGCAACTGTTGAACGACGATCGACAGGTTCAGAAAAGCAATCCGCTTTAGGCTTGCGGCAACGGAGCCGTATCATGATCCATGTTCCCACCCTTTCCATCTGCGTCCCCTCGCGCAACCGTCAGGTCTATTTCCAGGCCGTCATCCGGGCGCTGACCTCGTCGCTGCGCACCGATATCGAGCTGGTCTTCGTCGACAATTCCGACGATCCCGCCGTCATGGATACGTTCATCGCGCCCTATCTCGCCGATCCGCGTGTGAAATACGTGCCATCCGGCGAAACCGTGCGGCCGATGATGGACAATTGGGAAGTGGCGCTGGAAGCGACGACCGGGCGCTGGATCTCCGTGATCGGCGACGACGACCATATCGATCCGGATGTCGCGGGACTGCTCACGCGAATCGAGGCGGAGATGCCGGATGTCGAGGCGCTGGACTGGGCACGGCTGTTCTTCACCTGGCCCTATCCCGGCAAGCCGCCGCATTCCAATGTCGTGCAACTGCTGACCGAAATCCACGAAGTGCCGAAGGACCAGCTCAAGCAGCGCGCCTTCCGCTGGGATCATGCCCGCGAAGTGCTGGGCTGCGGCTTCGGCATCTATCACGGAGCGGTGTCGCGCGCCCTGATGGAGCGGATCAAGTCGCTGTCGAAAACCAAGCGCTATTTCGAGCACCCGATCGTCGATTACGACAACATCTTCAAGCTGATCATGCATGGCAAGCGTTTCGTGCATTGCCGCCGGCCCCTGTCGGTCATGGGCGCCTGCCCGCTGAGCAATACGGCGGCGGTCAACGATCTCAAGGATGCGAAGAAAAAGCTCGAAGCCTTCCATAAGGAACACAAGAACCCGATCGACGACTGGGAATGCTACAAGGACTTTCCCTTCCGCGCCCATCACGGCGTCACCGCCTGCATCGGCATGACGCATCACTGGTTCGCGAAGGAATATGGCCACGATTTCTCGGGCTTCGAGAAGAATTTCGCCAGGGCATGCGCCATCCAGTGCGAGGGCTATCCGACCCGCGCGGAGTTCGAGGTGTCGTCGGCAGCCTACCGCGACGTGTTCGCGAAATGGAAGGGCGGCAGATTCGCCAAGCATTTCAAGCCGGTCTGGAAGGATCGCGAGGCGGCGCAGGCCTTTGGTGGCATGCTTGGGGGCAAGCTTTATCTATCGGATGCCTATGAGACGGCGGCGACGCCTTCCGAATATTACGACATGGCTGGCGGGATCATGATGCCGGTCGCGGATTTGAAGATTGATTTCGAGAATGTCCGGGTGGTGCCGGGGGTGGCGGCTTAACGGTTGACGGCAGGGATTTGCCCCTCATCTGCCTGCCGGCATCTTCTCCCCGCAGGCGGGGAGAAGGGACTTGTGGCCAGGTTTTGGCTCTCGCCGACATGAATTTATGGCACCGCCAGTGCGCCCAGCACCCCCTCGCCCCGTTCTTACGGGGAGAGGGTTGGGGTGAGGGGCAAATCACACCCGCTTCAAGAACCCATCCGGCGCGGCCGTGATCGTGATCTTGTTCTCGATCCTCAGGTCGATATCGAAATTCAGCTTTCCGCCATCGCGGGCGGTGCGGCCTTCATTGGCCAGCCGCTTGCGGTATTCCCAGACGGCGGTCTTGGGATTGTCGCCCTTGCCCCAGGGGCGATCCGACGTGGAGCCCTCGGGCAGGTCCTCGACGCCGGTATCCCAGACGACGCAATAGGAGCCCTTGCTCACATAAGGCGCGTAGAGTTCGAGCTCCGCGAGCACATGCTCATGGGTGTGGTTGGAGTCGAGGAAGACCATGATCCGCTCATAGCCCTCGGCATGCCTGGCGACCTGCTCCATGATTTCCGGGGCGACGGACGAGCCCTGCAGCAGCTCGATCTTGTGGCGCATCGGATGGGCGTCGATCGCCGAGCGGTTATGCGGACGGATGTCGATATCGACGCCAACGACTTTGCGTTTGCCCGCCTTCGGATCGAGCACCGTGCCAGCCTCAACGGCATCGCAATAGTCGAGCATCGCGAGCATCGAGGCGCTCATGACAAGCGAGCCGCCATGGGCGATGCCGGTCTCGATGATGAGATCGGGGCGGCAGGTCCAGATCAGTTCCTGGATCGCGTAGAGATCCTGCGGCACCTGGATGACGGGGCGGCCGAGCCAGGTGAAGTTCTGCGCATAGCCATGGCCGATGGCCGCCATCAGCCAGTTGAGCGTCAACGCCTTGAAGGACGCGTCCTTGCCGATGCCCTCGATATTGGTATCGACGAGATTGCGGAAATTTTCGACAGGATCCAAGGTCATTCTCCCTATTTCGCCGGCACGGACGCGGATCGCGTCTCGCGGCCATGGCGTCACATATTGGTTTTCTCATTCGGAATGGCATAGACGACCGCGCCGGTGCCGCACCAGCTGTGAGTGCGGAACAGGATGCGGTAATCCTCGAGGTTTTCTATCAGCCAGAGCGGGGTTTTCCAGATGCCGTCGGCATTGTGGTAGACGGTGGCAGTGATGATCGGCCGGATGCGCCGGAAGGTCTCGAGCCCGCCCTTCAGCGCATCGAGTTCGCCGCCCTCGAGATGCAGCTTGACGAATGTGGGCTGGATATCCAGCGCATCGAGCGTGGTGAGCGTGACGGTGCCCTGTCCGATCGGCGAGATCTGCGAGGCATAGCCGAGGCCTGAATGGAAGCGTGTCTCGCCCTGCGTCGAGCCGAGGGCTTTGCCGATGATCCGGGTGCGGCCGCCATCCGGCCATCGATCGCGGAACGTCTTTTCCAACACCACGCGGTTCGCCGCATCCGGCTCCACCGCGATGATCCCGCGCCAATCCGGTCGCAGGCCATCGAGCGCGAGCGAGACGCTGCCATGATGGGCACCGCCATCGAAAAAGACGGGATCGGCTTCCAGCGCATCCAGCACTTCAGCGATGAAGAAGCGATTGTGGTTGGCGACCACGGTTCCCTCGAATATCCACTCCTGACGCAATTGCCGCCAGGCGAGGAACTGCAGGTGATGTGCGCGCGACGCATCGTCGGCAAAGCCGGCGAGCACGGTGGCTGTGTGTTGGCGGTCAGCTTCGGAGAGCGGCGGCGCATACCAGCCGTTGGACAGCGAATGGACGGCGCGGAAATTCTCGGCGAAATCGTAGAAGGGCGCAATATGGGCAAAGCCGAGATCATCGAGCATTGCTTCCAGCGGCACGTAAGGCGCGGTGACGACGGTGGCCAGCACCAGATGGCTTTGCTTGAGATGGGCGGGCACGGCATCCGGCGCATAGATTGGCTTGTCGCGCCACAGGGGATGATCGCGGAGCGCATCCGCATTGCGGTCGATGACGAAATCGAAATCCCGGCCGACCTCGGCGAGGAATTCGCGCGCCATCTGGCCGAGATTGCCGGCGCCGTAGAGGGCCAGCGGCAAGTTAGTTGGCACAGTGGGAAAATCGGACTTCGAGGCGGCGATATCGTCCAGCAAGGCCAGCGCTTCGGTGGTGGAAGGCGGCGCCGCGAAATGCCGGGCGCGATATCGCCCGGTGCAGCCGTCCTTTGTCCTTGTCGCCGTCTGGGCCAATCTGGTTCCTCTGCCTGTCACCGTCGACTACAATGAGCACACTTGCCCGGAGCTAGAGCCGCGCCGCGTGGATATCCCACCAATGGGTCCGGTCGGCGATGCGGTTGCCGTCGCGATCGCGCACGGTGGAGGCGTAGAGCGAGACGACATCCTCGTATGAAAGCCAGTCGCCCGCGATTTCGTCGCCCAACGGACCCGACGCGCCCTTTGGAAAGGGTGCATCGCTCGTTTCGTCGCGCAGATCCGGCACCGTCGACTGATCGAGCAGCTTGAAGCCGTTATAGCCGGCTGACGCCAGTATATCGAGATATTGGAAGCCGAAGCGGCAATCCTCGACGCTGACGCGGGCGGGCAGCAATCGGCAGGAGTTGAGTTGCTCCAGCACCTGCAGGTCGACACCCTCGACATCGATCTTGAGATAGTATGGCACGCCGTGCTCGGCGAAGAGTTCGCCCAGCGTCATCGAGCGCACGGTGATCGGCTGCGTCTGGCTGTTGTCGCGGCCGGCCCAGCCGGTCTCGATCGAACTCCAGTGGTCGTTGTCGAGATTGACATGGAAGGTCACCTCGCCGGATTGATCCCAGATCGCGGCGTTGACGATGGCAAGCCTGCCCCCGGCGATGGCATCGGCAAAGCGCGCCTCAGCCTTGCGGCAGAGGCCGGGATTGGCCTCCAGCGCCACGACGTTGAATCCCTTGCGCAGGTAGAAGCCGGTGTCGTCGCCATTGTTCATGCCGAGATCGGCGATGAGCCTGCTGTCGAAGGCGTATTCCATCATGCCATCCTTTTGAGCGGCGCGTTCTCCACTCTGATATTCCATGGCGGCTTGCCCGTGGCTAATGTCACTGCGATTCGCCCATGCTGAGGATGACATGAAAAAGAGGATCCTGCTCACGGGAGCGTCGGGCTTCGTCGGACGACAGGTGGCGCGCGCGCTTGTCGAGGCCGGGCACCAGCTCGTCATGACCATGCGGCCCGGAGGGCTGGAGCGCTCCGGCATCGCTGAACACGAGGCCGATGTGATCGAAACATCCGACCTCTTCGCCGAAAGCGAGGACTGGTGGGTGGCGCATATGCAGGGCGTGGACACGGTGATCCATGCCGCCTGGTATGTCGAGCCGGGCAAATATCTCGATTCACCGCGCAATGTGGATTGCGTCATCGGCAGCCTCAGACTGGCGGACGCTGCGCGGCGCGCCGACGTCGGGCAATTCATCGGCATCGGCACCTGCTTCGAATACCGCCTGCCGAACGATCACATCACGGTGGATGCGGCCCTCGGCCCGGTGACGCTCTATGCCGCTGCGAAGCTCGCGCTCTACCGCATGATGGAGCGGCGCTTCGCCGGGAGCGACACGCGACTGACCTGGGCGCGGCTGTTCTATCTCTTCGGTGTCGGCGAACATCCCGCCCGGCTGTTTCCGATGCTGCACCGAAAGCTTGCCGCCGGCGAGATGGTCGAGCTTTCGTCGGGAGACAAGGTCAGGGATTTTCTCGACGTCGCGGAGGCCGGCAGCGCGATCGCGCGGCTGGCCGGGAGCGGACAGGCCGGGGTGGTCAATATCTGTTCCGGCAAAGGGGTGACGATCCGCGAGATCGCCGAGGAGATCGCTGACCTCTATGGTCGGCGCGATCTACTCCGCTTCGGCACCGCGACGGTCCATCCGCGTGACCCGATGGCGGTGGTCGGCGTGCCCAACATTCTCTAGGGCAAAAGAAAACCCGCCGGATCGCTCCGGCGGGTTTGACTGGAGACGTCGGATATCAGGCGAGCGCGGGCTGCGCGGCACCGCGGCGGGCATCGATCGAGATGGCGCCGGCGCCGACAGTGGCGAGCAGGATATAGGCGCCAGCCAGCGTGAAGTTCTTCATCATCATGATCTGGTTCAGCGTGTTGATCCAGCCGAGCGCGCCTTCCGGCCAGCCTTCGATGGCAACCGTGCCGCTATGGAAGACAGCGCCGGTGAAGACACAGAAGAGCGCGAGCGCCCAGGCAACGATGGTCGTCTGGAAACCGACGAGGACGGCGACACCGGCGACGAGTTCAAACAGGCCGGCGAGATAGGCGAGCGCGCTGGCGGCAGGCAGGCCGGCGCCGGCGATCATGCCGGCCGTCGCAGCCGGATCGGCCAGCTTGCCGAAGCCGGACAGGATGAAGATGAAGGAGAGGAGAATGCGGGCGACGAGAATGAGGACCGACTTGGACATTGGGTTGCTCCGTTGGATTTCGTTGCAGCCTTTCAACCATCTTTCCGCTGTTTACGATAGAGAGCAAAGAATGCACGGATTGTGCACCATTATCGAACGACCCTCTCCTTGAGATGCAAGGGGAAATGGCGCTTCACCGGCTTGCCGGATTGGATATCCGTATTTATGTTGCCGGCACCATATCTTTAAAGTCCATAGGATGCATTCATGGCTGACCTTTCCGCCTTCAAAATCACCCAGCGCTGGCCCGCCGCCAATCCCGATATGATCCAGCTCTATTCGCTGCCGACGCCGAATGGCATCAAGGTCTCCGCAATGCTGGAAGAAACCGGCCTCGCC
>Ga0164290_1002640_pt1 | contig 11414 bp, 12 predicted proteins | sample Micstemetagenome_FD_108782 | JGI IMG/M metagenome (GOLD analysis project Ga0164290, IMG submission 108782) | Contaminated culture microbial community from soil near Moab, Utah, USA - Microcoleus steenstrupii SON62 (Illumina Assembly) | ecosystem: Environmental > Terrestrial > Soil > Soil crust...
AAGCAGAGCGACCCAGCGGCAGGCAAAGAAAAAGCCCGCGTCGCCAGGGGGGGAGGGGTGCGACGCGGGCTCTCTATAAGGGTGTCGGCTGACCGCGGTTGGCGATCACGGCCCCGATGGGGGATGGGGGGGGCTGTTCAGGTACCGAAGCCGTGGGCGCTTCGATCAGCCGACACTGAGGTTATCGCCCCCGAACCGGGCGGCGGTTGGTCGCAAATGAGGTCATTGCAGGGCCGCGCATTTCAGCGACCCCACAAACCGCAGACCCCTCGCCAGACCGGCCAAATAAGGTCTAGGCTGACGATGTAGATGAGCCTTGATCCGACATACCCGTCCTCGCCCGGCGCAACGGTCTTCTTCGAGCGCCGGGAACTGGACCTTATCATGCGCCTGTACGGGCGGATGGTGGCCGCCGGCGAGTGGCGTGACTACGCCATCGCGGGCCTGTCCGACCGCGCCGTCTTCTGCATCTTTCGGCGGGCCTCGGAGCAGCCGCTCTACCGGATCGAGAAGCAGCCGGAGCTGGCGCGCAAGCAGGGGGCCTGGTCGGTGATCGGCCAGGGCGGCATGACGCTGAGGCGGGGTCACGAGCTGCCCCAGGTGCTGAGGCTGTTCGACAGCCGCAAATTCCAGGTCGTGGAGTAAGAAAAAAGGCCCCGGCGTTTCCACCGGGGCCTTGATCGTGTCTGCTTGTCCGACCGCTATTCGCGGCGGCCGCCGAACAGGGCGAGCAGGAACTGGAACATGTTGATGAAGTCCAGGTAGAGGCTGAGGGCCCCGAAGTTGGTGGCCACGGCCAGACCGGCCTGGTCGCCGCCCAACTCGTAGTAGGTCATCTTCAGGCGCTGGGTGTCGTAGGCGGTGAGGCCCGCGAAGATCAGGACGCCGACGACGCTGATGATCATCTGCATCAGGCCGCTGCCCAGGAACATGTTGACCAGACCAGCGATGATCAGGCCCCAGACGCCCATGATCAGGAAGGTGCCCATGCCCGTCAGGTCCTTCTTGGTCGTGTAACCAAAGAGGCTGAGCGCGCCGAAGGCGGTGGCCGTGATCAGGAAGGTCGAGGCGATCGAGGCGCCGGTGTAGCGCAGCACCCAGACGGCGCCGGAAGCGCCGATGACCGAGACGATGGTCCAGTAGAGGGCGCCCGAGCTCCTGGCGGTCGGGTTACGCATCATGAAGCCGGCGCCGAGCACCAGAACCAGAGGCGCGAAGGCGAGGACCATGCCGAGGATGGTGTAGCCCGCGAGGGCCCCGTTCTCGTTGACCCGGTACAGCAGGTCGCGGACGGGCGCGAAGTTGGCCACGCTGTAGGCCAGGGCGGCGGAGACCACCAGGCCAAGGGCCATCTTGTTATAGACGCCCAGCATGAAGGCGCGCAGCCCGGCATCGACCGACATGTCGCCGGTATGCGGGATCGAGCGCGCCGTGGTGCGTTCGAAGTCGCTCATGAAAAAACTACCCTTAAAGCCGGTTCCGGAATGGAGCCGTTTGTGGAAATATCGGGGCTGTGTCGGTTTGACGCAAGGGGTCCGGTGAACCTCCCGGGGTTTCACGATTTTTCTTACTCTGTCCTCAGCACAGGGGCCGGCCTTCGAGACAGGGCCTGGGCCGCCGCCAGAAGGCCGCCGACCGCTGCCAGGCCGGCCGCGCCGCCGACCAGGGCGGCCACGCCGCCCCAGTCGACACTCCAGGACGCCTCGAAGATGATGGCCACCACCGGCCAGGCGGCGGCATAGCCGAGGGCCACACCGAACACACCGGCGATGAGGCCGACGGCGCCGTACTCGACCCCATAGGCCAAGAGGATCTGGCCGCGCGAGCCGCCCAGCACTTTCAGCGTCGCCGCCTCGCGGGCCCGGGCCCGGGCCCCGGCGGCGATGGCCCCGGCCAGCACCAGCAGCCCGGCCAGGGCGGCGACGGCCGCAGCCCCGCGCACCGCCAGGCTGAGGCGGTCGAACATCTCGACGGCCTGGGCCAGGCCCTCGCGGACGCTGATGACGTTGACCTCGGCGAAATCGGCGCCCAGCGCCCGGGTGGCGGCCTCTTCCTGGGCGGCGCTGGCCTTGGCGATGGCGATCCAGCGCATGCCGGCGCCCTCGAGCGACTTGGGATTGAGGATGATGGTGAAGGCCGGGTTGAAGCCGCCCCACTCGACCTTGCGCAGCACGGCGATGCGGGCGTCGATGTCACGGCCCAGAACGTTGACGGTGATCATGTCGCCGATGGCCAGGCCGGCGCCCTTGGCGGCGTCGATCTCCATGGCCACCTGCGGCGCCGGATCGTCAGGCTTCCACCAGCGGCCTTCCTGCACGCCGGCGTCGTCCGGCTCGGTGGCGAAGGTGCTCATCTGCAGGTCGTTGTCATAGGCCCAGCGCTCGCCGTCCTTGACCTTGGAGAGGTCGAGCGGCTGGCCCTTCAAGGCGACGATGCGGCCGGTGACGAAGGGAAACCGCAGGAAGTTCTGTTTGGTCAGGGGGACGCCGAAGGCCTTGGCGACCGTCGCGTCGAAGGCGTCGATCCGCTCGCCCGGGACGTCCAGGAAGACCATCGACGGGGCGGTCTTGGGCGCCACGTCGCTGACCTGGGCCAGCAGGCTGGACTGGATCAGCACGACGGAGGCCAGCAGGGCGACGCCGAGGCCGATGGCGGGCGAGGCGGTGCGGGCGGCGGAGCGGGGGCCGGACAGGTTGGCCAGGCCGATGCGCCAGGGGCCGCTGGCGAACCGCCGCAGCTTGCCGGCCGCCCAGGCGGCGCCGCGCCCGAGCAGGGCCAGCAGGCCGAAGGCGACGGCGACGCCGACGATCATGATGACGGCCGACAGCGGGGTCGGGGCGGTGATGATGGCGAGGGCGCCCAGACCCAGCCCGGCCAGCACCGTGACCCAGAGCTCCAGGCCCCAGCCGATCCGGCCGACCAGATCGCGCCGGAACAGGGCCGACGGCGGGGTCGAACGGGCGCGGGCGAGCGGCACCAGGCTGAAGGCGGCGGCGGCCAGCAGGCCGAAGGCGGCGGCCTTGAGCAGCGGCATGGGGTAGACGGCGAACAGGGCCGGGATCGGCAGCTTGTCCCGCGCCAGTGCGCCCAGGATCAGCGGGGCGCTGGCCCCGATGGCCAGACCGATGCCGACGCCGAGCAGGGCGAGAACGGCGACCTGGATCAGGTACATGTTACGGATCAGCACCCCTTCGGCGCCGAGCGCCTTGAGAGTGGCGATCGAGGGCTTGCGAGCCTCCAGATAGGCGCCGACCGCGCCGGCGACACCGAGGCCGCCGGCCACCAGGGAGGCCAGGCCGATGAAGCCCAGGAAGTATTCCAGCTGGTCGATCAGCCGCTTGACGCCATTGGCGGCTTCGTCGCGGGTGCGGACCTGCAGATCGCCCGCGCCGGGGCCGCCGGACGGCGGGCCGGCCTGGCGACCGCCCGGGCGGCGCTGGCCAAGGCCATCCCTGGGCCGGTTGGGATCGAGGGTGCGGGCGGCGGTGTTGGCGGCGGCCCCTTTGGGCAGGGCGATGCGGGCGGTCTCACCGCGGTCCGGCAGGCCCTCGGCCAGGAAGCCGCCGTCCTCGACGGCCTTCAGACTGGTCAGCACCCGGGGGGCGAGGGAGAAGCCGCGCCCCAGGCGGTCGGGTTCGGAGACGAGGATGGCGCGGGCGACGAATTTCGCCTCGCCGATCAGGAACTGGTCGCCGAGCTTGAGGCCCAGCCGGTCGAAAAGCGCCTGCTCGATGGCCGCGCCGGCCGCCTCGCCCTCCGGGGCGAAGGCGGCGTCGAGGGTCGGGGCGCCGGTCAGCTGGACCTTGCCGACCAGGGGGTAGCCGGGGGTGACGCCGCGCAGCTCGACCAGCCGGCGCTCGCCGTTCGGGGCTTCGGCCATGGCGGCCTGGCCAACGGCGAAGACGGTCCGGCCGAGGGCCTCGAACTTCGCCCTTTCCTCCGGCGTGAAGCGGCGATTCTCGACGCTGATCCGAAGGTCGCCGCCAAGGATCTCGCGGCCCTGCGTGGCCAGACCCTGGCGGAAGGCCTCGGCCGTCGAGCCGGCGGCGGCGATGGCGGCGACGCCGAGCGCCAGGCAGGCCAGGAAGATGCGGAAGCCGGCGACGCCGGAGCGCAGTTCACGGGCGGCGAAGCGGAAGGAGAGCGGCAGGCTCATGCGGATTGGCGCTGTTCTTTTGTGATTTCAGAAGGTTGTCTGGAAACGACGGTGGCCCGGCGGTGGATTTTTGGTGGCCTTCGGGTCGCCCTTTGGTGTGACTTTGGTCGGCTGGAGGTGACCCGCAGGTCGCCCGCAGAATTTCCCGGCGTGCTTATCGAAGCGGCAGGACCATTATCGCACGAACGCGGCGAACTCACCCGACGACCCGCCCGTCGCCCATGGTGACGGTGCGGTCGGCGCGGGCGGCCAGTTCGACATCGTGGGTCACCAGCACCAGGGCCGCGCCGGTCTGGGCGACCAGGTCGAACATCATGTCGGCGACCGTGTGGGCGTTGACGCCGTCGAGGTTGCCGGTCGGCTCGTCGGCGAACAGCAGTTTCGGCTGGACGGCCAGGGCGCGGGCCAGGGCGACGCGTTGCTGCTCGCCGCCGCTGAGCTGGTGCGGATAGTGGGTCAGGCGTTCACCCAGCCCGACCTTGGCCAGCCATTCGCGGGCGGTGTCGTCGGCGCCCTTGCGGCCGGCGATCTCCAGCGGGGCGGCGACATTTTCCAGAGCGGTCATGTTGGGCAGCAGGTGAAAACTCTGGAACACCAGGCTGACGCGGGCCCGCCGCAGTTTCGCCCGGCCATCCTCCGAAAGTTTGCCCATGTCCTGTCCGAACAAGGCCACCGACCCGCTGGTCGGCCGCTCCAGCCCCGCCGCGACCGCGATCAGGCTCGACTTGCCCGAGCCCGAGGGACCGACCACGGCCACCCGTTCGCCCGGGGCGACCTCGAGATCGACGCCCTTGAGAATTTCCACCGGCCCGGCCGCCGATGGCAGGGTGAGGGTGACCGCTTCAAGGCGGAGCGGCGAGGTCGTTGTCTGGGCGTCGTACATTTTGGGGACCGGGCGATTGAAACGGGGAGGAGGCGTTTGTGGATACGAACTCCTCACCTACATAGGGCGCTGAGATGGCGAACACACCTGAACGATCTTTCACGCGACGCGCGGCCCTGGCGGGCCTGGCCCTGCTGCCGGCCGGCGCGGCCTTTGCCCAGGGTCCGGGCAATGCCAAACCCCGCATTGTCACGGTGCTGGGCGACAGCATCACGGCGGGTCTCGGCCTGCCGCGAAACCTGGCCCTGCCGGCCGTGCTGGAGGCCGACCTGCGCAAGCTCGGCAAGCCCGTCAGGGTGCGCGGGGCCGGGGTCTCGGGCGACACTTCGGCGGCGGGCCTGGCCCGGGTCGACTTCAGCGTCCAGAGCGACACCGATGTCTGCGTCGTGGCCTTCGGCGGCAATGACCTGTTGCAGGGCATCGATCCGAAGAAGACCAGCGCCAACCTCGACCGGATCATCAGCAAGCTGAAGGCGCGGCGGATCAAGGTGGTGCTGGCCGGCATGGCCCCGCCACCGGCCCTGGGCCGCAGCTATGCGCGGGATTTTTCGGGGGTCTTTCCGGCCCTGGCGAAGAAGCACGGGATCGCCCTCTATCCGAACCTGCTGGCCGGGGTCGGCGGGGTGCCGCGCCTGAACCAGCGGGATGGCATCCACCCGACCGCCGAAGGCGTGCGGATCATCGTGCGGGGGCTGGCGCCGGTGGTGTCGCGGGCGCTGGGCTAGGGACTTTTCGTTCAATCCGAGGCGTGAGGCCCTGACTTCCCTCAGGGCAGTCCGGCTATGGGTCAGGAAAACAGGGGATACGAGGGGCAGATGCAGTACTCACAACTCGGCCGTACAGGCATTTCGGTGTCGCGCTGCTGTCTCGGCACCATGACCTGGGGATCGCAGAACAGCGAGGCCGAGGCCCACGAGCAGATGGACTACGCGCTCGAGCGCGGGGTGAACTTCTGGGACACGGCCGAGATGTATTCCTCGCCGCCGACGCCCGAGACGCAAGGCTCGACCGAGCGGCATATCGGGACCTGGTTCGCCAAATCGGGCAAACGCGACAAGGTGGTGCTGGCCAGCAAGGTGGCCGGGCGCTCACCGATGAGCTGGCTGCGGGACGACGGCTCGCCGACGCGGCAGACCGCGGCGCAGATCGACGAAGCGGTCGAGAAGTCGCTCAAGCGCCTGCAGACTGACTATATCGACCTCTACCAGCTGCATTGGCCGGCCCGGGCGGTACGCATCTTCGGCGGCATGACCTGGCAGCCCTATGGCCCTGACCATGAGGGGTTCGAGGCCATTCTCACGGCGCTGGACAAGCATGTGAAGGCCGGCCGGATCCGCGCCATCGGGGTCAGCAACGAGACGCCGTACGGGGTGATGAAGTTCGTCGAGGCGTCCGACCGCCTGGGCCTGCCGCGCGTCGCCTCGATCCAGAACGCCTACAGCCTGGTCAACCGGGTCTATGAGTACGGCCTGGCCGAGATCGGGGTGCAGGAGGACGTCGGTCTGCTGCCCTATTCGCCGCTGGCCCAGGGGGCGTTGACCGGCAAGTACCTGGACGGCGCCCTGCCGGCCGGGTCCCGCAAGATGCTGTACAACCGCATGCAACGGTACGACGGGCCGGGATCGCAGGAAGCCATTCGCAGCTATGTGGCGCTGGCGGCGCAGCACGGCATCGACCCGGCCACCCTGGCCCTGAAGTTCTGCGACAGCCGGTCGTTCGTCACCTCGACCAGCATCGGGGCGACGACCATGGCGCAGCTGACAACGGCCATCGATGCGTTCGACTACGAATGGACGGCGGAACTGGAGAAGGCGGTCGACGCGCTGCACGTCGAGCGGCCGAACCCCTGTCCTTAAGGTCGGCAACCTCCTCCCCCCGCAAAGCGGGAGGAGGACAGGTTCGGAGCCTTGGCGACGGACCAGGAGGCGGGCCCCGCCGGTTGGGGTTGGCGGTGGTGAGGCCACCCCTTGCCACCCTCGGCATGGCTCGCTTGCAGCGCTCGCCATGGCCACTCCCCCCGCAGGCGGGGGGAGAGTAACATCGGACCATGCTTCGACTCTTCACCGCCATCGCCATTCCCTGGGACATCGCCCAGGGCCTGGCCGAGCATCAGACCGGTCTCAACGGCGCCCGATGGCGGACCGCCGAGCAGCTGCACATCACCCTGCGGTTCATCGGCGATACGCCGGAGAACAAGGCCGCGGACCTGGACGCCGAGCTGTCGGCCATCGCGCTGGAGCCGTTCGAGCTGGAGCTGGCCGGGGTCGGCCATTTCGGCGAGGCGGTGGATATCCACGCCATCTGGGCCGGGGTGGTGGAGAACCCCGCCCTGCTGCGGCTGCAGAAACGCTGCGAGAGCGCCGCAAGGCGGGCCGGGCTGGCGGCGGATACGCGGGTCTATCGGCCGCATGTGACCCTGGCCTACCTCAAGCGGCCGGACCCCGGGGCGGTGATGGACTGGGAGGCGGCCAACAATCTGCTGCATAGCCCAGGATTCACCGTGAAGCGGTTCGGCCTCTATTCCAGCGACCTGAGCGCAAGTGGCGCGGCCTATGGACTGGAAGGAGACTACCCCCTGCGATGACCAGGTCCGGGACGGAAGCGGGAGCGGGAGCGGGACGGCTGATCGCCTGCTGGATTATCGGGCCGGTCTATGCCGCCTTCGGGGGCTTCCACCTGATCGCCGTGCAGAGCTTCCTGCCGATCATGCCGCCCTGGGTTCCCTATCCGGCGCTGGTCATCCAGTTGACCGGACTGGCCGAGATCGCCGGGGGCATCGGCCTGCTCATCCCGCCCCTGCGCCGGTGGGCAGGTCTTGGGCTGGCGCTCTACGCCATCGGGGTGTTTCCGGCCAATCTGCACCATGCCTTCGGCGGCGTTCACGTGCCGGGGCTGCCGGACAGCTGGTGGTACCATGCGCCCCGGCTGGCGATGCAGCCGGTGCTGGTGGCCCTGGCCCTGTGGGCCGGCGGCTGGTTGACGCCACGACAGCATTGCGCCCGGCGCGGATAAGGCCGCACCTTCCCCGTCAACGACAAGACCAGGGGGAAACGGGTGAGCACTGCGGAAGCTGTTGTCGTTCCGGCGTTCAAGCCGCCCCTACAGGTCAAGGCCGCCTATGGCCTGGGCCAGGCGGTGCAGAGCGGCGGCTTCGATGTCGCCCTGCCGCTGACCTTTTTCTACTACACCCAGGTGCTGGGGCTTTCCGGCATCCTGACAGGGGTCGCCGTGGGTCTCAGCCTTTGCGCCGACGCCATTCTGGATCCGCTGGTCGGGTCGCTGTCGGACAACATCAAGTCGAAGCTGGGCCGGCGGTTGCCGCTGATGCTGCTGAGCATTCCGCTGGTGGCGCTGGGCTTCGGCCTTATCTTCGCGCCGCCCAAGGGCCTGAGCGACGCGATGCTGTTCGGCTGGCTGCTGGGCGCCTCGCTGATCGCGCGGGGGGCCACCTCGCTGTTCAACGTGCCCTTCATCGCATTGGGGGCCGAGCTGTCGGACGGCTATCTGGAGCGCTCGCGGATCGTGGTCTGGCGGACCCTGATCGGACTGGCCTCGGCCGTGCTCGTCATCCTCCTGGCCTACAGCGTCTTCCTGACGCCGCCGGAGGGGCTGTTCAAGCTGGCCGCCTATCCGGCCCTGGGCTGGTCGGTGGCGGGGCTGCTGACGGTCTGCATGCTGCTCTGCTGCGCCGGGGTGGCCCGCTATGCCATCGGGCTGCCGCAGCCGCAGATCACCGAGCGGTCGATGATCCGTCGCATCCCGGGCGAGGTGGCGGAGATCTTTTCCAACGAGTCGTTCCGCATCCTGTTCTTCTCCTGCCTGCTGACCATGGTGGCCATCGGGGTCAACGGCACCACGGGTGCGCACCACAACACCTATGTCTGGAAGATCGGCACCGAGCAGATCCAGACCCTGACCTTCGTGCTGCTGATCGGCACGGTGTTTGGGGTGGCCATGGCCTCGTCCCTGGCGCGCTGGTTCGAGAAGCGGTCGGTGGTGATGATCGGGGTGACCATGCTGAACCTGGTCTGGCTCATCGCGCCGGTGCTCTGGATCAGCGGCCTCTACAGGCCCTCAGGCGAGGCGGCGATTCCGCTTTTGATGTCGATGATGATGACGGCCGGGATCGGGGTCGGCCTGGTGCTGGTGGCCTTCCCGGCGATGATGGCCGACGCCGCCGACGAGCATGAGCTGCGCTTCGGTCGCCGGCGGGAGGGGCTGTACTTCAGCGGCATCACCTTTGCAGCCAAGGCGGCCAGCGGGGTCGGGGTGCTGCTGGCCGGCATCGGCCTGGACCTGATGGGCATGCCGGAGAAGGCCGATCCCCTGGTGGCGGTCGACCCGGACGCCCTGATCCGGCTGGTCATCGTGCATGGGCCGCTGGCGGCGCTGATCTCTTGCGTCGGGGTGGCGCTGCTCTGGCCCTATGCGATCACGCGCGAGGCCCACGACGAAATCTCGCTGAAACTGCGCGGGCGCTGGCTGCCTTCTCTCCGCCGGCCTTGCGGGCCATCAACAGGCAGACGCCCCAGTCGCTGCTGACCGGACTGCCGTAGCGGCTGAAGCCGGCCTTCTCGTAGGCGCGGATGGCGCGCGTATTGTCCGGATGCGGGTCGGTGACGATCACCGGGGCGCCGGCGGCGAACAGGTTGTCGCAGAACTGGCGGATAAAGGCCGGGCCGTGGCCCTGGTTCAGGAATTCGGGCTCGCCGATGTACTGGTCGATCCCGCGCGTTCCCGGCGGCTGGTCGGCGAAATGATGGCCGGGCCAGGCATGGGGATCATAGGCCTGGATGTAACCGATCGGTCGCCCGTCCAGATGTACGATGTGGGGCCAACTTGAGGCGTCCTGGAGCGCCTCATCCTCTTCCTCATCCTCATCCTCCGGCCCGCTGTCATCATCCCACCATTCGCGGACGTGCGGGTTGCGCAGCCAGCGGTCCAGCAGCGACAGGTCGTTATCCGTCACGGGCGTGAAGACGTAGGCCATGGCCTTCAGACCGTTTCGACCGTCAGCGAGCCGGTGGTGTAGACGCAGATGTCGGCGGCGATGCCCATGGCCTTGCGGGCGATGGCCTCGGCGTCGAGGTCGCCGTCGATGAGGGCCCGGGCGGCGGCCAGGGCATAGGACCCGCCCGAGCCGATGGCGGCCACGCCCTGGTCCGGTTCCAGAACATCGCCGACGCCGGTGACGGTGTAGATGCTGGTCCTGTCGGCGACGATCAGCATGGCCTCCAGCCGGCGCAGATAGCGGTCGGTGCGCCAGTCCTTGGCCAGATCGACGCAGGCGCGGGCCAGCTGGTCCGGGTACTGCTCCAGCTTGGCCTCGAGGCGTTCGAGCAGGGTGAAGGCGTCGGCGGTGGCGCCCGCAAAGCCGGCGATGACCTTGCCGCCGGCCAGGCGGCGGACCTTCTTGGCCGAGCCCTTGACCACGGTGGCGCCCATCGACACCTGACCATCGCCGGCGATGACGGTCTTGCCGTCCTTGGCGACCGCGAGGATTGTGGTGCCGTGCCAGTCGGGGAAGCTGTTGCTGTTTTGCATGGCTTCGATGTGGTCGTGGGTGGAAGCGAGGTCAAGGTGGCGTTCAGCGAGGGCGAGGTCGATCGGTACGCCCGGCATCTGGTGCTGCGCGAGGTCGGCGGGCCGGGACAGCAACGTTTGAAGGCCGCGAAGGTGCTGATCGTCGGAGCCGGCGGGCTCGGCTCGCCGGCGGCGCTTTATCTGGCGGCGGCGGGCGTGGGCGCCATCACCCTGAGCGACGATGACGTTGTCAGCCTGTCGAACCTGCAGCGGCAGGTGCTGTTCGCCACGACCGATGTCGGACGGCTCAAGACAGAGGCGGGGGCGGACCGGCTGGCGGGGCTCAATCCGCATGTGACGGTTCACGCCGCCCCGGCGGTGACGGCCGCCAATGTGGAGAGCCTCGTCGCCGGCCACGACCTGGTGCTGGATGGCACGGACAATTTCGAGACCCGGCTGCTGGTCAGCGACGCCTGCGTGGCGGCGGGCGTGCCGCTGGTCAGCGGGGCCATCGGGCGGTGGACCGGGCAGGTCGGCGTCTTCCACGCCGCGCCCTGTTACCGCTGCCTGGTGCCGGATGTCCCGCCGGACGCGGAGACCTGCGTGGCCGTCGGGGTGGTCGGGGCTCTGGCGGGCGTCATCGGTTCGATGATGGCGCTTGAGGCAGTGAAACTGATCACCGGGGCGGGCGCGGCCTTGAGCGGGCGGCTGCTGATCTACGACGGCCTGAACGGCGACAGCCGCACGGTGCGCATCGGGGCCGACCCGGCCTGTCCGGTCTGCGCGCGATAAGACAAGCTTTGTTGGCCAAGGGCCCCTATATCCAGAGGGCTGAAGGTTGCGGCGCGCCGC
>Ga0164290_1002641_pt1 | contig 11406 bp, 11 predicted proteins | sample Micstemetagenome_FD_108782 | JGI IMG/M metagenome (GOLD analysis project Ga0164290, IMG submission 108782) | Contaminated culture microbial community from soil near Moab, Utah, USA - Microcoleus steenstrupii SON62 (Illumina Assembly) | ecosystem: Environmental > Terrestrial > Soil > Soil crust...
GCGGACTCGCGCAACTCGCGGTAGCTCAGCGTGTCCTCCGGGTCTCGCAGCGCCACGCGCTCCGGCTGCCCGTCGGCCCAGAAATCGACGAGCTCATGGACACGGCGCGGGCCGCGGGACGTGGGAAAGGCATTCATGGCGCAACCGAGTCTAGTTTCGTGGTGCCTGCCGTGCGCGCCTGGGTGCCGAGCCTGGAACTGCACTGCAGTCCGGCGCGTGTCGCCGGATCGAAACAGCGGCATGCTGCGGGCATGACTGGCGCCCAACATCGCACACACCGGCTGCTGCACGGCCCGATCGCCGCCACCTTGCTGTGGCTGGCCGTGCCGAACGTGCTGGTGATGGTGTCGCAGGGGTCGGCCGGGCTGGTGGAAACCTATTTCGTCGGCCAGCTCGGCACCGATGCCCTGGCCGGCATGGCGCTGGTCTTCCCGGTCTTCATGCTGATGCAGATGGTCTCGGCCGGAGCGATCGGCGGCGGCATCGCCTCGTCGATCGCACGGGCCATGGGCGCTGGGCGGCACGAGGATGCGGCAGCGCTGGTGCGCCAGGCGCTGGGCGTGGCCGCCATCCTGGGGCTGGCCTGCACGGTCCTGATGCTGCTGGCCGGCCGCCGGCTCTATGCCGCCATGGGCGGCGAAGGCGCAGTGCTGGAGGCAGCGCTGGCCTATTCGAACGTCGCCTTTGGCTCGGCCGTGTTCGTGTGGCTGTTCAACGCGCTGGCTGCGTCGCTGCGCGGCGCGGGCAACATGGCCGTGCCGGCATACGTGACCGTGGGCGGGCTTGCGCTGCTGCTGCCGCTGTCGCCCCTGCTGATCTTCGGCGGGGGGCCGGTGCCGGCGTTCGGCATTGCCGGAGGCGCCCTCGCCCTGCTCGCCTACTACGCGGCCGGCTTCGGCGTGCTCTTGGGCTACCTGCACAGGCAAGGCACGCTGCCGCTGCGCAGCCTGCTGCGTTTCCAGCCGGACCTGCCGCTTGCGCGGCAGATCCTCGGCCTGGGGGCGCTGTCGGCGGTGGGCACGCTGTGCACCAACCTGTCCCTGATGCTGGCCACCGGGTTCATGGCGCACTACGGCGTAGCGGCCCTGGCCGGCTACGGCACGGCAGCGCGCCTGGAATACCTGCTGGTGCCGCTGGTGTTCGGTTTCGGCGCCCCGCTCGTCGCCATGGTCGGTACCTGCGTGGGCGCGGGCCAGCGCGAGCGCGCGCTGCGCGCCGCGTGGGTCGGGGCCGGCATGGTATTCGTCCTCACCGAAACGGTGGGCCTGCTGGCCGCCCTCTTCCCGCGCCCCTGGCTGATGCTGTTCACGAGCGACCCGCAGGCATTGGAGGCCGGCGCCGGTTACCTGCGGGTGGTGGCCCCGTTCTACGGGCTGTTCGGCATCGGGCTGGTGCTGCACTTCGCCTCGCAAGGCGCGGGGCGACTGCACTGGCCGGTGCTGGGCCACTTCGCCCGCGTCGTCGTGGTCGCCGCGGGCGGATGGCTGGCCCTGCGGTGGGCGGCGGGCCCGGCCGCGCTTTATGCCGTGCAGGCGCTCGGACTGGCGGTCTACGGGGTGGTGATCGCGTGGTCGGTCGACGGTGGCGCCTGGTTCGGCACGCCGGGGCGGCCGCGCACGCCCGCGGCGCTGGTGCGCAGGCTGCAGGGCGAATCCACGCGAGCCGCCTGAGCTCAGCGCCGCAGTCCGGCGGCCTCTCGCGCCAACTGCGTGATCCGCTCCCAGTCGCCTGCAGCGACCACGTCCGCTGGCGTCAGCCAGGAGCCGCCGACGCAGACCACGTTGGGCAGTGCCAGGAACTCGCCTGCATTGCCGGCGGTGATGCCGCCGGTGGGGCAGAACTTCACGTCGAAGAACGGCCCGCTCCAGGCCTTGAGCATGGACAGGCCGCCGGCCTGCATGGCCGGGAAGAACTTCAGTTCGGTGTAGCCGTCTTCCTGCGCCGCCATGATCTCGCTGCCTGTGGCCACGCCGGGCAGCAGGGGCAGGCCGAGCTCGCGGCAGGCGCGCCCGACGGCGCTGGTGTAGCCCGGGCTCACCACGAAGCGGGCGCCGGCGCGTGCTGCGGCTTGCGCATCCGCGGCGCTGCGCACGGTGCCGGCGCCGGCCACCGCCTGCGGCACCTGCGTGGCGATGGCCTCGATCGCGCCAAGCGCGGCCGGGGTGCGCAGGGTCACTTCCAGCATGCGGATGCCGCCTGCCACCAGCGCCCGCGCCAGCGGCACCGCATCGGCGGCCTTGTCGACCACGATCACGGGAATGACCGGCGCGTCGCTCATCACGTCGCGCGCGGTGAGGGCGCCGTTCGGTCCTACAGCCATGTGCATGCTCCCTCTTCTGCCGCCAGGGCGTTGCGCCGGAACGAGGCGAAGAGCTCCCGCCCCAGCCCCCTGCCCGCCGCATCGCGTTGGCCATCCGTGATGCGGGCCGGCTCGCGGGCGGCCCATTCACCCTCGGGCAACAGCGCGGCCAGCGTGCCTTGCACCGCGTCCAGCCGCACGAGGTCGCCGTCGCGCAGCTTGGCCAGCGGCCCACCCGCCGCCGCCTCCGGTGACACGTGGATCGCTGCCGGCACCTTGCCCGAGGCGCCGCTCATGCGGCCGTCGGTGACCAGGGCCACGCGGAAGCCCCGCCCCTGCAGCACGGCCAGGGGCGGCGTGAGCTTGTGCAGCTCCGGCATGCCGTTGGCCTGCGGGCCCTGCCAGCGCACCACGCAGACCACGTCGCGCTCCAGTTCCTTGTTCGCGAACGCCTTGAGCATGGCTTCCTGGCTGTCGAAGATGCGCGCCGGCGCCTCGACCACGTGGCGGTCCTCGGGCACGGCGGACACCTTGATCACCGCGCGGCCCAGGTTGCCCGTGAGCAGTTTCAGCCCGCCGGTGGGGCCGAACGGGTCGCCGGCCGGCCGCACGACGTCCGTGTCGCGCGACGCGCCGATGCCGTGCCAGGCGAGCGCGTCGCCCTCCAGTCCGGGTTCGCGCGTGTACTCGCGCAGGCCGCCTTCGCGCACGGTGAGAACGTCCTCGTGCATGTAGCCGCCGTCCAGCAGCTCGCGGATCACGTAGCCCGGGCCGCCGGCGGCCTGGAACTGGTTCACGTCGGCGCTGCCGTTCGGGTAGACACGCGCCAGCAGGGGCACGACGGACGAGAGCTCGGAGAAGTCGTTCCAGTCGATCGAGATCCCGGCCGAGCGCGCCACCGCGACCCAGTGGATCAGGTGGTTGGTCGAGCCGCCGGTGGCCAGCAGCGCGGCCATGGCGTTGACGATGCAGCGCTCGTCGACGATGCGACCGATGGGCGTGAAGCGTTGCCCGGGCGTGATACGCAGGACGGTGCGCATGGCTTCGCGCGTGAGCTGCTCGCGCAGCTCGTTGTGGGGGTTGACGAAGGCGCTGCCCGGCACGTGCAGCCCGATGGCTTCCATCAGCATCTGGTTGCTGTTGGCGGTGCCGTAGAAGGTGCAGGTCCCCTGCCCGTGATAGGCCTTCTGCTCGGCCTCCAGCAGCGCCTCGCGGCCGACCAGGCCCTGGGCGGCCTGCTCGCGCACCTTGGCCTTCTCGTTGTTCGAGAGGCCGCTGGTCATCGGGCCGCCGGGCACGAACACAGTGGGCAGGTGGCCGAAATGCAGGGCGCCGATCAAGAGGCCCGGCACGATCTTGTCGCAGATGCCGAGCATCAGTGCGCCGTCGAACACGTCATGGCTGAGCGAGACCGCGGTGGCCTGCGCGATCACGTCGCGCGAGAACAGCGACAGGTCCATCGCCGGGGTCCCCTGCGTCACGCCGTCGCACATGGCCGGCACGCCGCCGGCGACCTGGGACGTGGCGCCATGCCGCCGCGCCTCGTCCTTGAGCACCGGCGGGAACGCGCCGAACGGTGCGTGCGCCGACAGCATGTCGTTGTAGGCGTTGACGATGGCGATGTTGGGGGCTCGTTCGGCCACCACCTTGAAGCGCGCATCCGGCGGCAGCGCCGCGAAGGCATGGGCCACGTTGGCGCAGCCCAGGCGGTCGGCGCCACGGTCCCGCGCGGCGGCTTCGTCCAGCCGGCGCAGGTAGTCGGAGCGCGCGGCCGCGCTGCGCTCGCGGATACGGTCGGTGACGCGAGCCACCACGGAATGGAGTTTCATCGCGGGCCATCCTACCGCCATCGCAAGGCCCCGGTGGCCGCGCCGTTACGAACAGGTTACCAACACGCGGGGCTTCGTGCCGGCGCTACAGTCGCGTTCCATGAGCGAGCACCTCAAGCCCCTGCGTGACCCGGCGCCGATGCTGGAGAAGGTGCTGCAGGAGTGGGGCGGCCATGACGACCTGTGGATCTTCGGGTACGGCTCGCTGATCTGGAAACCCGACTTCGAGTACGCCGAGCGGCGCCCGGCCAGGGTGCACGGCTGGCACCGGGCGCTGAAGATGTGGAGCCGCATCAACCGCGGCACGCCCGAATGCCCGGGCCTGGTGTTCGGCATGCTGTCGGGCGGCAGCTGCCAGGGCATGGTGTTCCGCATCCCCAAGGGCGAGGGCCGCGCGGTGCTGACCCGGCTGTGGGGGCGCGAAATGGTGACGGCCGTGTACGACCCGCGCTGGCTGGTCTGCCACACCACGCATGGCCCCGTGAAGGCGCTGGCGTTCACCCTGTCGCGCAAGAGTCCCAGCCACACCGGCGTGCTGACGGAGGAGGAGTACCGGCGCATCTTCCAGGACGCCTGCGGCATCTACGGCACCACGCTCGACTACGCCGCGCGCACCCTGGAAGAGCTCAAGCGCCACAACATCCGTGACCGGCACCTGGAGCGGCTGCTGCGCCTCGTGCGCAGCTGATTGCCAGCCGCGCCGGCGCGGCCTACAGTGGCTGCCTCTTGACGGAAGGAAGACCCTCATGCAAGTCCGCCTGATCGCTGCGGCCGCGTTCGCCGCCCTCGCCGCACTGGGCTGCGCCGCCCTCGGCGGCCCCAAGGCCACGGCCCACCTCGCGCCCCCCGCCGGCAGCACCACCTCCGGCCACGTGAACTTCGTGCAGTCCGGCGGCCGCGTGCTGGTCAGCGGAGAAGTGCGGGGCCTCAAGCCCAACGCCGAGCACGGCTTCCATGTGCACGAGAAAGGCGACTGCTCCAGCCCCGACGGGATGAGCGCCGGCGGCCACTTCAACCCCGACGGCAAGGCCCACGGCCAGCACGGCGTGGGCCTGCACCATGCCGGCGACCTGCCCAGCCTGCGGGCCGACGCGTCGGGCGTGGCGCGCTTCAGCTTCGAGTCCACCACCATCGCGGTGGGCGCCGGCAGCTCGGACGTGGTCGGCAAGGGCCTGATCGTGCACCGCGACCCCGACGACTACCGCACGCAACCCACCGGCAACTCGGGCCCGCGCCTGGCCTGCGCGGTGATCGTCAGGTCCTAGTCGCCGCCGGGCTGAGGGCGTCCAGCCCCTGGCGCAACCGGTCCTCCTGGTGCTTGAGCAGTGAACAAGCGCCGTGGACCCGGTGGAGCAGCCGCCGCACCTGCTTGTGCACCTGCGCGGCGGCCTCCAGTGGTGCGCCCGGCTGCGGCCGGTCGACGAAAGCCCCGATCTGCTGCCGCCAGCCCGACATCGCCGAGCGCCACTCCTTCTGCAGCAGGTCCAGCAGTTCCTGCGCGCCCGTCTCCGCGCCGCGGCCATGCTCCACCGCCTTGTCGGCGGCGGTCTGCAGCAGGTGCAGCCGCTTGAGCCGGCCGGGCACCGCCCTGGCGAAGGCGAGCAGGCCCGCGTGCCCGCCCGCGGCCGGCGAGACCGAGGCGGACAGCGACTCCAGCCAGGCAGTGGCGCGTGCGACGGCGTCCCCCATGGCGCGCTCCTCCAGTTCCAGGTCGAGCAGCGGAGCGCGCCAGGCAGCTGCCCGCGCCGCCAGGCGCTGGGCGAATTCCAGCGTGCAGGCCTTGAGCCTCGTGTCCTGCTCCAGCACCTGCTCGTAACCGTCGATGAAGTCGCGGCGCAGGCGCATGCCGCCTCCGAGCGTGCGGGCCAGCCATCCCGGCCTGTCCAGGGCGGTGAAGTCCAGGCGCGCCAGGCCATCCTCGAGATCGGCGCAGGCCCGGGCCAGCGCGGCCCCGTACCACTCGCCGGGCGCGCCGGGCTCGCCGCCCAGGCGGAGCGCCGCCCGCTGCAGTTTCGCAAGCAGAGGCCCTTCGGCCTCGGCCAGCAGTTCGTCGAGCGCGGCCGCATACGCCAGGGCAGGATCGGTGGCCGGCGGCCCACCAGACTTCGGCGGCTCAGCCATCGTTGCGCCTGGGTTGCTCCAGGGGGGTGGGGACCGTGTCCAGCGAGCGCTTGGCGCGCTTGGGCCGGGCTTCGGGCAGCGGCGGGTTGAACGCCGACCCCAGGCTGGCGTGCGACGGCTCGCCTTCGCGCTGGCGGCGCTGCAGCGTCTGCGGGCCCTGGGCGGCCCGCTGCGCGTCCGTCGTGATCGATCCCGCGTAATACAGGGCGCCCAGCGCCTGGGCGAGCGCCTTGTCGCCCAGGCCGATCTCCTGCTGCAGCTGCTCGAAGCTTGCCGGCGAGGCGGTCAGCTCGGCCAGCAGGACCAGGTGCACGTCTTTCAGCAGGCTCCGGGCGATGTAGGGGGCACGGCGGAAGTAGATGGGCGACTTGCGGTACTTCTCGGGCAGCAGGTCCTCGTCGGAGCGCATCACGTACTGCCACATCATCTGGGTCATGCTGACCTGCGTGAAGTGCGCGGGGATGTCGGCCGCCGCGCCGGGGCGGCCCAGCCACTGGGCGTCGGCAATGTCCTGCGGCGTGGCAGCCGGGTCGATGCCCACCCGGCCGGCCACATCGACCACGGCCAGCAGCTTCTTGCCGTCCGTCAGGTGGTACACGGGCGAGGTGAGCTGGTAGCGGCGGGCGCCCACCTGGTGCGCGAGCGCGAGCTGGGCGGCCAGCGGCCGCAGGCGCGATTCGAACCCCTGCAGCACGCCCGCGATGCTGGCGGCCGAACGCGGGTCGAACACCTCGGGCGGGGTGAGGTAGCCGTTGCCCAGCGGCAAGGCGAACGCTGTCGGCCGGGCGATGTCCTTCAGGCTCAGCAGCGTGGCCGGCGCGTCCGGCCGGGTCGAAGGCACCCGCACGACGTGGTTGCGGGCCGGCTGGGCGTTCTCGCCATTGACCCACAGCGCGTCGGCTTCGATGGGCGCCCAGGGCAGCCACCGGACGCTGCGCCGCGTCTTCAGGACGTTGGCGAGGTGTGCCTCGTCGGCGAAACCAACGATGCCGAGCCGGAGTTCAGGGGGGTGCATGCAGGCGGTCTCGATACAACTTGAAACATTCTAGACCCCTTCCTGCCGTGCTGTCAGCAGCGTGTGCGCGGCTTGCAACGCCTCGACCGTGTCGACGTCGGTCACCGTCCCCACGTCGTCCACTCCTAATTCCATAGCACCATGTGCCCTCGCGATGCGGGCTGCGCCCTGATTTCCCTCAAGCTTTTCGAGCTCCGCCCGGCAGGCGTCGGAAAAGCCCACCGGGTGGCCGCGCCGGCCTTCGAACACCGGCATCACCACTTCATGGGAGGCCAGCGCCCGGGCCACGGCCTGCAAGGTCTGCGGCCGCACCAGCGGCAGGTCTCCGGGCAGCACCAGCCAGCCAGGAGCGTCGCGGGTGGCGCGCACGCCGGCGGCGATGGTGTCCCCCATCCCGGGATGACCGGCGTCCTCCAGGTGCCAGGGCAGGCCGCTGGCCTGCACGGCCTCGAGGGTGTGCTGCAGCACGGGCTTGCCGCCCAGCAGCGCGCGCAGCTTGTAGCCCGTGCCGCCCGAGGCGATGAAGCGCTCACCGCGGCCCGAGGCCAGCACCAGCACCACCGGTTTGGCGTAGTCGCTCACGCGAGCCTGAACGGGAGCTCGCGCGGCGTCTTGCCCGCCAGCCGAGCGATGGCATTGGCAAAGGCCGGCGCCAGCGGCGGCAGCCCGGGCTCGCCCATGCCGGTGGGCGGGTCGGCGCTCGGCACGATGTGCACCGCGATGCGCGGCATGTCGGTGATGCGCGGCACCACGAAGTCGCCGAAGTTGCTCTGCTCCACCCGGCCGTCCTTGAACGTGATGGCTGCGCCCGGCAGGCACATGGACAGGCCCATGAGCGCGGCGCCCTGCACCTGCGCCTCGACACTGCGCGGGTTCACGGCGAGGTTGCAATGCACGCCGGCCGTCACGTTGTGCAGGCGCGGCTGGCCTTGCTCCAGCGACGCCTCCACGACGTAGGCGACCACGGAACCGAAGGACTCGTGCACGGCGACGCCCCAGGCCTGGCCCGCCGGCAGCTGGCGCTGGCCGTAGCCGGACCGCTCCACCGCCAGCTGCAGCGCCGCGCGGTGGCGCGGGTGCTTGTCTCCCATCAGCCGCAGGCGGTAGGCCACCGGGTCCTGGCCCGTCGCCCGCGCCACCTCGTCCAGCAGCGTCTCCATGGCATAGGCGGTGTGGGTGGACCCGACGCTGCGCCACCACAGCACGGGCACGTTCACGTCCGGGTGGTGAACCGACAGGCGCATCGGCACGGCGTATGGCTCCTTCATGCCTTCGACCATGGTGGCGTCGATGCCGTCCTTGACCATGAACTTCTCGAACGGCGAGCCTTTGAGGATGGACTGGCCGACGATCACGTGGTCCCAGGCCAGGATGTTGCCCTGCGCGTCGAAGCCGATCTCGGCCCTGTGCACGTGCAGCGGGCGGTAGTAGCCGCCCCGGATGTCGTCTTCGCGGCTCCACAAGGTGCGCACCGGCGCATTCACGCCAGCGGCCCGAGCCGCCCTGGCCACCTGGCAGGCTTCCACCACGTAGTCGCTGCTCGGGATGGCGCGGCGGCCGAAGCCGCCCCCCGCCATCTGCGTGTGCACCTTCACGGCCTCGGGCTTGAGGCCCAGCACCTGCGCGGCCGCGCCTGCGTCCAGGCCCGGCATCTGCGTGCCCATCCAGAGCTCGGCTCGGATGCCGTCGAACGCCACCGTGCAATTGAGCGGCTCCATGGGCGCGTGCGCCAGGTACGGGAACACGTACTCGGCGCTCAGGCGCTGCGGCGCAGACGCCAGCCGGCTCACGTCGGCGTCGAACTTCAGGGCACCCGGCCTGGCCGCCAGTTCACGGTAGTGCGCCAGCAGCTGTGCGCTGTCGGGCTTGGCGACGGCAGACGTGTCCCATTCGAGTCTGAGCGCGTCGCGACCCTGCTTGGCGGGCCAGTAGCCGTCCGCCACCACGGCCATGGCCTCACCGCCGCGGTCCGCCGGGATGCGCAGCACGGCCTTGACGCCGCGCACGGCCTTGGCGGCCGCGTCGTCCACGGAGGCCAGCCTTGCGCCGAACACCGGCGGCCGGGCCACCACCGCGGTCAGCATGCCGGGCAGCCGCACGTCGATGCCGTAGGCCTGCCTGCCGCTGGACTTGGCCTGTGCGTCCAGTCGCGTGGTCGGCTGGCCGATCAGGCGGAATTGCGAGGGGTCCTTGAGCGTGACCTTCTGCGGCACCGGCTGCTGCATGGCGGCTTCGGCGAGCTCGCCATACGAAAGCCGCTGGCCGCCTGGGCCGACGACGCTGCCGTTTTCGGTGCGGAGCGACCCCGCTTCCACTCCCCACTGCTTCGCGGCGGCGGCCACCAGCATGGCGCGCATGCGCGCGCCGAGCTCGCGGTACTGCGTGTAGGAGTTCTTGATGGAATTGGAGCCGCCGGTCAGGTGGATTCCCATCGCGGGATCCGCATACGCGGGGCTCGCGTCGCCGTGCACGCTGCGAACCCTGGACCAGTCCGCGTCCAGCTCCTCGGCCAGGATCATGGGCAGGCCGGTCTGCACGCCCTGCCCGAAATCCAGCCGGTTAAGGGTCACGGTCGTCGTGCCGTCACGCTCTATGCGTACGAAGGCCGAAGGCTGCTCGGTGGGCTTGAGCGCGGACTTGCCCGGCATCCAGCTGCACGACGCCAGCGGGAACGCGCCCAGGGCAAAGCCCGAGGCGCCCGCTACCTTCAGGAAGGTCCGCCGCGGCAGGACCTGGGCCTGGCTGCCGTCCAGGAACTTCATGCCGGCCTCCCCTCGCCCAGCTTGCCGGCGGCGTCGTGGATGGCGGCGCGGATGCGTGCATAGGTGCCGCAGCGGCAGATGTTGCCGGCCATGGCGGCGTCGATGTCGGCATCGCTGGGCTTGGGGCGAGTCTTCAGCAAGGCGGCCGCGCTCATCACCTGGCCGCTCTGGCAGTAGCCGCACTGCGCCACATCGTGCCGAACCCAGGCCTCCTGCACCGCCTTGCCCACCGGATCGGACCCGATGGCCTCGATGGTGGTGAGCTTGCGGCCCGCTGCCGCGGACAGCGGCGTGATGCAGGAGCGCACCGCCGCGCCGTCGAGGTGCACCGTGCAGGCCCCGCACAGGGCCTGGCCGCAGCCGAACTTGGTGCCGCTCAGGCCCAGCGTGTCGCGCAGGGCCCAGAGCAGCGGCATGGCGCGGTCGGCGTCCACGGCCACGTCTTTCCCGTTCAGGTTGATGTTCGTCATGGCGATTCACTGTACCGCTGCCCGGCCATTCGGTGCGATGAGACAATTCCCGCATGAGCACGACCGCTTCCCGCCTGGCTGAGTTGCGCAAGAGCTACGAGAAGGCTGAACTCAGCGAGGAAGCCTCGCACGCCGATCCGCTGCGCCAGTTCGAGCAGTGGCTGAACGAGGCGATCGCTGCCGAAATCCCCGAGCCCAACGCGATGACGCTGGCCACGGTGGGCAGCGACCTGCGCCCCAGCACCCGCATCGTGCTCATCAAGGGCTACGACGAGCGCGGCATCGTGTTCTATACCAACTACGAGAGCCGCAAGGGCCGCGAACTCGCGGGCAACCCCTTCGCCGCATTGCAGTTCCATTGGGTCGAGCTCGAGCGCGTGGTGCGCATCGAGGGCCGCGTGGAGAAGGCCTCGGCCGAAGAAAGCGACGCCTACTTCCACTCGCGGCCGCTCGATTCCCGCATCGGCGCCTGGGCCAGCCCGCAAAGCGAGGTGATCGCGAGCCGCTCGGTGCTGGTCGCGAACGCGGCCAAGTACGGGGCGCAGTTCATGCTCAAGCCGCCCCGGCCGCCGCATTGGGGCGGCTACCGGCTCGTGCCCGACCGGTGGCAGTTCTGGCAGGGACGCAAGAGCCGGCTGCACGACCGGCTGCGCTACACCCTGGACGCAGGGCAATGGCTGCGCGAGCGGCTGGCCCCTTGAGCATGCAGCAGCGCACCTGGCTCACGCTGTTGCTGGCGGTGCTGCTGGCGCTTCGGGGCGGCGCCGGGTTTGCTATGGATTCAGGAGCAGATCGCGCCCATCCGCTGCGGGCTGCAGCCGGTTTTCACCATGAACCCAGCGCTGCGGGCGGCGCCCGCGACTGCGCGGGCCATCACGGCCTGGGTGGCGCGTCCGAAGCGGCAGCAGCC
>Ga0164290_1002642_pt1 | contig 11398 bp, 11 predicted proteins | sample Micstemetagenome_FD_108782 | JGI IMG/M metagenome (GOLD analysis project Ga0164290, IMG submission 108782) | Contaminated culture microbial community from soil near Moab, Utah, USA - Microcoleus steenstrupii SON62 (Illumina Assembly) | ecosystem: Environmental > Terrestrial > Soil > Soil crust...
CCAAACTATATTGTAAATTTAATTGCTATTTAATCTCTGTTTTAATTACTCCTTAATGATTTTTTAATCTTTCTTTAATTTAATATGGTGAAATCCATAGGAGTAATACTGTTGCTATCGCTATTTACATTATCATCGTATGGGCAAATAATGCCTTAAGAGAATGCTATTCTAAACTATCGTATAGTTGGATTGTCAGTACCTGTAAATACTAATGCATCTGCATATATATTTCAGGTAGCTTACGGTAACACTTCAAACCTGCAAGATTTCGTAAAAGGAATTTTCATAGAACAAACAACAGACCGACCTCAAGACATAGAAGAAGTGCCATTTTGGGGCAAATCATATACCTGGCGTGTAGTGTACAGAGACAAATCAGGGAGAGTAGCAGGCAATTCAGGATTTTATCATTTCAGTACGGGTATGCTACCGTATGCCGATACAACACAAAACGGGCTGATAATCGTTAAGCAAGCTACAGACCATAAAGATTTGCTGGTATTGATAGACAGGTCGTTAGTCATATATGATATGAAAGGCAAACCAATATGGTATATGCCTGATATACCTGAAATAAAAAAGCGTGATATTAATGTCCGTGACTTTAAAGCCACTGCTGATGGTACGTTTACGATGCTAATACAAGATCAGGCAATAGAAGTAGATTATAACGGAAAGATAGTATGGAAAGCGCCTGATGACGGTAAGGTGAGTGGTCTTAAGACAGAAGGCTACCATCATGAATTTACCAAATTAAGTAATGGTCATTATATGGTGGCGGGTGCAGAATTAGTAAAAAAACGAATACCCGGTGCGGTAAGCGATTATTTTGCAGATGGGGATGCGTCTGTAATACAAGGTGATGATGGTAGCTACTATAAACAGTTTACATGTGGTACACTTATAGAATATGATAAATCGGGCAATGTGGTATGGTTGTGGAAAACAGCAGAACACTACAATGACGAAGATTTCTTTTGGCCTAAAAATATGCTTACTAAGCCATTTGATGGTAACCCCTACCTGAATGGTTTCGACTTTGATGAAGTACACAAACTAATATATGTAAGTTACAAAAGCACAAACCGCATATTAAAAATAAGCTACCCGGGTGGAGAGGTGTTGAATACATATGGGAAGAAAGGCAATCAAAATTATTTTTACGGGCAACATGCTTGTCGTGTAAACCCCAGAACGAATGAACTATACCTATACAATAATAATCACAATGATTTTTTGCCGGTATCTGCATCACAGTTAGATGCTCAAGGCTACCTGACATCACACATTGTAAAATATAAACAGCCGCCAGGTGCTAATAACGACCTTATAAAAAACTGGGACGTAGGGTTGCGGTTGTTAGAAGATAAAAAAGCTTTTCAATTAAGTGTTCGCGGGGGCAGTATATCTATACTGGATGACGACTGTGTATTGGTAAATGCAGGTACATTAAACCTGTTGCTGCTTATAGATAAAGAAAAACAAAAAATATGGGAAGCAGTACCTTACACAACCGAGAATAACAAGAGAGTTCCGCTGTTACCTTACCGTTGCAGCTACATGCACAGAAAGGATATTGAAAAGTTTCTTTTCAGAAACTAACAATATTGTGTTGGTAAAGAACAAATGTTGTGATGCTTGCGTACAAGCGTTAAGAAAGCTCTCTACGCATTTTCCATACACCATACATAGCCTCTTGTACTATGCCGCTACTCATTTTCGATTGGCCTTCCGTTCGGTCAATGAATGTGATGGGGACCTCTTCTATCTTAAAGCCCAGCTTCCAAGCACGGTATTTCATTTCTATCTGAAAGGCATAGCCTACAAACTGTACTTTATCTAAAGGTATGGTCTGCAATACTTTAGCGCGATAGCATACAAAACCTGCTGTGGGGTCTTTCACAGGCATAAACGTAATGAGCCTTGTATAGAGCGCACCGCCTTTTGATATGAATATCCTGTCCCAAGGCCAATTGACAACTTTGCCGCCCGGTACGTAGCGAGAACCTACTGCCACATCTGCTCCATTGCTGCAAGCATGGTGCAGGCGTATCAAATCTTCGGGGTTGTGAGAGAAGTCGGCATCCATCTCGAAGATGTATTGATAGCCCCTGTCAAGTGCCCATTTGAAGCCTGCTATATAGGCAGTTCCCAGGCCAAGTTTACCACTACGTTCCAGCAGGTGTACCTGCTCTGGATAGCTTTGCTGCAAACCTTTTACGATAGCTCCGGTACCATCGGGCGAGCCATCATCTACTATCAGTATATGAAAACTACCGGGCAAAGAAAGTACCTTCAGGATGATACGTTCAATATTCTCCTTTTCGTTGTAGGTTGGTATGATAACGAGTTTGTCCAAATTTTGGGGCGAAAATTAAAGGGGCTAAAATAGTAAATAATGGCTACCTATCTGTTAAATAAATGTCTAAAGTTTATGCTTTGGGCTTTCGCATCTTCATATTGTTCAATATCTCCGATATTTTTTGTTTGGTATGCAGCGGAAAATCGGCCTGCATCATCCAGTCGTAGTATTGTGGCTCGCGTTTGAAGACCTCTTCCACTTTCTGCCCCTTATACTTACCAAAGTTGAATATCGGTTCGCCATCTTTCATCACCATACGGCGGGCATAGTCCACCATCGGCTCTGCATTGCTGAACTCGTGCAGTTGTTTTACATCAGTACCCAATTGTTCGTACCTATCCAATTGCGATTCCAGTACTTCTATCGTTGCTTCTACATCGGCCTCTGCACTGTGCGCGTTTTCCAACTGCTTGCCGCAATAAAAAGCATAGGCGGCTGCCAGTGTACGTGCTTCCATTTTAAAGAATATCTGCTGTGCATCTATCATGTTGCGCTCCGTAAAGTCAACATTGATGCCTACACGCAAAAATTCTTCTGCCAGCATCGGTATGTCGAATTTGTTGGAATTGTACCCACCCAAATCGCAACCTTTCATCCAATTATATAAATCGTGTGCTATATGCTTAAAAGATGGCGCATCTTTTACGTCTTCGTCTTTTATGCCATGTATAGCGGTAGAGTCTGGGGGTATGGGTATGGTGGGGTTCACGCGTTTCACATACTTAGCCCTTGTACCGTCAGGGTTTACTTTTATCAGTGCCAGCTCTATGATGCGGTCTTTACCATGCTCTGTGCCTGTCGTTTCCAGGTCGAAAAATATAATTGGTCTTTTTAAGCTAAGCTGTGCCATCCTGCAGGTATCAATTTTGCTGCGAACATACGCCATTCCAGTCAATTCCATCAAAAGTGCCCGAACTCATCAATAACAGACAGGTAGGTTGGCTGCTTTGGTTGAGTAGCGAGCTGATATGTTGTTGCAATGACTCTTTATTATCAATCACCGCAAGGTCTTCCCTTTCAAAATACTGCTTTACAGTTGCGGTATCGAGTGTTGGCAAGCCTTTTAGTTGCAGTGCATGGTGACTGAAGTACACTACCGCATCATCTGCCGAATCTATACTATGTGCATACTCGCTCAGGAACTGCGCGTTGAGGCTACTGTAGGTATGCAATTCAAAACAGGCTATCAATTTGTGTGTAGGGTAGCCTTCACGTACAGCGTCCAACGTGGCTTTCAGTTTCGATGGTGCATGTGCAAAATCGCGGTAGGCAACCAGCTTGTCGTTTTGGAACAGTTTTTCCAGCCTGCGCGCCGCACCGCTGAAGTCGGCAATGGCTTTGTAGCAATCCTCTTTGCTCACACCCAACTCTACACACAGCGCTATAGCTGCCTGCATATTCAGCAAGTTGTGCCGCCCGAAGACAGATACTGGCACGGCACCATATTCGGTATCCAGCACCGCTATACCATCTTCGTAATGGAACGCAGGCATATTATAAGGCTCAGCGTCTAAATGGTTGGCACTGCTATCTATCACGCGTTGTACTTCCGTGTCTTCATTATTGTAATACACGGGTGTGCCATTTTCCAAACCCTCTAAATATTGCTCAAACTGATTGCGGTAAATATCGTAGGTAGGAAATACATTAATATGGTCCCAAGCTATACCACTGAGTACGCTGATGTGCGGATGGTAGAAAAATATCTTCGGTCTTTTTTCTATTACCGATGCGGGGTATTCATCGCCCTCTAACACAATAATGGGCGCATCGCTCAATCGCACAGACTGCTCAAACCCTGCCACTTTTGCACCAACCAGATAGTCGAAATCTATATCTTGCTTCTTCAGTATGTGCATCACCATACTGGTGATGGTGGTTTTGCCATGGCTGCCCGCTATCACAACACGCTTTTTGTTTTTGCTCACCTCATACACATATTCGGGGAAAGAATATGTGGGGATGCCCAATGCCTGTGCTGCCAGTAGTTCGGGATTATCAGCTTTGGCATGCATACCTAATACTATGGCATCCAGCTCTTTAGTAATTTTTTCGGGGTACCAGCCATACGTGGCGGGTAATATGCCTGCAGAGGCCAGGTTGCTTTTTGCAGGGTCGTTTATCTCATCATCGCTGCCTGTTACGGTATTTCCCTGCCTGAGGAGTGCCAATGCCAGTTGGTGCATAACCGCCCCGCCTATGGCAATAAAATGTATGTTTTTCATTAAAAAATTAATTATCTTCGTAGGAAGTACAAATGTAAATTACCCTTTTAACTAATACTATTTAATTAAGAAGATTGATTATGCAATTAGTATCTATCCTGCGTCGTGTAGTACCTGCAATAGCTGTAATAGCTGTGGTGATGTTGGCGTCGTGCAATGGCAACAGCAAAAAATATGGCTGCCCCAACAAATTGAGCATATCGCTATCTAAGTAAATACCTTTTTAAGATGTTTCTGCAAAGGATGACAATTCTATGACTTGTCATCCTATTGTTGTTTTTGGGTGTTTCAAACACAACATAAAACGTTTGTAATAACCTTTACTTTTCGATTTTAAGGGTGATGGTCATTTATGATTATTTGTTTTATAAAGCTTACCAGTTAGCTAAGAAGTCTGAAAAATGGGAAGATACACCTGTTTTTTTTGCTACACTTATAGTTGTATTGTGTGCATTCCTAAATGTAGCAGCACTGTCTTTTTTAGTTGAGGGATATATTAGCCCTAATAGTACTTTTAATAAAGACTTCTCTGAATCAATAGTTAAATACAAAACAGTTGTTGCTATTATTTTATTATTTGTTGTTTGGAAATATTATTCGTTTAAAGGCAGAGGTGAACGAATTGTGAATAAGTATGATGAAAAGAAAGATCCCTTTAGAAAAATACATCAACTGGTTATTGTTCTTACAGCGTATTTCCTATCAACTTTTGTTACCATGATAGCTGCTATGTATAAAAATGGCGATGGTTTTTTTAAATAATCCACTGTTCAATCTGTTCTGCAATGCATTTTGCTTATTTTATATACCCACCGCACGCTAACCACCCACAAAAAAAAGGGCGGTACAAAACCGCCCTCAAATATTGTTTATACAAAAACTACAAAAAGCTATACCCCAGCGTTAGCTGTACAGTACGTGTACGCCAGCTATTGCCAATAGATGATGCACTCATGTCTGACAGGCCGATGATATAACGCGCATTGGCACGCAACTTACTGAAGTTGAGTTGCAAACCCAACACGCCCGACACATCGCCGCTTTTCAATAATCCAGCTGTGCTTTTCAGCAGATTGTCTTTGTCATTTACACTCAGTACACCACTATACATAGGCCCTGCCTGCAACCACAACGGCCCACCTATTTTGTAGTTGAACAATATAGGAATGTGCACATACGTTACAGCAAAGTCGCCTTTCTTGGCACTGTCTGAAGCATTATTGTATTTCGACGAATTGGCTTTATAAAAGTCAACGCCTTTACCTGTGTAGCGTACACTGCTTATCAGCACTTCGGCAGTAGCACCTACTTTCTTACGGCTGATACCACCGAAGATACCACCTACAATACCCGGCTTGTAGCCACTTTCCCATTCCTTACCATCGAGGTTTGCAAAGTTGGCGCCTACTTTTATCCCCAAGTCTATTTTTACTGGCAATACTTTGTCAACAACACCTGCCCCTGGTTGCGCCATGCAGAGCATTGGCATACATAGGATGGATGCTAATAATTTGATACGTTTCATATGTTTTTATAAAAAAGTGGATTTAAAAAAATTAACGATGCAAATGTATTAAAGGCAGGGCAAAAAACGTGCCGCCTGTGTTATACTTCCGCTAACACCAAAAATTCATTGCGCAACGGCTCTATATGTTTATATAATATATCAAAAAAACTACTGCCCATTGCGGCATAGTAACCTATAAAATTTTCATACCGTTCCTGCAATACATTGTTTGGGGCTATGCTGTTTTTCAGTCGGGTGATGCGTTGCAACTGGTCTTGCATCTTGCGCTTTTCGGCCCGTAGCATTTTCTTTTCCAATACCTGTAGTTGGTGGTTCATCTTGGCAAAAGCGTCTTCGGAACTGGCTTGCAGGGTAGGGCTCAGCGCGTTGGCTTTCTGTTTCAGTTGTGCTATTATGTTTTTGATGGCAGCGGCTTCTTCATCCGTATGCCAGTTGTTGCTGCTATGCGTACTTATATATCCACGTATCAGCGACGACTCCGACCTGAAAATATCTGCCACGCTAAAGCCAAGCTGTTGGCGCAATTTGTTTTGTTGACTGTTCATCCACAATACAGACTGGCGCAGCATCACAACAGGATAAAACACTTTGTAATTATCAAATACGGCTTTCAGTTCCAGCCAGTACGCCACCTCTGCACCACCACCAATAAAAGCCACATCGGGCAATATGCTTTCCTGAAACAAGCCACGTAGTATCACATTCGGGCTGAACCTGTCGGGGTGCGCATTCAGTTCTGCCAGCAGTTCTTCTTCCGTCCATTCAATATCTGTATTCAGCACTTTCCATTTACCACTGCGTTTTTCTATACGCTCACGAATGGCATCGCGCAGGTAAAACAGATTTATCATGCGCGGATAAGCCTGCACTTTATATTGCTCTTCCAGTACGTCAATATTATCCGTTACAATACCATAAGCCATATGGTTTTGCAGGTCGTCTTGCAGTATGGGGATGAATTGTTTTTTCAGTTCTGCATCATCGGGGTTCAGCACTACCAATCCGTATCTGCCAAATAGTTCATTTACCAGATACTGTGTAGCCTCGCCAATAGTTTTGTGTTGCAGGTAGGCTTGTGTCAGTATGTCTTTCAGTACATCGCAATGTTCGCCCGGCGGCCCTAATAGCTTAAACAGCTCATCCAGTAAGGGTTTCAGGCTTTGCGTTTGCATACGCCCTACCGCACCTGTTTGCCCTGCTGCATCCCACACATACTTTTGGTTGTTGTAGCGAAATGTACCCAGTTCTTCTAAATCATTATCCTCGCTGCCCATATAGTACACAGGCACAAAATGCTTGTCTGTATGTAGCGTATTCAGTTCATCCGCCAACTTGATGGCGTGTAGTATTTTGTAGATGAAGTACAGATAACCCGTCATCAGGTTGGGCTGGTGTGCGGTGCAGATGGTATAAGTATTATCATCTGCAAGGCTGGCTATGTTGTCCGTTACCTTATCGTGCTTGTTAAGGTTAGCATATTGCCTATGCAGCACATCTACCAATACAGCGCGGTTCACAGGATATTTGCTCCTGTCTGCGATAGCTTGCGCAATGCCGTTAGCATCGGGCGTATAGCGATAGAGAGATTGTAAATAGGTATTAGCATCGAGGTAATCAGTAACCAAGTCGCTGAAGTTGCCCGTATTGCTATATGGTATGTGTGTACAGTCAATATCCATGGGGGATATGTATGCTTTAGACTGCTAAGTTAAGCGTAGGTTTTAATACTTGGGTTATTTGCTGATAGGGAATATTGATGAACATTCACTCGTGCTGTTAGTAGTTTCCTCCTGACAGTAACACAGACCAGTATGAACCGTCAGGAAGTAATTCCTGACGGCACAACAATACAAAATTCCCCTTTAGGAGTTTTCCGCAATTCTTGTCATACAATCATCATATATAATAGCAATACTTGCAATCAGCCACCTAATTGTTCTATTTTTATATTGCTATTTGAAAACGATGAAATACCTGCCACTACTATTATTGTGCGTATTTACAGAAACTGCATATTGCCAGTTTTCAAGCATCATTAAGCAACAAAGTATTGGGTGTACATCGGCTGAATCTATCTACGACTTTACAATAGACAAAAACGACTATATAACAGTTGGCTCTATCAGTACTTATTCGCCCGGAAGTTGTGTATGGGCTGCAAGTGGTGGAAAAGGCAGTTTGGATGGCTGGGTTGCCAAATTAGATTCCAACTGGAATATGGTATGGTCTAAAACATACGGTGGCAGTTTGGCAGATTATTTTTCAAAAATCATTACAACATCTGAAGGTGGGTATATTATTGCAGGCTACACCCGTTCTGTTGACGGCGATATTACCAATGCAAAAGGGGAGTATGATGCTTGGATATTAAGGCTCAATGCAACAGGGGATGTAGTATGGAAGAAATCGTTAGGCAGTACTAAAACGGATATTGCCTATGATGTAATAGAAACGAATGATAACAACTTCCTTGTTGTTGGCTCAATAGGTGCTGCTGACGGAGATTTTGCTTCTCTTTCTTTTAAAGGCGGTGTAAACGATGCTTGGGTTATGAAGCTTAGCCCTGCGGGCAATATAATATGGCAAAAAAATTATGGCGGTAGCGCGCGAGATATTGCTAAGTCCATAACAAAATCAAAAGGAAATTCATATTTCATTGTGTGCTCAACCAACAGTGCAGATGGTGATGTACCTGTCAATAAAGGGTTTGGTGATATATGGCTGTTTAAAATTGATGGTAATGGCAACCTGCTATCATCAAAAACTTTCGGTGGTAGTGGTTCAGACGAGGGCAGTTCAATCTATATAGATAATAACAGCGATTTATTAATTGGTGGAACATCTACCTCAAAAGATGTTGACATAAAAACAAACTATGGAGATAAAGATGCAGTTGTGCTGAAAGTAGATAGCAATTTTAATCCGTATTGGATAAAAAATTACGGTGGCAGCGGCGAAGATTTTTTTCATAGTATCATCCAAAGTAAAGAGGGTGGGTATATTTTCACATTGCCAACACAGTCGGCAGACATAGATGCAAAAGGCAACCAGGGTGCGGCAGATATTTTAGTAGTAAAAGTGAATGATACAGGCAAGATAGAATGGAATGCCACTTACGGTGGTAGTAGTGGTGAGAGTGGTTCAAGGATATATCAACAGGCAGACAGTACCTATGTATTAGGGTGTATTAATAACTCTAAAGATGGAGATGTAAAAGGCAATAATGGAAGTGCTGACGGTTGGTTGGTAAGATTGGGCAGAAAGCCATTGAACATAAACCCTATAGTTACCAATGAGATAGATGTATATCCAACCATCACAAATGGTATAGTATATATGACGATGCCCGTACAGCAAAATGAACCCCAAATACGTCTGTACAATTTAGTGGGTAAAGAGGTGGGTACAACCATCGAGCAGCAAGGGAATGAATATGCTGTAAAAATTAATGCTGCTGCTGTTGCAGGTATGTATGTATTGCAAATAATCAGCAATGAAAACATAGTGTATTTGCAAAAAATTGTATACCAGCCATAAGAAACAAACAACACTGAAAAGTCCCCTTTAGGGGAGTTAGGGGTTTTGGTTCACATGCACAGACGGCACATTACTCTCTTTCATTTTCTGATAACCGGCATGTATCAGACAGATGCCTACAAACTCTGTAACATACAACACCTCGATATACCCGAATTTTGAAAACGAACCACCAATGCCAGGCAGCAATCCACCCGCTGCTATCAGTACATTGCCCCAAAACTTGCTCTTGTCTATCATGGTGCGGTAGTACAGGTATGCAGAGTAGCCCGCCCCACCCACTAAAAATATAAAAGCATAGATATTGATAAACGGTGTAATGGCGCGTATGTAAGACCATTCCAGCAATTTGCCGCCCAGCTTACCACCCGTAGTTTCAATCGGTTTCAAGGGAGATAGTATTACCAATATGGCAGCTGTCAGTATCACGGTTACCAATAGAGCGGTGAGCGTATGTGCTGTTCTTTTTTTCAGCAACAAATACACCGTGCCTTGTGCCAGTGGCGCACCACCCAGCAGCGCACCGAATATATACCACACTTTAAAGTTGGCAGGCGAATAACCAGCCAGTGCATGTACACTCTCTGTAATAGTACCCGCCCCGTAAAAGAAAACACCGATAGCCCACCACAGCAGGTAAGTGGCAGACGGATGTTTGCGCCAATGCTGCCACAGCTCCACAAAAAAGAATGCACAAAACAAAGTAGTAGCTATGGGAATGTAGTTGAGCAAACAGAGAAAGTTTATAGTAAAGCTATGTACACCTGCCAAGTATGTAATAGTGTTTTTGTCATAGTTTTGTCAATAACAAAAGCCTCGTTACAAACGAGGCTTTTGAGGTAATAAATAGGTGTCTTCAGTGTTATTTAGAAACTACCATACGTTTTGTATCAGTTTCTTTACCATCAACTACCAGAGAGTACAGGTAGATGCCTGGTTGAAGCTTTTCACTGCCTATCATTATGCTGCCTTTACCTTTTTCTGTAATGGCATACTTATAAAGTTCTTTCCCATTTAAATCATAAATGGCTATGAACGCATTTTGCTGCATATTAGCGATATTGTAGCTTATGCTTGTTTCTTTACCGAATGGGTTAGGATTGTTCTGGTAAAGCTCGTTACCTATTCTATACTCGAGATTGTTTGAAGAACCACTAGCTACAGCGCTCCTCAATTCAGCCAATTGGGCTTTCAATTCACGTATTTCTTGTTTCATAGAGGTTACTTCTTCGTCACCACCGCCAATAAGGCTTGCAACATCTCTTTCTGTTCTGTATACATACCCGTTATCGTCAATGACTAATATGTGCCCCGCTCCGGCTGGCAGATGTTCAATACGGACATTTGACGGACCTATGTAAGGAACTGCATTACAATTAAGGTGCATTAATGCGGTAGGCGCTGTTGTGCCCCAGCCCATTCTGCCGGCATTGGTAATAACACCTCTTGACGTAGCGTTTGTCTGAATGTCAATATCGTCGTTAGTGAGTGTACCGAATATATTGTTACCGTTCAGTATGTTATTACCCTCAACTTTCCAATAGCACTTGTCGCTACAAGGCTGTGGGTTACATTCATAACCAGCACAGTTAGGATCATTATCATTCACAATTACAGCCGATGCACTGGCTATTGTACCGCTTACAGCAAGTCCTATTGGATCTGGCATATTAACAGCTGGGTTTACAACTTCAAATGTTATTATATGAGTGCCAGCAGATAATGACATTGTATGAATAAATC
>Ga0164290_1002643_pt1 | contig 11397 bp, 14 predicted proteins | sample Micstemetagenome_FD_108782 | JGI IMG/M metagenome (GOLD analysis project Ga0164290, IMG submission 108782) | Contaminated culture microbial community from soil near Moab, Utah, USA - Microcoleus steenstrupii SON62 (Illumina Assembly) | ecosystem: Environmental > Terrestrial > Soil > Soil crust...
GAGACCAGCGGCGGCGCATCCAGGCCGGCCACCAGGTAGACGAAACCGCCGGCATAGGCATTGCTGCCCACCGCCGCGCACAGGCTGGCGCCACCGGGGTACTGCAGGCCGCAGCCCGCCATGTCAACGGCGCGCTGGGCCTTGGTCGCGTCGTCGAAGTCGATGGCCGCGAAGGGCAGCACCAGCGGCGCCACCCAGCCGGCATCCAGCTGCGGCGGCTCCGGGTTCATCAACGCCAGCTGGCCGGACGGGTGGCGCAGCTGGGCCACGATTTCGCCCAGCGACTTGGCGAAGGTCTGCTGGTAGCGCTGGGCGTTGCGCTGGCGCTCCTCGTTGAGCAGCGCGACGGCCAGCGCCAGCGTGGCCAGGGCCAGCACGATGAAGACGAGGTGGAAGACGATGCGGTTGCGGAAGGCCGCGACGCCGAGGCGCGGCATGTCGGCCAACTCCCGAAGCTTCATCCTCCCGGGGTCCAGCGGAAGCCCCGCATCGGGATGTTCTCGATGCCGTCGAAGCCGGGGTCCACGTCGCGGAAGGCGTCGCGGATGGTGGCGACATGCTTCCTCACGTTGTCGCGGTTGCGGCCGCTCTTCACGACGTCGAACAGCTCCTCGTAGCTGACCACCTCGCCGGCGCGGGCGTGCAGCGTCGCGAGGATGCGCTGGGCCGTCAGCGGCAGGTTGATGCGCTGGCCGCGCCACACCGGCGTTCGCTGCTTCAGCGGGTCGAGCTGCAGGCTGTCGTTGCCGGCCCTGGTGGCGGCCTTGTGCGCGGGCTCCTTGAGCCGGGCGGTGCGCAGGATGTCCAGGAAGGTCTCGACGAACTCTGCCTCGTCGAAGGTCGTCTTCTGCAGATAGTCCCAGGCGTCCAGCGCCTTCATGATGCTGCGGTAGATGGCCGCCGGCATCGCCGACACCACCAGCACCGGCGTGCCCAGGCCCTGCTTGTTGATCTCGTTGATCAGGGCCACGCCGGCATTGCGCTCGCGGCCCAGCTCGATGTCGAGCACGACGAGGTCATAGCGCTCGCGCCGCAGGGCGGCCTCGGCGGTATCGCGGTCGAAATGCTGGTCGACGACCAGCTCGGGGCGGGCGGCGCGGATCCAGCCGGCCAGCTGTGCGCTGGTGGTGGGGTCGTCCTCGATGACGGCGATGCGGGGCATGGCGCGGATTATCTGGAGGCCGCGCCGCGCGATGGCGGAAGGATTCTTCCGCGGGCGCCTCAGCCGCCGACCACCCCGCACGCCACCCGCGCCCCGCCGCCGCCCAGGGGCGCAGGATGGTCGGCATGGTTGTCGCCGCCCGCATGCACCATCAGCGACCGGCCCTTGACGTCGGTCAGCTTGAGGCGCGGGCCCAGCACCGGCGCGCTGGCCGTGCCGTCGGCGGCGACGAAGAGGGGGGGCAGGTCACCGAGATGGCCGTCGCCCCAGGGCTCGCCATGCTTCTTGGTGCCGTGCGGGTCGAGGTGGCCGCCGGCAGCGAAGGCGGGCGTCAGCGTGCCGTTGCTGTCGGCCGGCGCGCAGGAGGGCTTCTCGTGGACGTGGAAGCCATGCAGCCCGGGCGGCAGGCCCTTGAGGTCGGGATAGAAGGCCAGGCCATGGGGCGTCTCGACAATGCGGACGCTGCCGACGGCGGCGCCATCGCCGCTTTTCTCGGCCATGTTGATACCGACCTTGATCTCGGCGGCCCCGGCGGCGGCGGCGAAGAGGCAGGCGGTGGCGATCGGCAGCATGCGTTTCATCGAGGGCTCCTGGGTGAGTTCAGCGAGGGTAGCAAGCGCTGCCGGCGCGGGCGTACCGGCTTGGCGGTACAGCGGCCCCCCAGGTCATACATGACGAATCCACGCCCGCAGCAGCGCCTGCAGCGCGGGCAGCTTGGCGGCCAGGTCGGCCGACGAGGCGAACCCGACCTGAGCGCGGTCGGGGCCCAGCCACTTCAACAGGCCGGCTGGGTCGGGAACGTCGAGGCCGCCCGCGGGCAGGTCGCGGGCCCTGGCGCCGCGATGCAGGATCAGGCTGAAACCGGTCTTGCCGCGCAGATGCGTGGTGGCGAAGTACTCGCGGGTGCGCCAGCTCGGCGCGTTCCACTTGATGCCTTCGGCGATGGAGGGATCGACGGCGCAGATCGCGCGGCGCAGGGTCTCGATGTCGGCCTGGTGCGGGTGGTCCAGCGCGGCCATGAACTGGTCGACGGCTTGGCGGGTGTCGGCGGGGGTCAGTTTGGGCATGGCTGCAGCATCGGATCGACGGGGATGGGCATCTTCACCTTTCGCGGACCTGCCGCATGTCCAGCTTGTTGGCATAGTCGTGCCGACTTGAGCCGTACGGGTCCCGGTGCAGCGGGATCGCTGCCGCCCCGGCCATAACGCGTCGAAGCCTATGCCACTTGAAGCCGTCGGCGAGTTCATCCTGAAACCGATCGTCGAATTTGCCGTTGAGCTGTTCGGCTACTTCACCGGTCGCATCGTTGTCCCGCTTTTCACGGCCGGCCTCGTTCGTGTCGAGAGCATCACCAAGGATCAACGACGTAGCAAGGCGCGAAGAAGGTTTGTCCGCAATACCGATCACGCCCGCACCATCAGCGGCGATGCGGGCACCGTCTGCGGGATTCTGTTCTGGGTTCTCGTCGGTCTTGGCGGATACCTCCTGCGTCGTGACGTCGATGGCTAGCCAAAAGGGCATCTGGCGTCCGCGACTCCCTCGTCCGAGGACTATGACTCCCGGGCCTGAAGACGGTCGATCATGTCTGCGTGCTGGGTGCTGAGAAGGCCGCTTAGTTCAAGGGCGGTGAGGGCAACTACCTCTGCATCCGTGAGGACCTGTCTTAGGAGCACGACCATTGGATAAAAAGCTGCGGGCCTACGCATCGTTCTTTGAATGGGAAGACCGACAACGGGCTGAGCTTGGCGTCGTCGAGGAGCTGCTCGAAACGCTTGCGGGAAGGAGCGAACGTCTCCTGTCGCAGCCGCAGAGCTACAAGCCCGATCCGCCCGACTGCGTTTGCCGCAATGAGTCGGGACAGCTTGTCGCCATTGAAGTCACTGAGATTGTGTGCTCCGAAGCAGCAAGACTGAATGAGCAGGGGCATTACGTCTTTCGCAATTGGCAACCGGGCGAACTGGCAAAGCACATCGCCGCCCAGCTTGAGCGCAAGGACGGCAAGACCTACCACGGGGGGCCATATGCCGAGGTCATCGTGTGCCTGTTCACCGACGAAACGCTGCTTACTTCTGACCGCATCAAGCGCGAACTGGTGGATGCCACATTCGGGCCCTTTAGACAGATCACCGGAGCCTACGTGTTGGTGTCTTATGACCCGTCGGTGAAGAGCTACCCGGTTCAAACGCTCCGGCTAGTAAGGTCCTCTTAACGCACGGTGGCGGCCATCCGGCCACCACCGGCAGCGCCGCTTTCGCCACGGAAACTTTTCTCCGTCGGCTCGGAAGACTCCCACCCCGCGCCCCTCTCGTCCCTTCCCGCAGCAAGGGCAACCATGGCCGCCATGCACCAAGAACCGGTGCATCAACGCCAAGGAAGCCCTCATGCTGCAACGCCTCAAGACCCTCGCCGCGCGACTGCGCCAAGCCCTCAGCCGCGCAAGCCAGCGCGGCCTTGAAGCCGCCCCCGGAACCGCGCGCTCGCTGCGCCGCGCCCTGCCCCCGCTGCTGCTGCTGACGGCCGTCACCGCCGCCGGCTATGCCCTCGTGACCCACCCGCCCGTGCAGGCCGTGCCCGCCGGCCAGGCGGCCGTGCGCACCAACGCCTTCAGCGGCGGCACGAGCGAGTTCCGCGCCGGCAGCTTCGTACGCGTCCCCGGCCTGCACGAGGTGCGCCTGTTCCCGCTGCGCGACCAGAGCTGGCGGCCCGCGGCCATCGCCAAGGCCGAGGGACCGGCGCCGCTGCAGTCGGTCGAGGGCCTGTCCCTGGGCCTGGACCTGACGCTGCGCTGGGGCCTGGACACCAGCCGCCTGGCCGAGCTGTCGCGCAAGCTGCCCGACGACATCGAGGCGGACGTCATCGCGCCGGCCGTTCAGGCCGTCGTCTACCAGCAGATCGCCCGCCACACGGTGCGCGAGATCTTCTCCAGCCAGCGCGCCGAGATCGCCGCGGCCCTGGAGGCCGAGCTGCGCGCCCGGCTCGCCGCCGACGGCATCCAGCTCAAGGGCGTGCAGATCGGTGCCATCGACCTGCCGCCCGACTACCGCCGCGGCATGGACCGCCTGCTGGCCGACAGCCTGGCCAGCGAGCGCATGCGCTACACGCTGGAGATCGCTGACAAGAAGGTCAAGGAGACCGAGCTGCAGGCGGCCGCCGACAAGGTGCGCCGCGAGACCGCCGCCGAGGCCGCGGGCCGCGAGCAGGTCATCGCGGCCAAGGCCCAGGAGGAGGCCATGAAGCATGTGCTGCCCTTCAAGCAGAAGCAGATCGAGCAGCGCGCGCTGGAAGCCCAGGCCGACAGCGCCGCCCGCATCAGGCAGGCCGAAGGCGCGGCCCAGGCGCGCCGCATCGAGATCGCCGCGGAATCCGAAGCGCGCCAAAAGCTGGCCGATGCCGAGGCCTACCGCGTCGCCCAGATCGGCAAGGCCCATGCCGGCCAGATGGCCGCCGAGGGGGCGCTGCTTACCAAACACCCGCTGCTGGTGCAGAAGGCCATGGCCGACAAGCTGTCGGACAAGGTGCAGGTCATCATCGCCCCGCCGGGTTCGGGCGGCTTCATCGGCAATGCCCTGCTGGCCGGCGTGTCGCCGCAGCCCAAGGTCGCCCAGACCACCGACACGGAGCAGGAGTAGGCCACCATGCGTCGCATTGCGTTGATCGCCGTGGCCTCTGCCGCCGCTGCCATCGTCATCACCCAGGCCGAAGCCGCCGAGCTGCCCGCCTTCCCCCGCGCCGGCCTCGTCGTGCAGGACGCGCCGCTGCGCGGTGCGCCGCGCGACAGCGCCTCGCTGCAGGCCCAGATGGGCCGCGGCGAGGCGCTGGAGGTGCGCGCCGAGCGTGGCGACCACTGGCAGGTCTGGGACTACCGCCGCGAGCGCGGCGGCTGGATGCGCAAGGGCCAGGTCCTGCTGGTGCCGCGCGGCGACGCTGCCAGCGCCGAGCTGCTGGCCCAGCTGCGGCTGGCCCGCCAGCAATGGGGCACCGAGGGCCTCGGCCTGGGCCTGGCCGCGGCCTATGTGCAGGCGGCCACCCCGGCCGAGATGGCCGGCCCCGGCGGCGCCGAGGCGCTGGAGGCCATGGGCGGCTTTGCCGAGCGCATCGCCGACCGCGCATCGGCGCCCGACGCCAGGACGACCGAGGGCCCGCTGGCCGCGCAGATGGATGTGGCGGCGCGCTATGGCCTGAAGTTCGAGCAGTTCGAGGCCGACGAGGGGCGGGTGCAGGTCTGCTACGAGGGCGAGGCCTTTCGCCGGCTGCTCGCCACGGCGGCCACGCCCGAGCAGCGCGTGCGCGCGGTGCTGGCGCTGACGCGGCCCGACTGCCTGGACCCGCGCGCTCCGGTGCGCGAGGCCGAGGCGCGCGACCGTTGGCGCCAGCAGGTGCTGGCACAGGTGGACGCGGCCACGCTGGCGCCGCACTGGAAGAACCGCCTGCTGATGCGCCGCGCCGCCGTCGCTGCCAGCCTGGCCTTCGCCCAGGCCCGCCGCGGCGAGCGCGGCGACGCCCTGCCGGCCCTAACGGATTTCGCCGGCATCGCCCCCGCCGAGCTGACCGAGGACGACCGGGCCGCCTATGCCGATGCGGCCATGCGCGTCAACGCGGCGCGCTGGCTGGGCACGACACCGGCGGCGCGCGACTTCGGCGCCCTGCAGCTGGCTCTGGTGCCGGGCGTGGACGGCGAGCGCTGCGTGGAGCTGAAGGAGGCCGGCAGGCTGGCCCTGCGCCGCTGCAGCCACGGCCAGGTCGCGCTGGCCTCGGCCTCGCTGAACCGCGAGGGCCGCGCCCTGGCCCTGGCCGTCCAGCCGCTGGACGGCTGGCGCGAGCTGTGGGTGCTGCTGAAGGACCGCACCGGCTGGCGCGTCGAGGTCATGCCGCCGGCGCCGGCCACGCCGGGCCTGGGCGTGGCGGAGTTTGCCGGCTGGGTGCCGGGCGGCACGCAGATGCTGCTGGCGCGCGAGTACCGCGCCGAGGGCAAGTACCGCCGCAGCTTCGAGGTCGTCGCCCTGCCGACGCTGGCCACCGAGCGCACGTCCGGGGAGCCCGCGCTGATGGGCGCCTTCCAGCGCTGGAGCGACCCGGCCTGGCGCGGCGCTTCGCCGATCCGGCGCTGATCAGGGGCGGGACAGGTCGAGCAGCTCCTGCACCTCGAAGCGCGTGATGCGCGGCCCGCCATAGAAGGTGGACTCCTGGCGGATGGGCACGGGCAGGTCGGCCATGGCCCAGAGCTTGTGGGCTTGCCGGTTGGTGCCGCAGCCGCTGCGCATCATGCCCTCGGACTCCAGGCGCAGAGCGCGGAACCTGCCGGCCGGCACGCTCACGTCCTCCCAGGCCATGGCCCGGAAGGCCAGCGTCGCCTTCATGGGCCCGCACTGCGGGCTGACGTATTGATAGCTCGTCTCCCAGCGGTCGCCGGGCGCGAGCGGGAAGCGCAGGCGCTGCAGCGGCGGCTCGAAGGCGATGTCGCCGTGGCGCTTGATGGCGTAGTGGCCGGCGTCCAGCACGGCGATGACCTCGTTGGCCTCATCGACGAGCTGGACCTCGGTGTCCGTCACGGCGGCGACGCGGTAGCGGATCTCGGAGATGGGCAGCTTGGTCATGCCGTCGGCGACGCGCATGCGCCAGGTGGTGCCCACCTGCACCGCCGGCTTGGCGATGTGCTCGGGGTCGGCGGCGTGGGCGAGCGGCAGGGCCAGGGCCAGGCCGATCAGGGCGAGGGGCAGTCGGCTTTGCATGCGGATCTCCGGGCGTGGCGGCCCAGCCTAGGCCCGCAGCCCCCGGCTGCCATCCTCAAACCTGATCAGGCCGCCAGGGCCAGCGCCGCATCGCGCTGCAGCGGCAGCTCCAGCCTCAGCGTCGTGCCCTCGCCAGGCTGGCTGCGCAATTGCAGGCTGCCGCCGAGCATGCCCTCGACGAGGCTGTGCGCGACGAACAGGCCCAGGCCGCTGCCGCCCTGGCCGAAGGTGGTCGAGAAGAAGGGCTCGAAGGCCCGCGCCACATCGGCCGGCGGCATGCCGACGCCGTTGTCGCGCACCTCCAGCGTCAGCCGCTCGTCGGCGCTGCGCCTTGCGCTGACGCGGACCTGGCCCGTGCGGCCGTCGCGGAAGGCATGCACGCAGGCGTTCTCCAGCAGCTGCTCCAGCACCTGCTGCAGCACCTCGGCATAGCCGTCCAGCACGAAGCCCTCGGGCAGCTCACAGGCCAGCTGCACCCCCTCGGCGCGTCGTCGCGTCGTCACGCGAGCCCAGGCCCGCAGCACCGCCTCGCGCAGGTCGAAGCGCGAACGCAGGGCGCGACCGCTGCCCTCGGTCAGCTCCTTGAAGCGGTTGACCAGGCGCAGCGCGCGCTCGACGTTCTGCTCGACGAGAGCCGTGCCGGCCCGGGCCTGGGCCACCCAGTCGACCAGCTCCTGGCGCTTCAGCGGCGCGCCCGCGGCCATGCGCTCGGCGAAGCCGGCGCTGCCGGCGCGCAGCGAGGTGGCGCCCAGCAGGGCATTGCCCAGCGGCGTGTTCATCTCGTGGGCAATGCCGGCCAGCAGCTGGCCCAGGGCGGCGAGCTTGCGGCTGTTGACGAGCTCGTCCTGGGTGGCCAGCAGCTCGGCGGTGCGCGCCTGCACCTGCTCCTCCAGCCATTGCGCGGCGCGGCGCCTCTCCTCGTCGCGGCGGGCCTGGTCGATGGCGATGCCCGCCAGGTGGCTGGCGGTGTGCAGCGCCTGGATCTCCTCGTCGCGCGGCCGGCGCACCTCGCGGTAGTACATCGCGAAGCTGCCGATCACGCCGCCCTTGGCCGCATGGATGGGGGCCGACCAGCAGGCCTTCAAGCCGAAGGGCAGGGCCAGGGTCTTGTAGGCCGTCCACAGCGGGTGGGTGGCGATGTCCTCGACGATGACGAGGCGGTCGTCGAACATGGCCGTGCCGCAGGAGCCGGCCGTGGGGCCGATCTCGGCGCCTTCCAGCGCCTGCATATAGGCGGCGGGCATGCGCGGGCCGGCGCCGACGTGGACGTGCATGCCGTCCATGTCCAGCAGCAGCACGCTGCAGTAGAGGCCCTCGAACTGCGCCTCGATGAGGGCCGTCAGCCGGTCCAGCACGGGCTGCAGGCCCTGGCCGGTGGCCACCATCTCCAGCAGCTCGTTCTTGGCCTGGTTCAGCACCTCGGCGAACTGCATGCGGCTGACGTCCACCATGCAGACGGCCACCTGGGCCTCGCCGTCGCGCTCGGTCAGCGTCAGGTGCAGCTCGTGTGGGCGGGTCTCGCCGGCGCGGGTCTGCAGGGTCCAGGGCAGGCTCAGCGAGCCGGCCTCGCGCAACTGCGCCAGCACGCCGTCCAGCGTCGCGGCCGAGGGTCGGCCGTCGGGTTGGCGCAGCGGGCACAGCAGCGACAGCGGCATGCCGCGCAGGGCCTGGGCGTCGTAGCCGAGCAGCTGGGCCCGGCCGGCGGCCACGCCGGCGATGGGCAGCTCGGGCGTGGCCTTTACCAGCAAGATCGCGACATGGGTGACATCGTCCATCGTCGGCTCCGGAGGCGGGAGTGCTAAGCCCCCAACTGTGCCGTATCCACGCCGCCAACCCAACTGTCATGTCGGTGAGCATCCGGGGCCAGAATCGCGCCCATCGCCACGCCAGCCGGACCCCGCCATGCCCCAGATGCTGCTCATCGTCGAACCCCTTGGTCAACGCGCCGAGCGCGGCCGCATGGCCGGCGAGGCCGCCTACCAGCGCATGCTGGACTTCGCCGCCGAGCTCCAGGCCGAAGGGCTGCTGCTGGGCGTGAACTCCCTCGGTTCCGGCGCCAGGCGCCTGGCCAAGCGCGAGGGCGGCGCCCAGGTCTGGGACGGCCCGTTCGCCGAGGCCAAGGAGATGGTGGGCGGCTATTTCCTGCTCGACACCGACGACGAGGCGGTCGCCCTGGCCTGGGCCGAGCGCTGCCCGGCGGCGGAATGGGCGACCGTGGAAATTCGCGGCGTCGGCGCCTGCTATCTCTGAGCCGCCGGGCCCTTGGCCCGGCCCCCCCAGTTTGGAGTTCTGGGTAGTTTCCCGGAGCTTGTCGAAACCGCGTCGCATGGATCGTCGTGGGGATGAAGGCAGCACAACGCGTGCTGCTGCCGCCACCCCAAGGAGACCCCCATGCGATTCATGATCCAGGTCCGCGCCAACGCCGTCAGCGAGCGCGGCGAGCCGCCCGGCCCCGAGTACGCCAAGCTGTTCGAGGAGATGGGCGCCTTCCACGGCGAGATGGCGCGCGCCGGCGTGCTGCTGGACGGCGCCGGCCTGCGGCCCAGCCGCGACGGCTGGCGCCAGCGCTATGCCGCCAACGGCCGCGTCGAGGTCGTCGACGGCCCCTTCGCCGAGTCCAAGGAGCTGATCGCCGGCTACACGCTGATCCAGGTGCGCTCCGAGGAGGAAGCGCGCGCCTGGGCCAGCCGCTTCCCCATGCCCTTCGTCGGCATGGATTGCGAGATCGAGGTGCGCCGCCTCTACGAGGAGGCCGACTTCGCGCCGGGTGGCGACATGGCCATCCGCAGCGCCTGAAGGGAGACGGCCATGAGCAATCTCTCCATCGGCCTCCTCTGCCTCGGCCTGGCCCTGGGCCTGCTGCTGGCCTATGCCGCCGCCCGGCCCGACGAGTTCCGCGTCGAGCGCCGCGCCCGCATCGCCGCGCCCGCGGACAAGGTCTGGCCCCTGGTCAGCGAGCTGCGCGCCTTCAACCGCTGGAACCCCTATGAGCGCAAGGACCCGCTGCTGAAGAGTGCCTACAGCGGCGCGCCCAGCGGCGTGGGCTCGCGCTACGACTGGGACAGCCGCGAGGTCGGCAGCGGCAGCCTGGAGATCACCGGCCAGCAGCCCGGCCGCGCCGTGCAGATGAAGCTGGACTTCATCAAGCCCTTCGAGGCCCACAACCAGGCCGAGTTCGCGCTGCAGCCGACGCCCGACGGCGCCACCGAGGTGCGCTGGACCATGAGCGGGCCGGCCAACTTCGTGTCCAAGCTGATGGGTGTCTTCATCGACATGGACAAGATGGTCGGCCGCGACTTTGAAGCCGGATTGCAGAACCTCAAGCAGCTGGCGGAGGGCGCGGCATGAAGGACCTCGACTTCGACATCGACATCGCCGCGCCGGTGGCCCGCGTCTGGGACTGCATGCTGGACCCGCTCGCCTACCGTGACTGGACCAGCGCCTTCTGCGAGGGCTCCTACTACGAAGGCAGCTGGACCGAGGGCAGCCGCATCCGCTTCCTGGACGCGGACGGCAACGGCATGGAAGCCCTCGTCGAGCAGAGCCGCCGGCACGAACGCGTTGCGCTGAAGCTGCTGGGCGAGCTCAGCCAGGGCCGCCCGGCGCCGGGCAGCAGCGTGGCTGACAGTGCGGCGCACGAGATCTACGAGTTCGCTGCCACGGCCGGCGGCGGCACCCACCTCGCCATCCATCTGCGCGGCTGGAGCGATGGCTTCGCCGACCTGATGGCCGGCCTCTGGCCGAAAGCCCTGCAGCGCCTCAAGGCCCTGGCCGAATCCACCCATTGAAGGAGACAGACATGCAGATCAAGGTCACCAGCGTCATGGTCGACGACCAGGAGAAGGCCCTGGCCTTCTACACCGGCAAGCTCGGCTTCAAGAAGATGGCCGACATCCAGATGGGCCCGCACTACCGCTGGCTCACCGTGGTATCGCCCGAAGGCATAGCCGGCGTCGAGCTGTCGCTGGACCCGATGAACATGGAGGCCTCCAGGGTCTATCAGAAGGCCCTGTACGAGGCCGGCGTTCCCATCAACGCCTTCGTCACGAGCGATGTCGAGGCCGAGGCCCAGAAGCTGCGCGAGCGCGGCGTCACCGTGCGTGGCGAGCCGGTCGACATGGGCCCCATCAAGGCCGTCATGTTCGAAGATGGCTGCGGCAATCTCCTTCACCTCGTCCAACCGCTTTGAGGGCGACATGCACAAGCAGATCTACGTCAACCTGCCGGTCAAGGACCTGGCCGCCAGCAAGGCCTTCTTCGAGGCCGTGGGCTACCGCTTCAACCCGGCCTTCACCAACGACAAGGGGGCCGGCATGGAACTGGGCGAGAACCTCTACGCCATGCTGCTGGCCGAGGACTTCGCGCGCACCTTCACGACCAAGGCCTTCCCCGACGCCAAGACCGCCACGACGGGCTGGGTCTGCCTGAGCTGCGAGAGCCGCGCGGAGGTCGATGCCCTGGTTGCCGAGGCTCGCGCCGCCGGCGGCCACATCCCCAGCCCGCCCC
>Ga0164290_1002644_pt1 | contig 11397 bp, 11 predicted proteins | sample Micstemetagenome_FD_108782 | JGI IMG/M metagenome (GOLD analysis project Ga0164290, IMG submission 108782) | Contaminated culture microbial community from soil near Moab, Utah, USA - Microcoleus steenstrupii SON62 (Illumina Assembly) | ecosystem: Environmental > Terrestrial > Soil > Soil crust...
ATTCTCCCTCACAACGATACCAACTCCCCCAATCAGACAAAAATGGCGCGGGGTGGAGCAGCCCGGTAGCTCGTCAGGCTCATAACCTGAAGGCCGCAGGTTCAAATCCTGCCCCCGCAACCATTAAGACCCTACAAAGGCCACCGTCCGCGGTGGCTTTTGCATTTTGGGCCCCCAGCGCAAAATCGAGGATCGATGCCAAGGCGCCGTAAAGCGTCACTTGGGCCTCTCCCCGCTTTGCGCCGGGCGCTACCTCGATCCGCTGCACGAGGCTCCGGATGATCTCCATCGCCTGGGACCGCGAGGCCTCATGGGTCAATAAGGTGCCGATGTCTTGCACCTTCCTGCTATAGAGTTCGCCGAGGTTCGGGTGGAGATCGAGGACTGGGATGGGATCTGCCTGTGCCAGTTGGCGCTCAAGGTCACGTTTGCGCGTCTCAAGCTCCTTGAGCTTCGCGCGGACACTGCCCGGGTCACCATCACCTTCGAGGATGAAGGCCAAAGCACGCTCGATGCTGCGCGAGACCTTCTCCAACTCCTTCTGCAGAGCGGGGCGGTTGTCGGTCCGGCTTCGGCGCTGCCGTTCCACTTCCGCGCGGAAACTTGCGGCGAACTCGGCAATCAGTTCGTCACGCCCGAGCAGGAGATCCTTCAGAGCAACCAGGATGCGGTGCTCGAGTTCGACTGCGCTGATGCTGACCGGGCAGCTGCAGGTTCCCCGCTCACGGCGAGCCGAGCAGGAGTAGCGCTCGCGATTGATGATGGTCATGGCACCCCCACAGCCTGCGCAGCGCACGAGGCCAGAGAGGAGCCGCTTCTTGGTCTGGCGCTTATTGCCGGCTTGCGAGCTGTATCGGCCACGCAGGGTTTGGACGGCCTGCCAAGTGGCGTCGTCTATGATCTGCAGGGCAGGGACCTCCTTGGTTACCCACAGGTCTTCTGGGTTCACCCGCGACTGCCGCTTGCCACTGTCGGGGTCCTTCACGAAGCGTTGCCGGTTGTAGGTGATGCGCCCGAGGTAGAGCTCGTTGTTGAGGATGCCGTTCTTGCGTTGCCTGCTGCCGTTGATGGTGGAGGCGTTCCAAAGCCCGCCTCGGGGGCTCGGGATACGGTCCCGGTTCAAGTTGGCTGCAATCGCCCTTGGCGGTTGGCCCTCGACATATTCTCTGAAAATCCGACGGACGATCGCGGCCTCTTCAGGATGGATCTCTCTCTCGCCCCGGATCAGGTTGCCGTCCTCTGCGATGCGCCGGATCATTCGGTAGCCATAACTGTTGCCGCCGGGGATGCGGCCGGCTTCAACGCGGCCCCGCTGACCGCGCCGCGTCTTCTCGGCCAGATCCTTCAGGAAGAGCGCGTTCATCGTACCCTTGAGGCCGACATGCAGCTCGTTGATCTCGCCTTCCGTGAGGGTAATCAGTTTGACGTCGGCATGGTTCAACCGCTTGTAGATCGCTGCCACGTCCTCCTGGTCGCGGCTGATCCGGTCCAAGGCCTCGGCGATGACCATATCGAAGTCCCGTGCTCGGGCGGCATCCATCAGTGCCAGCATGCCCGGCCGCGTGCGCAGGTTGCTGGCGCTAATCGCATAGTCGCTGAACACTTCCACGACGTCATAGCCCAGAGTCGCCGCTCGCTCGCGGCACAGGCGCACCTGATCGTCGATCGACGCTGCCGACTGAAGATCGGAGGAGTAACGGGCGTAGATCGCGACACGCATGCTACTTGTCTCCCTTGATGGCGGTCACACTTGCCGTGAGCAAGCGGCCAGCTTCTATGGAGGTGGCCTGAATGTAATGTCGCGTCGCGGTTCGCTCGCTGGCATGACCGAGCAAGGCCTTGATGGAGCGCGCGCTGTCTGACGAAGAGAGCGCGAGAGTTGTCGCCGCACAGTCTCGGAAGAGATGGCACGAGATGTCTCGGCCGATCAAGCGACAGGTCAATTCCTTGATGCGGACACCAAAGTAGGCGGCTTCTATGGGGTTCCCTTCGTTTGTGAGCCACAAGAGCCTACAGGGGCGTCGTGACATCGACGCAAGCAACGGGCGCACGGTCTCTACATATTGGTCAAGAAGCGGGTGGACGCTGGATGGGACCGAGGCCTCCCAAGACGTGCCTGCCTTCAGATCATCTTCGTCCAAGCAAACGCGCCAGCCCTCTGAGCCATGGCGGAGCGATCTTCCGATCTCGAGGTTCACAAAGGGGCGCCGCCGCATCGGCATTGCAGCCAGGAGAGCAATCATCACGCCGTCCCGGCAGTGCACTGCTGCACCGATATCTGAGCCGCTGTGCTCGAAATGCGCCCTGAAATGGCGAATGCCTGCAGAGAGCAGGATGGCGCTGTCCACGACTCTTCCCTGTTTGCGTTGCGAGCCGACGAAATCGGCATGTTCCTTTGCGTACCGGATGACCGACTTCTCGGACTTTGTCGGACGGGAGGGGTCGATGCCGCGGAGAACTTGGCCCATGGCCTGCAGTCTCGTGGCGATAGTGTGTGCTGCGAGGTGATCCATGCTCCTGCGCCACGCGTCGAGACCGCTGGCTGACACGCGATCAAGGGGTGTTGTGACGAGCTGCGCGGGTTCCGCGGACGAAACCCAGGCGAGCCAGTAGCTGTAACTGTTCCGCAGCTTCTCCTCCGACGTTGCCCGAAAATGGGCAAGCCGACCCGCATCATCAAGTGGGTGTCCCTTCTGAAACAAGGTGCGCCAGAGGTGGCGATCCGCCTCTGGCCATTTGGCGAAGGGGATGCCAATCCGTCTCATGCTTGGAGCCCCCTACTGCGCGTGACGACTTCCGCAAGCTGCCGAGTGGCCTGATCGGCTTCGAGTGCCACATAGCTGTTATAGGTCGTAGAAGTCTCCGCATGCCCCAGGATCCGCCGCACGAGTTCATAGTGACCCGGCTGTTCCCGTAGGAGCACCATCGCGGAAAGGTGCCGGAACAAATGCGGGTGAACATCAATCCCGAGTTCCTTGCGAATCCTTGCGCTAATTCGCTTGCCAAGCTGTTGGCCCTCCATCGGAGCGGAGCCGTCCCGCTTCGGAAAGAGAAAAGGTGAGGTCGCAGGGCAAAGGAGGCCGGCGCGCTGCTTGATATGCGTGTCGATCCAAAAAGGCAGGTCTGGCGGCAACTCAAAGGATTGGACTCTGCCGTTCTTCGTTCTGGACTCGCCCAGTTGCAGGAAGACGCGTCCATTGCCGGGCTTGAGAAAATCCCGTTCAAGATCCAGCTCGGTAAGATTTTTGCGCCGGATCGGGCAGTGGATCAAAAGCTCAATCGCAATGGCTTCCTCAGAAATTAGCAGGGCCTTGTAGCTGATCGCGGTTGATCTCGCGCGCTGCCACAACCGATCGGGGAGCCGGTAGAGTCGTGCGAGGGTCTGTTCATCCTGAAGGACCCGTAACCGATCGCGGTTCCCAGTCGTCATCCCAATTCTTCGAGGCTTAATCAGTTTGCGTAGCAAGGTCTCGACCTCCTTCAAGGGCTGACCCTCCGACTTCACGATATGGCGTGCAATCATTCGAAGGCAGTGCGCCAGATTGGAAATCCCTTGGGTTACCTCATTGCCTTGACGGGCAAGCATCCAGCGAAGGCCCTTATCAAGGTTCGCAGGCACGACGAGATCGACAAGATGTTTGATCTCTGCCGGCGTGGCGCCCGCGTGGCGAAGGGCTGATGCGAACCTGAAAAGCTGCCCGCGTCGGGATGTGATGGTCGCAGGCCGCAAGGCCCTGCGCGGGCTGTCAGGATCGAGCGGATCCGGTGCGGAAAGTCGATGCATTGCTGCATCGATCTCAGCGACAAGGGTTGAGGGCAGTTCATCGTGAGGCAGCACGAAGTTGCGGTCACTGCGCGGGGGGGCAAGTCGCGTCTTTGGCCAAGTGGGGATCTTGGCGACGGCGCGATTCCAAGCATAGAGCGCTTGCAGCGCGGACTCCGCTGGATCCTTGCGAAGTTCGTTGAGCGTTAGCGCTTTGCGGAAAAGATCCACATGGGCTTCGATGACGTCATTGGGCCCAACATCATTCTTGTCCAGAAATCTGACAAATCGCCCCAGGCCTCGCGCGAGAGTGTAGTCGTTGCTGGACAACAGCGCCTGCCAAAGTGCTCGCCACCCCTCTGAAAGATCAGACAGATCGCGGGTGCGAGTTGCGGTGATGCCGAGATGCCTGAGGGCAGCTTGCGCGTTGCTGATGATGTTCGACCAGCTCTTTTGTGTGATCCCGTTGCGCGCTGGGGACACGGCGGCGATCCGCGGCTGCAGCCAGGTCGGATCGGCCGGCACGGTTGTGGGTTCCCTGTTGATGGCCTTCGCGAGGCGGTTCAGACCGGAGATCAGGTCGCGCTTGCGGTCCCTGCCCAGCGTCTCGTCTTGGCGCAACCGGATGATGCAATCGGCAAGGCTGGGCGTATCGCGAGAGACAAAAGCAGTCTCAAGATCAAGGGCTTGTTTGGGGTGCATCGGGATACGATCCTTCTGGCCAGTTGGGTCTCGGGTGGACAGGTGGTGACAGGTGTGCCGAATCGGGAAGTAGCAGATGTTCGGACCGTGGACGTTCGGATGCCTGCCTCTTCCCGATCCCGGAAGTTGCATTGAGTTTTAGGGACTTGAGTGGACAGCTCTACCGCTTGGTCAAGCGCAGACGATAGAGCATGTGGGCTTCCTCCGAGATGCGGATCGCGCGCCCACCCGGCCCGATCCGGATTACCTCTAGCAGCCCGGCTGTGATGGCCCGCCGGACCGTCTTCTCTGAACAGCCGTCTTGCCTTGCAACCTCTGCGATGGACATCAGAGGTGCCTTACTTACTGGTTGGGATGTCTTCATCATCGGTCCGCTCCGAAAGGTCAATCGGACCGTTAGCCAGCGCTTCTCGTGCCGCCAGGCGGCCTAGAAGCCGAACGAGATCAACAAGAGCAGAATGTGATTCTGCGTCTGAAGTGTCGTCTCGTGAGATATGTGGGGCTCTCCGGTCCATGTCCCAGAGATGCCCCATGAAGATATTGGCTCGGAATTGTAGGAACAGAAGAAACCTGCCCCTGTTACTACCGGTCGTTCGAGGCCTTCGTCCTTGGGAAGTGCTTCAATTTGGCCTTCGCGATAGCTTCTCCTGAGACGGAGATACCCATCACTTGGCAAGCCGCCTCGATGAAAAGTACCATTGGCCCGGACACCTCTTTGTCGCCACCTGACCGCGATACTCCCGGCTGCCGACCGAAAGCCTCAACATACAGCTTCATCAGCGGCAGAGCCACTTCACCAAACACGGCCGGTCGTCCTATCCGTTCTGGTTCCTTCTGTTCTGGTGGCAAATTGCGTTGTATTGCCTGCTCCAACAGGCGCGCGACCTCTGACGCGACAACCAGGATGTCTGCCGGAGTCTCCCCACCAAAGATATCGGTCGCTGAAAGGGCAGGGGCTGATGGTCGACGCGCCGCAGGTAGAACATGTGAGCTGTAATGTCGCTTGTGCCAGTTAGACCGCTCATCTGACAGACGCTGCTCAATCAGTGCAGCCATCGGCGCATCGAGTAGCCGCAGAACCCCATGCGCAGGCTCTGGTGGAAATCTTCCTTCATCATCGTTAGGGACGGGCGCAAGCGGAAGCAAATGGGCCAACCGTCGAGCTGTCGAAAGAAGGTCGACCAAGTACTCTCTATCTGCAGCTTCGGTTGGCTCCGTGTTGGAGGCTAGAACGACACGATGCCACTTCGCGATGCTGTTCAAACGCTCCTGAAACAGCTCCCTGTCTATCAGAAGTGGAAAAGCATCTCCAATCGCCGCAAGCACCCCGTTCACCTGCGCTTCGCCAAACGGCTCATAGTCAAGATCGATTGGCGTTCCAGTGTACTGTTCTGGCGTTAAACGCGGCATGGGAAAAGCTTCTCTTCCTTCGTCTCTTGCACAGGAAGCTTCACAACGGACACGCTCAATGCAAAGGGCCGCTATCCGATAGGATAGGAGAGATCCGGACCGGCAGTAGGCGCCCCACTACCGCAGGACCGAGTGCTTTCGACCTAGGGCGGACGTTCGAACATGGCGCAGCAAATTACCGCCTACCGCCCCTCGCGACTGCGAGGCAGGCGGCGCTTTCGGCCCGTAGCCGTCTTTGGAACCTCACGCGGCGAAGGTCTGGTTCGGACCCATATGCAGAAAACGAAGCGCCTCGATTCAGCGATCCAGCGCGGCGGAAGTGGGCCCGAAGCTGGCACGTCATTAGCAGATTGCACCCACCCCTCCTGGGTGGACTGAGAACAACTTATGGATAATGCTGGAACTGTAGCCTTTAGCGCAGGCAGTGGCCGCCAATCGGCAGCGGAAAGGGAGCTTGGCAGTTTCAATGAATTTCTTTACGCATTTTCTGTTGGGCAGCGTCATGGGTTTTGCGGCATCCGCTGATGCCAGCTCTGGTTTCGATGAGCCGATGACCTTTTATCGAGCAACCAGTGGTGGAAACTGCTCAAGCTGCATCTGGATAGCTGCTGAGGGCGTAATCGAGCCCGATACCGATCAAAAGTTCCTCCAGTTCCTATCAGACGAAGGCTTGCTTGAGGCGAAGGGCATAAATGTGCATCTCAACTCCCCAGGAGGCAATCTTATTGGTGGAGTTCTGCTTGGTCTCGCCATTCGGGGGCAAGAGGCTAACACTGTGGTTTCCACTGCAATCATTGAAGACATCTATGAAGATGGCCTGCGAACAGTGACTCTTGATCCTTCTGTTGATGGCCAGTGCAGCTCTTCATGCGTGTTCGCGTTTGCCGGCGGTGTGAGTCGATTTGCATCAACCACTACCCCAGGTGGCGCTGTCGGATTCCAGAACTTGGGACGACTTGGTGTTCACCAGTTCTATACTCCTCAGACCCTTGAAGACCCGACGGCTCTGGCTTTCGATGCGGAAGACAGGATCGTTGACCAGAAGATAATCGCCGTTTTGCTGTCATACTTGTCAAAAATGGAGGTTTCGGCAGAGCTCCTGCAGATCGCGGCCATGACGGATCCACGGGACATGCACTACCTCACTGAAGAAGAGTTGCGGCGGACCGAGATAGATAATCGGATGGTGCACAATGTCTTTCTGACAGGTTATCGCAATGGCGTCGCCATCACGGAGATCACCTACAGACGACCAGACGCAGATTACCGTCTTGAGCTTTACTGTGACCAAGGTGAAGCCAAGATGCTTGCGTCGATTGACTGGCGCGGAATTTACGACATTGAGGGTCATCAAAGATGGAATCTGTTCGGCGGCGTATCTCTGTCAGATGGCGGATCTGTCGAACTGATCGAGCAGGAGTTTTCCAAGAGGACGGACGGCGGAGTAACGGGGCAACTGCGTTTCCGCTTTGCCGATCCACTTACCACTGTCGTCGCCAAGAAGGATTTTAGTTTCGAGGATTGGAGCAGCAGGCATGCAAATGATGCAGCGACATCGATGAGCTTTACACTGCCCGACGATTTTGAAGGGCTTCATCTCCTCCCAAGGGCTTGCCTACGCTGATCACTTCGCGAGATAACGCAAGGTTCACAAGGATCCACCTCATGGTAGAAAATCAAAAAGTTCTAACGGCGATCTCTGTCACCACTGACCCGGCCAAACTCCGGAAGTTCCGCGAAAACGCACAGCGGCTGGGCGTCGCCGAGGTGGAAGAGGCGGCATTCAGGCGTTTGGTCGAAATTCTGCCCGACGAGGCTCCTGGCAGCATTGAGCATGACTTCTGGAAGACGATCCACGCCTTCGAAGAAATCCTACGTGATGAACGCGGCAAGACAGTCAGGCTTTCTCGCACTCGGCAGAAGATCGACCGGGTTGGTGTGATGCGGACACTGATCGACTTTGCGGTCAGCAAGACACCCACAGAGGGTTTCAACATGCTGATCGAGCGAGGACTGCCGGAACTCACTGGCGAAGCGCTTGTTCTCAAGCACGCCGGCCAGTTTGAACCAGTGGTTTTAGAAGCGGCGAAGTCCAGATTAGAAGGAGCCGGAATCGATTCATCGAAGCTGTGGACCCAAACCTGAAGCCTTATCCATCGGCAGGCCATAGAACGCTTCCCACACTGCCGAGATGCCCCTCCCGCCACGCCGGGGATGTCCCGCTCGGCATTCCGCGCCCTGTTCTCGAGCGCGACGCGGACACTATCAAACCTTTCGTTCATGCTGGTAGCGCCGACCATCCGCTCCTCACCCTCTACGACTGAGCGGTCGGGTGCTCTCGGCGGTGACACCTCAACTGCTACCGATGGGCGGCAGCGGGGAAAGAAGCGGACGTTTGCAGGCGCGGTGCCACCTTCCTCGAGGAAGTGCCGCCGGTCAGCACTTTTTCGGCCCAAAGCCGACGTTCACATGAGTTTGGCTCGGCGGGTCAATAGTGACGACAGACGCTGATGAGTTGAGCCGCGCCATTTCAAATTTTGGGGCGACGAACTGGCGTTATGCACGACGCAATGGCGTCTCCACGTGGTGTGCTTCCCGGAAACCGACATTTCGTAATGTGATCTCAAGCCTTTTTTGCTGCCAATCTCATGCGTATGAAGCTCATCGAAATATGGGTGCGGTGCAAAAGCGCAGCAGAACGTACATCACCAATTTCCAGCGCACGAAGGATACCGTCTTTTTCGTCGGCGAAAATAGCGTCCTCGGCGGCCACGTCGATCCGTTTGGCACCCATGGATTTCATCCACATGCGCGATGTCTGGAAGAACAGGCGGTCGCAGATCTCTCGCAGGGGCTCGTTTGCGGTGATGCGGTAGAATTCGAAAAAGAATTCAAGGTTCAGTTGCCCGAAACGGCGGACATCGGGGTTGTCTGCAAGCTGGCGGACTTGGGCCGAAAGGGTGGCAAGCCGGTCCCACAGCTCGGGGTTTGGCGGGTTTGGCGAAAGGACACCGAGGAGTTCTGCCAGTTCCATCCGCAACCGGTACGTTTGCTCGAGCGTTTCGATATCCGCATCGGTTACGAAGGTGCCGACGCCATGGACCGATTGCAAGAGTCCCTCGCCCTCCAGTCGAACGAGCACGCGCCGCAGCGGGGTCCGGCTGGTTCCGAATTCTGCCGCCAGCGCTTCTTCGGAAAGGCGGGTTCCCGGCGGGTAGTCCAAGAGGCATATCCGGCTTCGCAGCATGTCATAGAGACGGTCGAAACGATCGCGCGCGCTTGAAGGTTCGGTTGGAGCGAAATCCATCAGTTCTACCTCGTCTGGTATGAAACGACGTACACGCCGAACGCCGACAAAGCGAGTCCCGCAAGCGCGAGCGGATGAAGCCGCTCACCCAGAAGCGCCCATGCGAGGACCATGGCCAGCGGCGGAACGAGGTACATGTAGGAAGAAATCCGCGTCGCATCGCCGCGCTGGACCATGGCCAGATAAAGCCCGATGGACACAAGCGAGTTGGCCAGCACCAGATAGGCCAGCGCCATGACCAGTTCGGGCTGCCAGTCGATCGCCATGCCTTCGGTCAGCGCCGCCACGGGGGCCAGCAGGACGAACCCCACGACGTATTGCACAAGGCCGCTTGCGACCGGATCGGTCCGGAAGCCGTGCCATTTCTCGAACAGGGTGGCGGTGCCGATGCCCGCCAAGGCCCCCAGCGCCAGAAGTGACGCCCCCCACGGGCTTGGCCCGAGGCTGCCTTCGGACCAGATGGCCAGCACGACGCCCGCCATTCCCACCGCCAGACCGAGCCAGAGCAACGGCCCGCTCCGTCGCCCGCCCAGCAGCGGCGTCAGCGCCGCCACCAAGGCCGGTTGCAGCGACATGATGATGGCGGTCGTTCCGGCATTCATCCCCCGCTTCATGGCCAAATAGGCAAGCCCGAAATAGACGCCCTGGATGAGAATTCCCGTCAGGACGAGCGCCGCCCAATGCCCCGCAGCGACGGGCCATAGCGGGCGCCGGATCATGGCCAGCGGCACCAGAACCGCGACCGCCAGCCCGTAGCGCAGCGCCAGCATCGTCATCGGTTCGCTATATGCCAGACCCAGCTTGCCGAAGACGAAGCCGCCGGACCACAGCAGGACAAAGACGAAAGGCGCTGCTCGCCAGAGGGCGGACGGGGCATGGACGGTCGCGGGCTGTTGCATCTGTCTATTCCGCCAGTCTTGTGCCCAGCCGTTCCAGCATCGTCAGGCATTGCGACAGCTGGTCCAGCGACAGGTATTCGTCGGGCTTGTGCGCCTGTTCGATCGACCCCGGGCCGCAGATCACCGCCGACATTCCAAGCGCCTGAAAGATGCCTGCCTCGGTGCCGAAGGGGACCAGACCCGCGCCGTTCGCGCCGGTCAGTTCCATGACGAGGTCACGGGCTTCGTTGATGTCGGCGGGGACCAGACCGTCGACCTCTCCGATCACCTCGGTCACGATATCTGCCGCAGGGTGGACGCTTCGCATGGCCGGAATCAGGTGGTGCTGGCAGTAGTGGTGCAGGTTCTGCTTGACCAGTTCGGCATCCCCGGGCTGGACGGGCCGCATCTCCCAATCGATCCGGGCCTTGCCCGCGATGACGTTGTGCGCCACACCACCGACCAGCGCGCCGGTGTTGATCGTCGTCCATGGCGGTTCGAAGCGGCTGCCGGCAGGGGCGCGGGTCTTCAGCACCTCGGCCATTTCCAGCAGGCGCGCGACGTAGCGCACCGCATATTCGACGGCATTCACGCCCCGATCTGGTGCCGAGCCGTGGCCCTCGAGGCCGGTGAAATGGATGCTGTATTCGTAGCACCCCTTATGGCCTTCGATCACCCGCATCATCGTGGGTTCGCCGATGATCGCCACGCCGGGGCGGACCTCGCGGTCACGCAGCAGGGGGGCCAGCGCCTGCGCGCCGAGACAGCCGATCTCTTCGTCGTGGGTGAAGGCGAAATGGATGGGGCGCTTGCGTGCCGTCTTTGCGTAATGCGGGGCCATCGCGACGGCCGCCGCGATGAACCCCTTCATGTCGCAGGTGCCACGCCCGTAAAGGCGACCGTCCCGTTCGGTCATCGCAAACGGATCGGTCGTCCAGTTCTGGTCGGCGACGGGCACCACATCGGAATGTCCGGACAGCAGGATACCCCCGCCGACCTCTGGCCCGATGGTGGCGAAAAGGTTCGCCTTGGTGCCCGTGCCGTCCTTGAAAACCTCGACCCGCGCCCCTGCATCCGAGAGCCGGTCGGCCAGAAAATCGATCAGCGCCAGATTGCTTTCGGACGAAACCGTCGGAAAGGCGATCATCTTGGCAAGCAGGTCGCGGGTGCGGGTCAAGGTATCCAAGGTGGTCAGTCCTTAATGAAGAGTTTGCGTTCGACGTTGCAGAGCGCCTGCGCCGGACCGCTTTCTCCGATCAGGATGGTTTCGGTCGTTTCCAGACCCCAGCTTTCCATCCAGAGGGCGGGCATGAAGTGGAAGACCATGCCCGGTTGCA
>Ga0164290_1002645_pt1 | contig 11396 bp, 16 predicted proteins | sample Micstemetagenome_FD_108782 | JGI IMG/M metagenome (GOLD analysis project Ga0164290, IMG submission 108782) | Contaminated culture microbial community from soil near Moab, Utah, USA - Microcoleus steenstrupii SON62 (Illumina Assembly) | ecosystem: Environmental > Terrestrial > Soil > Soil crust...
ACCGCAGCTCCGGCTGGGTGTCGCGGCTCCTATTTCCTCGCATCGTCCGGCGCGTGGCCTCCGACACCACGAGAGTCTCGCGGAGCGCATGGATTCCGTAGGGCTTCCTCGTCTCGATGCGTCTTTCTACGTCCGGCTTTGAACGCCGAAGCCGGCGGACGACACCAATCTAGCGATGCTCGTCCCGCTGTTTGCCACGTTCGCGCTTCTCCGCGAGTACCCGGCGCCCAGCCCTCGGCTGTGGGCCTCGGAAGACGGCCGTTTCGCCGTCTCGATGGCCCCACCGACGGCCAAGGTAAAGGAGGCGCGGTTGCGCGCGTTCATGGTCGACGCGGACAACCGATACCGGACGATGTGGGAGAGCAAGCTTCCCCACGTGCCGCAGCGGGTGATGGTGTCGAACGACGGGCATGTGGTGGCCCTCGATCAGTATCCCAGCCAGTACCAGAACATCAGCGTAGTGATCTTCGACGATCGAGGTCGCGTCCTCGCCAGCCACACGATGCGCGGCCTGCTCTCCGTCGAGGAGATCGACGCGGCACCCAGAACGCCTTTCCGCGACGTGCGGTGGAAGAAGGTGGAGGCGTTCGTCTCTATCCGAAACATCGTCGAGACACCGCCGGTGACCGCTCCGCCCGTCGTACGCGACGTGGGCGAGGTGAAGGGGATCCGCAACGAGTTTCCCGTCGCGTTCGTGATCGGGCTCTACAACGGGCGGACGATCTGGTTCGATCTGGTGACGGGCAAACCGTACTCGTGGCACCTGCCGCGCTGGCAGGAGTGATCGCCAGTGGAGCCGCCCCGGGGCCGGTGTGCCCCAGGGCGACCTCATCCCGCTACCGCCCGTCGTTGCGGGGGTCGAAGTTGCCCGTGCGCGCGTCCCCGCGCTGCCAGTAGAGCTGGCTCCAGCGACCATTCTTCGCGTGCCCGTCGGTGTAGACGTAGTTGCTCAGCTCGCCGTGGCGGACGAGTTCCAGCTCCGAGGTGCGGTTCGTTGCGGCGTCCCAGCCGAAGCCGCCGCAGGGCGATTCGGAGGGCGTGCCCCAGCACATCGGATGGAAGTGGTCGGAGGTGGAGTTCTTCGCGCTCTCGGCGACGTACACCGTCGCGGCCGGATTTCGGATCGCGCCGAGGTCGCTGTACGGCTGAGTCCCCTGCATCCACGCGTTCAGGAAATAGCTGCTGCCCCGCACGGCGGTGGCCGACGCAATCGGCTGATCCCAGTTGGTGCTGGGATCCGTGGGACAGCGACGGAGCAGCTTCGCCTTGATGTACGGCTCGACCGTGTTCATCCAACCGGAGAGGCCCGAGTGGTTGGTGAGCGGCAGCCGGTCGTCGGCGTCGACCGCATAGAGGGTGAACGCGATTCCGATCTGCTTCGCGTTGCTCAGGCAAGCGGTCTTCTTGGCCGCCTCTTTTGCCTGGGCGAACACCGGGAAGAGAATGGCCGCGAGAATGGCGATGATCGCGATGACGACGAGCAGCTCGATGAGGGTGAATGCTTTCTTCAAGATCGCCTCCAATAGGCAGGGGGACGCGCGAGGGCGCGGGGGACGAACACGAGGGCGCAAGGGGGCCCGGGAGTCGTCAGGCGATCTTGGGAGGGAGCGGCGTCGGAGCGCGGTACGCGATGGGTGAGGCGGCCACGTAGAGATGAGCCGGCGAGACGTCTCGGATCACCAGGGGCTGGGGCAACTCGGTGTCTGGAGGCGTCAGCAGGTGAAGCTTCGCCGAACTGGCGACGTACGCCTGAGCCCCGTGCTTCTCGGCACAGCGGCACTGGACGAAGATCCGGTCCGCGGGAACGGGCTTTCGCTTTACAAGGCAGCACGCCGCGCCCGAGGGGGCTGGGGCGGCGACCCACTGGATCGCGGCCGTCGGACAGTGCGTTCCTGCCGGAGTTTTCGGCATCGCTTGAGTGGACGACCACACGAGGAGAAGGAGGGCCAGAACGAGGGAGAACAGCCCCATCGGCTGCCCTCTCCTTCGTCCGTAACCCAGCTCTCGCAAGCTCACGACCGGAGTGTAGTCACATCGTCAACGCGGTCCTAGGGACGATCGGTAAACCCAGCAATTCAGGACATCCGTCCTGACCTGGTAATTTCGCTGGCCAGGTCTTAGTTCCTCGTGTAAGATGGTGCCGTGCTGATCGACGAACACGCCATGGACGGTGTGCTGTCAAAGCAGGTGATGCCCGAACTCGAACTCTGCGGAGGAGAACTCTCGGTCCGCCTGAGGACCGAGAGTGGCTCTGCCTACCTGCAGATTGCCGAATCGGGTGAGAGGGGCCCCTCGTGGTACCCCGTTGACGCGCGCCAACTGGTTGGAGTGCTGCAGTTCCGAAGCTGCAACGTCCCGATGGCGGACGGCATTTGCTCCGTCTACCGAAGGGGCGAGCGGGTGTACTTCGACTGCCACGGAGGGAGCCGCCAGACAACCTGCTGCGACGTCGCGGCTTCGGAGTTCGAGGCCACGCTTAAGGCGGCGCTTCCCCGGAGCTCGGGTTACTTCCTCGCTTAGGCGGCGATCGCCTCGGTCTGCTCAAGCGCCTCGAGAAGCTCGTTCGGGGCGCCACAGGCGCTTTCCTGATGGATTCGGACGGCTTCGTAGGCGAGGGCTCCGAGCACCGCTCCGACCGCCGGGGCGACGATGTACAACCACGCCGCGGAAAGCGCCGGTCCGCCCGACACGAGGGCGGGCCCCAGCGATCGGGCGGGATTCATCGAGCCGCCGGTGATCGGTCCGCCGATGAGCACGAGGAGAACGACGGTGAAGCCGATGCCGATCGCTGGCACGGTTCCGCTCACTCGGCGGTCAGTCGCGACGGAGGCGATCACGAGCATCAAAAAGAAGCTCAGCACGACCTCGGTACCGAGGGCGCGAAGGATGCCGCCGGATATCGCGGGCACGTGCACGCCGTGGCCGGGTCCGAAGAGGACCGCTACTAGGCCGGCGGCAACCACGGCGCCGAGGATCTGGCACACCCAGTACGGGAGGACGAACCGCCAAGGGAATCGCCGGGCGGCAGCGAAGGCGAGGGTGACCGCCGGATTGAAGTGGGCGGCGGAGATGGGGCCGAGAGCGTAGATCATCGCCATTACGGCCAGCCCGGAGACGAGTGCGGCCGGAAGAAGGCCAGCTGCCCCGCCGTCCAGCTTGCCCGTGGCGGAGAGCGCCACGGGCGCGAAGACGATCCCGAACGTGCCGAGGAACTCGGCAAGGTACCGCCGGCGCATCAGGCGCTGGCCGCCATTTCGTCCAGCATCGCCTCGACGCGCTGGCGGATTTGGTCGCGGATCTCCCGAACGCGCTCGATCGGTTGGCCGGCCGGGTCGTCCAGACCCCAGTCCTCGGTGACGAAGAACTTGGCGGGGCAGGCCTCGGCGTCCACCCCACACCCCATCGTGATGACCCGGTCGGCTTCGTCCGCCATCGCCTGCGTGATCATCTTAGGCGTCTGACCCTCCATCGAGATGCCCTCCTCGGCCATGACGGCGACGGCTTGCGGGTTGAGCGCCTTGCCACCGACGGTGCCGGCGGACTCCCCACGGACGGCGAGGCCCCGCTGATTGGCCAGGTGAGTGACGTAGGCCTCGGCGATTTGGGAGCGGCCAGCGTTGTGGACGCAGACGAAGAGAATGGTCTTTACAGGATCAACAGCACTCATGGGTCTCGCCTCCGGCAAGTTCGGTGAGGTAACCCGCCAAGGCGAGCAGTCCAAGCGTGTTCAGGGAGCAGAGCGCACGCTTCCCTCTGCGCTCGATACGCACCAGTCCGGCGGCTTCGAGCTCGTGAAGGTGGTGCGAGATCGTGGACGTGACGCGCTGGGAACCGGTGACGTGGCAGCAGACTTCGCCAGCCGTCGGGTGATACACCGCACCCGTTTCGTCCAGCACGGCCCCGCGCCCGCAGTTGTGTGCGAGAAACTCAACGATCTGCAACCGGTTTGGGTCGGAGAGCGCCTTGAGCGCGCGAAGCTTCGTTTCGTTCTGCATCGAAAGGAGTGTAGCACTCGTTTCGATCTACACCGAAACGACGTAACAGGCTGGCTCCCTCGCCGCAACCGGCTGGTGTCGGCAGGTACCTTTTCCTCCGTGACGTCCTTCGGCCCCGTAGCCCCCTACTACGACGAGCTGATGAAGCAGGTGCCCTACCGGATGTGGATCAGCTACTACCTGCTGCTCCTCGCCCATCAGGGAGTCAAGCCGCGGCGGGTGCTGGACGTCTGTTGCGGCACGGGCACGATGTGCGAGCTCCTGACGAAGGAGGGGTTCGAGATGGCCGGCTTCGATCTCTCGCCGGGCATGATCGCCGAGGCCCGTCGCAAGGCGGAGGCGAAGGGACTGCCGATCCGGTACGAGGTGCAGGACGCCGCCGAGGCGGACATGGGCGACACCTACGACGGGGCGCTCTCGTTCTTCGACAGCCTGAACAACATCCTCGATGCCGAGCGACTACAGATGGCGTTCCATCGCGTGGCAGCCCACCTCCCGCCCGGAGGCTCGTTCATCTTCGACATGAACACGGCGTACGCGTTCGAGCAGCAGATGTTCGACCAGCAACACCTGAAGCCGACTTCGAAGCTCCGTTATAAGTGGGAGGGCCACTGGGACGGCTCGACGCGGATCATCACTGTGGACATGAAGTTTTGGTACGAAGGCCAGGAGTTCACGGAGGTCCACCGCCAGCGCGCCTACAGTCAGGACGAGATCCGGCAGATGCTCTCGAACGCGGGGTTCGTCGAAGTCCGCGCGTTCCACAGCTACACCCTAAACCCACCACGGCACTCGAGCGATCGGCTGCACTGGATGTGCGAACGGGGGAGCTAGAGAGTGTCGTGGGTCGTGGGTCGTGGTCGCTTGGGCGAGCGTGACACCCTCCTCTGGGCCAGTGTCATCCCGAGCGAAGCCGAGGGATCTGACGGGAGGCACTGACTACCCACGGTCAAGCCGTGGCCTCGTTGCGTCCGTTGCGTGAGACTCCCCGAACGAGGCGCGAGGAGCGCCGGCTACACGCCGTGCGGGCGTAACCATTGATTGGCAGTAGTTACTGCCTCCCATCAGATCCCTCGACTTCGCTCGGGATGACAGCGACTCGGTGTCCCCTGCGGCTAAATGCCATGCCGCAGGGGACACCGCGAGGGTCCAACGAGCTACCCTCGAGCGCTCCGGCGCTTCACGTCCTTCAGTAGCTCGAGCGCTCGCTCCATCACGAGGTCCTTTCCGTTCTCGTCGAACTCGCGCGCAACGGCCACGTCGGGGCTGACGCCTCGATCTTCGAGTTCGACGCCGTCGACTTTCACGGTCACCATCGGGATCTCGAGGATCGACCAGTCGTTCACCCGCATCGGCACGGTGCCCAGGACGTTGCCGCCGGTCTTGAGGCCGACGAGGGTGGCGCGGCGGTTGCGCTGGATGACGTAGGAGAAGACTTCCTTCGCGCTTCGGCTGCCCTGGTTGATGAGCACGATGAGCGGACGCTGGTAGCCGAACGGCTGCTTGACCTCGGTGCCGGCCATCCCCCAGGCGAGCTCGGCTTCGGGACGGAAGAACGGGTCGCCGAAGCCTTCGGGGCGGCCGCCGAAGCCGTCTCGCAGGTCGAGGATGAAGGCGTCGGTGTTGGCGAGTTTGCCGGCGACGGCGCTGTGAAGGGCGTTCTTGAAGCTGTCGTTGGCCATCGTCCAGAGGCGGAAGTAGCCGATGCGGCGGCCGTTGTGCTCGATGACGCGGGCACTGTCCTTGCTCGCCTGCAGGAAGGCGTCGCTGGCGGGCTCGGTGGCGACCTTGAGCTCCTTCACCAGTTCACCCCCGCTGCGGCGCACCGTGAGTCGCACGCGGTCACGGCTCCTAAGCGACCCAACGGGCGAGAATTTCTGGCCGTCGGCTTGGGTGACCAAATCGCCCACACGCAGCCCGGCACGCTCCGCCTCGGAGTTGTTCAGGACCATCTGCACGGTGTAGCCATCAGGTCCGGGGCGGAACCAGGCACCGACGTGCGGCATGGGCACCGGGTCTCCCCCGCCGCGCTTGAGGAGGGCATCCATGAGGAAGTAGCCCTGGTGATCCAGAGTGAAGTAGCCGAAGTGCGAGTCTTTGAACTCGTCGATCATGGCGTTCACGCTCTGCTCGAACTCGGCGCGCGACTTGGCGCCTTGGGCGATCGGTCGGTACTTGATGAACAGGCGCTTCATCTCGTCCCCTCGCTCCTCGCGGGCGTAGTACCGGGTCGCGATCGCCTGCTCGATCTTCGTCCAGGTGGCGGCGAAGTCGTCCGACTGGGCGGGCGGGCTAAACAGGGTGATTCCAGCGAGCAGGAGCGCGTGCATTGACGTTGTTTACTCCGTTCGGACGCGGGTTCGTTTCGGGACGCGGGAACTCCCGCAACGGGACGTTGCGTAGTGCGTGAGGAAGGCCACGTGCAGCAACTTGCTGCACGTGGCCTTCACTTTTATGTGACGTAGGCGTTAGACCCAAAAACTTTTCTTAGGTGGAACTCAATAGGCTCCTCTCGGGATACTCCTTCTCGGCACAGCCAAGGAGTTACGAAATCCAATGCGGATCATGGACTACGAGACCAACCGGAGCTTGAACGACGTCGCCGTCTACCTGACGCGCGACGAAGCGGACGAGCTTTGCGCCTACCTGCTACGGCTTAGGGCGCGACCGGATGTTCAGCGCGTCCACCTGAGCGAGGTCGTGGGAGACCGGCTTGAGCGCGAGATCACCGTCGCGCTCGCCGAGCACAAGGCCTGACTCGAATCGACACCGACTGAGACCACCGAATTTTCAAGACGACCGACATTCCAACAAGGAGAAAAATGAATCGCAACATCAACAACACCGCCAACTGCGTCGCCGTGACCCGCGCCCTGATGAAGGCCCGCAGCGGAGATCGCGAGGCTCTGCGGTGGCTGATGGAGCAGCGCACCGCCGGCAACGCCGGCGCGAAGCGCGCCCTGGATCAGTACAACGCCGCCACGGCTCGCCCAGCCGCCTGATCCTACGGCGCCGAGCACTCTGGGGCCGGAACTCCGGCCCCTTTCACCGCCACCACCCCGCACCTTTCGCACCCAGGCGGTATAATAGAGAGGTCCACAGGCGGGTGTAGCTTAGTGGTAAAGCTCCAGCCTTCCAAGCTGGCTATGCGGGTTCGATTCCCGCCACCCGCTCCAAGTCCGCTCCTTGGCATTCCGCCAGGCCGCGGACTAATATAAGAGACGCCATGAGCGGGCGTAACTCAGTGGTAGAGTTCTTGCTTCCCAAGCAAGCTGTCGCGAGTTCGAATCTCGTCGCCCGCTCCACTTCCTTTTGGTCCGACCTGCGCTGCGGTCGTGATCGCTCAATGACGCGAAGCCCGAAGGCACCCCTCGAATAGCACTTGAGCCGCGGCATCGTTTCGCCGGTCTGAGGGGCCGTTACTCAGACGACGGGGCCTCGTCTCAGCGCTACTGCGATGGCGTCTTCCGGTCTCGGTTCCGCTCCCACGAGTAGCCGGCGATGAGGACTCCGGCGGCTACCAAGAGGGGAGAGTACAGAGCCGACGCGTCTCTACCGCGGCCTACCGGGACATCGAGGGCGTCCAGGATGCCCACGGTGATCAAACCGACGATGACGGCGATCAGAAGGGCGCCGTAGACGTTTTTCCAAGATGTCTGGCTACTCATGCTCGGGTCCCGCAAGCTACCCTTTCCAGTCCCACTAGGTCGCGATCTCTCGTCATCGGCGTTCAAGCGAACGTAGGTCGCATCTAAGCTCTGGGAGGCCGAGCTAGACGCGGTTTCGGGTCCGACTAGTCGCTGAATGCCGGTCCACCTCCCAAAAAGCCCACTCTTAAACAAGTAGATATGCCTGCTGGCGTCAGGTCAAAGCCTGTTATTCTTTGCAGTTGAGGGTCAATGACCGCTCCTTTCAAGACGAAAGAGCGGGGGCGGGCATGCAGAACGAACCATCTAGTAGTCAGTCGAGCGGGCAGGCACGGAAGCTCATCACGCTCGCGTCGACCGCCTGGCTGATTGCCAGTGGGACGATGTTGGCCACGCTTTCTCCTGGGCTCGCCGCCCACCTGTCGTTGGACCTGGCCCTTGTGATAGCGTTGGGAATCGCGGTGCCGATGGCGCTGCGCAAGCCCAAACCGACCGCAGGGGACGAGGGACTTGAACTCGCGCTCCACCTCGCGCGCGCGGCGGAGCGCCACGAGGGGCGGAGCGGCAAGCACCATCAACGGATCGGCTTCATCGCGCGGGCGGTGGCCAACCGGATGGGTCTCTCCGACGAGCGCTGCACAGAGATCGGGCAGGCCGCGATGCTTCACGACGTCGGCAAGATCTGGGTCGACCAGGACGTCATCCGTAAGCCGGGCCGCCTGACCGAGGAGGAGCGCGAGGAGATGAGCCGGCACGTGGAGCACGGTGCGGCGCTCCTGCAGGAGTCGTCCAACCCGATCGTGCGGTTAGGTGGCCTGATCGCGCGCACCCACCACGAGCGGTGGGACGGGACGGGCTACCCCGCTGGCCTTATGGGCGAAAGCATTCCCTTGGAGGGCCGGATCGTCGCGGCGTGCGACGTGCTGGACGCGCTCACCAGCGACCGACCTTACCGCCCGGCGATGTCCCTCGAGCAAGCGCTCGATGTGATCGAGCTTGGCCGCGGCTCCCGATTCGACCCGAAGGTCGTCGACGCGCTACAGGCGTGCCGAACTCTGTTGAGTGAGACGTACGTCGAGTCGACGACTCGGCGCATCTCGGTTTGACGAACATCCTCTGCGGGAATGTCGCAACCGCGGGTTCACGGCGAGGTCGTTCCGTTCACAACGAGAGATCCGTCTCCGGCAGGAACTTTGCACCGAACTGGTAAGGGCTGTGTCGGCTGAGTCCGTCGTCGGTCACTCACGTTGCCGGATTGCGGCGTAGACACAAGCGATGGCCGTTTACGTGGACGGATGCCGGTGGCCGCACCGGGGAGAGATGTGGTGCCATCTGATGACCGACGGCGACACGGAAGAGCTGCGGCGATTCGCCCGTCGCCTGGGCGTTCCGGATCGTGCCCTTCAGTGTGCCGGGAGCACGAAGGAGCACTACGACCTTCCTGAACGGCTACGTGAGGAGGCGATTGCCTTGGGCGCCATTCCGGTGACGGCGCACGAACTAGTTCGCCGATGCATCCGCGCGAAGCGGGAATAGGTCAGTTCCAGATCGGGAGGCGTGGGTCCAGTCCGTTCTCGGCCCGGAGGTGATCCGCCGCCCAGCCGAGTTCGAGCTCGTTGATCACGAGCGGGGGCACGTCCAGCGTGGGGAGCATCAACCGCCAGCCCTCGGCCGTGCGTTCGAGCCAAAGGTCGCCCGCTTGCACCACACCGCCCATGCCGCGAGTCGCGGACTCGAGCTCGCCCAATCGACCGACGCCGCTCGCGATGACGCCCATCGTCGTCGCGACGGTAATGCGGTAATCGGACACACCCTCTACCGGCTCAAGCCACACGAGGTGGCGGAGCTGCCCATGACTCTGGAAAGGACTGAGGATGAACCCCATGATCGCAGTTTCGCCGGAACGTGGGCCAGAGCCAAGTCCCTGGTTTAGGGGACCTGCGCTAAGGGGCGGCCGGGGCCGCCGCAAGCTGGAGAACGGTACATGAGAAGAGGCGCATCACCTCTTGGATCGAACGGCGCACGTCCGGCTTGATGTCGTGGTGCGCGTGGTCGTCCGGCTTGGCGATGCGCGCGACCGCGTCGGCGGCGCTCACGCGGCGCTCGAGCACATCGTGCATCCAGGTGATCGCCTGATCGTCCGCCAGGTCGATCTGATAGCCGTTCATACGGAGGAAGCTGAGACATCCCACGAACGCGGTCGCCTCGTTCCCCGCGTCGATCGGGTGCATCTTCAGGAAGCCGCCGAGGAATCGGCCCGCCTGGCTGACGAGGCTGTTGCTCTCGCCGTAGGCGTACTGGTAGAAGGTCGCCTCCTCCAGACGCGCGAAGCTGTAATGGTGCACCTTCTTGGTGACCTGGAGGTTGATCCAAAGGATGTCTTGGACCGTCAGGTAGTGCAGCGCTGGCATGAAGACGTTTTCTCCCGGGCTCGTGCTCCAGAGCGGGTCCCCGTCGACCGCGGGAGCGGTGCGAGTCTACTTGCTTAGACAACTTTTCCGCCAGACATTACTCCCACAGTCATGAACACGTCATGAAACTGCCGCGTCCGAGGGGATACGCATGAGTTCGTCGGAAGTGCAGGAGGCCGTTGCCGAGGCAGGATTGGTGTACGTTTCGGACGGCATGCCAGGCATCTCGCGACGCCGTCAAGGTGAAGCGTTCGAGTACCTGGACCCCAAGGGCCGCCCGATCTCCGACGAGCGGACGCTCGCGCGGATCCGATCGCTGGCGATTCCCCCGGCGTATGAGGAAGTCTGGATCTGCCCACTTCCCAACGGTCATCTCCAGGCGACCGGCAAGGACGCTCGCGGACGCAAGCAGTATCGGTACCACCCCACCTTCAGAGAAGTCCGGGACGAAGCCAAGTTCGGGCGGATGGTCGACTTCGGAAAGGCGCTGCCCCGCATCCACGATCGGCTGGAGGAACACCTCGCGCTGCCGGGAATGCCCCGGGAGAAGGTGCTCGCCGCCATCGTCTACCTCTTGGAGAAGAGCCTTATCCGGGTGGGAAACGAGGAGTACGCGAAGGAGAACAAGTCGTTCGGGCTGACGACCTTGCGGAACCGGCACGTCAAGGTAGAGGGAGCGGACGTCGTTTTCAACTTCCTCGGGAAGAGCAAGGTGCGGCACAAGATCCGGCTGCACGACCGGAAGCTCGCGCGCGTCGTCAAGCGACTTCAGGAGCTCCCTGGCCAAGAGCTGTTCCAGTACGTGGACGAACAGGGCACGTCCCACTCGGTCACCTCGAACGACGTGAACGCCTACCTCAAGGAGATCTCGCGATCGTCGTTCACTGCGAAGGACTTTCGAACCTGGGCTGGCACGGTGCTCGCCTTAACCGAGCTTGCGGGGGTTGAGGCGCCCGACACCAAGAAGGCGGCGAAGAGTCAGGTGAACGCGGTCATCAAGGTGGTGGCCCAGCAGCTTGGTAACACCCCTGCGGTGTGCCGGAAGTGCTACGTCCATCCCGCAGTTCTGGACGCCTACACCACGGGGCGGTTGCGCGAGTTCCTCAAGGATCGGCGCGCCACGAAGCATCCTGAGATGGTGGATCAGGTGATGGAATGCGCCGAGGACGCCGTAATCCGACTCCTCCGACGGCACGAGCGCGACCTCAAGCGAGCGGCGATGCACCCCGAAGAGGTGCATCGTGAGGAGCGGCACGAGCCAGCGACGAAACCTCGTAAAAGGTCCGCACGAATCCACCATTCGACTTCCGCCGCCTGACGCGTCTCTTTTTGCCGTAATCTCA
>Ga0164290_1002646_pt1 | contig 11376 bp, 13 predicted proteins | sample Micstemetagenome_FD_108782 | JGI IMG/M metagenome (GOLD analysis project Ga0164290, IMG submission 108782) | Contaminated culture microbial community from soil near Moab, Utah, USA - Microcoleus steenstrupii SON62 (Illumina Assembly) | ecosystem: Environmental > Terrestrial > Soil > Soil crust...
CAGCAAATAGCCGAAGGCGCCGGCCTGAAGCGCGGGGAAGAGGTGTTCGTCGTCGTCGTGGATGGTGACGATGACCGACTGCACTTCCGGCTGTTTCTCGCGCAGCGCGGCGATGACCTCGACACCCGAGCCGTCCGGCAGGCCCAGGTCCAGCAGGGCCAGGGTGAAGCGCTGGCCGCTGACCAGGGCCAGCGCATCCTGGACCCGCGAGCATTCGGTGATCTGGGCGTTGGCGAACACCTGCTTGACCAGGGCCTTGAGCCAGGCGCGGATCTCCGGGATGTCTTCGAGCAGCAGGATGTGGTTCATGGGGGCCTCGGCAAAACTACAGCGGAATCGTCAGACGGATGACAGTACCCCAGCCGGGGCCGGATTCCACCAGGCACTGGCCATGCATCTGCTTGGCGCGTGATTTCATGCTCGCCATGCCGTGGCCTCGGTCCAACCTGCCGTCCAGTTCGGACGGGATGCCCTGGCCGTTGTCCTGGATGGTCAGGATGAAATCACCGTCCTGCACGGCGCTGGAAATCGTTGCATGGGTGGCGCCGCTGTGCTTGATGATGTTGGACACCGACTCGCGCAGGATGCGCGTCGTCTGCACATAGGAGCGCGCCTGCAGCGTGTGCTCGACGTCCTCGGCCGGCGACTTCCACTCGGCCAGGATGTTGGCCTGACCCAGGCGCGAAACGACTTCCGCCCGCCAGTCGCCGAGGGCGTCGATGAGGTGGACGGGCTTGCCGGTCAGGCCGCGCACCGACAGCCGCATCTCCTCCAGCGCCTCGCGCGCCAGGGTCGAGATGCGGTCGGACTCGCTGGTGTGCACGATGGTCAGCAGCTTGGCGCCGAGGTCGTCGTGCAGGTCGGCGGCAATGCGCTTGCGCTCGCGCTCGGTCACCTGCTCCAGCTTCTGCTCGGCCAGCTGGCTGTGGCTGCGTTCCACCTCGGCGATGCGCTCTGCCATGCGCTGCTCGATGGCCGTGATGCGCTTCTCGGCATCGACGCGCGCATGCGCCACGCTGCTGACGACCTGCAGGCCCAAAGCCAGCATCAACAGCGGCAGGGCCAGGCCCAGCCAGGGCGAGGCCGACAGCCAAAGCGCTTGATGGACGGCCGCCAGCACCGTGTCGGCCAGCAGGGCAGCGATGGTCGGCAGCAGCAGCAAGCCCATGACGCGCAGGTCGCGCGCCTGCGCCTCGTCGGGCGCGGCCTGCAGGCGCAGCCGCCGCAGCCACAGCGCCCAACCCATGGCCGCCACCAGCTCCAGGCTCAGCACGGCGTTCCAGACCGTGGCCAGCAGGCCGACCTGGCTGCCGCCAGTCAGCAGCAGGCTGGCCGGCACGATCAGGCACTGGATCAGCAGCGCATGGTCGATCCAGCTGCGTTTCCAGCTCATCTGGCGCAGCAGGTATTGCACGCCGCACAGCACCAGCAGCGTCATCAGCAGCGGCCTCAGCCCGGCCGCCGCCGGCGCGCCGGTGGCGCGCAGCACCACCCAGCTCAGCATCATGCCGACGAGAAAGTTGGCCGGCCGCTCGCGGTGGTGCAGGCCGGCCACCAGGCCGACGACGGTGGCCATCAGGGCCAGCATGGCGGCGACCCAGCCGCGCAGGATGGCCGCCCAGTCGGTGCCGGTGAGCGTGTGGGCCTCGGCGGCGGCCGGGTAGAGCAGGGCGGCAGCGAGCAGCAGGAGCAGGGGGAGGCGCCGGGCCAGGAAGGCGCTCGGCACGGTCATTGCGGTCATGGGCCGGCATTGTGAGGGAGGGCCGGCCGGCCGGCGCCGGGAAAACCGCTTGCCCGGCGACAATCCGAGTTCACTTCCGACTTGCATCGTGATCCTGCGCTTCTCCCTCGAACCCGCCGACAACACGCGCCTGGCGCGCGTCTGCGGCAGCCTGGACGCCCATCTGCGCGAGATCGAGGCCGCCCTTGGCGTCAAGCTGAGCCGGCGCGACGCCGAGTTTCGCGTCGACGGCCCCAAGACCGCCGCCGAGCGCGCCAAGGCCTTGCTGGAGGGCCTGTATGAACGCGCCCGCCGGCCGCTGTCGGCCGAGACGCTGCAACTGGCCCTGGTCGAGGCCAAGGCGCCCGAGCCGGCCAAGCCCGGCCAGGACGACCCTCTGGTGCTGCGCACCCGCCGTGCCGACCTGTCCGCCCGCACGCCCCGCCAGCACCAGTACCTGCAGCAGATCCTGTCCCATGACATCACCTTCGGCCTGGGGCCCGCCGGCACCGGCAAGACCTTCCTGGCGGTCGCCTGTGCGGTCGATGCGCTGGAGCGCTCGACGGTGCAGCGCATCATCCTGACCCGGCCCGCCGTTGAGGCCGGCGAGCGCCTGGGCTTCCTGCCCGGCGACCTGACGCAGAAGGTCGACCCCTATCTGCGCCCCCTCTACGACGCCCTCTACGACCTGCTCGGCTTCGACCGCGTGACCAAGGCCTTCGAGAAGGGCCAGCTCGAAGTCGCACCCCTGGCCTTCATGCGCGGCCGCACGCTCAACCACGCCTTCGTCATCCTCGACGAGGCCCAGAACACGACGCCCGAGCAGATGAAGATGTTCCTGACCCGCATCGGCTTTGGCAGCCGCTGCGTCGTCACCGGCGACACCAGCCAGATCGACCTGCCGCGCGGCGTACCGTCCGGCCTCATCGACGCCGAGCGCGTGCTGGCCAAGGTGAAGGGCATCGCCATGACGCGCTTCACCAGCGCCGACGTCGTGCGCCATCCGCTGGTGGCGCGCATCGTCGAGGCCTACGAGGCGCGCGCCAAGCGTGAGGCACGCGAAGCATGAGTGCCAAGCCCGAACTCAGCCTGTCCCTCCAGTTCGCCGACCCGCGCCACCGCGCCCTGCTGCCGCGCCACAAGGTGCAGCGCTTCATCCGCGCGGCCCTGGAACTGCCTGGCGAGATCGCCGTGCGCATCGTCGACGCCGGGGAGGGCCGCGCGCTGAATCGCGACTACCGTGGCAAGGACTACGCGACCAATGTGCTGACCTTCGACTACGCGCACGAGCCCGTCGTCGGCGCCGACCTCGTCATCTGCGCCGAGGTCGTCGAGCGCGAGGCCGCCGAGATGGGCATTCCGCTGCTGGACCACTATGCCCACATGCTGGTCCACGGCACCCTGCATGCCCAGGGCTATGACCACGAGGCCGACGACGAGGCCGAGGCCATGGAGGCGCGTGAGGCGGAAATCCTGCAGGGCCTGGGTTTCTCGAATCCCTACCAGCGCCGTCCCGTTTGATCCTCGATCCAAGGGGCATGGCCTGAAGTCTTAGGGGGTTGGCGGCATGGACAGGCGCCCGGCGCAGCGACTATGTTTGCTTGCTGGGCCCACCGAGGAGACCTCCATGCTGCCGAAGTCCATCCGTCTCGCCGCCGCTGCCGCCGCCCTGACGCTGTCCGGCGCCGCCCATGCCGTCAACATCGCCGGCGTCGACATTCCCCTGGGCAACATCTTCGCGGTCACCCAGACCTACCAGAACGTGCCGCTGAACGTCGGCGACACGCTGAGCGGCTACGGCAAGATCGACTCGATCAACTCGCTGGCCGTCGCCGGCCTGTGCACCGATTGCGAGCTGACCTATGTCTTCGGCGGCTACACGGTGACGTCCATCAACGCCAGCGAGGTCCGCTTCAGCGGCGGCTGGCTCAAGGTCTACGCCGGCTTCGGCGCTGACAACGACTTCACGACGCTGAATGCCGGCGGCTCTGCCGGCGACCTGGTCGAGGCCTCGAATGGCAGTCTCTTCCTGTCCATGAGGGGCCATGCGGTCGACGCCCTCGGCAACACCTTCATCGCATCCGGCATCGGCATCGGTACCAGCACGCCCACCGGTTTCAGCACCGGTCTGATGGATGTCGACCTGGCGGCAGGCGGCGCCGCCAATGCCTATTTCGATACCAACGGCGTGGTGGCCGCTTTCGGCGGCGGCCCGGCCGATGCCCAGATCGGCTCGTCGTTCTCGGCACTGGCGCCGCTGTATCCGTCGGAATGCGCCGGCGGCCCGGCCTGCCTGCGCGGCAGCTCCAGCGTCGTCGCTTCGGTGGCCGTAGTTCCGGAGCCCCAGGCGGCGGCCCTGCTGCTCGCCGGCCTAGGCGTCATCCTGACGGTGGCGCGGCGCCGGCTGCGCTGAGGCGCGTCAGCGGCTGCTGCTCAGATAGCGCTTGCGCCGGAACAGGGCCCACAGGCCGAGGGCCAGCAGCAGGATCAGCAGCGCGGCTTCCCAGAAGCCGTTGGGGTTCTTGATCAGCGGCATCCACTCGAAGTTCATGCCGAAGATGCCGGTGATCAGGTTCAGCGGCAGGAAGATGGCGGTCAGCACCGTCAGCGTGCGCATGATGCTGTTGGTGCGGTGACCCAGGGCGCTGAAGTGCATCTGCACGGCCGACTCGGCCGACGATTCGAGCCGGCGCACATGGGTCAGCACCCGCTCCACATGCTCCAGCACATCGCGTGACCTGACCCTCAGCAGCTCCCGCTCGCGAGTGACCTGCGGGTCGCCATCGCTGGGCCATTCGTCCAGGGCGTCTATCCACTCCTGAAGGGCGGCGCGCTGGTCCTCGCAGGTGTCCTCCAGCCGATGCAGGACATCGCGGCTTTCCAGCAGCAGCGACCAGTCGTCGAATTCGCTGCTCTGGTCCAGCAGCACGCGCTGCAGGGTGCCCAACTGGCGGGTCAGCAGGCGGCGCAGCTCCAGATAGCTGTCCACCATGTGGTTGACCATGCGCAGCATCAGGTCGGCCGGGCTGGTCGGCAGGCGGGCGCCGCCACGCGCCGGCGCCTTCTCGCGCCCTTCCGTCAGCCGGTCCAGCTTCTGGGCGAAGAACTCGCGCACCTGGCAGTCGGTCGGGTGGACGGTCACCAGCACCCGGTCGAAGACGGCGAAGCCCACCGGGCTGGTGTCGATGGCACGCAGGGCGCGCTGGGCCGAGGCCAGGGTGCCGTGCTCGTCGTCGACGAAGAGGTCATGGCTTCCGGGCGCCGCCGCCAGGCGGCGGAACACCAGCATGTCGTACCAGGACGTGTAGTCGAAATGCGAGGGCAGCTGGTTGTTGATCAGGTCCGAGACATGCAGGTCGACGATATTGCCGCAACCCCAGCGTGCCAGAGCCTGCTGTGCCGCTGTTTCGCCGACCTCGAACTCACGCCGGCCATAGCCCAGCCACAGGAAGCCCCGCTCGGGCAGAGCGTCGGGCAGGGCGCTCAGCTCCTCGAAGCGATCCGGCAGGATGTGGAACACCCGCATCGGATCAATCCTTGTTCAGCAGCCGCGCGGCGTCGAGTGCGAAGTAGGTCAGCACGCCATCGGCGCCGGCGCGCTTGAAGGCCAGCAGCGACTCCATCATGACGGCGTCGTGGTCCAGCCAGCCGTTTGCGGCGGCGGCCTTGACCATGGCGTATTCGCCGCTCACCTGGTAGGCGAAGGTCGGCACGCGGAACTCGTCCTTCACGCGGCGCACGATGTCCAGGTAAGGCATGCCGGGCTTGACCATGACCATGTCGGCGCCCTCGGCCAGGTCCAGCGCCACCTCGCGCAGGGCCTCGTCGCTGTTGCCAGGGTCCATCTGATAGGTCTTCTTGTCGGCCTTGCCCAAGTTGGCCGCCGAGCCGACGGCGTCGCGGAAGGGGCCGTAGAAGCTGCTCGCGTACTTGGCGCTGTAGGCCATGATGCGGGTGTGGATGTGGCCGGCGCCTTCCAGTGCCTGGCGGATCGCGCCGATGCGGCCGTCCATCATGTCGCTCGGCGCGACGATGTCGACGCCGGCCTCGGCCTGCACCAGGGCCTGCTTGGCCAGGATGTCGACCGTCGTGTCGTTGATGATGTAGCCGGTCTCGTCGATGACGCCGTCCTGGCCGTGGCTGGTGAAGGGATCGAGGGCGACATCGGTCAGCACCCCGAGCTGGGGGAAGCTGGCTTTCAGCGCCCGCACCGCGCGCGGCACCAGGCCGTCGGGGTTCAGGGCCTCGGCGCCGTCCGGCGTCTTGAGGGCCGCGTCGATGACCGGGAAGAGGGCGATGACAGGCACGCTCAGTTCGACGCATCGCTCCGCCGTGCGCAGCAGATGGTCGAGGCTCTGGCGCGACACGCCGGGCATGGAGGCCACGGGGTCCAGCCGGCCCTCTCCCTCGTGGATGAAGACCGGCAGGATGAGGTCGTTGACGCTCAGCGCATGCTCGCGCACGAGGGCGCGCGTGAAGGCATCGCGGCGCAGGCGGCGCGGGCGTGCCGCGGGGAAGGCGGGGGCAGAAAAGGCGGAGCGGGACACGTCGAAATCCTCAGGCTGCGGGGGCTGCGGCCTGGCGCGTGATGGTTGGCACATCCCGACGTCATTTATTCGTGACGCCCCCGCTCAAGCGCGCTAAACTGGTTCGTGAATGATAGCCGCAAGGTGGTCGTTCCCTGCTTTTCCTCCCTGAGCAGGAGCCTTAGCGTGATGACAGCGATAAGGCTTTCTCGGCCCCGGTCTCGAACCGGGGCTTTTTTTCGTCCCTATGAAAGCACCGGGCCGCTTCGGCCTTGCCTGTGCAGGCTGCCCATAATGCCCGCATGCTCTGGGTCAAAGCCTTCCACATCGTCTTCGTCGCCGCCTGGTTTGCCGGCCTCTTCTACCTGCCGCGCATCTTCGTCAACCTGGCCATGGTGCCGGCCGACAGCCATGTCGAGCGCGAGCGCCTGCTGCTGATGGCGCACAAGCTGCACCGCTTCAGCAGCATCCTGATGGGCGTGGCCCTGCTGCTCGGCCTGTGGGTCTGGCTGGGCTATGGCGCCACGCGCTTCTCGGGCAGCTACTGGCTGCATGCCAAGCTCGCCCTGGTCGTCGCCGTGATCGGCTACCACCACATGAACCGCCGCCTGCTGCGCAGCTTCGAGGAACTGTCCAACCAGCGCAGCCATCGCTGGTTCCGCGTCTACAACGAGACCTCCGTCGTGCTCTTCGCCGCCATCGTCGTGCTGGCGACGGTCAAGCCCTTCTGAGGAGGTCCGCGATGCGCCGCCGGCAGAGTTCCGCCACCTGGCTGCTACTCGCCCACATTGGCCTCGTCGTCTACGCCAGCCTCTACCCTTTCTGGCCGTGGCGCTGGCCGCCGGGCATGGGCCTGCCCTGGCTGTTCAGCCTGCCTTGGCCGCCGCGCTTCTGGGCCTTCGACGTCGAGGCCAACCTGATCGGCTACATCCCGCTGGGCCTGCTCGGCTTCGCCGCAGCGATGCGTTCCGGCTGGGGGCTGCGCGGGGGGCTGCTGCTCGGCCTGCTGCCGGGGCCGCTGCTGTCGTTCGCCATGGAGACGCTGCAGTTCTTCGTACCCGGCCGCGTGCCCTCGCTGTCGGACTGGGTGCTGAACTCGGGTGGCAGCTCCCTCGGGGCGGCCCTGGGGCTGGTTCTCAGCGGCCTGGGCGGGCTGGAGCGGTGGGAGGATGTGCGGGACCACTGGTTTGGCGCCAGCAGCGCGCCGGCCCTGGCCCTGCTGCTGCTGTGGCCCCTGGCGCTTCTCTACCCGACGCCCTTGCCCTTCGGCCTCGGCCAGTGGCTGCCCTGGTGGCGCGAGTCCCTCGTCGATGCCCTGGCCGGCACGCCCTGGGCCCTGGGCTGGGGCGACGCCGTCGTCATCGAGCGCGAACTGCCGCCCGGGCTGCAGGCCCTGGCGATCGCCTTCGGCCTGCTGGCGCCGGTGCTGCTGATGATCACGGTGGCGCGGCCGGGCCTGCGGCGCCTGGCGCTGGCCGGCGGCGCGGTGCTGCTCGGCCTGCTCGGCACGGCGACGGCGACGGCCATGGCCTTCGGGCCCGCCCATGCGTGGGCCTGGCTCAGCGACGCGACCCGCCCCGGTGTCGGCCTGGGCGTCGTGCTGGCGCTGCTGGCCTGCCTGCTGCCCTCGCGCGTCGCAGCGGCCTTCGGCCTGTTCGTGCTGTGCGCCCTGATCGGCCTCATCAGCATCGCGCCCAGCGACCCCTACCTGGCCCTGAACATGCAGGCCTGGGAGCATGGGCGCTTCGTCAACTTCTACGGGCTGACGCGCTGGCTGGCCTGGACCTGGCCCTTCGCCGGCCTCGTCTGGCTGGCGGCGCGCCTGGTGCAAAAGTCCGAGTGAGACAATGCCGGGCGATGAGCTACTACCAGCGCCACGTCTTCTTCTGCCTGAACCAGCGCACCAACGGGGAGGCCAGTTGCGCCGACCACGATGCGCAAGCCGCCTTTGACCACTGCAAGTCGCGCGTGAAGCAGCTCGGCCTGGCCGGCAAGGCCGGCGTGCGGGTCAACAAGGCCGGCTGCCTGGACCGCTGCGCCGGCGGGCCGGTCGCCGTCGTCTACCCGGAGGCCGTCTGGTACTCCTGGGTCGACCAGAGCGACATCGACGAGATCGTCGAAACCCATCTGCGCGACGGCCAGGTCGTCGAGCGCCTGGTGCTGCCGGATTCCGTCGGCCGATGAACGCCCAGACCGAGAAACGCCTCATTCCCGGCCCCGCCGGCCCGCTCGAGGTGGCCATCGACCTGCCGCCCGAAGGCACGACGCCGGTCGGTACCGCCCTGATCTGCCATCCCAACCCGACCCAGGGTGGCACCCTGGACAACAAGGTCGTGCAGACCCTGGCGCGCGCCTTCATCCACCTTGGCTGGCGTGCCGTGCGCTTCAACTTCCGCGGCATCGGCAAGTCCGCAGGCGGCTGGGACGAAGGCCGCGGCGAGGTCGATGACGCCCTCGCCGTGCTGGACGCCGTCCGCGTCCCTGGCGAGGCGCTGATCCTGTCGGGCTTCTCCTTCGGCGGCTATGTCGCCTCGCGTGCCGCGCAGCGCCTGGCCGAGCCGGCCCAGCGCCTCGTCCTCGTCGGCCCGGCGACCAGCCGCTTCGACACCGCCCCCGTGCCGGCCGACACCGTGGTCATCCACGGCGAGGTCGACGACGTCGTGCCCCTGTCCGCCGTGCTCGACTGGGCACGCCCGCAGAGCCTGCCCGTCACCGTCGTGCCCGGCGTGGGCCATTTCTTCCATGGGCAGCTGCCGCTGCTCAAGTCCCTCGTGGTGCGCGCCTTCGACCCGGCGCGGGCCTGAACTGATCCGATGAAACGACTGCTTGCTTCCTTCCTCGCCGCCCTGTCCCTCACTGCCCAGGCCCAGGTTCTCCAGCCCCCCGAGATCGCCGCGCGCAACTATGTGCTGGTCGACCTGACGACGCACAAGACCCTGGCCGAGCGCGATGCCGACACGCCCCAGGACCCGGCGTCCCTGACCAAGCTGATGACGGCCTATGTCGTCTTCGGCGCGCTGCGCGACAAGAAGCTGACGCTGGAGCAGACGCTCACGGTCTCCAAGCGCGCCTGGGACGAGCGCAAGGGCGACCCCTCGCTGATGTTCATCGACACGACGATGACACCCAAGGTCGACGAACTGCTGCGCGGCCTCATCATCCAGAGCGGCAACGACGCCGCCGTGGCCCTGGCCGAAGGCGTCGGCGGCAGCGTCGAGGGCTTCGTGCAGCTGATGAACCGCCAGGCCCAGGCCTGGGGCCTGAAGAACACCGAGTTCAAGAACGTGACCGGCATGAGCGAGCCCGGTCACAAGGCCAGTGCACGCGACATCGCCACCATCGCCGCCCGCATCATCACGGACTTCCCCGAGTACTACGGCTACTACTCGCAGCGCGACTACACCTACAACAAGATCCGCCAGGACAACCGCAACCTGCTGCTGCGCCGGGACCCGACCGTCGACGGCATGAAGACGGGCTACACCGAGACCGCCGGCTACTGCCTGGTGTCCAGCGCCAACCGCGACTTCCCCAACGGCAAACGCCGCCTGCTGTCCGTCGTCATGGGCACGGCCTCCAAGGAAGCGCGCGCCAGCGAGAGCCAGAAGCTGCTGAACTGGGGCTATACCGCCTTCGACGCGGTCAAGGTCTTCGATGCCGGCAAGGCGATTGCCACCGTGCCGGTCTGGAAGGGCGAGGCCAAGGAGGCCAAGCTAGGCGCTGCCGACGCGGTCTTCGTTGCCGTGCCGCGCGGCGACGGCAGCAAGCTGCAGACCCAGGTCGAGCGCACCGACCCCCTGGTCGCGCCGCTGAACAAGGGCCAGCGCGTCGGCACGCTGCGCGTGACGACGACGGCCGGCGCGCCGGTGGCCGAGGTGCCGCTGATCGTGCAGGAAGCCGTGCCCCAGGCCGGCCTCTTCGGCCGCGCCTTCGACTCCATCCGCCTGTGGATCAAGTGAGGTCGCGATGAACCTGCCGCCCGACATCCCGCCCGAGCAGTCGCTGATCGAATATCCGTCGCAGTTCCCCATCAAGGTCATGGGCGCCCATGTCGAGGGCTTTGTCGAGGCCATCACGGCTGTGGCCCTGCAGTTCGACCCCGGATTCGACGCCTCGACCATCGAGCATCGCCCGAGCAAGGGCGGCAACTACCTGGGCCTGACCATCACCATCACGGCCACCAGCCGCGAGCAGCTCGACGAGGTCTACCGCACCCTGACCACCCACCCCATGGTCAAGGTCGTGCTCTGATCAGGTCGACGCGTCGGCCGCCTGCAGGGCCTTGAGTTTGGCGCGGGCGCCGACATCGCCGTTCTTCGCCGCCACCTCGTACCAGTAGCGCGCCAGGCGCTCGTCGGCCGCGATGCCCAGGCCGGTCTCGAACATCGACGCGACCAGGTATTGGGCACCCACGTCGCCGGCCTTGGCCGCTTCCAGGTACCAGCGATGGGCCTGGACCATGTCCTGGCTCCGCCCGCGCCCGAGGTAGTAGCAGGTCGCGATCGCCAGTGCGCCATCGCCGTGGCCGTTCTCGGCGGCGCGCTCGAACCAGCCGCAGGCTGCCCGGGGATCGGGCTTGCCGCGGCGGCCCTGCTCGATCATTTCGCCCAGCGCGTTCTCGGCCAGCGCCAGGTTCTGCGCCGCCGCGCGCTGCAGCAGCTGCCAGGCCCGCTCGTCGCTGGCGCCCGGCACTTCCTTGCGCAGATTCATCATCGCCAGGTTGAACTGGCCCAGGGCCTCGCCACGCCGGGCCGATTCGGCAAAGCCCTTGGCGGCGGCCGTCAGGTCGCCCGCGTCGTAAGCGGTCAGCGCGTCGGACAGCGACGCCGCCTGGGCGAGGGAGGCGGCGAGCAGCAGGGCTGCGGCAATCGGTGGCATCTTCATCACGGGCAGTCGGTTCAGGGCCGCCAGGGATTACGGCGGCTGCCTATGATGCCGCGCATGATCGTGAAGACCCTGGGGCAAGTGGAATACCTGCCCACGCTGGAGGCCATGCGCGCCTTCACGGCCGCGCGCGACGCCGCCACCCCTGACGAGCTGTGGCTCTGCGAACACCCGCCGACCTTCACCCAGGGCCTCGCGGGCAAGCCCGAGCACCTGCTGCTGCCCGGCGACATTCCCGTGGTGCCG
>Ga0164290_1002647_pt1 | contig 11372 bp, 9 predicted proteins | sample Micstemetagenome_FD_108782 | JGI IMG/M metagenome (GOLD analysis project Ga0164290, IMG submission 108782) | Contaminated culture microbial community from soil near Moab, Utah, USA - Microcoleus steenstrupii SON62 (Illumina Assembly) | ecosystem: Environmental > Terrestrial > Soil > Soil crust...
CATGGAGGTGTGCGTCGATCCCGACCGGCGGCGGCTGCGCATCGGCCAGCGGCTGTACGACGCGCGGCGCGACCTGTGCGAGGCGCAGAACCTGCGCGGCATCGTCTTCGGCGGGCGGATGCCGGGGCTGGCGCGGCGCAAGGCGGCCTATCCGGATGCGCGGGAATATCTGGACGCGGTGACGGCCCGCAAGCTGAACGACCCGGTGATCGGCTTCCACATGCGCGGCGGCTTTGAGCCGATCGGGGTGCTGGAGAACTATCTGAGTTCGGACACGGCCTCGATGGGCCATGCGGCGCACATGGTGTGGCGCAACCCCTACTATACGGAGACGCACGGCCGGGGCGCCGCCTTCGCGGTCAAGGAGACGGTGCGGGTTGCGACGGTGCAGCTGCAGGCCCGCAAGGTCGCCAGCTTCGAGGAGTTCATCTCCAACATCGAATATTTCGTCGATGTGACCTCGGACTACCGGTCGGACTTCGTGGTGTTTCCGGAGCTGTTCACCCTGCAGCTGCTGTCGCTGGAGAAGAAGAAGCTGAGCCCGGTCGAGTCGATCGAGGCCCTGACCCGCTATACGCCGCGCTTCGTCGAGGCCATGCGCAAGATGGCGGTCGAGTACAACATCAACATCATCGGCGGCTCCCATCCGACGCAGACCGACGACGGGGACATCCAGAACGTCGCCTATGTGTTCCTGCGCGACGGCTCGGTGCACGAGCAGGAGAAGATCCACCCGACGCCGAACGAGCGCCACTGGTGGAACATCAAGGGCGGCGACCGGGTGCACGCCATCCCGACCGACTGCGGGCCGATCGGCGTGCTGATCTGCTATGACTCGGAGTTCCCGGAGCTGGCGCGGCGGCTGGTCGACGAGGGGGCACGGCTGCTGTTCGTGCCCTTCTGCACCGACAACCGGCAGGGCTATCTGCGGGTGCGCTACTGCTCGCAGGCGCGGGCGATCGAGAACCAGTGCTACGTCATCCTGTCGGGCAACGTCGGCAATCTGCCGAACGTCGAGAATATGGACATCCAGTATGCGCAGTCGTGCATCCTGACGCCGTGCGACTTCCCGTTTGCGCGGGACGGGGTGGCGGCCGAGGCGTCGGAGAACGTCGAGACGGTGACGGTGGCCGACCTCGACCTGTCGGACCTCGCCTGGGCCAAGTCGCAGGGGACGGTGCGCAATCTGCGCGACCGGCGGTTCGATCTGTACAAGACGGTGTGGACCGACGGGGGCTGAGGGCCTGTGGATCCTTGCCCTCGCGATAGCTGGTTCATCACGAAGGGCGCGAAGGAACGCACGAAGGACACGAAGGGGCCTGAGCGATGGAACGGGTCGGGCTCGCCCTTTGGCACTTTAATGGGGCGAAGCCGCGATCCTGAGATCGGATAGAGTGCGCCCGCCCAACGCGGCGCCGGTCGCTCCGTGTTCTTCGTGCCTTTCTTCTTCGTGTCCTTCGTGATGAACCTCCCGGCGGCGGACGCCTCTACGCCAGGCGACGATGCCGAGGTTGGAGACCTGGACCGGCTCGCCGTGCTGGTTGCGGGTCTCGTTACGGGTGCGGACCATGCCGCGGTCCGGGCGCGACTTCGACGGGGTGATCTCCAGCACCTCGACGTGAACCGTCAGCGTGTCTCCGGGCCGGGTGGGGCGGGGCCAGGTCGTCTCGCCGCCGACGCCGACCAGGCCGCCGGCGATGGGCAGGCCGTCGACGAGCAGCCTCATGCTGAGCGCCGCCGTGTGCCAGCCGCTGGCGGCGAGGCCGGCGAACAGGCTGTCCTGCGCGGCTTCCTCGTCGAGGTGGAAAGGCTGGGGGTCGTACTGGCGCGCGAAGGCCTTGATCTCGTCCGCTGTGACCGTGACCGAAGGCGTGACGAAGGTCTGCCCGACGTGGAGGTCTTCAAGGTAGAGGCGCGAAGTCATCCCGGTCACGCCGTCCGCGCCGCGATCATCGGCTCCACCATCTGACCCGCCACGGACACGCCGGCGCCGAGGATCAGGGCGGCGGCCGCGGCGATGAGCAGGGGGCGCGACAGGCCCTGTTCGGGGCTGAGCGGCCGCACCAGCATCAGCACCAGCAGTCCCAGCAGGACCAGCACGCCGGGCATGTCCATGCCGATGCCGAGGAAGACCGTATGCGCCAGCCCCATGATCCACCCCCCTCCGAGGACGGCGGCCACGGCCGCGGGGGCGAGCGAGCGGGGCCGGGTCAGGCCGGGATCCAGCAGGGCGGCGATCGCGGCTGTGATTGCGCCCAGCAGGCCGGTCCAGACGAACAGGAAGGCCGCCTCGGGCGCGAAGGCCTGCGCCGCCGTGGCCAGGACCAGGATCAGGGCGATCACGCCGGTCCAGCCGCCCCAGGTCGAGCGGGCGGCGAGGCCGGGAACCAGAGACAGGCTGACGGAGATCGCCGCGGCGCCGATGACGACGACGTTCACGCCGCCGAGGATCAGGGTCAGGACCGCCGCCGCAGCGAGGACGCCGGCGACGATCCGGCGGTCCAGCCGGGTCCGGCCGCCAAACAGGAAGAGCGCGACGGCCAGAACGGTCAGGGCCGCGCCCGCCTCCATCCACGGCAGCCGGGCCAGCAGGGTGTAGTAGGCGTCGGCGCTTTCGGCCCGGCCCGACAGCGGCCCGGCCAGCAGCCGCACCAGCTGGGTCAGAACCAGCCCGCTCGTCAGGAACCAGACGCCGTCGACCGCGCCGCGCCCGACGTCCGCGAAGGTCAGGCCGGCCCGGGACCTGGCGCGCCAGAGTGCGAGGCCGAGAGCGGCGAAGGCGAGTCCCAGCAGGGCCCAGCCCAGGACCGGCGGATGGCCGATGACGACGCGGCCGAAGAGGTCGGCATAGACGAGGTTGGCGGTCGCCCTGGGCAGGGCGGGCGCGCGCAGCAGGGCGTCGGCCATCTCCAGCGTCTGGGAGCCGATATGCTGGACGCTGCCTTCGTCGAGCGCGGCGGGGGTCGAGACGGCGGCGTGGTATTGTTCGGGGCGGCCGATGAAGGCCAGGTTGATCCCCTGGACGCCGCGGTCCTTGGGAATGGTGAAGTCGGTGCCGTTGGGCATCAGTTCGTAGACGAAGACGGCGAGGGAGTTGGACGAGACGCCGCCGGTGGCGCGGGCGCCGGCGCGGGCGAACAGGCCGATGGTTTCGGCGTTGCCGCGCCCGGTCTCGAACATCATCGCCCGGCCGCCGCCGCCCCGCGCTTCCAGATTGACCACCGCGCCGATCCGGTCGCGCAGGGGGTGGTCGCCCCAGAAGGCGCGGGCGCCGTCAAGGTTCAGTTCCTCGCCGTCGGTCAGCAGCACGACCAGAGTGCGGTCGGCGGGACCCCGGGCGCGGATGGCGCGAACGGCCTCGAGTATGGCCGCAACGCCGGCCGTGTCGTCGGCCGCGCCGGCGGACTCCGGCACGGTGTCGTAGTGGGCCATCAGTGCGACGGCGGGCAGGCGAGGGTCACGGCCGGGCAGGACGCCGACCAGATTGGTCAGTTCGACCCCGGCCGCGGAACCGCCCTCGCGCTCCAGCCGCCGCACCGCGGCGGGGGACAGGGCGCCGCTCTGGGTGGAGGTCTGCAGGCCGAGTCCCGTCATGCGCTGCAACAGCAACTGCCGGACCCGTGCATGGTCCGCCGAACCGACGGGATGAGGACGCTGCGCGATCTCGCGAACGTCGACCATGGCGCGTTCGGTGGAGAAGGCCGTAGCCGGGGCGTCCGCGCCCGCGGGGGCCGGGACCTGCAATGTCAGCACCGCGACCAGCAGCGCCAGAGCCAACGAGCCGACCAGCCAGAGCAGCCGCATGATCCATCCTCCCCGATGAAGGGGCAGGCTAGCGGGCCGGGCCGGTTTCGTCATCCGCGAACCTGCCGGCCGTCCCTATGACATCCGGCCAGGGGCGACGCAGTCCCGCGCGAGAGCGCCGATGCTGACTTCCCCGAACCGTGTGAGCAGCCGTTGCCCGGCCGCTTCGAGCGCCTCCGCCAGGGCTGTGTCGACCGCCCTCTCCACCCTGCAGTCCGGATTGTCGCCGGCAAGTCCGATGGCGAAGACCCTGGGACTGCCGAGCGCTACGTGGATTCCAGCAGGGTGATCTGCTCCAGCGGTGCCTACGCCTGAGAGGCCTCAGGCCGCCCGTCTCAGCGCCGACGGGGATTTTACGAACAGGCCCCTGCGGCCGGCGACCGGGCGGAAGGCGATGCTGTCGCCGTCCGGCTGTTCGTCGGGGCCAAGGAACAGGCAACCGTCGTCGACCAGTCGCCGCTCCAGATTGTCGAACATCTCGCTGCGCCGCGCGGGGTCGGCGTCGCCCAGCAGATGGCGGCAGAAGATGACGTCGAACTGGTGGGCGTCCGTCCCGCGGTCGACCAGATTGGCGCGTGCGAAATGGACCAGGGCGCGCAGTTCGGCCTTGGCGATCCATGCGTCGTCGGCCTGATCGAACCAGCGCAGCATGGTCTCCGCCTTGAGCCCCCGCTGGATCTCGAAGCCCGTATAGGCGCCGGAGCGAGCTTTTTCGAGCGCGCGTTGCGACAGGTCGGTGGCGATGATCTCGACCGTGACGCCGGCCTCCTGCGCCGCGATCGCCAGCGACCAGGCTTCCTGGCCGGTCGAGCAGCCGGCTGACCAGACCTTGACCGGCTGCCCGGCGCGGGCCTTGCCCAGCGCCGGCAGCAGCTCCTTGCCAAAGGTGTCGAAACTGCTCCGGTCGCGGCGGAACCACGTCTCCGGATTGAGCAGGGCCTCGATGACGGACCAGCCCAGGACGGCGACCGGCTTGGCCCAGAGCGCGGCCAGCATGGCGTCGACGGTGTCGAACCCTTCCCGCCGGGCGACAGGCCCCAGCCGGTGCTCCGCCAGCTTCATCCGGTCGCGCGTCAGCCGAAAGCCCACGCGGGAGGCCATCAGCGACTGCAAGCGATCGAAATCGTCCGGGCTCATGGGATCAGACGGCCCCCACTTCGGCGAATTTGGAGCTCAGGATTTCGCCGTCGAAGGGCTTCATCACATAGTCGTCCGCGCCGGCCAACAGGGCCTCCGCGATACGCTCGGCGCGGGTCTCGATGGTGCAGAACAGGACCTTGGGGGCCATTCCGCCGGGCAGGGCGCGCAGGCGCCGCAGGAAGGTCATGCCGTCCATCACCGGCATTGACCAGTCCAGCAGGATGACCTCGGGAATGACCCCGCCGCAGAAGGCGAGGGCTTCCGAGCCGTCCGCGGCCTCGTCGACCTCGAAGCCCAGTCCCTCGACGATACGGCGGGCGACCTTCCGGATAATCCGGCTGTCGTCGACGATCAGACAGGTTCTTGGGGTCAAGTTCACAAATCCGCTACAGGCACGCACAACGCCCGCGTGTGCATAAGCCATATCTTCAGCCCGCGCCGGTTAATGAGTCCTTGGGAAACCGGATTAAGCGTCAGTTAGGCATGCGCGCGGTCAGCACGACCTGCCCCTCCCCGGCTTCGACAAGGAGGGACCCGCCCGCGTCGTGCGCCGTGAGCCAGAGCCAGTACGGCTGGATCCACTGGCCGGCCAGGCCTTCGGCCAGAGGGAGCCCGGCCAGACCGGCGACCGCCTCGCCCTTGAGGCGGGCCCGGGCGCCCTCCGCCCGGCCCTCGATCGTCAGGCCGCCGGTCTCCGCTCTCGCTGTGATCGTCGCTACGCCGCCGGACGGGAGGGCGGCCATGGTCAGATAGGCGAGGTTCACCAGCGCCCGGGACTGCGCCTTCGAGTAGTTCGTATCCGGGACCGCCCACTGCAATGTCGCCCGGCCGCCTTCCGTCAGGCCGGCGACCAGTTCACCCAGTTCGACGCCGGAAAAGCGTTCCGCCGACGTCGCCGCGCCGAACGCCACGCGGGCGAAGGCGACGAGCGCGACCATCTTCCTTGCACTCGCCTCGATCAGCCCCATGGCGTCGTCGCGCATGTCCTGGGCGGAGGGATCCTTCAGCAGATCGAGCCCGGACCGGATCGCGCCGGCCGGGCTGATGAAGTCGTGGCACAGCTTGCCGGCGATCAGGGCGGCCAGGGCCTGGCCGTCAGGAAGAGCCTGGCCGTCAGGGAGCGGCGGGAGGGAAGCGGTGTCGGTCATCGGGCCTTGCGCGCAACAGTCTGGAACTGGGCGGACGCTGACCTGATTTGCCGGTTCGCGAAACCGGTCCGATGCTCTAATCCGGCGGGCATGAGCAAACGACTGACCGCCGACCTCGCGTCCGGCGCCCTGACCGAGGCCCTCGCCGACCTCGCCGAGGATGCGGCGCGCGTGATCCTGCCATACTGGCGCAACGGCGTGGTTGCGGAAACCAAGACCGACGACAGCCCGGTGACGCGCGCCGACCAGGAGGCCGAAGCTCTGATCCTCACCCGGCTGGAGACCCTGTATCCCGGCGTTCAGACGGTGGCGGAAGAGGCCGTCGCCGCCGATGGCGCGCCGGCGAGCGCCGACGACTGGTTCTGGCTCATCGATCCGCTGGACGGCACGCGCGGCTTCGTCCAGGGCCGCGAGAGTTTCACCGTCAACATCGCCCTGATCCACAAGGGCTCGCCCGTCGCCGGCGTCGTCACGGCGCCCGCAACCGCCACGACCTGGCGAAGCGGCGCGCCGGGAGCCGGCGCCTTTCGCCGCCGGTTCGGCGAGGGCTGGCAGGCGATCAGGGTGCGCAACCGGCCGGCGTCTCCGATGGCGGTCATGAGCCATTCCATGACCGATATCGAAGCGGAACGGCTGGCCTCGCGGCACGGCTGCGTGCAGTGGCAGGGAACGGATTCCTCCCTCAAATTTTGCCTCATCGCCGAGGGAAGGTACGATGCCTATCCCCGCACCGGGCCGACCTCGGAATGGGACACGGCGGCCGGGCAGGCGGTTCTCGAGGCCGCCGGCGGCCGCGTGATGGCCGAGGACGGTCAGCCGCTGCGCTATGGCAAGCCAGGCTTCGCCAATGGCGGGTTCGTGGCGCTGGGCGGCTAGGCCGCCGCGGCCGTATTCAGCTGAAGCAGCGCGGCGCGCTGGACGAGGGCCGGGGCCCCCCATTCGCGCGCGGTCGCCATCGCTTCGGCCAGCATCATCCCGACGGCGCGCGGTGGGGACCCGGTCAGGCGGGCCTTGGCGAGCGCCAGGTGCGCCATGCCGATCTGGTCTGCGGCCCATTCAAGCGGCTGCGCGCCGGCGGAGGCTGCGAGGCCGCGTCTGACGATGGACTCCAGCCCGGTCAGGCCCTCGACGTCCCCCATGGCCTCGGCCAGGGCGGATTCAGCCGCCAGCCGCCGCTCGCGCGCGAGCGCGCCGAGGATCAGGCCGGGCTCGCGGGTCAGGGATTCGGCTTCCGACAGTCGGGCGAGGGGCGTGTCCGAAGCCCCGGAGGCCAGTTGCACGGCCACCCAGTCCAGCGGGCTGTGATCGGACGTGAATTGATCCGCAGCGGCGGCGAACAGGGCCTGGCCCTGCGCCGTGGCGGCCTCGTCCTTCGCCAGCCGCGCCAGAGCCATCAGGCCGGCGCCGGCGAGGGCGAGGGCCCGGGCCCGGGTCACCGGCCGGTAATCGGGCGATGCGGATTCCACGAGAATGCGCAGGTCGCGCCCCGCCTGATCCAGCAACCGACCGTCGCGGCGCGCCACCCCGGCCTCAAGACCGAGGGCCGCGCGATCCAGCCTCAGATCATCCCCGACCGTCGGCGGTAGCGCCCTGGCGCCGTGCAGGGCCGCGTCCAGCAGGGCGGCCGCGTCCAGCATGGCGGCAGGCTCCCCCGACAGCCGCGCCCGACGCGCCGTCAGCCGCGCGTGCAAGGCGGCCGCCGCCGAACGGGTGGCCGGTCGATCAGCCGTCAGCGACTGCACATCGGAGACCGCTGCGGTCAGTTTTTCCGGCCCGCCGAACAGGTCGAACCGCAACAGGTGGATATGGCCGGACTCGATGGCCGCCGCCGCGGTCTGGTCGGGCGTGGCTGTGTGACGAGCGGCGTCCGAGGCCGCCGCCGCCGCCCGGTCCAGGCTGCTCCGACGGCCGGTGCGGCGGGCGTGCTCGCGCCACAGGGCCGAGGCCCGCATCCAGGTATCGAACGGCTGCGCGCAGGAGACGCGGCCGCCCTCGATGCCGAGCGACTGTGCTTCCGCCGCGACGAGATCCGCCCCGATCAGCTCTAGCCAGCCGAGGTCGTCGCTTTCGCGCGCCTTCTCGAACAGCTTTCTCAGATCCCGGCCGAATTCGAACATGGGGGCTGGCGCTCCGGTCGTCCCGCTTCGGGACCAATACCCGTCCCGTGGGCCGTGACTAGCAAACGCGACGCCGCGACGGAGGTTCGGATCGATTTGCTGTGGAGCGTCAGCCCAGTTCGGGCGTCTGGGCGCGGCAGCGTTCCAGCGCCGCCCGCGCCCCGGTTTCCCCGGTGCCGAGCTCCCGGACGGCGCGGATCCGGGCGCGGGTCTGATCCGCCTCGGCGACGGCGGCCGGTCGGGCCGCCGCCCGTGCCATCTGCATGGCGGTCAGCGACCAGTAGAGCGCGGCGTCGTAGAGGCTGCGGCCCTCGCCGCTTTCGCCGCCTTCAAGTTCTGACGCGGCCTGGGTCAGGCCGGCGCATCGCACAGCCGCGTCATAGGACGGCGGCTGCGCCTGGCCGCCGGCGGCGGTCGACAGAACGGCCGTCAGGGCCATCGCGATCATCGAAACCTCCACGACGCGCCCCGCGCCGCTTTGCCTGGCGACAGGGAACCACGGGTGCGCAGCGGCGTGAAGAGGACCAACGCGCTCGTGATCGCGGCTCAGTCTCGCGCGTATCGCTGGAAGCGCATCCGGGCGGCGTAGGCCCGATAGTCGGTGGGATCGGCCTCCGAGGCCCGGCGAAGGAAGTCCCGCGCGAGGTCCCACTGCCGCGTCTGCTCGGTCTCGTCCGCCGCCTCGGACCCGCGCTCCATGGCCAGTTCGGCCATCAGCACGAGACCCTCGACCTGGTCGCCCTGTCGTTCCAGGGCCCGGGTCAGGGCGGTCGCGGCGGCGGCCGGATCGCCCCAACGCTTTTCCGCGCGCCCGAGTGCGACGAGGGCCAGCGGGTCGTCGGGGAACCGGTCGGCGGCGGCCCGCATCGTCGCCAGAAGCGCCGGACCGTCGATCTCGGCGGGGTTCCATGAGCGGGCGTTGATCATCGGCAGCAGGACCGCATCCGCGGCGGGCGACAGCGTCGTGATGGTGACGACCGGGCTGATGGGCGGCATGTCGAGTTTTGCATATGACAGACGCCCGCGCACATGCGCCCGAAGCTGGGTCGTCAGTTGATCGGGCGTCATGGCGAAGATCGCCTGCCAGGCCTCGACCGGGTCCCGGCCGCCGTTGACCGCGGCGACATAGGCGGACAGGTTTCGAATCCGTCCGGGGTCGGCGAGCAGCCAGTGGGTCAGGGCCCAGGACTGGGCGTAGTACATGTTCATGCCCGTCTGGCCGCCGATCGCGAGAGAGCTCTCGGCCCGCAGGACGGCGTCCATCGGCAGCCAGCGGTTCTGTTGCAGGGCGTACATCCGGCCCCGGTCGGGCAGGCCGAACGACGCCTCGCCGCCCTCGGTGACCGTCGCTGTGGCGAAATATTCGGCGAAGCCTTCGCGGAACCAGCCGGGATACTGGACGTCGCCGGCCCGCGCCATGACATGATGACTGTATTCGTGGAGCAGGATGTCGTCGCTTTCGCCCCTTATGAGGACGGCGAAGACATCCGTGTCGCTGCTCGAATAATAGCCGGCGATCCCCGCGGGAAGGCCGGGAACGGCCACCCGCAATGCTCGCCCGTCCCCGACCAGATAGACCGGAAGCCTTCGGACGTCGTCCGATCCCCGGCCCCCGAAACGCGAGGTCAGAAGCGCGTCGAACCGCTCCAGCTTCAGGGCGTACTCGCGCAGCGAGCGTTCCGACCCGTCGCTGTAGACGACGAAGTGCGGGCTCTCGGCGCGCCGCCACTCGGCCAGCGCGGGCGCCGGAGTCAGGCCCAGCAGGGCAAGTGCAAACAGCAGACGATGAATCACGGACGACAAATCGGATCTCCCCAAGGAGCCGACACCTAAGCCTCGTTTACGGGGCGCGGTCCAGCCTCAGGTTGAGCCGGGCGCCGGCGTCGGGCGGATCAGCCCCGCTCCTTCGTCCGGGTGAAGGCCACCGGCGGGAACCGCTCCATCACATAGCCGGTTTCCCAGCTCGACTTGGCGAGGAAGACGGGGTCGTCGTCGATGTCGCGGGCCATCTGGCCGCGATACTTGCCCATGAAGTCCTCGAGATCGGCCTTTGTCCCGCCGATCCAGCGGGCCTCGGCCCAGGGCGAAGGTTCGAAGATGACCTCAAGCCCGTACTCCTCGCCCAGCCGGTCGGCCATGACCTCGAACTGCAGCTGCCCGACGGCGCCGACGATGAAGTCGCTGCCCATCTCCGGGCGGAACAGCTGGGTCACGCCCTCCTCGGCCAGACCGTCCAGCGCCTTCTTCAAATGTTTGGCCTTGAGCGGATCCTTGACCCGGACGCGTTGCAGAATTTCAGGGGCGAAGTTCGGCAGGCCGGCGAAACGGACCAGGCCGCTCTCCGAAAGGCTGTCGCCGACGCGCAGGACGCCGTGGTTGGGAATGCCGATGACGTCGCCGGCGAAGGCGTCCTCGGCCAGCTCGCGGTCGCTGGCGAAGAACATGATGGGAGCATTCACAGACAGCTGTTTGCCGGTGTTCTGGACCTTCAGCTTCATGCCGCGCTGGAACTTGCCCGAGGCCATGCGGAACATGGCGATGCGGTCGCGGTGGTTGGGGTCCATGTTGGCCTGGACCTTGAAGACGAAGCCGGTGACTTCGGGCGCGCCCGGTTCGACCGTGGTCGCCACAGGCTCGGCGGCGTTGCGGGTTCCGGCGGGCGGGGCCTTGTGCGCCTTCATCACCTTGGGCGGCGGGGCCCATTCGCCGATCGCGGCCAGCAGCTCGTCAATGCCGAAATGGCGCAGGGCCGAGCCCCACAGAACCGGCGTCATATGGCCTTCAAGGAAGGACTGGCGGTCGAAGGCGGGATAGCCGCCCTCGACGAGCTCCTGCGCTTCCAGCAGGGCCTCGTGCTCTCCGGCCTCGAAATACTGCGCGGCGTCGGCCAGCGGCAGGGCGTCGGGGTGGGGCACGTCCTCGGCCGAGCCGGCGGGCTTGCGGGCGTAGGGCTGGAACCGGCCCGTGCCCATCTCGACCATGCCGCGCAGACGATTGCCGCTCTGGGCCGGCCACCAGATCGGAGCGGGGTCCAGCTGCAGCCGGCTGGCGATCTCGTCCAGCAGGGCCATCGGGTCCTGGGCCTCGCGGTCCAGCTTGTTGATGAAGGTGATGATCGGGATGTCGCGCAGGCGGCAGACCTCGAACAGCTTCAGCGTCTGCG
>Ga0164290_1002648_pt1 | contig 11368 bp, 12 predicted proteins | sample Micstemetagenome_FD_108782 | JGI IMG/M metagenome (GOLD analysis project Ga0164290, IMG submission 108782) | Contaminated culture microbial community from soil near Moab, Utah, USA - Microcoleus steenstrupii SON62 (Illumina Assembly) | ecosystem: Environmental > Terrestrial > Soil > Soil crust...
GCCGGAGAAGGCCGAAAAATGGAAAAAGAAATACAACATCCCCGACAAAAACGTCTACAATTACAAGACCTTCGACCGGATCGCCGATAATCCGGACATCGACATTGTCTACGTGGTTCTGCCCAACGCCCTTCATGCGGAATACACCATCCGGGCGGCCCGGGCCGGCAAGCACGTCATTTGCGAGAAGCCCATGGCCACCAGCGCCGCCGACTGCCAGAAGATGCTCGATGCCTGCAACCGGGCCGGCAAAAAGCTATCCATCGGGTACCGCCTGCACTTCGAACCCCACAACCGGGAAATGATGCGGCTGGGGCAAACCAAACAGTTCGGTGAGATCTCCCGGCTGATGGCGGAAAACGGTCAGGTCCAGGGCAACGACACGCCCTGGCGGCTGGGCAAAACGCTTAGCGGCGGCGGACCGCTGCCGGACGTGGGCATCTACTGCATCCAGGGGGCCATCTACACCAAAGGTCAGCTGCCGGTTTCGGTAACGGCCAAATTTCATCCCGTCACCGACCCGGTGAAATTCAGCGAAGTGGAAGAAGGGATGGATTTTCAGCTCCAGTTTGCCGACGGCTCGGTAGCCGACTGCCGGACCAGTTACAACGACAAGTACAACCTCCTGCGGGCTGAGGCGGCCCAGGGCTGGTTCGAACTCTCGCCGGCTTATCAGTACGACGGACTGAAGGGGAAAACCAGCCAGGGTGATATGCAGATCGAAAACCTCAACCAGCAGGCCCGCCAGATGGACGCCTTCGCCGACTGCGTCCTGAACAACAAGCCGACGCCCGTCCCGGGCGAAATGGGCATGCGCGACGTCCAGCTCATCGCGGCTATTTACCAGGCGGCGCAGACGGGGAAAAAAGTGTCCACCACCCATATCGTGCAGATCCTGGATTCGAAGGCCCCGCAGCCGGCTTCAGCCTGAGCGCCGGGAGGCTTCGTGGCTGGATACCCAGTCAAGCGAGGAGATGGCCGCCGCCAGCGACAGTTCGCCGGCGGCGACCACCCCCGCCACAATCTCGGCAAATCGGTTGACTTTCCCGGCCCCGAAGCAACCCATCAGTTCCAGGCATTCGCGCTGGGTCGGCAGGCCGGTACCGCCTCCGTGGGTGGCAATCACCAGGGAGGGTAGCGTAATGGAACCGTAGAAATCCCCGTTGGGCGTGATTTCCGAAAACGCCAGGGCCGCCGAGGATTCGGCCAGGCAGGCAACGTCCTGGCCCGTGGCGATGAAGAGCGCCGCCAGGCCGTTGACCGAATGCAGCCCGTTGTTGTTGGCCCCGGCCAACCAGGCTCCCAGGTTGCCAATCCGGGCGTGGCGGTCGAGGGTGGTGGGCTCGACCTGCAGTTCACGCACCAGCAGCTCCCGGGGAATGAGCACCTCGGCCGTTACCCGCCGCCCGCGCGTCCGCAGGACGTTGAGCTGGGACGGTTTTTTGTCGGTGGCCATGTTCGACTCCAGAAAAAACTCCTGAATGCCTTCGTACTGCTGCAGGACCCAGTTGCAGGACGCCAGCGTAGCCTTGCTGACCATGTTCTGCCCCGCCGCATCGCCGGTCGAAAAGCCGAACCGCAGAAACGCCAACCGACCGCTCAGGTACGCATCGACGTACCGCAGTTTGGCGTAACGGGAAGTGCTTTCCGCCTCGGCGGTCAGTTCGGGGCGGTGTTCGTCGATCCAGCGGACGAAATCACGGGCGGCCCGGGCATCGGCAAAGCCGAACACCGGCGCGCGCTGCATGCCTTCGTCCTGGACCGTACAGCGCACCCCGCCGCTGAGGTTGATCAGTTTCATGCCCCGGTTGTAGGAAGCCACCAGCGTTCCTTCCGTGGTAGCCAGCGGAATCAGAAATTCGCCCTGGGCGTGTTCGCCGTTGATGCGCAGCGGGCCGGCCAGCCCGATGGGTACCTGGGCGATGCCCACGAACTGTTCGCAGTTGCCCTGCACGACGGCCGGATCGAAGGAGTAGCGGAACAAGTGGGCGGGTTCGGTTCGCGTAACCGTTCGCAGGTAGTCCTGACGCTTCTGGACGGCTTCGGGAGCATAGTCGTTTACGGGATCGCGGGGAATGCCCGTTCGTTCCGCCGGCGTTCGATCGGGCTGCAGTTCGTCTTCGACGCTGAGCGTAATGGTCCCGAATGGCTGGGTATCCAGGGTGATGTCGAGCCGGTGGCGCCCCGGGGGCAGGTGTTCTGCCCGGGCCCGGACGACTACCGAGTGGCGCAGGGGAAAGCTGAGGGGCCGGTCGGCCGAAATCGCCGTTAGCGGTACTGCCTCTCCCCCGTCCGGTTCCAGCGTAAAGCAGTCGGCCGGATACGCCCGCCCGTCGATCAGCGCCTGCTGCAGGCCGGTGAAGCGGGCATCGGCCAGGCGGTTTTTGAGCGAAAAGGTAAAGCCGTCGGAGGTATTGCGCAGACTGTTGCGGGTGTAGAGTTGCTTTAGAAGGGCATTCGGCAGGAATCGGAACATGGAGGAGGTGGTTAGGCACTTTGACCGCCTAATTACCGGGTCAACCTTCCAGCGCAACATTCGGTTAACTAAAAACTACCAAGCGCACGAACCTCCGGTGGCCACTGTCTCGATCATCATTCCGACCCTCAACGAAGAACAGGCCCTGCCCCGCACGCTTCGGTACCTCCGGCGACTTTGCCCGGAGCCGCTGGAAGTAATCCTGGTCGACGGCGGCAGCACCGACCAGACGCTGCGCCTGCTTCGCGCCTGGCAGACCGAACTCCCGGTGCTTCAGGTCCTGCGCAGCCCGGTCGCCTGCCGCTCGGCCCAAATGAACCAGGGCGCCCGGGTCGCTACGGGGGACATTCTGTGCTTTCTGCACGCCGATACAACCCTGCCCGACGACGCCCTGAGCGTCATGCAGCGGACGCTGGCAGACAACCGCACGGCCGCCGGCGGGTTTATTTCGCTCATGCGGGGGCCGATGCAGACGCGCTGGTTGACCTCCTTCCACAACTTCATCAAAAGTTATTACGCCCCCCTCCTCTTCCGACCCCGGCTCTTTTTCTTCCGCGGCGCCCGGCTGCTGTTCGGCGACCAAGTGATCTTCTGCCGCCGCGAGCAGTTCTGGGCCTGCGGGGGCTATACCGAAGAACTGCCTGTTATGGAGGAAGCCGACCTGCTGCTGAAGCTGGTGCGGTTCGGGCGCATCCGGCAGGTCAACCGGATTGTCGAATCCTCGGACCGGCGGCTGGCAAAATGGGGTTTCTGGCGGGCAAACGCGCTCTTCCTGTACATCGGTTTTCTCTGGGGCGTTGGGTATTCGCCCCAGAAGCTGAAGCGGTTGTACGCTGATATTCGCTGATTGCTAACCATCTATCGAGCGCTTATCGAGAGCCGGTGGAGGATGCATGCACGGACATTTCCTTATCTTGCCCACAAAAAACCGCATGCAGCCCACCTTTACCCACCTTCCCGAAACCAAACTTGTCGGCCATCGCATCCGCAACTGCCTGGCCGATAACCAGGTCGTCGGCCTATGGCGCCGTTTTATGCCCCGCCAGCGGGAAATCCAACAGGTACTGGGACCGGAACTGTACGCGGTCCAGCAGTACGATAGCCTGCTCGATCCGGCGACCTTCACGCCCCGGACCCCGTTCGACCACTGGGCGGCCCGGGCGGTTGCCGATTCCGCCCCGGTGCCCGAAGGCATGGAATCCTGCACGGTTCCGGCCGGTCTTTATGCGGTTTTTGTCCACCGGGGCCTGCCCGAGACGTTCCCGGAGACATCCCGCTATATTTTCACCGTCTGGCTGCCCGGCTCGGGCTACGTGCTCGACCACCGGCCGCACCTGCAGGTGATGGGAGCCAGCTACCGACCCAATGATCCGGACTCGGAAGAAACTGTCTGGGTACCGGTTCGGCCCAAATCCTAAGCCATGAACGCCTTGAAGACCCTGCTGCAGTCGCTGGCCGGACTGTCCGACGAAGCCTGGACGCTCGCCCAGCCCTACTTCCGGCGCGAAACCCTCCGGAAAGGCGATTATTTCGTGGCCGATGGCGCCGTCTGCCACCGGCTGGCCTTTGTCGAACAGGGCCTGTTCCGGCTGTTTTACCGGCTGGAGGGCGAGGAAAAGATCATGCTGTTTTTCAGCGAAGGGCAGTTCATGGCTGACTACTACAGTTTTCTGACCAGGACGCCCAGCCTGCGCCCCATCGAAGCCCTGGAGCCGGCCGTGCTCTACACGCTCCGCTACGAGGAGCTGCAGGCCCTGTATGCCGCCTCACCGGTCTGGCAGCAAATCGGGCGGCTGATGGCCGAACAGGCCTACATATACGCCGTCCAGCGGTCGAACCGGCTCATCCACGATGATTATGATACGCGCTACCTGACCCTGCTGGCCGAACAACCGACGCTGCTGCAGCGCGTACCGCAGTACATGGTCGCCTCCTACCTGAACATGACGCCGGAGACCCTGAGCCGCGTCAAAAGCCGCGTCCACCGCAAGCCCGACAGCGAATTCCCCTCGGTTCATCCGCCCAAATCCGGCCTCTGGGATTGAGTGCACTTCTTGATTGGAATCAAGGCGGTGGTCCTGGCGCCCCGTTACTTTTGCCAAAAAAGTAACGAACTCACCATGAACGCCTTATCGCTTACCGCCTGCTTCATCAGTCTTTACCTGCCGGATGGGTTGCTGCCTGCCCGCGCTGAGCAGGCACCCATTCGCAGCGCCGTCGAGACCGTCCGGATCGAGTACCGGGGCCGGATCGTCCGGGCAAAAAAGCTTACGGTCTCCACCGAGCTGGCCCTGCCCCGGGATACCGTCTGGCAGAAGGTCCAGACGAGTGCGCTGCTGGAATGGGTCACCCGGGGAAAAGTCCGCTTTCTGCCGACCGCCGGGGCCTTTCCGGCCGTATTTCGGGAAGGCGAAACGGTCAGTACGCGCATGAAGCTGTACGGCTTCCTTCCCTTCGGCGGCCTGCATACGCTGCAGTTCGTCCGCATCGATTCCAGTCAGGCCATCCTCGAAACCCAGGAACGGGACCGGGCGGCCAAAGTATGGAACCACCGGATCTCGCTGCAGGCGCTGGGCACCGGCCGGACCCGCTACGAAGACGAAGTGATTATTTACGGAGGGCTGCTGACGGGGCCCATCACGACCTGGGCCCGCGCCTTTTACCGGCACAGGCAGAAGCGCTGGCAGCAGATTCGCTGGTTGGAGGACGGTTCGACCCTGCCTGCTCTTGCGACAGAGGGCCGAAGCCGCTAAGGGCTGGGCAGAAATTTCCGGAATCATTAAGATGAATCGGTTACGGTGTAGCCGAACGGATAGGGGCTCCCAAGCGTTTTTTGGGGTAGGACGCGGTCGGTAGCCTGGCCGAGTTGCTGAACCCTACAGACTTGCGTACCTTTGACGCTTCATCCAATGATGCCATACGCCATGCGCGTCTATTTCGATAATGCCGCTACGACCCGGCTCGACCCGGAGGTGCTGGAGGCCATGCTGCCCCTGATGACCGAGGACTTTGGGAACCCTTCGTCCATCCACGGCCACGGCCGCAAGGTCCGCGCCGCCCTCGAACGGGCCCGGAAAACGGTGGCAACACTGCTCAACACCTCCCCCGCCGAACTATTCTTCACCTCGGGCGGTACCGAAGCCGACAATACGGCCATTCGCTCCTCCATCGATACCTACGGTCTGACGCACGCCATCTCCTCGCCCCTGGAGCACCATGCCGTTCTCCATACCCTGGAGCACCTGGCGCAGACCGGAAAAATCAAGCTGAGCCTGGTGCAGATCGACGCCCAGGGCCGCATTGACCTCAACCACCTGGAGGAACTGCTGAAAACGTCCCCCCGCTCGCTGGTGTCGCTCATGCACGGCAATAACGAAATCGGCAACCTCATCGATCTGGCGGCAGTGGGCGCGCTTTGTCGGCAGTACAAGGCTATTTTCCATTCCGATACGGTCCAGACCATGGGCCACTAACGCCACGACCTTCAGCAGTTGCCGGTCGATTTCATCGTCGGGGCCGCCCATAAATTCCACGGCCCGAAAGGAGTCGGCTTTCTGTACGTCAACGCCAATACCCGCATCCACCCCTTCATCCATGGCGGGGCGCAGGAGCGGAACATGCGGGGCGGAACGGAAAACGTCTACGGCATCGTCGGCCTGGCGAAAGCGCTGGAAATTGCCTACCGCGACATGGACCAGCACCGCACGCATATCGAAGGGCTGAAACGCCGGATGATGGCCCGGCTGCGGGAAAAACTGGAGGGAGTCCGCTTCAACGGCCTATCTGGGGAAATGGACCAGAGCCTGTACACGGTCCTGAACGTCAGCTTGCCCGCCTCCGAACTGAGCGACATGCTGCTGTTTAACCTGGATATCGCCGGGATTTCCGCTTCCGGTGGCAGTGCCTGCTCCAGCGGTACCAACATCGGCTCCCACGTTTTATCCGCCCTGCCGGGCATCGATCCCACCCGCGACGCCATCCGCTTCTCTTTCGGTAAATACAACACGGCCGAAGAAGTGGATTACGCGGTGGATGCGCTGGTGGGGCTGTTTGAGAAGGAAGGGGTGAGGTAAAGGGGTGAGGGGGTGGAGGGGTGATAAGTTGGTTTCACTGCCTCTCCGCCTGATCTCGCCTTCCCACGAAGTTTGTATTCCCTTTCGCAACAGGCGGTCCTCCCATTTAGTTAATCCTGCGAACCGAACGAGGAGATTATGGGGCAAGCTAAAATTGCGTTGATTACGGGAGCGAACGCCGGTCTGGGCCGGGTGACAGCCATTGAACTGGCCCGTCAGGGGTACGATATCATCATGCTTTGCCGGAACGTGGATTACGCCCGGCGCGTTCAGCAGGAAGTGCAGTCCGCCAGCCGCACGCGGAACGTCTACCTGGTTCCCTGCGACCTGGGCAGCATCCGGTCGATCTACGATGCTTCGCGGACGATCCACCACCGCTTCGACCGCATCGATGTGCTGATCAACAACGCGGGTCGGGTCGTGCATCCGCTGCAGTACTCGCCCGAAGGCATCGAACTGACCTTTCAGACCAATTACCTCAGCTATTTTCTGCTGACGCATCTGCTGCTGGATCTGCTCCGGGAAAGCAGTGAGCCGCGCATTGTAAACGTGGCTTCGGAGCTTCACCGCTTCGGCCGCCTTCAGAACCTGATTCAACGCGATCCGGAAACGTACAGCGCTCTGGGGGCTTACAACGATTCCAAACTGGCCAAACTGCTGTTCACCTTCGAACTGGCCGACCGCCTGATGGACGACGGCATCACCGTCAACGCCCTGCATCCCTGGCTGGTCGATACCCGCTTTGCCGAGGACGGCGACGCCAAGGGGCTGCTCTACGCCGCTTTTCGCCTGGGCAAGTTCTTTGCACCCGGACCGGAAACCCTGGCCAAAACCCATATCTACCTCGCTTCCTCGCCCGAAGTCCGGCACGTTACCGGCCTGTATTTTGCCAACTGCCGGCCCTACCCGACCAGCGCCCGGGCCCAGGACCGCGAGCTGGGCCGGGAACTCTGGATGCTGAGTGAACAATTGCTGGGCATTACGGAGTATGTTCGGCTGCCGGAGATGACGTATTGAGGCGTTTAAGGTGTAAAGTTTAAGGTTTAACGCGGCTCCGCCAGATAGTAAGCAAACTGGCGAAGCCGCGTTACACGTTAAACCTTACACCTTAAACGATCAACCTAAAACCTAATTCAATGAACACCTCTCCCCTCTGCCTTATCACCGGTGCCAATTCCGGCATCGGGCGCATTGCTGCGCTCGAACTGGCCAAAAAAGGGTTTGATATCATCATGCTCTGCCGGAACCTCGACAAGGCCCGGCCGGTCCGCCAGGAGATTAAGGCCGTCAGCCGGACCGGCCGCGTGGACCTGATCTGGTGCGACCTGGCCAGCCAGTCCTCCGTGCTGCAGGCTGCCCGGGAAGTTATCGATCGCTACGACCACCTCGACGTGCTGCTCAATAACGCCGGTCTTTTCCTCGATCAGGAGCAGTATTCGCCCGAAGGCATTGAACTGACCTTTGCCATCAACCATATCGGCCCGTTTCTGCTGACCGGGCAGTTATTGAGCCTCCTCCGAAAAGGTACCAACGCCCGGGTGATAACGGTTGCCTCCGAGGCCCACCGCTGGAGCCGCGGCTTCCGGCTGGAGGAGATAGCCAAACCCCGCTCCTACAGCGGCATCGACGCCTACGGCGCTTCCAAGCTTTGTAATATTTTGTTTGCCAAAGAGCTGGCGGACCGCGTGGCGGAGTACGGCATCACCTCCAACAGCCTGCATCCCGGCGCGGTAAATACCAATTTCGGCGGGACAGCTACGACCTGGCAGGGTCTGGCCTTTAAACTGATGAAGCCTTTTTTCATTACCCCCGAAAAAGGCGCCGAAACGAGCATCTACCTGGCCTCCTCCCCCGAAGTGTCCAAGGTCACTGGTCTTTATTTCGACAAAAGCCGCCCCAAAACGCCCAGCCAGGCCGCCCGCAGCGATTTCAACGCCAAGGCGCTTTGGAAGCTGAGTGAGGAGTTGACAGGGGCAAGGATTTAAGGATTGAGGGATTGAGGGATTGAAGCGGTCCGCCGCTGCGGGATCATCTACAGTCGTTCGGACCAAAATCACTAAAGAAACCGCAGCACCGGACCACTTCAATCCTTCAGTCCTTCAATCCTTCAATCCTTGTGCAAAATCCGCCTCCAGGTCCTCGACGTTCTCCAGGCCTACCGAGACCCGCAACAGGTTGGGCGGTGTCGTGGAGTTGGGACCTTCGACGGAGGCACGGTGCTCGACAAGGCTTTCCACTCCACCCAGGCTGGTCGCGTGCGTAACCAGTTTCAGCCGACCGGCCAGGGCGAGCGCCTCGGCTGCGCCACCGCGTACCTGGACAGAAAGCATCGCTCCGAAATCCTGCATCTGCGCCCGGGCGATGGCGTGGCCGGGGTGGCTTTCCAGGCCTGGATAATGGACGGCCTCTACCGCCGGATGTTCCGCCAGGAAGCGGGCCAGCCGGGCCGCCGAGGCGGTCTGGGCCCGGACCCGGGTCGCCAGCGTCTTGATGCCCCGAACCACCAGCCAGCATTCAAAGGGCGACGGTATGGCCCCACCCAGGGTCTGCAGCCGCCGGACGCGCTGCGCCAGTTCGCTGGTCTCGTCCCGGAACACCAGCGCTCCACCCAGCACATCGCTATGGCCGCCGAAGTACTTGGTCGTCGAGTGCAGGACGATATCGCAACCAAGCTCCAGCGGCTTGAGCAGGATAGGCGTGGCCCAGGTATTATCGCAGACGCAGAGCGCCCCAACCTCGTGGGCCAGGGCCGAAACGGCGGCCAGATCCGTAATTCGCAGGAGCGGGTTGGAGGGTGTTTCCGTCCAGACCAGCCGGGTTTCCGGACGCAGCGCGGCTTTGACGGCCGCCAGATCGGCCATGTCGACGCGGGAATACTGCAGCCCCCAGAGGCTGAAGACCTCTTCCAGCAGCGCCGGCGTACCGTAGTAGGCATCCTGGGTCACCACCACGTGGTCACCCGGTCGCAGGGCCTGAAAAAGCGTCATGGCAGCTGCCTGGCCCGAAGCAAAGGCCAGGGCCAGGGTGCCCCCCTCCAGCGCCGCCAGGCTCTTTTCGAGCGCCTCGCGGTTGGGGTTGTTCATCCGGGCGTACAGATAACCGTGGGGCAGCGATCCGTCGGCGGCCTTTTCGTAGGTAGTACTGAGGTAGATCGGCGGTGCGACGGCGCCGGCGTTCTGGTCCGCAAAATGGGTACTTAACAGGGCTAAGGTTTCAATATTCATGGAACAATATACGTCGGGAAGCCTCCCGCAAAAGTCGGAAAACCGCCGACTAGTTCTGTCATTTTTTTGTTAGTATTGGGAAATTAACCGGGTATAGACATGCTGCTGCCTCTGAATCTACCGGCTCAGGACGGGCGTTTTTCGGACGATGAATTCTTTGCCTTTTGTCAGATGAACCCCAAACTGCGTATTGAGCGCGACGAGACCGGGCAAATCTATATCAGCATGCCCACCGGACTGGAAACCAGCTTTCGCAACTCGGATCTCATCACCGAGGTCAATCGTTGGAACCGCCAGACCCGCCTGGGTCGCGTGTCGGACTCGAACGGCGGTTATACCTTACCGGATTCGTCCATGCGCGCGCCGGAAGTCGCCTGGGTGAGCCACGAGCTCCTGAAAACGGTTTCTCCGGAGGATCTTAAAAAGTTCGCCCACGTCTGTCCTGATTTCGTCATCGAACTGACCTCCGAATCGGACGATCTGTTCCACTTCAGGCGGAAAATGGGCAAATACCTCGACAACGGCGTCCGGCTCGGCTGGCTGGTCGATCCGTTTGAAAAACAGACCTGGGGCTACCGGCCCGATCAGGAGCCGCTTTCCGTACCGTTTACCGAAATGCTCAGCGGCGAGGACGTCCTGCCAGGCTTTAGCCTCCGGCTCAGCGACCTGGCCGACCAATAAATTACCCGTTTATCCTAACCACCCTGCATGCCTTACCAATCCCTTCATCTGCAAACTACCGACGGCGTAGCCACGCTCACCCTGCTTGGCCCCGGCAAGGGCAACGCCATGGGGCCGGAGTTCTGGGACGAGCTGCCCCGGGCCGCCGACGAACTCAGCCAGGACCCGGCCGTTCGGGTTATCCTCGCGCGCGGCAACGGCGACCACTTCAGCTACGGCCTCGACCTGCCCCGGATGCTGCCCCGAATGGGCGCCATGCTCAACGGAACGGTCATGGCCGATAAGCGGCGCGCACTGATGACCATGATTCGCCAGATGCAGAGCGGCTTCCAGAAACTGCACGAATCGCCCAAGCCCGTTATCGCTGCCGTTCACGGCTGGTGCATTGGCGGGGGCGTCAATTTCATCGCCGCCTGCGACATCCGGCTTTGCTCCCGCGACGCTAAATTCAGCCTGCGCGAAGCCCGGCTGGCCATTACGCCCGATATCGGCGGCCTGCAGTGGCTGCCCGGCATCATCGGCGAAGGCTATACGCGCGAACTGGCCTTTACCGCCCGCGATTTCGACGCCGCCTTTGCCGAAAAAATCCGGCTGGTCAACCACGTCTACGATACCCCCGCCGAACTCTTCGAACAGGCGGAGGAAATGGCCCGGCAGATCGCCGATAATTCCGCCGTTGCCGTCCAGGGTGCCAAAGCCGTCCTGAACTACGGCATCGGGAAATCCATCGAAGACGGCCTCCAGTACGTGGCCGTCTGGAACTCCTCCCAATTGCAGTCCGCCGACTTTACCGAAGCCATCCAGGCGACGATGGAGCGGCGGAAACCTATGTTTAACAAGGGGTGAAGGAGTGAGGGGGTGAAGGAGTGCTAAAGCCGTTCTAGCCTGAACTAGCGAAGCTCCCCTTCACCCCC
>Ga0164290_1002649_pt1 | contig 11336 bp, 7 predicted proteins | sample Micstemetagenome_FD_108782 | JGI IMG/M metagenome (GOLD analysis project Ga0164290, IMG submission 108782) | Contaminated culture microbial community from soil near Moab, Utah, USA - Microcoleus steenstrupii SON62 (Illumina Assembly) | ecosystem: Environmental > Terrestrial > Soil > Soil crust...
CAAGCATCCAAAGCCCTTGACTTACTTTTGGCCCTGATAATTTCGCGACCTTTTCTAACTAATTGCTGTATTGTAGGCATTCTTTACCGTTTAAAATTTCGGACGGCAAAGGTAATGGCTGCATCTGAAACTTCAAAAAGTTTTCAAAAATTTTACGCCAGCCTGTGGATAATCTTGCCCTTTGAGGCATTTATTGGCCTGATTTAATGCCTTTACCACGAGGTTCCATCAATGCAATTTCGCAAAAACAGGTATAAATACACCGGTATAAGATGAATTAATACGTGAATCGGCTTGATCAGGCGAATTCACCCTTTTCCGGGCTTAGGTTTAGCTATAAGCCCTTCTTATGTCAAAATATGTACTCCCATTTATTTTATCGCTGCTGGCTGTCCACTACCTGCCTGCTCAATTATCGCCTCTTCCCTACCAGCAGCCTGGCAACTCCCTTCAACAGTCTTTTAATGGTTTGCCTGTCAGCGGAACTTTTAGTCTTAACGGTAAGGGCCCCCACCCACTCTACCAATTACCGGTACCAAACACTGGTTTACAGGGTTGGTATATTTTACAAATTGATGGAAGTCAACCAAATACAAATTTTTCTGTCAGTACCGGATCTGCAACCGGAAGTGGGGTGTACAGCTATGGGGCGAGTGGCAATGCGAACCGCTCGCTTGGGTCGCTCGCTTCTGGTACAGGGGTGTATGGTTTTGGACTCATACTCAAAAATGAAACGGGTTTAATCCTCAACCGTATCCAAATTCGTTTTCTGGCTACCCAATGGCGAAAAGGAGGGTCAGGCAATAAAAATACCTGGCGCTTCGGATACCAGCAGGGAGATACTGTTAGACCCGCAACCGATACTTCGATAAAAGACAACCGCTTCGATTTCGGCTCCATTCATTCAAGTACGGGTGCGGCTACTTTAAACGGCCATCAACCTGCCAATCAAGTCTGGATTGAAGATAGTATCAATACTATTTTCTGGCTGCCGGGACAGGAACTTTTGTTGCAATGGACTGATTTCGACGAAACAGGCAGTGACGACGCCATGGCTATTGATGATTTTAGTTTTAAAGCTTTTCAACAAGCAGGTTTACCCGTCATCAGCGAGGTCAAAACAGATAGCATCAGCGCGCGTAAAGTTGCTGTAAGTGCTTTGGTTAATGATCAATTGTCAAATACATCTGTTGACGTAGAGATAGATACCTCGTTCAATTTATTGACGGCCACAACGCTGCAAAATATTATTCCCGGTTTAATCGCAGCTGGCTCCGGAAATGTAAAAGTCGGCACGCAGATTACTCAGTTATTACCCGCAAAAAAATACTATTACCGTTTTATAGCTCGAAACCAGCAAGGCATAAGCTATGGACCTGTTGAATATTTTATTACAAAAGCAGAATTACCCGTTATCGCAACAGATTCTCTGGTAAAATTAAGTGATAACAGTTGTGCTGTATTTGGATCGATCAGATCAAATGGCGGTGACACTATTCTGGAAAGAGGAATTTGCTGGGCGTTAGATTCATTTCCAGCTATCAATCAAAACAGTTTGCTGATTGCCGGTACTGATACAAATTTTCATGGAAGTATTTTTCAGCTTCCATCAGGAACAAAAATATTTTTCAGGACTTATTGCAAAAACTCGGCGGGTATTGCTTATGGCAATGTTGTTTCATGGTTCACACCAACATCCATAGTAAGTTTTAAAAGAAACGGCTTGCATATTTCTAATAAGGATACAATCGTATACCAGATTCAATTCAAAGAAAAAGTAGAAGGCATTGGCCCGGAGCACTTCCAGATTCTTACAAACTCTTTTTCTGATGCCCGTATAATTGAGCTAAGAGAAATTAATTTATCCTGGCAACTTACCATACACACGGGGAATAAAGATGGAAATATCACTCCTGTCTTTCTGCATCACAACTTATACGAACCACAGGTTATCAATACACCTTTCAGTGCCAATACTACAATAATTGACAAAACAGGTCCTCAGATACATACTGTTCAATTACAAAACCGCCCTTACAAACCGGGCGATACTGTTGTGGTATTTATTGATATAAAGCCAGAAAAAAATCCAATCAGAATGGTGAGTGGAAACTTGCAGGGCTATCCTTTGCAACAATTGCATAAACTAAATGACAGCAATTGGAAAGCATTTTGTGTTATTAAAAACAGCGGACAGGAAATCAGTGCAGAAGAAGATATCGAAGCAACTATTGTATTATCAGATGAATCCGGCAACCAAAATAATATCGTTTCATTCATAATAAAACAGAACAATGATGCCATTGATTTAACAAGACCAGCTATTGAGCGAATTTTTATTCCATCAAAATCCTTGCTGAAATCGGGCGACAGTTTATTATACAGGTTCAATTTACCGAAGCTGTAATATTGGATAGTTTGTATGGAAGCCCTCTTTTATCAGTTACTATCGGCACAAGAATCAGGAATCCATTTTTATACCAGATCAGCCCAAAAAACGTTTTTACATTCTGTTACATCATTCAACCTGATGAATTGGATATGGATGGCATTCGTATTGCCAGCAGCATTACGCTCAATAACGCTATCATTACAGATAGAGCGGGCAATCTGCTCAATAATAATATCCCCAATGCAGGCGTATTTAGCAATTTTAGAGTGGATGCGGTTGCACCTGTTATTACAACTGTAACAACACCCATTGCCAGAACATATGGCATTGGTGATTCTCTTTATTTTAATGTATTTGTTTCAGAGCCGCCAGTCATTCACACAACAACTCAGTTTCCGAAGCTTGAAATAACAGTTGGCAATACCCTGTATCATCCAATATATTTATCAGGCAGCAATAATCCACTCAGGTTTTACTGGGTTGTACAAAAAGGGATATCAGATAAAAATGGACTCAGTATTTCAAATCTGCTGATAAACAGCGAAGGCATTACAGACAGCAGTGGAAACAAGATAGAACCTGTGTTAAAAAACATTGGCAGCTTAAGCAATGTTTTCATAGACGGCATCTTGCCTGTTTTTAAAGACAGTATTGCAATAGTCCAGGTTTGTATAAATGGCGAAACCTCCCTGAGTGATGCATTAAAAATTGACTCCGCCGAAGCAGGCGAAACATTAAGCTGGACAATACTTTCAGCCCCTTTAAACGGAAGCATACAAGGTCTGCCATTTAGCACTAAGTGGGTTAACGGTAACCAATTAACTGCAGTTATTTCTTATACGCCAACCCTTATAACAAGCGGTTTTGATGAATGTATCATTCAGGTATCTGATGGTGTGAATACGAACAACCAAAAAATAAAAATTCAGGTAAATCCACCTATCAGCAATAATACTATTACAGCTGATCAAATGATTTGCGCAGGTTTTTCTGCGCAACCATTACAGGGTAAAACAATAAATGGAGGGAATGGTATTTATGAATTTATCTGGGAATCAGGCAGTGATAATTCAACCTTTCAAAAAGCACCGGGGGTCTATAATAAAGAAATATATCACCCATTGAATATGCACAGCAGCAAAACATTCAGACGTATTGTATCATCGGGCGCCTGCAGCGACACTTCAGACAATGTACTTATTGAAGTACGCTCAAGTGGTTTATGGTTGGGGCAACAATCGAATAGCTGGAATATTGGCGGTAATTGGTGCGGCGGAACTATGCCTGACAGGCAGACAGATGTTTTTATTACTGAAGCTGATAGTAGAAACTTTATTGAGGTCAATGACAGTGCATTTTGTAAATCCTTATTTATCCACCCTTCACAACTGCTTCGCATCACTGGTTCACTTTTATTTACCGGCTCATTATCCGGCTCAGCTAATATTGATGTAAGTAAAGGAGTTATAATTTCTGGAGGAAAAGAGAAACAGTTATTGCACACAGGTATTTTCACCAATAAATCAGTTGCAGGTTTGATTGCTGCTGGCACTGAACTGGAACTTAGTGATACTTTATTTATTCAGGATTATTTCTCCATTCAAAAAGGAATACTGAATAGTAACGACCTGCTCTTTCTAAGCAATAAAGCAACCAATCATCCAAATGCACCGGGTACCATTTTAAAGGGGCGAGTTTCCACAACACGGAATATTGCCGGAAGGCAAAGAGAATTATTCATACACCATCCATTTAAAAATAATCTGTCTGTTCACCTCTCACCCGACAGTAATTTTTTACAGAACAAGGGTTTTGTATTTTTTACATCAGGCTTTTCAGCAAGTGACAGCATTTACATGATAAACAGCATACAACCCATAAACAAAAATGCTGTGTCATTTAAATGGCAATCCTTTGAAACAGGTAAAGATACTTTATGGCCAGCCGGCAGGGGAATTACATTATCAAATCCGGCTCAGCCATCCCTGAACAAAAATCCCATAACATTATTCTTTAATGGTACCGGTATAACGGGGGATACCGAAATTGAATTTCCGAATGGTGCAGACAGTAATTATTTGTTAACCGGCAATCCATACCTATCTCCCATCAATTCAAAATTTATTACAAAGAGTGATGGGATCGGAAATTATTACTGGGTATGGGATACAAGCCTTGCCACACATGGAGCCTATCGTACCAAAGCTTTTGCTGCGAATAATACGATTGTGAATTTTGAAGGTTTTATCATTAAAACAATATCAGACAGGCCATTATTTCTATCTTATTCTGAACAATCAAAACAAATTATACCCATACCCGATTCACTGGAAGACTGTATAGAAAATACTCATCAATTTGAAATAGAGTTGATAAAAGACAGCATACTTCATGATAAATTACTGATACTGGATGTTGATTCAGCCAGAACGAGATATGATGCAGCAGATGCAGAAAAAATCATGAACCCTGAATCGAATCTGTATACCTTAAGTGCAGACACTATTCCATTATCTGTTGATGCAAGATGGATGACCAACCGAACATATATTCCGTTAGGTATTCATACAAAAGTTGACGGACCATTTATATTCCGATTTTCACGGGTTTGGTTAAAGCCGGGTATTGAAATTGAACTATATGACTCCTATACAGGAAACAAAATAAAAATTGATACCAACAAAACTTATCATTTCACCATAACAAAAGACACTGAAAGTTTTGGCAGAAACAGATTCGTCATCCGCTCACCACAAAAGCCCGATCCACCGGAGGAAGTATTGGAGCTACAACTTTATCCGGTACCTGCCACACATATATTGAATATTACGTTACAAGCAAGAGAAAAAGCAAATACACGTATACTGATTAAAAATGTAACGGGGCAGCTAATCCTGAGTCAAAACATGGGAGAACAACAGACATTTACACAACAGATTCCTGTTAGCAGTTTATTAAAAGGTCATTATATAGCAGAAGTTCATTCAGGCAAATATGTAATAGCAAAAACATTTATCAAACTATAAAAAAAATGGCTCACAAAAAAGTGAGCCATTCATTATAAAATGATATCATGTTATACTTTAAACATCCAGCCGTGTGTATCAGCAGCCCTTCCTTCACGGATATCTGTAAGTCTGGTTTTTAATTCAGGCGCTATTTTCCATTGATCAGTATCGAAATGCATTACATAATCCTTGTAACGAAGTTCTTTGATCAGTGAAATTGTTGCAGCTGTTCCTGTTCCAAATACTTCATACAAAATTCCGGCACGGTGTGCATCCATCAGGTCTTCTATACTGATCTTTTTTTCAACTACCTCAAGGCCCATGTCTTTCAGCACTTCCATGGCGCTGTCTCTCGTAACACCTGCCAGAATAGTCCCTTCTTCGAGTGAAGGGGTTACAGCAGTATTTCCAATGATAAAGAACACATTCATGGTTCCAACTTCCTGCAGGTAGCGATGTTCAAATGCATCGGTCCAGAGAACCTGGTCGTAACCAGCTTTCTTAGCCTCTGCTGTTGCCAACATACTTGCACCATAGTTACCTGCATTTTTAGAGAATCCTACTCCACCCGGAGCCGCACGTGTATACTTCTCTTCCACATAAATTTTCATGGGTGCAGTATAATATGGACCAGTGGGACTTAATATAATCATGAATTTATAAGTCTCAGAAGGTTTAACACCAATCACCGGATCGGATGAAAACATAAAAGGACGGATATACAACGAATGGTCTTTCATAGAAGGAACCCAGTTCTTATCTATCTCAATCAGCATACGCATACCTTCCATAAAAATTTCTTCCGGAACGGTTGGCATCTGCATACGTTCTGCAGAAATATTGAAACGTTTAAAATTATCCTGTGGGCGAAATATGGCCACATTGCCATCCTGATCCTTATATGCTTTAATGCCCTCAAAAATAGCCTGACCATAATGCAGTGCAGCAACAGAAGGTTCCATCAATAATGGCTGGTAAGGTTTGATTTCTACATTTTTCCACTCCCCATTTTCATAATCAGCCTCCAACATATGATCTGTAAAATATTTCCCAAAAGGAATATTTTCCAATGTCATTTCGAGTAACTTACTGGTCTCAACTTTCGTGATGTTTATGTCTAGTGCTGCTGTCATAGTTCTATATTTGGCGCAAAGAAACGAAAAAAATAAAAACTAACACCTGTTAATATTTCACATTGTATGAACCCTCCCAACATTCAGCTGCCCGATTTTGTGCTCTCCGACCTTTACAAGTCGCAGTTGGTGGTAATTGGTGAATCAACAATTGAGAGCAATTTACCCAAAAAAAAGCAGTTGGAGACCCCTGTAAAACCAGAATTTCTGGGTGATAACAGGAAAAATATATGTATTCTGGTAAAAGAACCCGAGGCCGTGTATTTAAACGACAATTCTTTGCAATTTCTATCTGCAATACTTGCCGCCTGCAAGCTTAACCTGGGGGATGTGGCAATTGTTAATTTTTTAAATAACCCTTCTGATTTTTCCGCATTAAAGTCATGGCTACAGCCCAGGTTTATGATGGCATTTGATATTCCACCAGCTTCATTAGAGCTTCCGTTCGACTTACCCAATTACCAGGTACAGGCTTACGATCAATGCTCCTTCTTATTTGCACCATCACTTAACCTGATGACAGCTGATTCCAGAGAAGCCAAACTGGAGAAAAGCAAACTATGGCTTAATCTTAAAAATATGTTCAATATATCATGAACAAACCAACCCTCATATTCGCAACCAATAATCAACATAAGGTTGATGAAATCAGCAGTGTTATCGGTAATCAGGTACAGGTGATTACTTTAAAGGATGCGGGTATTGATATTGATATACCAGAACCCCACCCGACACTGGAGGCCAATGCTTCTGAGAAATCTACTACCATTCATCGCCTTACCGGAAAAAATGTATTCAGTGAAGATACCGGGCTGGAAGTAATGGCATTGAATGGAGAGCCTGGCGTAAAAAGTGCGAGGTATGCAGGAGAACAAAAAGATTTTCAGGCCAATATCGATAAATTATTATCGCATTTACAAAATACACCTGACCGCTCTGCGCAATTCAGAACCGTTGTTTCGCTGATATGGAACGATAAAGAATACCAGTTTGAAGGCATTTGCAAAGGAACTATCACTACTACTGCATCTGGTAACAGTGGTTTTGGCTATGATCCGGTTTTTATACCTGATGGCGCTTCCATAAGCTTTGCAGCAATGACTATGGAAGAAAAAAACCAATACAGCCATCGCAAAAAAGCCATTGTACAACTGGTCGATTTTTTAAACCAACTGACAGATGAACCGAATTAAAATAAACCTTCCCGACAGTTTTCACTTTTCAACAGAACTGGTAATACGTATCACCGATCTGAACTATGGTGGCCATGTAGGCAATGACGTGTTTTTATCATTGATACACGAGGCACGTGAGCAATACCTGCTCTCTTTCGGATACAAAGAACTTTCTTTTGAAGGTGTGGGACTTATTATGGCTGATGTGGCGCTTGAATATAAAAAAGAACTATCCCACAGAGACCGGATACGTATTTCTGTAGCAGCCGCCGATCTTGATAAACTTGGCTTTGACCTTTTTTATAAAATAGAAATGGAAACAGCTGAAGGCTGGGTACTGGCCGCTAAAGCCAAAACGGGTATGATCTGTTTTGATTATACAAACCGAAAAAAAGTAAGTATCCCTGAAAAAGCAGCAGCAAAATTGACAAGTCAATAAGTAACCGGACCATGAAGCAACAAAACTGTTTTTCTTTTTTTCTTGTACTTGCAGCGTTCACCAGTTTTGGCATCAACAGTATTGCACAAGATTTACCTGCTTATAAAAACAAAAATCTCCCTATAGCAGAAAGGGTAAAAGATCTTTTATCGAGGATGACAGCGGAAGAAAAATTTTTTCAGTTGTTTATGATTCCCGGTGAGATTAAAAAAGGGGAAGAAGAAAAATACAGACATGGTTTATTTGGTTTTCAGGTAAGTGCCGGATCATTGAATGGTAATGCAGCACAACAAATACTGCAATACAATACCAGAGAAAATGCACTGAGTCTTGCCAGAAAGATTAATACCCTTCAACGGTATTTTGTAGAACAAACCAGACTGGGTATTCCAATCATACCTTTTGACGAAGCATTACATGGATTGGTTCGCGAAGGAGCCACCGTTTTCCCTCAGAGTATCGGACTGGCTGCTTCCTGGAACACGAATCTGATGGAACAGGTGTCGAATGCCATTGCGAAAGAAGCATCAGCGAGAGGTATCAGGCAGGTATTATCACCCGTTATCAATATTGCTTCAGATGTTCGTTGGGGGCGTACAGAAGAAACCTATGGAGAAGACCCCTTCCTCAGTGCTAAAATGGGTGTAGCATTCATCAAATCATTTGAACAGAAAAATATCATTACCACCCCCAAACATTTTATTGCCAATGTAGGCGATGGTGGCCGCGACAGTTACCCTGTATTTTTTAATGAAAGATTGTTCCAGGAAATTCACTACCCACCCTTTATTGAAGCCATTCAAAAAGCGGGTGCCAGATCAATCATGACTTCTTATAATGCAGTTGACGGAAGTCCGGCCACTGCTCATAAAAAACTGCTTACAGAAACACTGAAAAAACAATGGGGTTTTACAGGTTTTGTTATTTCTGATGCCAGTGCCGTTGGTGGTGCCAACGTTCTACATTATACTGCCAAAGATTATGCTGATGCGGGTAAACAATCTATCAGTAATGGTCTGGATGTAATTTTTCAGACACAGATTGATCATTATAAACTTTTTATTCCGCCATTTCTTGACGGCAGTATAGAACAGGAAAGAATAAATGATGCGGTTTCAAGGGTTTTAACTGCAAAATTTGAACTGGGTTTATTTGAACAGCCATATGTCGATGAAAAACTGGCTGCAGATAGCAGTTATAAAAATACCCACCAACAACTGGACAAACAGGCTGCACTGGAATCAATTGTATTATTACAAAATAGAAAGAATGCACTGCCTCTTTCAAAAAATATTCGTTCCATTACATTGGTAGGTGCAGATGCCAAAGAAGCAAGACTGGGTGGATACAGTGGCGCAGGCAATGAAAAAATAAATATTCTGGAAGGACTTCAATCATTACTACCTCAAACAAAAATCAGGTATACTGAGGGTGTTCCAAGACAACCAAAATCTTTTACCATAGTTCCGGAAAAAGTGTTTTCATATACGGAAGGCAATCAAAAAATTAATGGTTTGAAAGGATCGTACTATAAAAGTATTGACTTGTCTGGTACTCCGGTTTTACAACGCACCGATAAAACCATCGATTTTCACTGGACTTTATATGGTCCTGATGAAAAATTACCAAATGATTTCTACAGCATCCGATGGACAGGTATTCTGCATGCGCCGGAAAGTGGAAGCTTTAATATAGGATTAGAAGGGAATGATGGTTTTCGCTTTTATCTGAATGATCAGCTTATTATTGACCAGTGGGAAAAACAGAGTTATCATATAAGAACGGTCCCTGTTCAATTGCAAAAAGACAAAGACTATGCAATACGTATTGAGTTTAAAGAAACCAATGGTAATGCCCATGTTCAATTAATATGGGATCTCGGGGTAAAAGACGATCATAATGTCTCCATACAACAAGCTGTGGCAATGGCTAAAGAAACAGACGCCGTGATTGTTGTTGGTGGTATTGAAGAAGGCGAATTCAGAGACCGCGCCTCTTTACAGTTACCGGGCTTACAGGAACAACTCATACAGGAGTTGGCCAAAACCGGAAAAAAAATAATTGTTGTTTTAATTGGTGGTAGTGCAGTTACCATGACCAACTGGATTGATCAGGTTGATGCAATAATAGAAGCCTGGTACCCGGGAGAACAGGGTGGTCATGCTGTTGCCCGTGTATTAATGGGCGATTATAATCCATCGGGTAAATTACCCATCACTTTCCCGCTGTCTGAAGCACAGCTACCATTGGTTTATAACCACGCCCCTACAGGACGTGGGGATGATTATAATAACCTCAAGGGTCTTCCCCTCTTTCCTTTTGGATTTGGGTTAAGCTATACCAGTTTTCAGTTCTCTGATCTTGTGATTGATAAGCCCGTTTTGAAAAAAGGAGACAGCACATTCATCAATCTTACTGTAACAAATACAGGTATAAGAGAAGGGGATGAAGTAGTGCAGTTGTATATCAGGGATTTATTATCCTCTGTTTCCCAACCCGTAATGCAGTTAAAAGGCTTTGAACGTATTCACCTGAAAGCAGGTGAAAGCAGGAAAATAAGTTTTAAAATATTACCTGAACATCTTTCTTTATTTGATACAGATATGAATAAAGTAATCGAACCGGGCGATTTCAGGTTGATGATTGGTTCATCATCAAGAGACATTAAACTCAAAGGAACCCTTATTATTCAATAATTAATATTCAACTTCGAAATTCAAAATTGGATATTCATATTCATCATTCCTTTTCGTTCCAGATACGCCAGCTCTCTTCTGCCTGTATTACCAGCATTTCGGCCCCATTTTGTATGCTGGCACCAGTGGCTTTTGCTTTTTGCAGAAACAATGTTTCAGCTGGATTATAAATAAGGTCGAAACAGTGATGCTGCTCGTTGATCCATTGAAATGGAATAGGAGGATATTGATCAACTAAAGGCGACATACCCAACGGTGTGGTATTGATGACAAGTGTATGGTTTCTCATCAGGTCTTCATCGAGATCATCATAAGCTAATGATGTAGCCGACTTTGTTCTTGATACATACTGAAATGGAATCTCTCTTTGCCTGAATACATATGCCACTGCAGCAGCTGCTCCACCGGTTCCCAATACCAGGGCACGTTGATGATGTGCTTTCAGGTAAGGTAGCAATGACTGTTCAAAGCCTACTACATCGGTATTATGCCC
>Ga0164290_1002650_pt1 | contig 11336 bp, 6 predicted proteins | sample Micstemetagenome_FD_108782 | JGI IMG/M metagenome (GOLD analysis project Ga0164290, IMG submission 108782) | Contaminated culture microbial community from soil near Moab, Utah, USA - Microcoleus steenstrupii SON62 (Illumina Assembly) | ecosystem: Environmental > Terrestrial > Soil > Soil crust...
AAGTTTTAGGCCCCTCGTCCGGTCTTGCCGCGCTGCACGCGGGCAATCCCAGCCGGTCCCCCGAGGGGACGGCGATGCTCGCGGCATCGAGCCGCGAGCACATCGCCGCCGCGGGCCGGCTTGGGGCGGCCCGGCGCTCGGCCCGAAACACCCGCCGCGAGTTCCAGTCGTCAGTTGATTCCATGCACACCAAAACCCTCACCCCCACGGCAGGCCAGGGCGTGCTGCTGCCCATGCTCTTCATCGGGCTGATGTTCTTCATCCTCGGCTTCGCGACCTGGCTGAACGGCTCGCTGATCCCCTTCCTGAAGATCGTCTGCGAGCTGAGCAACTTCCAGGCGCTGTGGGTGGCCTTCGCGTTCTACATCGCCTACACCGTCATGGCCCTGCCGTCGGCGGCCATCCTGGCGCGCATCGGCTACAAGAACGGCATGACGGCCGGCCTGGGCGTCATGGCCCTCGGCGCGCTGTGCTTCATCCCGGCCGCGCAGTCGGGCCTCTACCCGGTCTTCCTGCTCGCCCTGTTCACGCTGGCCAGCGGCATGACGCTGATGCAGACGGCCATCAACCCCTACATCGTCTGCATCGGCCCGCGCGAAAGCGCCGCCATGCGGATCTCCATCATGGGCCTGTTCAACAAGGGCGCGGGCATCGTCGTGCCGCTGGTGTTCTCGGCCCTCATCCTGTCGGGCATGGAGCGCTTCACCGAACCCGCGCTGGCAGCGCTCGACCCGGCCGGCCGCGAGGCGCTGCGGGCGGAGCTGGCGCAGCGGCTGGTCTTCCCCTATGCGGTGATGGCCGCCGGCCTGCTGGCCTTCACGGCCCTGATCCATTTCTCGTCGCTGCGCGAGCCCGAGCTGGAGGCTGCCGACGCGCCGTCCGGCGAGGTCACGCGCTGGGGCGTGTTCCGGCACCCGCAGGTGGTGCTGGGTGCCATCGCACTGTTCGGTTATGTCGGCGTCGAGGTGATCGCGGGCGACACCATCGGCCTGTACGGCCAGCAGCTGGGCGTTGCGAACTACGGCGTGCTGACGTCCTACACCATGGGCTTCATGGTGATCGGCTATCTGCTGGGCGTGGCGCTGATCCCGCGCTTCATGTCGCAGCGCACGGCGCTGCTGCTGTCGGGCGCCGCCGGTCTGCTGTTCTCCATCGGCGTGGCGACGGCATCCGCGACGCACACCGGCTGGTCGCAGCTGCTCTTGGGCTGGGCCGGCGTGCCGGCGGTGCCGGACACGGTGCTCTGCGTGGCCCTGCTCGGCCTGGCCAATGCGCTGGTCTGGCCGTCGCTGTGGCCGCTGGCGCTGGAAGGCCTGGGCAGGTACACGGCGGCGGGCTCCGCCCTGCTCATCATGGGCATTGCCGGCGGCGCTCTGATCCCGATGCTCTACGGCCACTTCGCCGACGCGTGGACCCCGCAGAGCGGCTATTGGGTCATGCTGCCTTTCTACGCGCTGATCCTGCTGTACGCCTTGTTCGGCAGCCGGCTCAGGCATTGGTGAAGCGTCTGGCAGGCTCGCCCTTCAATCCGTGGCTGAACCTTCTGCCCTGGGGCGGTGACGCCGGAGCGGACGGCGGCTTCGGGCTGATTGCAGAGCTTCTCCGCGCGGCCCTCGGGCCACCGCTGCCGACTCAAAGCGGCCGGTCGACCATCTGAGTAAAGCTGTCGTCAACGTTGGAATTCAGCGGGCGGCGAAGCCGTCCGCCGCAGCGCGGGGTTAGCCACGCTAATGTCTATTGTGAAACGACCGGAAAGTGCTTCAGTACCCATATGGCGAGTGCAAAACCGACGGGAAGGGATATGGCGAGGAGGCCTAACAACGATATGAAGGGTGCCCCGACCCGAAACCGGCGCGAAAGAATCTCTTCGAGTCGAGACGCCAGAACCATCGCAGGCCCAACCACCACCAGCACAAGGCCTGCAAATAGCACAGTGTCCAGAGCCAGCATCGCTGCCAAGCGTCCGCCGAGGAGGCCGCGCCATCCGATGCAAAGCGCCCCAACTCCAACGTATGCAATCACGCAGTAGCGAACGGGGTGCCTCTTTGCGAACGAGCGAACGAGCTTGAACATGATGAAAGTGCCTCTGGACGCCTAACGTTGGCGCCGAGCGGGCGGCGCAGCCGTCCGCTCGAGCAACCGGTTGAAGCGCAATGCAGGGCTAGGCATGAGTAAGCGTCGCATAAGCAATACCTGCAAAAAGCAGCAGGACAAGGCCACGGTGGATCCGGCGTGCCGTGTGAACCCGTTGCGGCGTAGTTGGGACTGCTGGCATGGCTAGTGCGACGAATTGGAAGCCAACCATGGCAAGAACCAGAAGCGCAAATGGCCACCAACTCCAAAAGTAGAGCGCCATCGCTGCCGACACGTAGACCAGCAACTCAAGGACCAGCGCCGAAGCAAAACGCAGGGCTTCACTTGTATGCGCCCGTTCTCCACAGAGTTTGCAGCGAGCGGGGGACCAAGAAACGGACATTGCCAACTCGACAGTAGGAAGACCTGGCTGTTGACAGTGTGGGCAGCGAAACATGCGCTTTAGCTATTGGTTGATCCAGCATATCGTGCCGCATAACTCCCCAGCGGCTGCCGCTTAACCAAGCCTGCGTGATTCATGGCAAAGCCTGGTGCACCGGCGCGGGCCGTCGGCTGCAACGGCCGGGGTCGATGCCGAGGACGGCTTCGCCGCGCAGCGGGCGCCGGTTTCTGAACGCGCTGCATCACTCATACAGAGCGCCCAGTCTATTGCTCCGCTGACCCCTGCAGCAGCAGCGCCTTCACCACGGCCGGGCGGGTCGATGAAGCGCTGGCCGCCAGCTGCGACTTGCCTTCCTGCAACGCCGCGCTGTCGGACAGGATGTTGACCGCCTCGTTCAGGATGACGTCGTTGGCGGCGTCCCGGGCCTTCTGCGCGGCGAGGTCGCGGGCCAGCTGGCGTTCATTGAACTGCAGGCCGTCGTCCGCCAGGGTGCCGCCCGCGGCCGAGGCCGCGCTCGCCGCGGCATCGCCCAGCAGGGCGGCCAGGCGCTTCTCCTGGGCGGCGCGCTCCTTGCGCCGAACGGCCTCGTTGAGCGAGATCACATTGTTCTTGCGCCGGTCGCGCGCCTGGGCCACGTCCTGCACCATGTCCTGGTAGTCGCGGTCGCGCCGGACGCGGCTCTCATGCCAGGCCAGCAGGCGGGGCAGCTGGGGCTTGACGTCGCCCACGGCCTGGTGGTCGACCGGCGGGATGCGGGTCCAGGGCAGGGCGTTGCCGAAGCTCGACTCGCCGAACGGGCTGTCGTCGCCCATCTCCGGGATGCGGATGTCCGGCGTCACGCCACGCAGCTGCGTCGTGCCGCCGTTCACACGGAAGAACTGCGCCACGGTCAGCTTCACCTCGCCCAGCACCGGCGTGGCGCTCCTGGCCATGCGGTCGAGGCTGGCGACGGTCTGGACCGTGCCCTTGCCGAAGCTGGGCTCGCCGATGACCAGGCCGCGACCGTAGTCCTGCACCGCCGCCGCGAAGATCTCCGAGGCCGACGCCGACCCCCGGTTGATCAGCACCGCCAGCGGACCGTTCCAGGCCTGGTCGGTGTTGACGTTGCGCGCCACGGTGACGTCGCCCTTGGCGTCGCGCGTCTGCACCACCGGCACCTTGCCCAGGAACAGGCCCGTCAGCTCCACCGCCTCGCGCAGCGAGCCGCCGCCGTTGTTGCGCAGGTCCAGCAGCACGGCCTCCACCTTCTGGGCCTTCATGTCCTGCAGCAGCCGGGCGACGTCGCGCGCGGCGCTGCGGTAGTCCTTGACGCCCTTCTGCATCGCGGCGACGTCTTCGTAGAAGGAGGGCAGGGTGATCACGCCGACCCGGCGCTGGCCCTCGCCGGTCGTCACCGCATAGACCTTGGCCTTGGCCACGCTGTCCTGCACCTGGATGGTGTTGCGAACCAGGGCCACGGTCCTGACGGCCGCGTCCGGGCCGCTGTCGGCCGGCAGGATGTCCAGCCGCACCGTCGACGCCACCGTGCCACGGATCAGCGCCACGGTGTCGTCCAGCCGCCAGCCGACCACATCCTCCATCGGGCCTGCCGCGCCTTGCCCCACGCCGACGATGCGGTCGCCCACCTTGAGCTGGCCCGACGCACTGGCGGGCCCGCCCGCCACCAGCTCGCGGATGGTGATGTAGCCGTCGATCTCGGTCAGCACGGCGCCGATGCCCACCAGGGACAGGCGCATCGCGATGTCGAAGTTCTCCGCCGCGCGCGGCCCCAGGTAGTTGGTGTGGGGCTCGATCGCTGTCGTGTAGGCATTCATGAAGGCCTGGAAGGTATCGGCGCTGTTGATCTTGGCCAGGCGCTTGACGGTGCTGTCGTAGCGCTTGTCCAGCACCTTGCGGATGGCGGCGTCGTCCTGGCCGGCGAGCTTGAGCCGCAGCCAGTCGTTCTTGACGCGCTTGCGCCAGAGGTCGAGCGCCTCGGCCTCCGTGGCGGGCCAGGGCTGGTCCTTGCGGTCGATCATCAGCGTCTCGTCGCGCCCGAAGTCGAAGCCCTGCGCCAGCAGGCTGCGCGCAAAGGCAAACCGCTCGACCGCGCGGCGCTGGTAGAGGTGGAAGATGGCGTACGGCGCGCTCAGGTCCTGGGTCAGGATGGCATCGTCGAGCCGGTGCCGGTCCGCCGCCAGGCGGTCGACATCGGCCTGCAGCAAGTAGAGCCTGTCGGGGTCGAGCGACTTCAGGTACTGGTCGAACACCTTGCCCGACAAGGCATCGTCGAGCGGGACGGCCTTGTAGTGGTAGCGCGAGAGCACATCCGCGGCCAGTCGGGCCGCCCTGGCCTCCTGCGCTGCCGGCTTCAGCAGCGGCGGGTAGGCCAGCTCCGTGTCCGCCCTGGCAACCGGCAGTGCGGCCGCCACGGCCAGCACCCATGCAAACAACTGCTTCTGTCCCACGCTCTCTCCATCCCGGTTGACCGGCCCCCGCATGCGGGCCGAGCTGCATGGTGCCATGGCAGGCGCGAACGCCGCCGCACGAAGGTCAATCGCCCGTCAGATGGCGGCGGTGCGAGCCGAACGGGCGCGCCATCTGTTGCAGCCGCTGCCTGGCCTGGGCGCCCGTGAGGGTGTGCGGCGCGGCTCGCAGGTCGGCGGGGAAGCGGCCCATGCCGGCGAACAGGCAATACCAGGACGGGCGCAGATACATCAGCGCGGCGCCGTGGCGCTCCAGTTCGGCCTCGAAGTCGCCGCCGCGGTCCCAGACGTCCAGCAGGCTGGCGAGGCGGTCCGAGATGTTGCGGTGGGCGCGGTTGGCCCGCCAGTAGTCGCTGTCGCGCCGGGTGTTGAGCTGGTAGTGGGCGACGACGTAGTCGCGCACGCCGTCGAACATGGCGTTGACGCGCGCGTTGTAGGCCGCCTGCCGCCCGCGGCCGAAGCCGTCGCCTTGCAGGTCGGCGATGAACTGCTCGACGCTCAGCTGGATCAGCATCAGTGCGGTCGCTTCCAGCGGCTCGATGAAGCCTTGCGACAGGCCGATGGCCACGCAGTTCTGCCGCCAGTGCTGCCCGACGCGGCCCACGCGCATGCGCAGCCGGCGGGCCGTCGCGCCCTCGGCCGCGGCGCCCAGGTGCTCGCGCAGCTCGCGCTCGGCCTCGTCGTCGCCGACGAAGTCCGAGCTGTAGACATAGCCATTGCCGTAGCGCGTCGTCAGCGGGATCTGCCAGGCCCAGCCATGGCGCAGCGCCGTGGAGACGGTCTCGCAGGGGATGTCCTCGCCCTCGGCCAGCGGCGTGGGGATGGCGATGGCGCGGTCGTTGAAGAGGTTGTCTCGGTAGGAGTGAAAGGGCTCATCGAGCGTCTCGGTGATCAGCAGGCCCCTGAAGCCGCTGCAGTCGACGAAGAGATCGGCCTCGATGCGCGCACCGCTGTGCAGTTGCAGCGCCGCGATGTCGCCGCTCTCGTGCCGCTCTACGCGCGCCACCGTGTCGACGACATGCCGTACGCCCAGGCTCGATCAGCGTGACGTCGACATCGAGCCGAGCCCAGCGGTGCCGCAGCAGAGTGGCCGTCATCCAGCCGGCCGTGCCGCCGCCGACGATGGCGATGTGTTTCGGGGGATTCATGCGGCCGGCAGGGCCAGGCGGACTTCGAAGCCGCCCTCGGGGTGATTGCGGAAGCTCACCACGCCGCCATGGTCGGCGACGATCTCGCGCACGATGGACAGGCCCAGGCCCAGGCCCTCCTTGCGCATCGCGGCGCCATGATCCAGCCGCGTGTAGGGCTGGCCCAGCCGCGCCAGCGCCGCCTCGGGCACGCCGGGGCCGTGGTCGCGCACGGTCAGGCTCACCATGCCGGCCTCGTCGGGCGCGATGCTGACCTCGACCGGCTGCTGCTGGGCCTCGCCGTAATACATCGCGTTGTCCAGCAGGTTGCCGATGGCGCGCTTCAGGGCCAGGGGCTTGCCGAAGACGGTCAGGGCCTCGCTGTGCAGCTCGACCTTGTGTCCGCCCATGCGCGCGTCGCGCACCATCTTCTGCAGCACCAGGTCGATGCGCAGGGGCGCGCGGTTCTCGTGGATGTCGGTGTCCTTGACGATCTGCAGGGCCGTCTTGACCATCATGTCCAGCTCGTCCAGGTCCTCGTGGAACTCGTCCTGCACGGCGGTGTCGTCCAGCAGCTCGCTGCGCAGGCGCAGCCGCGTGATGGGCGTGCGCAGGTCGTGCGAGATGGAGGCGAACAGCCGCTCGCGGTCGCCGATGTAGCGGCGGATGCGCTCCTGCATGTCGTTGAAGGCCTCGATGGCCTGCCTGACCTCCTGGGTGCCGCTGACGGGCAGCGGCTTGGGCGCCACGCGCCGGCCCACGCGCGCTGCCGCCTGGCTCAGGCCGGCCAGCGGGCGTGTGATGGCGCGCACGGCGATCAGCGTCAGCAGCACGGCCAGGCCCAGTGCCAGCAGTTGCGGCGTCAGGCGCTGCCAGGTGAAGAACTCCAGCTGCTCCAGGAAATAGGGGTCGGGCAAGGTGCTGCTGAGGTAGAGCCACTGGCCCGGCTCGGTCTCGGCCTGGATGACGAGGAAGGGCGCCGGCCGCTCGGCGGCGATCAGCGACGGCTCCACCCAGCTCTCGGGCAGGTCGCCGAGCAGCGCGCCGGCGGGCGACACGGCCAGGCCGAGGGGCGAGGCCAGGGCGACCCGCAGCGGCGTGCCCTTGGGCAGCTGGACCGCGAGCTCCCGCGTGACCTGCTGCTCGAGCAGGCGCGCCATGGGCTGGTCGGGCAGCGGCGCCACCGTCACGGCGGCGTTGTTGAAGAACACCAGGAAGCGCGTGCCCCCCATGGTGCGCAACTGCTCGATAAGCAGCGGCCGGTAGGCGGCCGGCAGCTCGCGCAGGGCCCGCACCGCGCCGATGGCGCCACTGGCCACGTGGTGCGCGGCCAGCTCGGTCTGGCGCCGCACGCGCTGCTCGACCTGGCTGTACCAGACCAGGTTGACGGCCAGCTGCACCAGGGCCAGGCCACCCAGCATGGCCAGCACGAAGCGGCCCTGCAGGCTGTCGAAGAGGAAGCTGCCGAAGCGTCGCGGCCAGCTGCGCAGCCGCGCAGGCGGGCCGACGTCCTCGATCACGTCAGAGGGCATGCCTCGGGGTCACGGTGGTCGCGAAGACGTAGCCCGAGCCGCGCACCGTCTTGATCAGCGCCGGCTGCTTGCCGTCGTCCTGCAGGCGCTGGCGCAGGCGGCTGACCTGCACGTCCAGCGACCGGTCCAGCGGCCCCAGGTCGCGGCCGCGCGTGACCTCGGCCAGGCGGCTGCGGTCCAGCACCTCGCCGGGGTGCTCCACCAGCAGCTTGAGCAGCTGGAAGTCCATGCCCGACAGGGCGGTGGCGCTGCCGTCGGGGTCGATGAGGCAGCGCTCCAGCAGGTCCAGCGTGAAGCCGTTGAAGCTGTAGTAGCGCGGGGCCGAAGGCTTGTCCTGGCCGGCGCGGCGCGTGATGGCCTTGATGCGGGCCAGCAGCTCGCGCGGGTTGAAGGGCTTGCCGAGGTAGTCGTCGGCGCCCAGCTCCAGGCCGACGATGCGGTCGGTCTCGTCGGCGCTGGCGGTCAGCATGATGACCGGCACCTCGGAGCGCCGCCGCACCGACTGGCAGAGGGTGAAGCCCTCGGTGTCGGGCAGCATCACGTCGAGGATGCACAGGCTGATCTCGTCGCGGTGGCGTTCGAACTCGGCCATGAAGCTGGCGCCGTCATGGGCCAGCAGCACCTCGTACTGGTTCTTCTCGAGGTAGGTCTTGAGCAGGCTGCGGATTTTCTGGTCGTCGTCGACGATCAATATCTTGCGGGGCGTCATGGCGTCGCTCGTTTCGGTGCCAGCGCGCGCAGCAGGCCCTGCAGCTTGCGCTGGGCGGCCGCGGGCGTCTGGCTCGGGTCCAGCGCGAAGCGGTGGACGGTTTCGATGATGGCGTTCTTGCCGACCTCGCCGAAGGCCATGCGGTGCACGAGGCTGGGCACGCGCGGCGTGTTCGGGTTGGCGAAGAGGTGGAAGGACGCTTGCGCGCAGGGGTCCAGCTCGTCCACCGGCACGTCGCGCCGCACCGGGATGGAGCCCTTGATGCGGTTGTAGCCGAGCTGGGTCGTGGCGCTGCCCAGCAGCTCGGCCATCTTCTCCTGGTCAGCCTGGCTGCTGCCGTTGCCGGCCAGCATGGCCAGGGTGTCGATGCTGTAGAGATGGGCCTGGGCGGTGCCGGGCACGGCGCGGCAGGAGAAGTCGCGCTCGCCCTCCAGCCCCAGGGCGCCCAGCTCGCCGCGGGCCCAGTCGCCCATGATGAGCATGGCGGCGCGCTCGTTGGCGAAATCGGCGACGACGTCGGTCCACGGCCGCTCGCCGGGCGCGGCGACGCCTGCTGCGCTCGCCGGCAGGGCCAGGTTGCGCCAGGCGCGCAGGCGCTTCAGCGCGCGCTCCAGCGCCGGGTCGTCGAAGGCCGACAGGTCGCGCAGCTCCACCATGCGGCGGTACAGGGCCGGGCCGGCTTCGCTGAGCAGCAGGGCCTCGAAGACCGTGGCCACCTGCCAGGGCTCGTCGCTGAAGGCCACCGGCGTGATGCCGGCGGCGCGCAGCTTGGCGCTGGCGCGCTCCAGGCCGTCCCAGTCGCTGGGCGGCTCGACGCCGATGCGCTTGAACAGCGCCTTGTTCAGGTAGAGGTTGTTGATGCGCTGGATGCCCAGCGGCGCCGCGACGACATGGCCGCGCACCGTCACCTGGGCCATGACCTGCGGAAACATGACCTTGGCCCAGTGGCGGCGGGCGGCCACGCCGTCCAGCTCCAGCAGCAGGCCCATGTCGGCCCATTCGTTCATGGACGCGCCGTTGAGCTGGGCCACCTTGGGCGCCATGCGGCGCAGGATGCGCTCGTTCAGCACCTTGATGGCCGGGCCGCCCCCGCCGCCGGCCACGGCGCCGTCCACCCACTTCAGGCCGTTCTCGGCCATGCGCGCGGCGACATGGTTGGCCGCGGCGCGCTCGCTGGCGGACGTCCACCAGTGCAGCACGTTCAGCTCGCCCGCGGCTTCCGTGGCCGGCGCGGCGGCCGTGACCATCGGGCCGGCCGCCATGGCCGCACAACTCCAGGGCAAGACCGCCAGCGCCAGCATGCGGCGCATCTTGCGGGCGGCCCGACAGCGCCCGTCTTGCGTTGTGTAGGACTTCTGTAATGTTGTGTGACTCAAGGGCGCCACCGACGACCGGGAGGGGGCGCGATTGTCGGGAGGCGCGTCAGGCTTGGCGATTGGGGCTTTGCCGGCCACAAGCTGGGGCATCGGCGGCCCGTTTCCGTGCGAGCGCCGGATGCTGCGGTACACCAACGGTGCGAACCGCACCTCGACAGGGCTGTCATGGGCCGTAACCGTGCGCCCGTGCCGGCGCAGGGCGCGCGACCGAGTGCAAGAGGCTGGCACGAGGCTTGCGCTGATGTCCTCCGGCTACTCGACCCCCTCATTCCAACCCGGAGGACCCCCGATGCTTCGCCGTTCCGCCCTCGCGCTGGCCGCTTGCGCCAGCCTGTTCACTGCCCCCGCCGCCTTCGCCGCCGACACCATCAAGGTCGGCGTGCTGCATTCGCTGTCGGGCACCATGGCCATCTCCGAGACCGTCCTCAAGGACACGGTGCTGATGGCCATCGACGAGATCAACGCCAAGGGCGGCCTGCTCGGCAAGAAGCTCGAGCCGGTCGTCGTGGACCCCGCCTCCAACTGGCCGCTGTTCGCCGAGAAGGCCAAGCAGCTCATCTCGCAGGACAAGGTCGCCGTCGTGTTCGGCTGCTGGACCTCGGTCAGCCGCAAGTCGGTGCTGCCGGTGTTCGAGCAGACCAACTCGCTGCTCTTCTACCCGGTGCAGTACGAGGGCGAGGAGCTGAGCAAGAACGTGTTCTACACGGGTGCCGCGCCCAACCAGCAGGCCATCCCGGCGGTGGAATACCTGATGAGCAAGGACGGCGGCGGTGCCAAGCGCTTCGTGCTGCTCGGCACGGACTACGTGTACCCCCGCACCACGAACAAGATCCTGCGCGCCTTCCTGAAGAGCAAGGGCGTGGCCGATGCCGACATCATGGAGGACTACACACCCTTCGGCCATGCCGACTATCAAAGCATCATCGCCAAGATCAAGAAGTTCGCCGCCGAGGGCAAGAAGACGGCCGTGGTCTCCACCATCAATGGAGACTCCAACGTGCCCTTCTACAAGGAGCTGGGCAACCAGGGCCTGAAGGCGACCGACGTGCCGGTGGTGGCCTTCTCGGTCGGTGAGGAGGAGCTGCGCGGCGTGGACACCAAGCCGCTGCAGGGCCACCTGGCCGCATGGAACTACTTCATGTCCATCAAGTCGCCCGCCAACGACGCGTTCACGAAGAAGTGGGCCGCCTATGCCAAGGCCAAGAACATCGCCGGCCACAAGGACAAGCCGCTGACCAACGACCCGATGGAAGCCACCTACATCGGCATCAACATGTGGGCGCAGGCGGTGACCAAGGCCAAGAGCACCGACACCGACAAGGTCATCGCCGCCATGGCCGGCCAGACCTTCACGGCACCCTCGGGCATCACGTCCAAGATGGACGAGAAGAACCACCACCTGCACAAGTCGGTCTTCATCGGCGAGGTGAAGGCGGACGGCCAGTTCAACGTGGTCTGGAAGACGCCCGGCCCGGTCAAGGCCCAGCCGTGGAGCCCGCACATCCCCGAGAACAAGGGCAAGAAGGACGAGCCCACGAAGTAAGCCGGCCGCGCCGCAGCGAGAGCTGCGGCCGGACGCGCTGCCATGGGGCCGCCCGGACCCATGGCGGCCACGGCAATGGCGCGCGCAGCGTGCGCGCCATGGGTTCCC
>Ga0164290_1002651_pt1 | contig 11332 bp, 11 predicted proteins | sample Micstemetagenome_FD_108782 | JGI IMG/M metagenome (GOLD analysis project Ga0164290, IMG submission 108782) | Contaminated culture microbial community from soil near Moab, Utah, USA - Microcoleus steenstrupii SON62 (Illumina Assembly) | ecosystem: Environmental > Terrestrial > Soil > Soil crust...
CCCGCCAGACAGCGGGGATTTTTCTTTACTTATAGATCAGATTACTCCTTCACAAACTTTGTATTGCTGATCTCTTCTTCACCTTTCTTCACTTTAATCATATACACACCGGAAGAAAGTTTATATACATTGAGCTTGCTGTTTTCTGAGCTGCTAACCAGTTGCATTACCATTCTTCCATACATGTCAAATACCTGGATGGTAGCTTTCTCGCTGTTACCAGCAATATTTATATTCACTGCAGTACTTGTAGGATTAGGGAACACACTCACTTTTGCTTTTGATGTAGAAACTATCAGGTCTTCATTCCTGGAAGCAGTTCCTGTAGCAACTTTCAATGTGTAACAGCTTGTGGCATTGTTTGCATTGTTATAACCATACACTCTTACGTAGTATGTACCTGCAGCAGCCGTGTAGTTGATCGTTTCACTTGTTGTACCGCCATTTTGAGAAATACCTACCTGTGTTGTTCCAGTGCTGTTGTACAAACGAACATCATAGTCGGCAGGTAAGGTGGATAATGTGATCGTAATGGTTCCACCAGTTGTAATTACAAACTTGTAATAATCATTATCACCTGATGGACTGATCAAACCTGTAATGTTTGTGTTCAACGGAATTTGAGGAGCACCGCTTACTGTGCCATTGCCCGAATTATCATAAGTGCTTGCACAACCTGTTGAAACAGCCGTTGCTCCTATGTTTAATGTATAGCAAACAGTTGTGCTGTTGGCACCATTATATCCTAACAACTGCACATAATAAGTACCTGCAGCAGTGTTTGTGTTAGAGATAGTCTCACTTGTAGTGCCTCCATTCTCTGAACGTTTGATCTCTGTTCCTGCTGAATTGTAAAGAATGATATCATAATCTGCAGGTAAGTTGCTCAATGTAATATTCAGATTGGATGTTGAACCCAAAGTAAACTTGAACCAGTCTTTATCAGTTGTTGAGCCAATAGCAGCAGAAATGTTTGTATTGGTAGATACTGTTGCAGCAGCCGATAATGATTCATTTGCTTCGTAAGCATTCACGCAACTGTTTGTTGCGGCACTTGTAGTGAACTGCGCTGTTGCATAAGCGCTGCTTGATGAAGAGCAATTGGTTCTTACTCTCCAATCATAAATAGTTGAAGCAGCTAAACCACTTAAGTTAACTGAAGTTGATGTGGTGGCAGTTGCCGCTGCAGTCCATGTTGACGAAGCAGATGTTTTATAATCTACATCATAGCTGCTTGCACCACTCACTGCCGTCCAGCTAGTAGTTGCACTGTTGCCGGTAATGTTTGATGTCGTTAAACCAGATGGTTGAGCACAAGTCGGCGCTGTACCGCTAATGGTAAAGTTCACGTTGCCTATATCAAAGAAAATGTTTCCAACTGCTGCTACTTTAATACGGCATTGTGATGAAGTAACATTCGGAACAGTAATAGATTCTGAACCATCATTAGCTGTACTTGCTACAAGTGTAGTGAAACTATTACCACCATCAGTTGATAACAAGATCGCTACACTTGTACAATTTACCGGAGCAACGTTTGTTGAGTTCACACTCCATGTAACGGTTTGTGTTGATCCAACAGACCATGTTACTGCTGTATTAGGTGCTGATACAGCAAATGGACCTGCTGTTCCGTTTACGGTTACCAATTCATCATCGCTCTTGTTGTTAGCACCACCTGAGCGGTTGTCTTTTACTGTAAATCGAAAGTTCAGGCTTCTGGCAACAGAAGGCAGTACTTCCCATTTATAACCGTTGGTGCCATCAAGGATAGAACTTAATCTTGGAAAAGTTCTTGAAGTTGAAGTTGTAGGTGTGTAAGAACGGAATATAGGTCCTGCTGTCGCTGTAGCACTTGGCGTTGTTGGGGAAGAAGATGTTCTTGCATCTATCTGCTCCCAGATGAAAGTCAATGCATCGCCATCCGCATCACTACCTGTTCCGGTTAATGTGAATGGTGTTGATTTTGGAATAACATAATCAGTACCACCATTGGCTGTTGGTGTAGTGTTACCTGTAAGTGTTACCTGTGCACAAGCCCCGCCACCAGTTGAGAGTTTGATATAATTTGTTATCTGCTCAATAGTTCTCGCATGAAAATAGTCATCACTGTGCGGTTGAATATCTGTTGTAGCACCTGTGATACCTGCATAACCCATAATGGTTGAACCGCTGCCCGGCTCGCACTGTGCAATCGTTCCTTCATAAGAATGCGCAAAGGTGTGGTTACCACCAAACTGATGGCCCATTTCATGTGCTAAATAATCCACCACAAAAGGATCACCAACAGGAACGGTGTGTGATGTAAAAGCACTGCCTTTAGACCCTGCTTTACATACACAACCAATACAACCGGCGTTACCGTTGTTGCTACCGCGATGAACCAGGTGACCAATATCGTAATTGGCAGAACCAATAACCGCATCAATGGTTTGTTGTGTTTTTGTATTGTACTCCGTACCCCACGGATCAGTTGAAGCATTCAAATAAATGATGAGATCATTATTGGCTACTAACACCATACGAACACCAAAGTCTCTTTCATAGATACCATTGGTGCGTGTCATTGCCGTATTCATCGCTGATAATACTTTGCTTTTTCTTTGTGCATCTGTTGTCTCAGTACCATCTAAAAAGTAAGTGGAATATTCACCTGTAGAAGCCAATGCCAAACGATAGGTTCTCAATCTGGCATCATCTGGATTACGTAAAGTCTCGGCAGAAGCAGAACCTGTTGCCTGTTGTGCGGCTTCTTTTGTTAAGCATTCAAAAGGCTGGCGATAATTAGCCGCATCTGTTTTAGCAAATACAACATAATGCTTGCCTTGCCTATCAACAGGATCGATGAATACTGAAGGTTTGTTTGGATATAAAATCATGGCATGAAAACCTTCCGGCGAAATATCAAAACGAATCGTTGCTGAAGGATTTTCGATTCCTTGTCCCGCATACGATTTAATGCCGGGATATTTTGCAGCCAGATCAGGATGCATTACAGGAGCTTCTACCACTTTAAAATTCTCCAGTTGCCCTTCTGCATTAGGCACTGACAAAACAAAACCGGATGAATTTGCCGACACAGCTCTTTCTGAAGGAGCCACTCTTAACTCAGAAATTAAACTCAACTCCTGCAACTGGAATAGTTTATAAGCGGCAGGCTTAAAGCGATTTTGAAAAACATTTCGGGTTAGCGTTGATTCATTAACCGGACTCCAAAAATTTCTTTGTTGCGCACCGGCACAAAAAAAGAACAGTCCTGCAAAGCATGACAGTAGAATTTTCCTCATAGATTGATTTTAGTGTGTGTAATAAGGGAGCAATTGTAGGTTCTAAATTTATTGAAGTTTCGTATTCAAACTTCACGTATTCTTACGATGGCTTATTTAAAAAAATAAAAAAGGTTGCACGTCGGCAACCTTTGAATATTAACGATCGTATAATCCTAACTCACACCTTCAACCTGCGCCTCTTTATTGATCTTTTGAATCAACCCTTGCAACACTTTACCCGGACCTGCTTCAGTAAACTTCGTTGCGCCATCAGCAATCATTGCCTGTACACATTGAGTCCATCTCACTGCACCTGTAAGTTGGTCAATCAAATTTTGTTTGATCTCATCTTTACCCACAACACCTTTTGCTACTACATTTTGATACACAGGGCAGGACGGCGAATGGAAAGTTGTTTTCTCTATAGCAGCTTTTAATTCTGTTTTAGCAGGTTCCATTAATGGCGAGTGAAACGCACCGCCTACCGGGAGCACCAATGCTCTTTTTGCCCCGGCTGCTTTCATCCGTTCGCAAGCAATTTCAATTCCCTTAATGCTTCCTGAAATAACTAATTGGCCGGGGCAATTGTAATTAGCTGCAACAACCACTTCTCCAAATTCATCACTTACTTCCTTACACACTGATTCTACTTTTTCATCTGCTAATCCTAACACGGCTGCCATAGTGGAAGGATTTTGTTCACAGGCTTTTTACATGGCTTGTGCACGAAGGCTAACTAATTCTAACCCATCTTCAAAACTCAATGTACCATTAGCAACGAGTGCAGAAAACTCACCTAAAGAATGGCCAGCCACCATATCAGGCTTTGCATTTTCTATAGAACGAAAGGCAATAATGGAATGGAGGAATATTGCTGGCTGAGTGATCCTGGTTTGTTTCAAATCTTCTTCCGTTCCTGAAAACATTACGTCCGAAATACGAAAACCCAATTGCTCATTAGCTTGTTCAAATATGCGTTTAGCAAAAGAGTTATTATCATAGTGCGTTTTACCCATTGCCGGAAACTGGGCCCCTTGTCCGGGAAATACATAACCATGTTTCATCAACTTCGTTTATTAGTTTATTGGTTTATGGTTTATTACTCTTCACCTTTTCGTTCTTATCTAAGTTCTGCTTTAGCATCTTTATGTATGAATTCAACTTTTTGTGTATTAACTCCAGATCCATTATCCATTCTTCATAAACATGTTGGCCGATAAGATTTCTATTCTTAGCCTTTCTTATCCAATTCTTAGATTCTAAAATAGATCCACGGCTATAATAACAAAAGCGAATATTGTCTTTTATGAAATATCTTCCATAACCCTCAGAAATATTGGCTGAAATTGAATCATCAGCATCTGTCAATTGAGTTCCCAATCCAAACTTTGCAAACGAATCCCATTGTATTACCTGAAACCACACTTTATCGCTGAAGCTTTGAGCAAGGTTATAAACGTCTAGGTCGTCAAGGCTGTACATAAGCGACCTGCAATATAAAGGCATTAAACCAAAAACGAATAAACCAATAACTATTAATCCAAATCTGCAGAGATTAGTTTCAGAAACTCGTTTCTGGTAACATGATTATTCAGAAACTCGCCATCAAAGGCTGAGGTAGTCGTCACCGAATTCTGCTTTTGCACACCTCGCATCATCATACATAAATGCTTTGCTTCAATTACTACTGCAACGCCTAGAGGATTCAAACTCTCTTTTACAGCTTTCAGGATCTGGGTTGTCAATCGCTCCTGCACCTGCAATCTTCGGGCATATACATCCACTACCCTTGCCAGTTTGCTTAAACCAGTAATATATCCGTTAGGTATGTAAGCAATATGTGCTTTACCATAAAACGGCACCAGGTGATGTTCACACATAGAAAACAATTCGATATGCTTAACAAGCACCATTTCACTTACTTCTTCCTTAAAACGTGCAGAGTTCAATATTTCCACTGCATTCTGCTCATAACCCTGCGTCATGTATTGCATAGCCTTTGCCATACGCTCAGGTGTTTTTATTAAACCTTCCCGTTCCACATCCTCACCTAATAAACCAATAATATTTTTATAATGGTCCATTAAAGCATCTGTAGTTTGCTGATCATAACTTTCTGTTCTTTGATAAGCCATTCTATCTGCGATTTTAGATGTACGATTTTAGATTTTTGTAGTCAGCTTAATTACTGCTATCATCTTCAGTTGTGTCACTCACTTATACGTTCGGTAATACTATTGAGCATTGTGCATCATTCTCCATTCTCAATTACCCAATTCCCAATTTCAAACAGGGTATTCAACAAAGTTTCTTGGTGTTTCAGATAGGCGGATGAACAAATCAAGCTTTGCATCTAAATGTGGCCGTAATAAATCATAGATCACTACGCAAATGTTTTCAGCAGTAGGATTGAGATTTTTAAACTCTTCCACATCCACATTTAAATTTTTGTGATCAAATTTATCCAACACCTTTTCACTTACTAAATCTGACAACACCTTTAAATCCATTACAAAGCCCGTCTTTGGATCAATCTCTCCTACCACCTTAATTTCCATTTCATAATTATGTCCATGGAAATTAGGATAGCTGCATTTGCCAAAGGTTTGGCTGTTTTGCTCATCATTCCAATCTGCACGAAACAACCTGTGGGCTGCGTTAAAGTGCTCTTTTCGTATGACCGCTACTTTTTTTGACATAATATGTGCTCAACAATCTGGCAAAGGTAATGGTTGGCTTACAAGCAATATAAATCCCGAATTTAGCGTATGCAAATTTTGCTATGTGCTGCCACTTCATTTGAAATTCAGCCTACAGTTGATTTCCTTAAGAAGGAACAGATAAAAAAGGTTGATGTATTGATAACAGGCGTTGGGCTAACAGCGGCTACATATCATATAACAAAAGCAGTAAATCAAAAAAGACCCGATTTCATTTTACAAGCAGGCGTGGCAGGTTCTTTAGACGAAAGCAGTCCTTTATCAAAAGTTGTGTTGGTAAAAGACGAGGTAATTGGTGATTCAGGTGTTTTTCAGAATAATTCATTTCATTCACTCTTTGATTTGAATCTAGCTGAAGGCAATACAAATCCCTGGCATAATAGCCGTCTTTCTAATTCTATTGAAACGCTTCAACAGTTTGATCTGCCTATTGTAAATGGAGTGACAGTAAATGAGATCAGCACAAATGTTGATCGCATTAATTATTACAAAAGCAATCTTGATGCTCAAATAGAATCTTTGGAAGGAGCAGCACTGCATTATGTTGCCCTTGGCGAAGGAATAGAGTTTTTACAGGTTCGTTCTGTTTCCAATATTATTGGTGAAAGAGACAAATTAAAATCGCAATTAGCTGAAGCAATAGCAAACCTCAATGTTGAACTTCAAAGAATCATCTTAAAACTGGCTAACCAATGAAACTAAGTCTTGGATTTTCTCCCTGCCCTAACGATACTTTTATTTTTGATGCCTTAGTGAACCAAAAGATAGAGACTGAAGGTTTTGAGTTTGATGTGGTGTTGGAAGATGTGCAAACCCTCAATGCCTGGGCGGCTGAAAGCAAGTTGGATATTACTAAGCTGAGCTTCCCTGCTTTTTTCAATAATGCAAGTAAATATTCTATTCTTAACTCTGGTTCAGCATTAGGCAAGGGAGTTGGCCCTTTACTCATTGCTAAAAAGATGGCTGATATAGATGATATGGATGGATGCCGTATTGCTATCCCGGGTGAGAATACTACCGCCAATTTTTTACTCTCTTTTGCTTTTCCCAATGTAAAAAATAAAACACCTATGCTGTTCTCTAAAATTGAAGATGCAGTACTAAATGAAGAAGTTGATTAGGTGTGATCATTCATGAAAACCGCTTTACCTACCAGCAAAAAGGGTTGCACAAGATTGTTGATCTTGGAGAAGTCTGGGAAACGAAACAAAACATTCCTATTCCACTGGGATGTATTGCTATCAAAAAAGAATTACCTAAAGCAGTTCAACAAAAGGTTGATGGGCTAATTCGTAAAAGCCTTGACTACAGCTTCAAAAATTATCCTCAGGTTTCAGAATATGTAAAACAACATGCACAGGAAATGAACGAAGATGTGATGCGCAAGCATATTGAACTCTATGTAAACAACTATTCATTGGACTTAGGTGAAGATGGCAAAAGGGCAATTGAGCAATTGCATTCAGTATATTCTATTCAAACTAATAAAAAGGGTTATGAAAAGACCTTATTTGTCTGAACCAGATAAAGAGGAAGTCATCGCATTATAAATAGACACTGTTGCGGTTGAACTATATTCTTTGTGTTTATATTCTTTTACCCATCTTATTCCTCTGATAGCATTGGTACAAAAAACTTCGTCCGCATTAAACAGATCTTCTTCCCTCAATTCTGCCTGATGAACCCGATAGCCTTTACCTTTAAGTTCACCAATCAAAAATCTTCGCATTATACCATTCACACATCCCTGATGTAAAGCCGGAGTAAAAACGACACCTTCTTTTATTAAAAAAATGTTTGTCTTAGAACCATCAGCAATGTTATTAGATGCGTTTAAAACAATTGCTTCATCCCAACCTTTTTCCTTTGCATACAAATCGGCTAAAACATAAGCTTGATAATTTACCGACTTTATGTTTGCATAAGCATCATTATTTTTTTTGGCAAAAGGGAAAATGCCAATTTTCCAACCTTCACTGTTCAATTCATTTTCCGTTGTTGATAATGGAAAGGCTTCGATCAAATATTCTGCTGCATCATTTCTAAAAACAGTAAGTCGCACTCTTCCACAATCTGAACAATTATTCTTTTCGCAAAGTGATAGAATATTTTGCTCTATTTTATTTTTATCCAAATGCGATGAATCTATCTGAAGTAGTTTAAGACTAATCAACAATCTTTCAAAATGAAGTGAGCTAAGTAAGATCTTTCCACGAAAAATCTTGATTGTCTCAAAAACTCCATCGCCATATTTAACTCCCTTATGTTGCGAAGAAAAAAGAGCTCGATCTGCAGGAAAGAAATCGCCATTGTAACAAACCCATTCCATTTTTCAAAAATGAAACAAAAAAGCCATCTTTTATAAAAGATGGCTTATCAACATCATATAGCAAGACTAAGCCTGTTCAACAATACCGGCTTTTACGGCATACATCACCAAACCTGCCATTGACTTTACACCGGTTTTTGTTTTTAATTTATCTCTTATCGCTTCTACTGTTCTGGGGCTCAGGTCTACAATATCAGCAATCTCTTTAGTGCTTTTTTCCTCGCACATTAATTTCAAGATAGTTACTTCTTTATCGGTCAGTTGTACATCAGGCGTTGCAATGATGGGGTCTTTCTTCATCCGCAAACCACTTAACAAAGCCTTATTAGTAAGATCATTAAAGAAAAATTCAGACTCATAGCATGTTCTGATAGCCTGGTAGATTGTTTCAGAATCAGATTCTTTTGTCAGGTAAGAATTCGCACCAATTTCCATCATCTTGGTAATAATGGAAGGGTCATTGTTCATTGATAACATGATCACCTTCATTTCCGGGTATAGCTTTTTGATCTCCGGTAATGTAGTATAACCATCCATAATAGGCATATGAATATCGAGGAGAATTACGTCGGGTTTAATATGTTTCAGCAGGTTCATAAGTTGCATGCCATTTTCGGCTTCTGCAATCATCTGTATGTCCTTACGGCCTGTCAATGAAGTTTTTACACCTGTACGAAAAAGAGCATGATCATCAGCAATTGCAACTTTAATGGGAGAGTCGAAATTTTTCATAAGATTATTTTAGGGTTTCTATGGTTCAAACCTTACCTAACAGGATGCAATTTGGTGAAAACCTGTTGCATTTGGTATAGTAATATCACGCAATTTCTGCTTAGGAAAAGTACGATTACTAAGTAAAAAATCTTACCTATAGAGATTTTACTATGCCTGGTGCCAGTAAACTTACGAGCAGCAAGGTAAAATCCGTAGACCTGAAATAGGGCAGTAATTCTATTGTTCAGCCTGCCCTACGTTTTTACTTTTGTGTTAGAAAGTTGATTGAGACAAGTTGCCAAGCCTCAATATCCAATGTCTTAGATACCGTCCAGTAAGTTTTTATCCAATACTTATGATTAACCAGGCAGCTTCTCTCAATCAACTTTTTTTATTCTACCCTCGCAGAAGCTGCATCAATCAGCCGGCCAAAGAAAATTGCATTTGCCAGTAACTTGCTTCCGCCCAGCCAAAAAGCTCTGAGAGCAGGATTATTGTCTATAGAAATAACCCTTCCGCCGCCCACTGTGCTTACCACAACTGCTGCCGTGTTCTTCATTGCTTCATAATTTTCTTTGCTAAGCCAGCCGCTTTGCAGGGGATTATTTTTGTAATAAAAAGGCGTAGCAAAAGGGTTCTTACTTTTCTCTATAAAAACACGGTTGCCTTTAAAAGTACTGATCCACGGTTGTGTAAACCCATAAGCTAAAGGGTGTGTAAGATCAACTTCCGCACGGAAAATAGCGCCACTCATTTGCTGTGCTCCTTCTATTTGCTCGCGGTCTACATACGACAGAACTTTTGTACTGTCTAAAGCAGATTTAGTTTTTTTCAGAACCACATTGCTGATGCCGGACTGTATTGCCCAGTTTACTGCATCTTCTGTTACAATCAGGTTCCCTCCATTTTGCACCCATGCTTTTAATTTATCCTTGTTTAAATCAGTGTAGGTACCACTCACTAAAATAATGGTGTTGTATTTACCTAAATCTACTCTATTGAATACAGGAATATCTAAATGAGACACCGGAAGGTTATAACGTTGATCCAATAAATGCCAGATCTCACCTGCATCTAAAGCATTAACTCCGTTGCCTACGATCATTGCAACATTAGGTTTGGTAACAACAGGCAATCTGCTACTTCCAATATCGCTACCCGATGCCACAGAGCCCGTATGGATTGCCTGAACTTTGAGACCATATTTTTTTGAGGCAGCATTCACCAGGTCATAGATTCTGTCTGTAGAAGCAGTTTGTCCCTGGATCGGTATGATAATCGTTCCATAACCAAATTTTCTATTGCCTCCATTAATATTCATTTCAAAAGGGTTAGAAGTTACCCTTGTAATCAAACCTGCATTCTGTAGTTCGTATAAAGCAGCTGGAGCATTGAAATCGGTCCACTCCATAATGTAAGCATAATTACTTTTACCCCCGACAACTTCACCTGCTGTACTTAGTTCGGATGAAACCTTGTTACCCAGCAAGTTTGTATTAAATGTAGTTGCACTTAACTCCGAATAAGGCAAACCAAAAGCAAGCGGCATAGTCCAGGCAGTAATATCATAAAACAAGCTGTCTTTATAGTTCAACGTTTTTTCGAAAATGCCGCGTATGAGTCTGTGTTGCGGTTGATTTAAAGGGATAACATAAGACGAGCCTTTTCTGAAATCATTACCGTCAAACTTTGAATTCGTTGCCATTTCATAAATATCAATCTGGTGGCGGCGAAGCATGTTTACGAAAATGGCGGTCTTGGTTACATCAGCAGCATCGCCAAATACATAAGCCTTAACAGGATAAGCATTTGCTTCGGCAGAAGCGGTGCGATAAAAATCTTTTTGCATCTGAAGCAAATCTTTGCGTAGGGCTTTTGCTGCTTCAAGAGTAGATAGTGTGGTTACAAATTGATTTTTTATAGTGAAAGGAAAACGCAAAATGCCATTCGCTGTTTGCTGCGCATGCCCTCTTGATGATGCCTGCTCAAACAAGATTCCAATGGCACCATTCACGTCTGGGTAGGTTGATCCCTTTCCGTAATAAAAATCATCGTAGTTCTCTTTGGTAAAGTATAAAGAACCAATACGGTCTAAGAAAGCAGCATGGAATTTTCCAATCCTGCCTGTCATCTCCTGGTTTTCTTTTGGTGTTAAAGGATTCACTCTCGATGGCACACCCGGTTGAAAAAAGAAAGTAGCATTGCTTCCTTGCTCATGGTGATCTGTTAGAATATTGGGCTTCCATTTATGAAACCATGTCAGACGGTTTTGACTTTCCACATGCTGTGCAGGAAGCCAG
>Ga0164290_1002652_pt1 | contig 11323 bp, 14 predicted proteins | sample Micstemetagenome_FD_108782 | JGI IMG/M metagenome (GOLD analysis project Ga0164290, IMG submission 108782) | Contaminated culture microbial community from soil near Moab, Utah, USA - Microcoleus steenstrupii SON62 (Illumina Assembly) | ecosystem: Environmental > Terrestrial > Soil > Soil crust...
CCAATCCCGGACCTGAAATTTCCGGGCAGGATCAGCCTGTGTGCGGTACAACGCACGCCGGCAGGCATTCGCGCCAGCCGAGGGGGCCCCTTCTCGCGGACGCCAGAGGCGGAGACTTACGTCGTTTCCCCGCAACCGGCACCGGTCCCACCTCCGCCCGCATCGCCATGCGGGGTTAGCCGAGGGTGGCACGGGGACTATTATAAGGCCGCCCGGAGGTGTGTGGATTTTTTCTCGTAAGATATTGATATTGAAGGATATTGAGTGGGGAAATTGCACTTTTTCTTGAGAGGCGGCGGATTTTCTTCTGTGCCTGCGATAAGTTGTTGATTTGGTTGCGAAGAAATCTGCACGTGAAATGCCCCTTGTATCCGTTACCTCATCGATCAGGGATACCAGGAATCTGCCCAGCAAAACCGATACGGCTGAATCCGCTAAGGCTCTCGCTGCCGGAATGGCGAGACGCACTTTCTGCGCTCCCCCCGATACGGCTTGAAAGTGTCGTCCGACTCCCGATAGGACCAGTATTTCGACCTGCACCAACTTCCATGATCGCGGGGACATGTCGTGCTGGAAGCCGCCGGAATACAGGTTGGTTTGAATGCTCTCTTCGGATACCAGAAGCCATCCAAATGGAGCCGTAGACCTGGTCTGGGCTTGTGTGATCCGCGATACCCGCGCCACATTCCGTCGGTTTGGAGGGTTTCCTGATAGGGCATGAGTTGGATTGCCCCCCGTGCCGCCGAGGTCTGCGCCGGATGGAAAGCGAGCCAGCAGATTGTCGCCAGCGCGGCCCCGTTCAACTTCCGGTCCTCCCGGAAGCCGACAACCTTCCCCACGGCATCATGGCGTGCCCGAGGTCAGGGACAATATGTCTTCAGTATCACCCTTTGGGGCGACTTCGATCTCGCCGAGGATCGATTGCATCAGGTTGCCGCGAAGGAAGGCATTGGCGATTTCATTCAGCCCCGACGTGACGCTCATTGTCTCACCCCGGTAAGTTACACTTAGTATTCCTTGGTCGATCATGTAATGCGCGCGTACCTTCGCGCCGTTTCGCAGTGTATGCTGGAACTCTTCCATCAATTTATCTCCAATTTTACCTCACTAATCTAAACCGTTCTTCCTACCATGCGCCCCACCCATTGCGTTTTGCCGCGTGGTAGGCAGAGCCGAACAACCAAACGGCCGTGCCAATGAGAAAGAATACGAGTGCGAATGGCCACAGAGCACAGAGCAACGCCGTCCAGATCATTTGTTCGCCGGGCATGCGCCGGGCGTTCAGGAGCGCGAACAGAACTGCGGCAACAAGCGCCCAAATCGCTGGGAGAAACCCCATCATCGAGTTGACAGACGGAGGCGAGGGCGTCTGATCTGTCTCTGCCTCACATATGTACAAATCTCGCTGGCTTCGAGATTCAACTGACACACTATCCAGCTGAGTATCGCGCTGCAGCTCTGCGGTCTTTTGGAACTACCGGCAGAGCCAAATGTCACGGACAGTCCCGACGTCGTCAGGATTGCGGTCTCGACCTGCGGGAATTCCGGCGTCACGGGCGCTCCGTGTGCCGTCACGTTTGAAAGCGCCTGGGTGGCCATGCTGGCAAGAAGCTGCCGGGCATCCGAAACAACCGACGACCGAGAACACTCGATCTCCCCGTCCGGTCCCTGGTTCCAGAACGAGAAGCGCACGAGCATCGATGTTCCCCCACCGACCAGGAAATCCGCCGGCGGGAGCACGCTGGCCGGCAACGATCTCTGGAGTTCCTCCAGCGACAATCGGCTGTGAAAAAGAAGAAGCGGCCGATGTTCGTGGTCCCAAGCCATCCACGTCTCGAGCAAGTCGCTTTCAGCGTCCCGATCATGAAGAAGGTCCTCCAGGTCGCAGACCATAAGCTTTGGCACCGCCGGCTTAGTTGCGAGCATTTTAATAAACTCCCCTGGATCTCAGTCTCGACTGCCACAAATTTGCCGCAGTGTTGTTCCCGATTTGCGCCAAATTCATCTGCCTGATTTACTGATTCGAGAATACTATTCTCAATTTTCGCCGCGTAGTCAATTTTTACGGCCAACTGTTGCCTCAGTGTGGTATTATTTTGCAAACGTACATTGCGGCGGAATCTAGGCAACATTCTGTTTTTTCGACGTCATTTCCTATGCTGCTACGCAACAACACAATTTCGTGATTATCGTGGATCGGGCATGGTGCGTTGGAACCGAAGCGAGGGAGGGCAATTTGGAAGCCCTGGCCTGACAACCGGTTCGCCCCAGCTCTCGTCTGGCCAAAGGAACCTCCACCCCACCCTCAGCATTTCCCCTCCACCATCCACTCCAGAGGACGCTACAGATGCTGAAATGGGCGCTTATCTTTCTGGTCATCTCCATCGTCTCCGGCATTCTCGGCTTCTCGGGCGTCTCCGCCGCGACCGCGAAGATCGCCAAGATACTTTTTGTCCTGGCACTTCTGCTGTTCATCCTCTTCCTGATCCTGGCCTTTTCGATAGCCGGCGCGGTTCTGTAGACCTGCAGCCTGGGAACGGAGGGCGCTCCTCGACCTCGAAATGAAAACGGCCAGGCAGTGCGTGACTGCCTGGCCGTTTCTGTTTGTGTTCGAAATGGTCACGCCGTGATGACGTAGACGACCTCGTGGCTATCCGGATCGACGATCACGATCGTGCCGTCCGCGAGGACGAAGTATTCGTAGTCGCGATAGGCCGGCACGATTTCCACGACCCTGGGCGGAAGCGGATGCAGCACGATGGTATTGGGAACGCTGACGCCGATCGAAACCTTGAAATCCACATCGACGGGCTTCACCTTCGTTTCGACGATCGTGTTCCTGATCACTGTCTTCTGCTCGGTCGAGATGTCGATGCTGCCGGTCGTCTCGTTCGACGGCCTGTCGGACGCGGCCCGATCCTTGTTCTCGTCGGTCTTGGTCTTGCCTTCGGCAGTCGTTTCGTCAGTCTTCCGGTCCTTGCGGCGGTCGCGATCGGCCGTCGATTGATCCCGTTCGTCATCGGATGGAGACTGCGCCTGATCTTCGGTCCGGTTCTTCTGTATCAGTTGTTCGTCGCCATTGGCCTGGTCGTCGGATTGGTTATCCTGGCGCGGCGACTGGGCCTGGTCCTCGGATTGTTCCCTCTGTCTGAGAAGTTCATCATCCGTTGCCTGGTCCTGATTTTCCGAACCCGGATCCTGCGCCCTGGGCGTTACGGCCTGATCCTGACGTTCGGCGTCGGGCATGGTTGCGTCCTCGCCCGACGTGGCTTGGCTCTGGTCCTTCAGCAGAAGTTCCTCATTGTTGCCGCCGCTGTCCATGCTCTGCGACTGGTTCACGCCGCCGCCGTTTGACTGGTCCTGTGCATAGACCGGGCTCGTTGCCAGCGCCGTTCCGGCGAGAAGCGCCATGATTGCGAGATGTTTGTTGAACGTTGCCATGGGATTTCTCCTCATTTCCTGTTTCGAGAAGCGGACGGTCAGCCATCCGCGCGTGGGCCGACCAAGGCCAGCGAAGAACTGTGATCGGCAATCCCCCAGCACACAGGCAATGCCATGTGCGGCCGGGGATGTCGTTCGGGGTGATGCGTGAGCCTATTGTCCGTAACCGTCGGCGGAGGCCGCGACGTGGTCATCCACTCCATAGCCGGCGAGCTGGGCCGGCACGGTCAGGCTGGCCTGGGTGACGAGAAGAGACGCGGTGACGGCGCTGGCCAAGGTTACGGCAAGCGCCAGCGCCCGCATGTTGGGGGTACGGTCGTTCGGCTTCATTGTATGATCCTCAGTTGCCCAAGGAAGTCCTGCCGGATGAAACAGTTCCAGAAAAATTGGGAATCGTTGAACTTTTACAGTAAGTTGAACGAGAGCGTCAGGAAAAATCGATGACTTGTGGTTGAGATTCCGCTGGCCGGTCGGGTCGATCGGCGGGCGTGGTCGACACGCGCGGCAGCTCGAGAGGCCAAGGGGCTCCGCCTTCCTCTTGCAGTGCACGCGCTTCGGAACTACCTTATGCCTGAGCACATTCCTCCATACGCGCGGCACCGCTCCTCCCAAGCATGATCGCGTCGCGCGCCATCGGGAGTCCGACCATGAATATCGAAAAAACACTGGACATCGAAAAAACCTTGCGGTCCATCGTGGCCGTGCGCGCGACGGTTCCGGACGACGCCTATACCGCCAACACGCTCGGCACGCTCCGCGAGGGCTCGGGCGTGGTGATACGTCCTAACGGGCTTGTTCTGACCATCGGCTATCTCATCACCGAGGCCGAGGAAGTGTGGCTGACGCGCCATGACGGCCGGGTTGTCCCTGGTCACGCGCTGGCCTACGATCAGGAATCCGGCTTCGGACTTGTGCAGGCGCTCGCACCGCTCGACCTTCCGGCACTGGAATTCGGCAGCGCGTCGGGCGCCCGGCTGGGCGATCCGGTCGTGCTGGCCGATGGCACCGGACACTATGTCGAGGCGGAAATCGTCGCCAAGCAGGAATTCGCCGGCTATTGGGAATATCTGCTCGACGAGGCGATCTTCATCGCACCGGCACATCCCTCATGGGGCGGCGCGGCCCTTGTGGGCGCGGATGGCAAGCTGATCGGCGTCGGCTCGCTCCGGCTGCAGATGAGCCACGGCAACGATGTGGCCGATATCAACATGGCGGTGCCGATCGATCTGCTCCGGCCGATCCTCGACGATCTCCTCACACGTGGCCAGGTCAACAAGCCAGCGCGCCCGTGGCTCGGCGCGTTTGCGGCCGAAAGCAACGGCGATGTCGTGGTGATGAACGTGGCGCCGGGCAGTCCGGCCGCCGATGCCGGCCTCAGGCATGGCGACGTGATCGCCGAGATCCGCGACACCGACGTCGACGGGCTCGCCGATTTCTACCGCAAGGTCTGGAACAGCGGCCCGGCCGGCGCCGAGATTCCGCTGCGCGTGCTGCGCGATGGCCGCGATGCCTGGCTGCGCGTCAAGACTGCCGACCGCGCAAGCTTTCTCAAGAAGCCGCAATTGCAATAATGTCATGGCGACCAAGGACTTTGATGGCGCTCGCCTTGCTGGCGGGTGCCGTGCCAGCCGTCCATGCCGAGGGCGAACCCGACGCCTGGACGCGAGCCAAATGCGCCCGCTACGACAAGGCCTTCCATGAACTGCTCGCCCTCGGCGGACGCCGCGGCGTGACCGAAGGCTTCATCAAGGGCAACGAGGACTTCATCGCCGCCGGCTGTTCCAACGGCGCCGATGTCTGCCCGCAATCCGAGGCCGATTTCAAGCTTGCCAACGACCTGACGCTTGCCGCCATGGGCTTCGGCACGGCGAGTACGTTTTTGCCGTTCATCTGTCGAAGCGCAAGATAGTTCACCCAGCCCGCGACCACGCCCTGAGCGCCATCCAGATACCCCGGTCCATCCGGTAGCGATCGGCCGGCACCAGCGTGCCGACCACCGCATCGCGCCGCGCGCCGGGGCCGGCATATTGGAAGCCGCATTTCTCCAGCACCCGCCGCGCGCCCGGATTGACGGCCTGCACATCGGCGGACACGCGGGCGACGCGCGGATCATGGCCGAAGGCGTGATCCACCAGCCCTTGCAGCGCCTCGGTCATGTAGCCCCGGTTCCAATGCGGCTCGCCGAGCCAGAATCCGACCTGCCGTTCGGTCTCGTCTTCGCTCATGTCGACCTTGCAGCAACCCAGAAAGGCGCCGGTTTCGTGCTGCGTGATGGCGAAGACGGTGAGATGATCGGCATCCCGCACGCGCCGCAGGAAGCGCCCGGCATCCGCGATCGTATAGGGCTGCGGCATGTCCCATGCGCGGGAGGCGACCCTGACATCATCGGCCAGCGCCGTCATTGGCACGATGTCCTGTTCCCCGGGCCGGCGCAGCACGAGCCGCGGCAAGGCGATCACATCCGCGAGCGCTGCCCCGACCGGCCCGATACGGACCATGCGGGCTGACGAAAACGCTGACATGGACATGGCGGGCATCCTCTCCGACCGCAAATCGTGAGGGGGAGTATAGGGGAGACACTGCCGGAAAATGGCAGTGGGGGGCGCTTGAAACGCTAGCCAGATTGATAAGCTATCGAACCCGAGCGGGAATTCCGATATATCGATGGAAGTGCAGGAGGAAATCGTGGCGACAGTGCGAGAGCGAATCAAAGAGCGAATTGCGGAGCAGCCCGGCCTTACGGAGGCCGAACTCGCGCAAGCAATTTTCGGCATGGACGGATACCAGCAGCGCGTCAACTCGACCTGCCGATTAATGACCGCGAAAGGCGAGATTGAGCGGCGCGGAAATGGTGGCCCATCCGACCCGTATACCTACCATTTTCCCGGAGTGAAGTAATGCCAAGCGGACAGAGCGCCACGCCACTGGCAAGGATGAACACATGTCTGTCGATGAGGCAGACCTCCCACACACAACGCCCTTGCCAAGGCAAAAAGAAGCTCGTCGAGAACTTGACAGAAAGACGGCGTGCGGAGATTGCTAGGAGAGCCGCTCATAAGCGATAGGCCTACCAAAAAAAAGACTATTGAGCTACCAAAAATATTTGGTAGAACAGGCCGAGGGAACCGAAAGGCGCGGCCAGTGAATAGATCGGAATATATCGTTTCCCGTTTTGGCGGGCAGTCAGAATTGGCGCGTGTCCTTGGCGTAGGACAGAGCACGGTTCAATATTGGTGCAGTAAAGGGTCGATCCCTGCCAAGTGGCACAGCAAGATAATCGTCGCAGCTAAAGATGTCGGTCTGCATGTTTCCCCACTAGAATTCACGTCAAATTCGGGACTCGCGGCTAGGGCGATCCCTGTCCTTGGGGCTGAAGACACTGGATTGCCATCACCATTTGCAAAATGGCGCGGGAAAGTCGACTTAGGTGGCGACGAACTGGACGTGTATGTTCTGGACACCAAACAGCGCGTTATTGCTCTGAGATCGGCAGTCCGGGCAATGACCAATGTGGATTCCGGGAAGCTGGGCAACTATATTGGTGTTTCAGCGCTAAAGCCATTTATAAACAGCGACTTAATTCTTGGCGAGCTCTTGGTATTTTCGATCCCGGGAACTCAGTTCAAAGGGATGGGATTGACTACTGAGCAGTTTGAACTGATCTGTCGGGGGTACGTGCAGGCCCTTTACCAAGGGGCGGCGCTTACAGACAAGCAGAGAGAAACAGCCATTAAGTGCGCTGTACTCACTTCCGGTCTGACGCGGATTGGGCTCGACGCCCTTATAGACGAGGCGACAGGGTATCAGTATGAGCGCGCAGAAGATGCCCTACAAGTTAAGCTAAGGGCATTTATCGCGGAAGAATTGCGCGCTTGGGAAAAGACGTTTCCTGACGAGCTTTGGGAAGAGTTTGGTAGGCTAACGAATTGGCAGGGCTCTTTGACATCCCGTCCAAAAATTTGGGGAAAATTGGTCATTGAGTTGATTTACGACACCCTTGATCCAGATGTGGCCCGATATTTACGCGAGAACAAACCCCCGCCGGGCATAAGATGGCATCGGCAGCTAACGGAGGACACCGGAATTCGCGCCCTCGTGTCGCGCTGCTTCGAGATCGTTGGATTGGCTAAATCCTGCAGGACCATGGGTGAGCTCCGAAAAAAGGTTGCTCATCATTACGGAAAGCAATCATTGCTCTTCAGTGTTTATGATGAACAATAGTGCTTCATACCAAGCCCATAGGTTCGGGTAGTAGAGGCACGAATAAGAAACCTCCGAAAAGATGCGGCCCCCAATTTTGAATGGATTGTCGAACTAAACTGCACTTGCTACCCGAAGTATGCTGCGCCGGGAAAAAGTGAAAGAAGTCAGTCTAAACCGAGAAGGCGGCTAAGTTGAAAGGCTGCCTCATCTGAATGCACTTGGGCCAATATTTCAATGCTTTGTGGATCAGAGTTTCGTGTTTTATAAAGGAAATAGCCTCCTGCACCCTCAAATTGTGGGTCCGCCATTCTTGCTTGATCGCCAGTTAGGGGCGATAATTTCAGACTCAGATCGTTGTCTAGTGTGCCGCTGTAGTAATTCATGAGGGTTCACCGAGGATATCATGGAAAAGAAGACGCATCGCGTAGCGAAAGAGCCTGAGATACCTGTGCAATACCTTGCTGACTATATGGCTGCAACGACCCAAGTCCGACGAAGCATCGTTCAGAAATCAAAGTACAAGTCCCTTGCGCGAACCTTTCAGCACCAGCTCGCTCGAAGGACTATATCAGATCACATACTGGACGGGAATCCTCTTCCTGGTGACCTTTCAAGCAAAGCGATAGACGTTCGCAATCTGCTTGCTGACAGCGATTTTGAGACGCAGCTTAACGGCGTCAACGCCGATTTCATCGAAGCGTTTTCGGACATGAGCGCTTCCTTCGATTTTTCTGGACTTGAGCTGATGGCGCCTCAGAAAATTGACCAACCAAGCTATAACGGCACCAAAGTGAGATTTACTCCAAGTCTGCTGACTTATCGTTTGACGAAGGCAAACACGCAAAAGATTGGGGCCATCATGCTTCGTTATGCAAAAGGCGAAGCTGTCTCGCAAAGCGTTGCGGAATGGCAATCTGCGTTCATGTACGGATTCTTCGTGGAGCACCCATTCATCGAGCTCGCCAAGCCGGAGTACAAACTTTGCCGCACTTTATGCGTCGTTTCTGGTGTTGAATTCTCCGCCCCAACGAACTCGATTTACAAATTCAAAGAGATGAAGGCGGCTTGCGCTGACATCGCCGAAAAATGGAATAATGTCCCGCCACCGGCTGGTGCAGTTATTTAGATTTACACCGAGACACTACCCTGAAAATGGCAGGATTGAGGTTGGGTCGCACCTTCAGCTACCGCCGCGCGGCCTGACCCCCTCACGCCGCCTTCTGCCCCCCGTCCTCCTTGGCCTTCTTCTCCACCTTCTCGCCGCCGCCCGGCTCGCCCTTGTTGACGAAATGCGCGTTGCCGAGCCCGGTGCCGATCGTCAGCACGCCCCAGCCCTCGATATCCTGCATGAAGGGGATTTGCGACAGGCCCTGCACCACGGCGTCGTTGTGCATGACGACGAAGGTCGGCTGGCCGGAGATTTCGGGGATGGCCTTGGCGAGTGCCTGCGGCAGGTTGAAATGTTCGCTTTCCCAATTGCCGCCGGGCAGGTTCTGGCCGCCGCGGTCGATCGCGCCGTCGGCATTGATGATGCCGGGGCAAGCGATGCCGATCACCGGGGCCAGCCCCAGCTTGGCCTTTTCCGCCTTGGCGATCAGGGTCTCGATCATCTCGACCAATTGGGCAATGGCCGCACTGCGCTTGGGGGAATCGTCGGCATGGCGCCAGAGCGTGGATTTCCAGACGCTGGCTTCGGACAGGTCGGGATGCTCGTCCAGCTTCAGCTCGACTACGCCGGCTCGCATATTGGTGCCGCCGATATCGACCGCCAGGATCGCCTGGTTGCCTTTCAGCATCCATGCCGGCATCAGGTGGGCGGCACCGATCAGCCCGGCATCATCCGGATGATGGCGGATCGGCACCAGGTCGATCGCATGGCCCTCCGATTTGATCAGGACGCTGGCGCGCGCGATCGCGAGTTCGCCCACCTTGCTGCGCCGGAAGCCGCCGCCGATCGCGACCCGGCTGGTCTTTTTCCATGCGCCCTGTTTCAGGTACTTGCCGAGCACGCCCGCGAGATCCTTGGCGAAATCCTCGACCACGCCCATCACCAGCGCCTGCGCTTCCTTGTCGTCGCCATCCAGCAGGCCGTCGATATCCTTCTTGGAAAGCTCCGCTGTCGCGACGTCCCCGAGGGGATCGACGCCGCCCTTGCGCAACGCCTTGCGAGCCGCGTCCAGCTTGTCCTGGAAGGCCGATTTTCTCGCTCTGTCGCCGACAAAGCCGTGCTTGTCGCGCAGTTCGTTGTTATAGTCATCGACGATGACGGATGGCAGGTCTTCCGCGCCATGCACCAGAGGCGCACCTTCAAGCGAATTTTTCTTGACCTTGCCCCGCGCCATTCGCATCTCCTTGCCCGCTGCAATCCAGCGTGTCTCCAACGCGGACCGCCGAGGCCAAGTTCCCGACGGGCGATCGTCGGGGAACGATTTGCGGGTCGCGACGTTCGGAACCATGCACGAAGACAGCCACGCACAGACCAAGGAGCACGCCATGGCGGAACCGGCCCGGAAAGCGCATCCAGCACCGCGCCACGAAACCTTCTCGACCCGAGAGGCTCTGGACGCGATCCACAGCGATCCCGATGGCTGGGCCATGTTCCTCGATATCGATGGCTGCCTGCTCGATCTGGCGCCGACGCCGGACAGCATCGTTGTACCCGAGGGACTTGCGGCCGATATAGACCGTCTATCCAAACGGTTTGGCGGCGCGGTGGCGATGGTGACGGGCAGGGCACTGAGCTATGCGGATGCGCTGTTCCAGCCATTCATCTTTCCCATTGCCGGCCTTCATGGCGCGGAAATGCGCGGTCCCGACGGCAGCCGGATTTTTGCCGACATGCCGCCGGAATTCGAACGGCTGAAGGCCGAACTCGTCGCTGACACGGCCGGTATGCCCGGTGTTCTGATCGAGGACAAGGGCGCTGCGGTGGCGGCTCACTACCGGCTGGCGCCGCAGTTCGAGGAAGCACTGAGTGAAAGGATGTCGGCCTTCGCCAAGGCTGCGGGTCCCGGCTGGGCGCTGCAACTCGGCAAGATGGTGTTTGAAATACGTCCCTCGCGCGCCAGCAAGGGCGATGCCGTCGAGCGTCTCCTGCGTGAACCGCCATTCCTCGATCGGCTGCCGCTGGCCATGGGCGACGACTTGACGGATGAATCCATGTTCGCCGTGGTCAACGCCCGCGGCGGCCACTCGATCCGTGTCGGACGTGTCGAGACATCGACCTGCGCGCTGAGCACCATCGCCTCGCCCACGCTTGTGCGTGAAGCCATTGCCCAGCTGGGCTTACCTTAGAGTCTGTCATCCAGCAATGAGAGGCGCCAGGATCAAATGGCATATCCGACCGCAGACGCCACGGCGCGTTCCAGATCCGTTTGGGTGAAGGGTTTCCGGAGCATCGGCAATTTCAACTGTGAATGCTCCGCAAGCTCGGAATAGCCGGTGGCGACGACGATCGGCAGGGCGGGATAAGACTGCCGCACGATCGCCGCAAGTTGCAGACCGGACATGACTGGCATGGCGTGATCCGTCATGAGCAGGTCGAAAGGCTCCGGCGCGCTTTCCAGCATGGCAAGGGCTGCCCGGCCGCTGGACGCCGAGACCGGCCGATGCCCAAGTTCCTCCAGCAGTTCCACCGTGCTCATCAGCACGAGCGAGTCGTCATCGACGCACAAGACCC
>Ga0164290_1002653_pt1 | contig 11300 bp, 7 predicted proteins | sample Micstemetagenome_FD_108782 | JGI IMG/M metagenome (GOLD analysis project Ga0164290, IMG submission 108782) | Contaminated culture microbial community from soil near Moab, Utah, USA - Microcoleus steenstrupii SON62 (Illumina Assembly) | ecosystem: Environmental > Terrestrial > Soil > Soil crust...
CGGCGGCCTGGTGCTGGCCGGCGTCATCCCCCATGGCGCCTGGGCGGCTGGCAAGGCGGGCCCAAAGCGGGCCGCGCCGCCGCTGGCCGAGCCGCATTTCGACGCACCACCGCTGTCCACGGGGATGGCCGCAGAAGCGCAGCCGCTGGAGGTGGCCCTGCCCGCCGTCGCCCGCCCGCTGCGCCGGCCCTCCGCGCGCATCGACGCCCTCATCGACGCCATCGCCACCGTCACCGTCGAGCAGCCGGTCTCGGGCGAACTGGCCCTGCAGCACCAGCCCGGCAGCCGCCGCGCCGGCACCAAGCCGTTGCAGATCGAAGGCCTGAATGCCGCCACCGGCGACTGGGAGCTGCCCGCGCCGGGCCAGCGCTACGGCGAATTCCAGGCCGGCCTGAAGATGGCCAACCGCAGTGGCGCCGTCAACGAGATCGAGTACTCGGAGTTCGTGCAGAAGATCCAGGCCTTCGCCGACGGCGTGGGCGGCTTCGTGCAGTTCCCCGACATGCTGGACGTCGTCGCCCGCGCCCGCGAGCTGGACCAGTTCGCCGCCAGCCATGACGCCCAGCTGGCCCTGCTGCTGCGCGCCAAGGCGGCCGCCTGGACGCCAGGCTTCGTGCAGCAGTCGGCGGCGCGGCATGGCTTCGTCGCGGGCGCGCTGCCGGGGCGCCTCGTGCTGCCGTCGTCCGAGGAGGGCGCACCGCCGGTGCTGACCCTGCAGTTCGACGCCCAGGCCGCGCTCGCGGAGGACCCCGAGGCCCTGTCGCTGCGCGAGCTGACCCTGGCCCTGGACGTGCCGCAGACGCCGCAGGAGGCCGAACCCTTCGCGCTGTGGCAGGAATCGGCCCGCGCCCTGTCCCGCGATCTGGAAGCCGAGGTCTGCGACGACCGCGGCCAGGTGCTGGGCCTGCATGCCTTCGCCGCCATCGATGTCGAGCTGAAGAAGCTCTACGAGGCGCTGGCCGCGCGCGATCTGGCCGCCGGCTCGCCGGCGGCACGGCGACTGTTCAGCTAGGGCCGGCTGTCGCGGCCGGCCCGCGCGTGACATTGGCCGCGCGAACGTCTCGGTTGCACTGACCGGCGACGTTCGGAGCTTCTACAGTCTGCGCGTCACAAGGCTCTCAGCCCGATGCGCAGCGGCCGTTTCTCATCCGTCCTGTTCCACCGTCCCACAGCGACCCGCCTCTGGCTGGCGGCGCTGCTGTGGCTGCTCGCCGGCCCCTGCCTGGCGGTGCCGACGCTGGCCCGGCAGATCGAAGCCATCGAGGCCAGCCATGGCAATGATCCGCCCGAGGTCGTCCTGCGGCTGCGGCCGCTGGAGGCCCGGGCCCGCGCCGAGGGCGGTGACGGCCTGCGTGTCTTTCTGGCCGCATGGGGCTATGCGCATGGCTTGACGAACCAGTTCACCGTCGTCGATGCGGCGACGGCGGAGCTCATTGACCTCGGCGAGCGCGAAGGCAATGCCGCGGCCATGGCCTCGGCCTTTGCGCTGCGCGCGACCATGCTGCAGCTGTCGGGGCGGCTGAGCACGGCCTACGACTGGGTCAGCGAGGCCCTGCCCTGGGTGGAAAAGACCCACGATGAACCGCTGCGCTACTGGGTCTTCATGACGGCCGGCAATCTGAGCCTCGCGACGGGCCGTCTGCAGGAGGGCCTGCGCGCCTATGCAGCCGCCGCGCGCTCGGCCCTGGCCCAGTCCAACCCGCGGCGTGGCGCCCAGGCCCATATGGCACTGGCGCCGATACGCCTCGCCCTGCGCGACATCGACGGCGCCCGCGCCGACGCCCGCCAGGCCCTGGGCCTGGCCGAGGCAGCGGGCAGCCTGCCGCTGCAGCTGGCGGCCAAGCTGATCGAATCCCTGGCCGAGGAAGAGGCCGGCCGCGGCGCCGCGCGCGACGCGGCCCAGCTGCAGGCCCGCCAGCTGGCCGCCCGCATCGAGCCCGCGCTCGCGGCGAGCGCCGCGGCGGTGAACCCCGCCCAGGGCGGTGCGACCTGGTTCAGCACCCTGGCCGAGGTGGTGCAGGAGCTGGCTGACCTGCACCTGAGCGCGGGCAACTTCCCGGTCGCCCAGCGCTATGCCGAGCGCGCCCTGGCCCTGGCCCGGCAGGAAGGCGACGAAGACGCCGTGGCCGTCGCCACCATCAGCTCGGGTCTGGCGCGGCTGGGCCTGCGCCAGACGGCCGCGGGCGAGCAGCGCGTCAACGAGGGCCTGGCTGCGCTGGAGAAGCAGGACCGCAAGGTGCGCCTGCTGGAGCAGTTGAATCGCCACGCCGGGCTGCTGGAGAGCCTGGGCGACGCCGCAGGCGCCCTGCGCCAGTCGCGCAAGGCCCTGGGGCTGGAAGCCGAGCTGGTGCGCAACGACCGCGTCAGCACCGTGCTGGAGCTGCAGCGTCGCTCCAGCTTCGAGCAGAGCCAGCGCGCCATGGAGGCCCTCAGGCATGACAACGAACTGCAGGCCAGCCAGCTGGAGCGCCACCGCAGCGAGCGGCGGCTGACGCTGGTGCTGGCCGCGGCCATGCTCGCCGTCGTGCTGCTGACGGTGGCCCTCTACCGCCGCGCCCGCAAGGCCAACCGCGCGCTGCAGGCCCACAACGCGGAGCTGGCCCATGTCGGGCTGCATGACCGCGTGACGGGCCTGCCCAACCGGCGGGCGCTGGAGCAGCGCGCCGCGGAGCTGGGCCATGCGCGCTTCGTCGGGCTGGGCATCGCCATCAACCGCTTCAGCCGCATCATGGGCAGCCTCGGGGCGGCCGCCGGCGACGACCTGCTGTGCCAGGTGTCGGAGCGGCTCAAGAGCGTCGTCGAGGCGGCCGGCGGCCGGCTCTACCGCATGGACGGCCTGTCCTTCGGCGCCATCGTGCCGGCCCAGGGCGAGGCTGCGCTGCATGGCCTGCTGGACCGCCTCTTGCGGGTCATGCAGCCGGTCTTCGAGGTGCAGCGCCAGCAGCTGGCCGTGACCCTGAGCATCGGCGCGGCCGAATACCCGCGCGACGGTGCGCGCACCGCCGACATCGCCAAGGCCATCCAGCTCGCCCTGCGCCAGGCCCAGGCCCAGCCCGGCAACAGCGCCGTCGTCTTCACCCAGGGGCTGCTGGACGACCAGCAGGACCGCCTGCAGCTGGAGGCCCGCCTGTCTCAGGCCCTGGAGCGCGGCGAGCTCGAGCTCTTCTACCAGGCGCAATGCCAGCTGGGTGCGCGCAAGCTCTCGGGCTTCGAGGCCCTGCTGCGCTGGCGCAGCCCCGAAGGGCTGATCGCGCCGGACCGCTTCATCCCGCTGGCCGAGGAGTCCGGCCTCATCGTGCCCATCGGCCGCTGGGTGTTGCAGCAGGCCTGCCGCCAGGCCAGGGTCTGGCATGACAGCGGCCTCGGCCAGCCGGTCGTGGCCGTCAACATCTCGCCGCGGCAGTTCCAGCATCCCGGCTTCATGGCCACGGTGCGCGAGGCGCTGGACGGCGCCGGCATCGCCCCGCACCACATCGAGCTGGAGATCACCGAGGGCGCCATGATGGACGACGCCGAGGCCACCATCGCCAAGATGGCCGAGCTGCGCGCCCTGGGCCTGCACCTGGCCATCGACGACTTCGGCACCGGCTATTCCAGCCTGGCCTATCTGAAGCGCTTTCCCATCAACCGGCTGAAGATCGACCGCGCCTTCGTGCGCGACCTCGGCCAGGAAGAGGGCGGTGCGGCCATCGTGCAGGCCATGATCCAGCTCTCGCACAGCCTGGGCCTGACGGTGGTGGCCGAGGGCGTCGAGGACGCCGCCCAGGAGGCCTGCCTGCGGGCCTGGGGTTGCGACGCGATGCAGGGTTTCGGCTATGCGCGGCCGGTGCCGGCGGCCGAGGCGACGGCATTCATGGAGCGGCAGGTGCGCGCGGCATAAACTGACCGTCCGTTTGGATCCCGGACCCGGCGTTTGACCTCCAGCCTGCTGCTGATTGCCCTCCTCATCGCCGCCAGCGCCTTCTTTTCGATGGCCGAACTGTCGCTGGCCGCCTCGCGACGCCTGAACCTGCAGCAGCGCGCCGACGGCGGCGACGCCCGTGCCGCCAGGGTGCTGGCCGTGCAGGAACATCCCGGCGACTACTTCACGGTCGTGCAGATCGGCGTCAACACCGTCGCCATCCTGGCGGGCATCGTGGGCGAGGGCGCCTTCACGCCTCACTTCGAGGCGGCGCTGCGCCTGGTCGTCGCGCCCGAGGCGGCCGCGACGCTGGGATTCGCGGCGTCCTTCACCAGCATCACGGCCCTCTTCATCGTCATGGCCGACCTGGTGCCCAAGCGCCTGTCGATGAACGAGCCCGAGCGCGTCGCCATGACCCTGGTCGGGCCCATGCTGATGCTGTGCCGGGTGCTCAAGCCGCTGGCCTGGTTGTTCAGCAGCATCACCGAAGGCCTGATCCGCCTGCTGGGACTGCCGGCCAAGCGCGACGAGACCATCAGCCACCGCGACATCCTGGCCCTGACCGAAGCCGGCTACCAGGCCGGCGTCGTCGCCGACGAGGAGCAGCAGGTCATCGCCAATGTCTTCGAGCTGGACACGCGCACCGTCGAGACGGTGATGACCAACCGCGAGCGCATCGTCTTCTTCTCGCGCGACGACGACGATGCGCTGATCCGCAACCGCATTGCCGACGCGCCGCATTCGACCTATCTGATCTGCGATGGCGACGTCGACCAGGTCGTCGGCTACGTGGACGCGACCGACCTGTTCCAGCGTGTGTTGCGCGACGAGTCGTTGTCGCTGCGCGGCGACGCCGCCGTGCTCGTGAAGAAGGTCCTCATCGTGCCGGACCGGCTGACGCTGTCCGAGATGCTGACGCAGTTCCGCGAGGCACATGAGGACTTCGCCGTCGTCGTCAACGAGTACAGCCGCGTCGTCGGCGTCGTGACGCTGAACGACGTCATGAGCACCGTCATGGGCGCCCTGGTGGCGCCGCATGACGAGGAACAGATCGTGCGCCGCGAGGACGGCTCCTTCCTCGCCGACGGCATCACGCCGATCCCGGATGTCGAGAGGTCGCTCGGCATCGAGAGCTGGCCGCATGCCGGCACCTATGACACGCTGGCCGGCTTCCTGATGGTCATGCTGCGCCGCATCCCGCGGCGCACCGACGTCGTCGAGTGGGAAGGCTGGCGCTTCGAGGTTGTCGACGTCGACAGCTACCGCGTCGATCAGGTGATGATCACTGCCGTGGCGCCTGCCGCGCGGAGCTGAAGCCGCCGTCGGCGCGGCGCGGCGACCCGATCCGCCCCCCGGCTTCAGCCCCTGCGGCGCGCGGCCATCTCCGCGCCTGCGGCCGCCAGCATGGCGGCATCGAGCTGCCCCTGTGCCGCCGGAAAGGCCTCGGCCTCCTCGACGGCCATGTGGTCTGCGTAGAGCCTGGCGTAAGCCGTGCAAGCCCCGGCATCCAGCACCTCGGGACTGCCGTCGCGCAGCGCCTGCAGCGCCGGGCGCAGCGATGCCCACTGGCGGCTCATTTCGCGGTGCTCGGCCGCCAGCCGGTCCGCGAGTTGCCCCAGGCCGGTGGCGCGCAGCCGGGGCAGCACATGCCTTTCCTCGTCCTCGTGATGCTTGGGACCGGCAAGGTCGAAATAGCGCAGCACATCGCGCGCCGCGTCGCGGGCCTGGGCGTCGGCGCCATGCACGCTGGCATGGGCCTGCAGACGCAGCAGCAGGTCCAGGCTGCGCTGTACCCGCTCATGGCAGGCCAGCAGCATCTCGAAGGGCTGGTCGAAGCCGACGGCCGGGCCGGCATGCAGGGCGACACGGGAACTCATGAGCCCCATTGTCCGGCCGCGACAAAATGCCCCCATGACCGCCGCCCCCGCCCAGCGCGCCGCCGAACTGCGCAACCTGCTGAACCACCACGCCCACCTCTACTACGTCCTCGACGCGCCCGAGCTGCCGGACGCCGAGTACGACAAGCTGTTCCAGGAGCTGCAGGCCCTGGAGGCGGCCCATCCGGAGCTGCTGGCGCCGGACTCGCCGACCCAACGCGTCATCGGCGCCGTACTGCCGGGGCTGACGCCGGTGCAACACGCGGTGCCCATGCTGTCGATCACGACGGAGACCGACACCACCGAGGGCGGCGCCATCGCCTTCGACGCCCGCGTGCGCCGCGAGCTGGGCTTGAAGGAGGGCGACCCGGCCGTTGACTACAACGCCGAGCTGAAGTTCGACGGCCTGGCCATCAATCTGCGCTTTGAGGCCGGTGTGCTGGTGCAAGCCGCCACCCGCGGTGACGGCGAGACGGGCGAGGACGTGACCCACAACGTGCGCACCATCGGCCAGATTCCGCTGCGCCTGCAGGGCGAGGCCCCGCCGGTGCTGGAGGTGCGTGGCGAGGTCTATATGCGCCGCGACGCCTTCGAGGCCCTGAACGAGCGCCAGCGCGCCAGGGGCGACAAGACCTTCGTCAACCCGCGCAACACGGCCGCCGGGGCCATCCGCCAGCTCGACTCGCGCCAGGCGCGCGACAAGCCGTTGAGCTTCTACGCCTATGGCATCGGCGAAGTGCAGGGCTGGGAGCTGCCGGCGACGCAGTCCGGCCTGCTCGATGCGTTGGCCCGCTTCGGCCTGCCGGTCAACGAGATGCGCGCGGTGGCCAGCGGCACGGCCGGCCTGGTGGAGTTTCACCAGCGCGTGGCTGCGGCGCGTGATGGTCTGCCCTTCGACATCGACGGCGTCGTCTACAAGGTCAACTCGCGCGAACTGCAGCTCAAGCTCGGCTTCAAGACCCGCGAGCCGCGCTGGGCGGTGGCCCACAAATACCCGGCCCAGGAGCAGGTGACGACGCTGCAGGCCATCGACGTGCAGGTGGGCCGCACCGGCAAGCTGACACCGGTGGCGCGGCTGGAGCCGGTCTTCGTCGGCGGCACGACGGTGTCCAACGCGACCCTGCACAACGTCTTCGAGATGCGCCGCAAGGGCGTGCGCGTCGGCGACAAGGTCATCATCCGCCGCGCCGGCGACGTCATTCCGGAGGTCGTCGGGCGCGTGCCCGGCGGGCGGTCGGCCTATGTGCCCAACTTCCACATGCCGCGCGAATGCCCGGTGTGCAAGAGCGACGTGGTGCGCGAGAAGCGCGGCATCGAGTACCGCTGCACCGGCGGCGTGTTCTGCCCGGCCCAGCGCAAGCAGGCCATCCTGCACTTCGCCGGCCGCCGCGCCATGGACATCGAGGGCCTGGGCGACAAGCTGGTCGAGCAGCTCGTCGACGCCGGCATCGTGCTCAGCCTGCCCGGCCTCTACAAGCTTGGCGTCGCCAAGCTCGCGGCCCTGGACCGCATGGCCGAGAAGAGCGCCCAGAACATCGTCGATGCGCTGGAAAAGAGCAAGACGCCGACGCTGGCGCGCTTCCTGTTCTCCCTGGGCATCCGCCAGGTCGGAGAGACCACGGCCAAGGACCTGGCGCGGCACTTCGGCACGCTGGACAAGCTGATGAATGCCAGCGTCGAGCAGTTGCTGGAGGTGGCCGACGTCGGCCCCATCGTCGCCACCAGCATCCACACCTTCTTCGCCCAGCCGCACAACCGCGAGGTCGTCGAGCAGTTGCTGGCCGCCGGCGTGAGCCCGAAGGAAAGCGAAGGCCAGGCCGACGACAGGCCGCGGCCGCTGCTGGGCAAGACGCTGGTGCTGACCGGCACCCTGCCCACGCTGAGCCGCGACGAGGCCCAGGCGCTGATCGAGGCCGCGGGCGGCAAGGTCAGCGGTTCGGTATCGAAGAAGACGAATTACGTCATTGCCGGCGAGGAGGCCGGCAGCAAGCTGGACAAGGCCCGCACGTTGGGTGTTACCGTATTGGACGAGGAGGGGCTGCGCACGCTGCTGCGAGGCTCGGAATAAGTCGTGACCGGGAGGAATCGCCCATGATGACGATGCCGCGGACAGGGGCATTGCGCTGCCTGATGGTGCTTCTGCTGGTGCTGGCCGGTGCGGCGCAGGCGCAGGCGCAGGTGCAGGTGCAGGTGCAGGTGCCTGCAGCGCAGGGCGCGCCGGCGGCGCCGGCGTGTCGTCAGCTGGTGGCGTCGGGCAATCCGCAATACCCACCGTATCTGTGGCGCGCCGACGGCGACGACCGCCTGGTCGGCGCCAATACCGACATGCTGGCCTGGCTGTCCAAGGAGCTCGGGCTGCCCATCGAGGCGCGCTACGTCGGCCCCTGGGGCCGGGTGCAGGAGGAAATGCGCGCCGGCCGCATCGACCTGATCGCCGGTGCCTTCTTCACGCTGGCACGCACCGAGTACATGGACTACTTCCACCCGGCCTTCCACGAGACGCGCTCGGTCGTGCTGGTGCGCAGCGGCAGCCGGCTCGACTACCGGCGCTGGAGCGACCTCGCCAAGCTGCAGGGCGGCACCGTCATCGGCAACAGCTTCGGCGAGGAGTTCGACCGCTATGCGCGGGAGAACCTCAACGTGTCCCAGGTCGCGAGCCTGGAGCAGGCGCTGCAGATGCTGCAGCGTTCGCGCATCGACTACCTGATCTATGAGGACAGCCCTGCGCTGGCCTACCTGGCGCGCTTGAACATCGAAGGCGTGCGGCCGCTGCGGCCGGCCGTGGCGAGCGAGCCGCTGTACCTGACGCTGTCGCACCGCTCCCCCTGCAACACGCCGGAGCTGCGCGGCCGCCTGGCGCGGGCGATGTATGCGCTGTCCCGGCAGGGCCTGATGAGCGGCTGGATCGACAAGAACATCCAGGTCTGGAAGCGCGCGAGCCCGCAGCCCTGACTCAGCGACGCGGCGCAGCCGGCAGTCCCAGGCCGGAGCGCGCCCACTCGGGGGCCGTTTCGAACAGGTGGTCGATGAAGGCCCGCGTCTTGGCGGGCATCAGCCGCCGGCTGGCCGTCAGCAGGTGCACGGGCAGGGGTTCGTAACGCCAGTCGGGCAGCACGGGCACCAGGGTCCCGGCGGCGATGTCCGAGGCCACCATGCCGAAGGGAAAGCTGCCGATGCCGCCGCCGGCCCGCGTCAGTGACAGCACCAGCCCGATGGAGTTGGCCTCCAGCGGCCCGCGCATCTGCACCTCGGCCGTCTGCTTGCCGTTCTGCAGCTTGCGGTACATGCCCTTGGCCTGGGTCAGCATGACGAAGTCGTGCCCCGGCAGGTCGTCCGGCGTCTGCGGGGCGGGCCGCGCCTGCAGATACACCGGGCTGGCGTAGAGGCCACGCTCCAGCAGCATGTACTGGCGCGCCACCAGGTCGGGTTCGTCCACCGGGCCCATGCGCACGGCCACGTCATAGGGCTCGTTGAAGAGGTCGACACGGCGCGGCGTCGTGTCCACCTCGAGCTCGACCTTGGGATAGCGGCGCACGAAGCGGGCAAAGCTGTCGGCCAGCACCAGCATCGCGAACTCGGCCGGCACCGACACGCGCAGCCGCCCCGCCGGCGTCGCGTCGCGCGAGGCCAGCCATTCGCGCGTCTCGGTGATGTCCTCCTCGTGACGCGCGGCGCGTTCGGCGAGCTGCTCGCCGAGCTCGGTCAGCGTCAGCCGGCTCGCGCCGGGCACGAACAGGCGCGCCCCGACCGAACTCTCCAGCGCCGTCAGGCGGCGGCTCAAGGTGGCCTTCGGGCAGCCCAGCTGGCGCGAGGCTTCGGACAGCGATCCGGCCTTGTGCACCTGGGCCAGCAGCAGCAGGTCGTCGATTTTCATGCGGTGGACGGTCTCGATTTATATCGTTTCGTTTCCGGAACGGTTGGTTTTGGTTTTGTGGCTTTTCGCCATAAATGGAACTCTCTACAGTCGCGGCCATCATGTCAACCGCCCGACTCCTTCAGCGCCAAACGCAGCGCATCGGCACCGGCTTTCGGGCCGACGGCCTGCGCGAGCCGCTGGCGCTGCTCGACCCCTTCCTCATGGTCGACCACTTCCGCATGAGCGAGGCGGTGTTCGCGCCGCATCCCCACGCCGGCTTCTCGGCGGTGACCTATCTGTTCGACGATTCGGCCACCGGCCTGGTCAGCCGCGACTCCCTGGGCGGCGAGCACGCCATCCCGCCCGGCGGCCTGCACTGGACCCTGGCCGGCCGCGGCCTCGTGCACGACGAGTTCCCGGCCTGGCCCGGTCGCGAGGCCCATGGCCTGCAGATCTTCGTCAACCTGCCGGCCGATCAGAAGCTGCGCGCTCCCGCGGTGATGCGCCTCGCGCCCGGGCAGATGCCGCGCCGCAGCGGCGACGGCTGGCAGGCGGTGCAGGTCTTCGGCGCCGACACGGCCCTGGAGCTGCCCTGGTTGACCGCTCTGATGCTCGTCGACATCGAGGCCGGCGCCGCCTTCGATCTCGCGCTGCCGGATGGCGAGCAGGGCTTCGCCCTGGTCATCCGGGGCAGCGGTCGCGCCGACAAACCGCCACTGACTGCCGGCCGCGCCCTCAGCCTGCCGGTGGCCGGCGGGGCCCGCATCCTGGCCGACGAGGCCCTGCGCCTGGCCTGCTTCCATGGCCGGCCCCTGCATGAACCGGTGGTGCGCCACGGCCCCTTCGTCATGAGCGACGAAGGCCAGGTCGTGGCGGCCCTGCAGCGATTCCAGTCCGGCGGCATGGGCCGCCTCAGCCCGAGAACAACCCCAAGCAACAACCAGGACCTCCTGTCATGAACACACCGCAAGAGAACGATAACGCCGCTCCGAAACCCGCCAGGAGTGGCCCGCCGCTGCCGCTGCTCATCGTTGGCGCCGTCCTGCTGATCGGCGGCATCGGCCTGGGTGGCCGCATGTGGTGGCGCAGCCAGCATCTGGTGGAGACCGACAACGCCTTCGTGGCCGGCCGCATCCATCCGGTCGCGACCCGCGTCGCCGGCGTCGTCACCGAGATGCGCATGCAGGACAACGCGGTGGTGAAGGCCGGCGACGTGCTGCTGCGCCTGGACCCGGCCGACGCCGCCGTGCAGATCGAGCGGCTGAAGGCCCAGATCGCGCAATCCGACGCCGCCATCGCCACCAGCGCCGCCCAGATCGCCCAGGCCAGGGCGCAGGCGGCCGCGACGGCCTCGCAGGTCACCCAGGCCGAAGCCGTGCTGGCCCGCGCCGAGCTGGACGCGAAGCGCAGCCAGGCCCTGTTCGGCGCCGAGTTGCGCGCCACTTCCAGGCAGGAACTGGACGCCGCCGTGGCGGCCCGCGACGTGGCCCGCGCCGATCTGACCGCCCGCAAGGCCAGCGCCGCGGCCGCCAGGGAGGCCGTTGTGGCCGCAGAGAGCGCCCGCCAGTCCGCCCAGGCCCAGAAGGCCGCCACGCAAGCCCAGCTGAAGGATGCGCACAACCAGCTCGGCTATGTCGAAGTCAGGGCCGCCAGCGACGGCCGCATC
>Ga0164290_1002654_pt1 | contig 11288 bp, 12 predicted proteins | sample Micstemetagenome_FD_108782 | JGI IMG/M metagenome (GOLD analysis project Ga0164290, IMG submission 108782) | Contaminated culture microbial community from soil near Moab, Utah, USA - Microcoleus steenstrupii SON62 (Illumina Assembly) | ecosystem: Environmental > Terrestrial > Soil > Soil crust...
GCTGCCGAAAATATCTTTTTCAGAAATAATATTTTGACGGGTATAGTGCTGATGATTTTTTTCGCTATAGTGGTATATGCTCTTTCAAATACAGAAGAAAGTAAAACGAAGGAAATGGCTGGTACCTGCTTTGTGTGTTTTTATTTTCTGCTGATTCATATTCTTGCTATACGCTATTGGTTATACATAAAAAAGCTATATTCATAATGCAAGAGGTGAAAACAACTATCTGTAAGCTTTAATATTAAAGTATGTCATTCAATCAAACCTTATTTAAAAAAGCCGATATCATAATCCAGTCGGCAGCACTGTTTATCATTGGAGCCATCTGGTTTTTTGACTCAGATTTCGCCATGATAAGTTTTTTTCTGGGTATTGGAGGATGGCAGCTAATCAGTACGACCATCCACCTTGTTCAACGATGGAACCAGGTTTTTTTAGGCAGGCGGATTTATCAGTATACTTTGTTATCTCTCATACTTATTTTCCTGATCAGTCTGGTGAATGCCACAGTCATGGTTTGGGTTTTATACCTGTTGCTTTTTATTGCACCCCTGCTCGCATTTTATTACCTCGTTATTTGTTATGTAGAAGTTTTTGGGAGAAAATAATATGAAAAAATCGATATGGTGTAATGCAGATATCTATGGGCAACTGGCAGTATGGATATTGTCGGTTTTACCCTTTATTTTTTTCATTCAGGAAGCATTTAAAAAGAATGACTTTTATATGTTATTGCTCGTACATGGGTTGGGGTTGTTGATTATAGGTATCTGGCAAATGGTGAGTACACTGGTAAACTTATTGTTTGCTGTTGAGCAACATAAAATGTTTTTCAGGAGGAATCTGTGGGTTGGCCTGATACTAGGTGCGGTATTCTTTGTATGGGCGTATACAGACAATACTGAATTTGTATTACCACCTGCTAAATATCCTCAGGCTTATTTAATGGCTGTTTATTTTTTAATTATTGATATAACTGCCTTCAGGTATTGGAGACATATTAACTTGTATTACAAACAAATCAATCATGGCTAAAAAAACCATTGTGCTGGGAGCTTCCGAAAATCCGTCTCGGTATAGCTTTCTTGCGGTAAACAGGTTACGTGCCAATGGTCATCCGGTAGTAGCCATAGGCAATAGAAAGGGGCAGATAGGTGATACTACTATTGTTACTGAGCACCCGCCAGAAGAAGGTGTAGATACAATAACACTTTACCTTAATCCACAATTGCAGCAACAGTATTACGACTATATTTTTTCAGTGAAACCGAAAAGAATCATCTTCAACCCCGGTACGGAGAATGAGGAGTTGGAAGAACTGGCAAAGGAAAAAGGTATTGAACCTGTAGAAGCCTGCACACTGGTACTCCTAAGTACAGGTCAATATTAAATTCAACCCTGCCCGGCATTTAAATCCCGGGCAGGGTTGAATTTATTTCTTTGGAGCTTTTGTAAGTTTAAACGCTCCGATTTTGGTAGAATAGTTTCTTGCTCCTTTTTTTAAATAATCACCCACATACCAGATGGTTTCATCATCAGTGGGGTCAACAGCAGTTTGTGTATAATCTTCCCAGCGAAGTGTTGTTGTTTGAGGAGCTTCACCATTTACCAACACCACTTCATTTAAAGTCAATTGCCCCAACGGATCTCCATAATGACGGCCGGCAAAACGCTGACCCGGATAAGCTGATTTACCACCGAAAGAATAACCGATACCAATATTGCCTTTTCCATCAATAGCCGGACTGGCCATCCACCGGTAATTGGTATCGGGTGCGTAAGTACCTTGCTGGTATAAGCGGAGACTACGGTCTTTATTTACCAGAAATTCATACCAGCGAACGCCGCCACCGCCTGCAGAGGTATTTACAGAATGAACACCTACAACCGATTCGCGGTTGCCGATTCTCCGGTATACCAAACGAGCCATGAGTTTATCTCCCTGTGAGTCGAGACGCTGATCGGTATCGGGTTGGGGAACGGTTTTGGTGAGCTGACCACCGCCGAGGTATTCATAAGGAGCCACATCAATCTTTACCGGACCTTCTAAACGGGTTTTGGAATGATCTTTCCAGTCAACATAAAATTTCCAGGCATAAATGCCATCATCGCCCAATACTTTTTTCAACTGCGAACCTCCTGCTGCCAGCATAATACTCGGTGAGCCTGGCGGCGGTAATTGTTTGCCATCGAGATCGGCATTAATGATAAAGTTTACATCTTTAATGATAAAGGATTGCTCTTTGGCATCTTCTCCTTTCAGCATTTTACTGCGATCAACCCCGTATGCGTGTTTTTCAATTACATCGTCACCCGTACTCGTGGTGGTATAGTAACCGTCGGGCCACACGGTAGGACGTGGATAATCAGGAAACAACTCACGCTCAAATTCATAACGATAATAAGTTCCCATGGGATCGGATGTGGTACTGATGGCATAACACATACAATAAGTTCCTTTGTCGGGTGGTCTTGGTCCGGCTGGACGCTGGGCAGGTGGATTATTGTTTGCAGAAGCAGCCGGAGCCGGAGGCTGGAAGAGTAAAGCCGCTTCTCCCGGTTGTGGCAGCACTCTTTTTGTACCTGTTGCTGTATCTATATTTCTTGAAATGCCTTTGCGGAAAGTGGGCATTACAATCAGCCACCTGTCTGCCAGTTGGTCGTAACGCACTACTGCATCTCCATTATTAATCTGTTCGCAGGGGCCACCAAATCCGCGGAATACATTTTTTGTTTCAACAGGACCATACAATACACGACCCGATTCAGGATATTTTTTACCTTTTTTAGTAAAGATGGCCATACGTGAGTTAACTGTTTGTACTACATGATCTAATCCTACAGCCAGTGAATTATCGGATGGGTTACGCATGACTGCGGTACCCTGCGGACCGGTAAAACTTTCACCAAGACCGTCGAAACTGGCTACCAATAAAGGAGCTGTTTTATTGCCAAAACTGATTTGTTCAACTGCAATGGCTTTTTGATCGAATATTTTTTTGTTGGTAACAGGTGTTGTGAACGCTGTTTTATTTTCATTTACAGGTGATACCTGCCTGACTTCGTTTTGAAGTGTGCTGAATGGCTTTGAAACATCGTGTTTAACTGCCGTATTGGCTTTACCCACGCTTGCTGCAGGGTTATCCTGTGCACAGATAAAAGAGCAGGATAAAATCCCAAAAAGGAGGAAAGAAATTTTCATGTTAGAGGAATCTAAAGGGTGACAAAACAATGATGAGTATTGCGTTTTGCAATAAATCAATCATTCCCTGAAACTATAGACTCCATTACTCGCGGGGTTCTTATTTTTTTTTGGGTATTTATCTGTTTTTAAAAATAGCTACGATTCATCGCGTTAGCCCTATAAGTCAGCGAAAAAAATCAGTGTTTTCACCCATTTTTATATTAAAACAAACGCTTATTCTTGTGTCAATTAATGAGTTCATCTTAATACATATTTTATGAGAAAAGTAATGAGTCTTGGTATATGCATATTGATCATGGGAACAGGCTTTCTTTATGCACAACAAAAAAGAATATCCATTGAAGCAAACTATGGATTTCAGCGTAATTTTTTTGTGGATGATTATGATGAGTCTCCAAACTCTTTTTCAGACATTAATTTTTATAATAAATCAGTTATTGGTGCAATTGGGGGGCTTGAAATAAAATACCGTATTGGTAAACGAAATAAACTTGGACTTGGTTATGCCAGTTCATCAAACAGCCGGGTACTTTCTTATTCAGGCGTGGTAAATGGAGTTGGGATCGGAATTATTGATTTTCCCATCACACATAAAAACCAATTTTATCAGGTGAGTTATGAATTTGGTATAGGAGGTTCTAAGTCAAACTTTGCTGTAGAAACAGGATTCTTTTACTTAAGATCTTTTCAGCAAGAGGTAGAAATATCTACCTTTCGCAGAAGCGTCCTATTTGAAGAACGTAATTTCAAAAATAGCAGGTTAGAAGAAGGCGGTGCTTTTATCGGATTTTCCTATATGGCGAAGATTGATACAAGGTTTCGTCTGGGTATCAGAAGCAGGTTCTATTACCTTCTATCTACAAGTAGTCCGGAAGCCCTTACAATAACACCAACACTGTCATATAATTTTTAATGAACGGTGTTGGTGTTATGTATTTCCAAAATTAAACAGGGTGGACTTGTATTGGGGAGAATTAGTTTCCCTTAAATATTGCTTTTCTTTTTTCCAGAAAGGCGCTTGTTCCTTCTTTCATATCAGCCGTTGCAAAACAATCGCCAAAAGCATTCACCTCAACAGTAAAACCATCTCTGGTTTCATCAAATACGGCATTGGCACTTTCAATGCATTTGGCAACAGCTATGGGTGCTTTGGTATTAATCAGTTCAAGTATGGCAATTGCTTTTTTAATAAGTTCATCCTGTGGTACCACACAATTTACCAGACCCAGTTGAAGGGCCATATTGGCATCAATCATACCGGCACTCATCAGTAACTCTAAAGCACGGCCTTTGCCAATTAATTGAACAAGTCGCTGTGTGCCACCATAACCGGGTATCAGCCCAAGATTTACTTCAGGCTGACCAAATTTTGCATTTTCAGCAGCCAGTCTGAAATGGCAACTCATGGCCAGTTCACAACCGCCGCCGAGTGCAAAACCATTTACACAGGCAACAACAGGTTTGGGAGAGCGTTCAATCTTAAAGAAAATATCCTGCCCTCTTTTAGCCAGTGCCTTACCTTCTTCCACAGAAGCTCCACTGAATTCGCTGATATCGGCACCCGCTACAAATGCTTTTGGTCCGGCGCCGGTAATGATGACAGATTTAATTTCATCATTTCGGTACACTTCATCCATTACATTATCCAGGTCAGACATTACCTGTTGGTTCAGGGCATTGAGTTTATCGGGACGGTTAATGGTAATAGTGAAAATACCATTCTCCAAATGGGTGACTAATGTTTGATACATGGCAATCTATTTCTGCAAAAATACGGGAGCTGCCGTGTTCTTTTGTATTTTGTAATATGAATCTGATTGAAGTTATACTTTACACAGGTATTTTCGTTTTTGCTGCAACCTGTGCACTTAAGGCAAGGGCGCATCAAATGGATATTTTTGGTGCTGCTGTGGTAGCTTTTGCAACAGCATACGGCGGCGGAACTATTCGTGATCTGCTGATTGGTGTTCGCCCGGTAAACTGGGTAAACGATTATTTAGCATTGGCACTTGTGGTGTCTGCCGTATTAATCATCTCTTTATTAAAAACCAATCCTGCACGTTTCAGAAGAACTTTATTCTTTACTGATGCCATTGGTTTGGGGATGTTTACCGCGGGAGGTATAGAGCGTAGTCTTTTGTTCGGAATCAATGAAGGTTATGCGGTTATCATGGGTGTAATGTCTGCTACTTTTGGCGGCCTGATTGCAGATATTATCTGCGGAGAGGTTCCCAACCTGCTGAAAAAAGGAGAACTGTATGCAACGGCCTGTGCAATTGGAGGTATTATCTATATCCTGTTAAAAAAAATCGGACTGGAGTATAATCTTGGTTTATTTATTTGTGTAGTCATCATTGTAGGAATACGTATTCTCTCGAAGCGTAAGCGACTTCAGTTGCCTGAGATATGAGTTGATAATGACAGGGCTAAAAAGTTCTATGGGTAGCTGTCCATTCAGCAATATAGCCGGCTATTTCACTGGTGGCGGTACCTGGTGCAAACAGTTTTCCCACACCCATTTCATTCAATGTTTTCATATCGTCTTCCGGAATAATTCCTCCGCCCGTGAGTAATACGTCATTCATGCCTTTTTCTTTAAGCAATTGTACCACTTTGGGAAATACAGTCATGTGGGCACCACTTAATATGCTGATACCAATTGCGTCAACGTCTTCCTGTAAGGCTGCATTTACCACCATTTCAGGTGTCTGGCGAAGACCGGTATAAATTACTTCCATACCTGCATCACGTAATGCCGTTGCAATTACTTTAGCGCCGCGGTCATGACCATCCAAACCCACTTTGGCCACCAATACCCGAACAGGACGTTTTGAATTACTCATGCAATCGATTTAGGCTGTAAAAATAAGGAATCATTTTCGTTGAAAGCGCGCTTTCAATGCTGCCACGCCACGTTCCGTAATAGACTGCAAGGAGTCGTTTCCGTTTTCAAACAGTATAATTTTCATCCCAGTTTCACGAAACAGCGGGTAATGAATGGAGTCTTTAATGCTTACTTTTTCAAATTGCTGAAAAACGATATCATCGGCATCCGGCATTCTTTTTCCAACCAGTATCAGGTGTTTGAAATCATATTTTTCGGGCATCCAGAAAAGAAAAGAAGCATTGTCGCTATATACTTCAGGCAAGCCCAGTTTTTTGGCATGGTAGTTTAAAGCACCGGCTGTAAAATAACCGCGACAGTATATCATTGTTTTTTGTTGCTGACTATCGGGTAAACTTTTATATACAGCAGTCGTTTTTTCTGCAAGTTCACGCCAGCCAATCATGTCGGCAAAATCCTGTGGTAAGGGATGGTATTGTTGATCTTCCCATTTAAAACTTCCGGTTGTATTAATTTCTTTCTTTTTATACCAGTCGGCCAGTTCCTGCGGTTTCATTATGGGTAATAACAAAGGCATAATTAAAGAGCCGAATGCAACAGGTATCACTACAAAAACATAGCGAAGAAACTTTGCTTTTGTAGTGGTAATCTTCTCCAGGTAAAATGCACCAAAAGCAAAGAGAACAGGATAGGCTCCTGCGGCATAATAACTTTTGCCATTCATATAAGTAAGCAAAGCAATGATAAACAGGTAGGTAAACGCCACGGTGCGGTATGGCTTACCTTCACTGGTAAATGCAGTGAAATACAAACCCGCCAGCCAGATAAAAACACATGGCAGAAACATCATCAACTGATCTGTGAGAAAATCAAGTGGATTATTAAACTGGAGTTGTTCCTCTTTCAATTCTTCCATATGCGCTATCAATGGAAAATTGTGGTTGTATTGCCAGAGAATATTCGGCAACATAATGAGTAAAGCAACGGCAGCAGAGAGATAGAGATGTTTATTCAGAAAAATCTTTCTGTCTTTTGTGAGCAATAAAGCTGCCACAATGCTGGCTGTATAGAACGCTACAGAATATTTACTTAACATACCCAGGCCGACACTGATGCCAAACACATAGAGCCAACTATTTTTGGAAGTTTGTATATAACGGATAAGCGCATACACATTAAGTGTCCAGAAAAAAACATCCAGAAAATTCGGGTGGAAATAGTAAAACAACCGGATATAACCGGTAAATACAAATGGCAGAAAAGCAAGCAGAATAGCAAATGCCCGTCCACCCAATGAAACGATAATCCTTCCCATTAATATAAATGTGCAGGAGCCGATCAATGCGGGCCAGAACTTCACCCAAAAAATGGAAGCGCCGAATGCATTGCTGATCCATGCCATGAACGACAACATAGGAGGTACTTCAAGAAATCCCCATGCAAGATGCCTGGCTTCGGCGAGATAGAGGTATTCATCGCGATGCAATTCATAAAAGGGATGTACGAGAAAAAAAGGGAGAATAAAACGAATGAGGGCTAAAAGATAAATTAGTCTTAAAGGGGTATTCATGCAGGTTATTTGCAGAAAGATACAAATTCCTGTTAAAGCGAGAGGGTTGCTACTGAAGGCACAGAAATACACAGAATCATTCAGTGCCTTTCTGTGCCTTTAGTGGCAATAAATTATCTAAGAGGCCAGCAACGAAAGTGTATGCTTAATCCGCCCCACCGTATCTTCTTTTCCAATCAAAGCGGCAATATCAAAGACGCCGGGTCCGAATTTACCACCCACGAGCATAATACGGAAGGGTAACATCAATTCACCGGGTTTCAGCTGGTTGGCTGCTGCCAGCTCTTTAAATTCTTTTTCAAGGTCAGTGGCTTCCCATAATGTGCTGAGTTCATAGGCGCGGATCAGTTCGGTAAAAAAGAGATTTTTCTTTTCATCCCATTTGGGTTTAATAGAATCTGTATCCACCTGAACAGGTGCTTCAAAAAAGAAAATACTTTGAGGTATGAAATCAGGCAATAAGGTACAACGCTCTTTTACAAGGTTGATTACTGTGTGTAATAATGTGGTATTGGTAACAGTAATATTTTTTTCGGTCAGTAAAGACTGAACAGCAGGTGCAAGTATTGAGGCCTCTGTTTTTTTGATCCACTCATGGTTGTACCACCTGGCTTTTTCGTAATCAAATTTTGCCCCGCCTTTGTGTACACGATCCATAGAGAATTTTTGGATCAGTTCATTCAGCGTAAACAATTCCTGATCGGTACCATCGTTCCAGCCCAGCATGGCCAGCAGGTTTACAAATGCTTCAGGTAAAAAACCTCTTTCTTTAAAGCCAATAGTAGTTTCATTGGTTTTCGGATCTGTCCAGTCCATGGCAAATACCGGGAACCCAAGTCTGTCACCATCACGTTTGCTGAGTTTGCCATTACCATCTGGTTTTAATATCAGTGGAAGGTGTGCCCATTGCGGCATGGCATCTTGCCAGCCCAGGTATTTCCATAATAATAAATGAACCGGTGCAGAGGGTAACCATTCTTCTCCGCGGAATGCGTGCGATATCTGCATCAGGTAATCATCTACTACCACTGCTAAATGATAGGTAGGCATTCCGTCGGCCTTCAATAATACTTTATCATCTACCTGCGAAGTATGAAAAGATACTTCCCCACGAATCATATCAGTAAAACTTACTGTTTCATTTTCCGGCATTTTAATACGGATAACATAGGGTATACCTTCGCCGATGAGTTGCTTTACTTCATCATCACCCAGTGTGAGTGAATTCCGCATTTTTGTGCGGATATGCTGATTGTACTGAGGGGATGGATTTTCAGTGGTTTTAAAATTAACACGCATGGCTTCCAGATCGGCAGGGGTATCAAATGCATAATAGGCATACCCATCTTTCACAAGTTGCTCGGCATATTGCCTGTACATTGCTTTTCTTTCACTCTGTCTGTAAGGTGCAAAAGGTCCGCCATGTTTCGGACTTTCATCCGGTACCAATCCGCACCATTCCAGTGTCTGAAAAATATAGTCTTCTGCACCTGAAACAAAACGGGTCTGGTCAGTATCTTCAATCCTGAGAATAAAATCGCCGCCCTGCTGTTTGGCAAATAAATAATTGAATAAAACCGTTCTCACCCCACCTAAATGAAGTCCGCCGGTTGGAGAAGGGGCAAAACGTACACGTACTTTTCTGTTCATGTTGCAAAGATAGGGGCTGTAGACAGCAAGTACCAAGATAGAGGTATCAAGATACAGGTTCCAAGATAGGAGTACTGAGATACGGGGTTCAAGTGGCAAGCTTCAGGTTTCAGCTAAAGGGTGGAGGTAGTATTTGTCCAGCTCCAAACCTTGTAGCTTGCCACTTGAAGCTTGTATCTTCGTCATATGTATCTCACCAAAACACCCTGGTGGTTAAGGGCTTTGTATCCATCGCTGGTATGGCGTATGCCTGCATGGGAGAAAAAAATCTATCTCAGTTTCGATGATGGGCCGCATCCTGTTGCCACGCCTTTTGTGTTGGATCTGTTGGCGGCATATAATGCCAAGGCAAGTTTTTTTTGTATCGGTAAAAATGTAGCAGCCGAACCTGCTATTTACCAGCGCATACTTGCCGAAGGACATGCAGTGGGTAATCATACCCATCAGCATTTAAATGGATGGAAAACTCCGGATGAAGATTACCTCGCAGATACAATGAAGGCAGCCGGCTATATTCAGTCAGATTTATTCAGACCGCCTTATGTGAGGATCAAAAGATCGCAGGTAAAACAGTTGCAGCAAAAAGGAATGAAGATTATTATGTGGGATGTACTGAGTGCTGATTTTGATATGAATCTTACACCTCAAGCCAGTTTATCTTATGTGTTGTATCATAGTGGGCCGGGGTCTATTGTTTTATTTCATGATAGTGAAAAAGCCTGGGACCGGATGTCGGTGGCATTACCGGCTGTTTTAAAACATTTTACCAGTGAAGGCTATGTTTTTGACCGGTTATAGCAAAAAAATAGCCAGAGTAGAAACTCTGGCTCTGCTTTTAATCCGTACCCTATGAAAACAATTTTCCCCGACTATGCGGGATGAATCTTTTGATCGCCTGTTGATCTTAATCCGGGTTCGTGGACTAATAACGAGCATTCAATTCGTTTTATTTTCCATCCATGAAAAAAAATGTAAATAAGCGGGTTTACTGATGCTGACTTAATATTTATCGGCAATTTTGCGCTATGATATTGATTGATACACACTGTCACCTCTATTCAACTGAATTTGGTACCGAAAACCAGGAAATCATTAATCGTGCCCGGGCGCTGGGCATCGAAAAGTTTTACCTGCCTGCTATTGACAGTGAAGTGATTGATGCCATGCTTTTTCTTGAAGCAGCCAATCCGGGTGTGTGTTTTGCCATGATGGGTTTGCATCCCTGCTCAGTGAATGAAAATGTGGAGAAGGAACTGGCGATTGTGCTGGAATGGTTGAATAAACGATCTTTTGTGGCAGTAGGGGAGATTGGGCTGGATTTTTACTGGGATAAAACTTTTGCCGCTGAGCAAAGAAATGCTTTTGCATTGCAGATGGAATGGGCCCTTGAGCGTCGAATGCCCATTGTAATTCATACGCGAAATGCCATGCAGGAAACCATTGATATGGTAAAACCTTATGCTGCGAAGGGGGTAAAAGGTATTTTTCATTGTTTCAGCGGGAGTTATGAGTCGGCAAAGCAGATTGTAGCAATGGATTTTTTGCTGGGCATAGGGGGTGTGTTAACGTATAAAAATGCGGGTCTGCCAGAAGCTTTGGATAAAATAGGCTTGGAGCATATGGTACTTGAAACCGACGCTCCATACCTGAGCCCGGTACCCTATCGGGGTAAGCGAAATGAAAGCAGTTATATGATAGAAGTGGCTAAAAAATTGGCTGAAGTAAAAAAGACCAGTATCGAAGAAATTGCAGCCATTACCACCGCAAATGCCCAAAAAATATTCGGAAACTGAGGGCCTAACCATTACTTTTGCAGTCCTTTAAAAATACAGAGAGGTGCTCCGCCTTAGGCGGATTGAAGGAGTAGGCCTTCCCCTCTCAACCAACATAATATAGAGAGGTGTCCGAGTGGTTGAAGGAGTCCCGACTTAGTCGGGAGAAAGTGTGCATACGGGAAACTGTATCGATTATTAGAATCCCATTCTCTCTGCAAAAAAATATAGTTCTTTACATAA